>Ga0066903_100000884_pt1 | contig 20472 bp, 16 predicted proteins | sample PanSoiMetaGPlot1_FD_67491 | JGI IMG/M metagenome (GOLD analysis project Ga0066903, IMG submission 67491) | Tropical forest soil microbial communities from Panama analyzed to predict greenhouse gas emissions - Panama Soil - Plot 1 (version 2) | ecosystem: Environmental > Terrestrial > Soil >... | reverse complement strand
GCAGAAGGGACTCGAGTCCGGCCCCCGGCGGAAGCCGCATGGGCAGCGGCGGCCGCAGCCCAGGGGCGTCCAGCACCCAGGGCGGCGTCGCCCCGAGCCGCTTCAGGGCCCGGTAGAGGAGGGTGCCTGGCGGATCCTGCGGCTGGAACGGAGGCGGCTCGTCCAGGCCGGACCCGGCCAGGGCAGCGACATTGGCCTGCCGCTGCTCGCGGGTGAAGGACGTCGTCCCGTCGATCGGCGGCGGCGGGGGAGGCGGGGCCTCTTCCCCGTCCAGCCCGTGGACCCGGTCCATGTCCACGTCGTCCAGCTCGAGCGACTCCAGCCCCGCCGCCCCGGAGAAGTCGCACCGGAGCAGCTTCAGCCGCTCGAAGGTCGCCCCGTCCAGGTTCGCGCCCCGGAAATCGCAGTCTTGCAGGCGCCCCCCGTGGAAGTACGCGTTCGAGAGATCGGTGTCCCGGAAGCTCACCTTCGACAGGTCGCAGCGGTCCCACTCGCTGCCCACCAGGACCAGCCCGGACAGGTCGGTGTTTGCGGAAAACAGATTCTCGAACGTCGCACCCGTGTGGTCGGTGGAGACGGTCCCGGCCTTGCGGTGCTTGTTCCACTCGGTGGAGCCGTTTTTCAGCAGCTCCTCGATCTTGAAGGTCTTCGCCATAAATGGACCCCCAGTCTATCGGTGTGCTTCCATCCGCCGCCCGAGGAAAATGCTCGAGTTTCGCATCGACAGCGACCATGCGGGGGTGCGGCTCGACAAGGTGCTGCGCCAGCGCCTCCCGCGCGTCCCCACCAGCCACCTCCAGAAGATGATTCGCACCAAGAAGGTGCGGGTGAACGGGCGTCGGGCCCGGCCCGAACAGCCCCTGGCCGAGGGAGACGTGCTCACCGTCCGCGGGGACGAAAAGGCACTGCTCGGTGACAGCCCGGTGCCTGCCCGCGCCCCTGCCCCCGAGGAGGTCGCTCGGCTGCGGATCCTCCACGAGGACCCCTGGATCCTGGCGGTGGACAAGCCCTCGGGCCTGGCCGTGCACCCGGGCAGCGGCATCCGCGGCGGCACCCTGGTCGACCTGGTCCGCGCCCACCTCGGGCCGCGGGCGGAACGCAACGGCTTCTCCGCCAGCCCCGCCCACCGGCTCGACCGGGAGACCTCCGGCGTCATCGTCGTCGCCAAGCGGCGCCCGGCGATGGTGCACTTCACCGAGGTCTTCACCCACGGCGGAGCCCGCAAGCAGTACCTCACCCTCGCCAAGGGCACCTTTCCCCGGGCGGAGGGCCGCATCGACCTCCCCCTGTCCGAGCACCAGCAGTCCGCCGAGTCGAAGGCCCGCCGCGGGGTCAACATGCAGGAGGCGGCGACCCGCTACCGGGTGCTGCGCCAGGGTGGCGAGGCAGCCCTGGTGGAGGTGACCCTGGAGACCGGACGCACGCACCAGATTCGCCGTCACCTGGCTGCCATCGGCCACCCGGTGGCCGGCGACCGGAAGTACGGCGATTTCGCATTCAACCGGGAGGCCCGCACCCGCTGGGGGCTGAAGCGCCTCTTCCTCCACGCCGAGCGTCTGGAGATTCCCCATCCCGAGACCGGCGCCCGCGTCCGTCTCGAGGCGCCGCTGCCGCCGGAGCTGGTCGACGTGCTCCGCCGCGCCAACATCCGGGCCTGAGGCGATGGGGAACTTCTACACCAACGTCACGGTCCTCGGCCCCGGCCGCGAGGAGGTCGCCGAGTTCCTGAGGCAGCGGCGGTGGACTGCCTACGTCTCGCCCACGCGAGAACGGCAGACGGTGGTGTACGACGCGCTCGCCGACGAGCAGGACACCGACCGGCTCAGCCGCGTCGCCCGCGACCTGTCGGACCGGTTCTCCTGTCCTGCCTTCGCTGTCCTCGAGCACGACGAGAGCGAGCTCTGGTTCGAGCTGTACGAGCGTGGAGCCCGGACCGCGGCCTTCGACTCGTCGTCGGGTGAGCGCACCGGGCTCCGCGCGCTCTGCTCCGCGTGGGGGCGGTCCGGGGCGGTGTTGCCGCTCCAGCTGCTCCTCGTCGTGCCGATGCTCTTCCAGAGCTGGAGACACGGGGCCATCGCCAAGCTCCTCGGGCTCCCCCCGTGGTCGGTGAACCTCGGATACCGCTACCTGGACGAGGCGGAAGTCATCCTCGGTGGCCCCGACCGCGCTGAGTTCGTGTCGACCCGCTAGCCCGCGAGCCGGTGGGCCCGAACTCGGTCGCCGCCACTCCCAGGATCCAGGCCCGGAAGGAGACCAGCGCCGGGTGGGCATCGGACCTCGGCGGGTAGACGAGGTAGTGGGCGCGCTCGTCCGGAAGCCGGTGCGTGGTGAGCGTCACCAGACGCCCGCTCTCGAGGAGCGGCCTGGCCATGGTGAGCCGCCCCAGGCCAACGCCCATTCCCTCCACCGCCGCCCGTGCAAGCGCCTCGGTGTCGTCGAATGCGGCCACGTACCGCGCCGGTGGGCTGCCCCCGAACCGGCTGAACCAGGCATGCCACCGCTCCCCGAAGTCGCGGAGCAGGGGGACGCCGGCGAAGTCCCCGCGCGCCGCCTGGGGAAAGCGCTTCAGCAGCTCCGGGCTCGCCACCGGGACCACCCACTCCTTGAAGAGCAGGTGAACCCTGAGCTCGGGCCAGAATCCGGTCCCGAAGCGGACCGCGGCATCGACGTCCTCGCGATCGAAGTCCACTACGTCGGTGGTGGACTGAAGGCTCAGCTCCACCTCGGGGTGCAGCGCGGTGAAGGCCGGCAACCGGGGGATGAGCCAGCCCGAGGCCACCGAGGGCAGCACGCTCAGGGCCAGTGCGTGGGGGCTCCGTGCGGGCCCGGGAGCGAGGGCGGCCGAAATGGCGTCCAGGTGCGGCGCCACCTGGGCGAAGAGGCGCTCTCCGAAGGCGGTGAGGCGAAGCCCGCGGGGCCCGCGGTCGAACAGCCGCTGCCCGAGCCGGTCCTCCAGCCCCCGCATCTGGTGGCTGAGGGCGCTGACCGTCAGGTGCAGCGAGGCCGCGGCCCGCGACAGGTTCCGGAGACGGGCAGCGGCGAGGAAGCCCGGCAGGACGTGGAGAGGGACCTTGCTCATCTTGAATGGGATTCAACTCTGGATTGAGAAACTATCTCATTTTCTCGACGGCAGACCATCGCTACCTCTTGGTCCGCGTTCAAGTCGTCGTTGGAGGATGGATCATGAGCATCTGGAGCGAGCTTCTCTTCCTGCACGGGCACCTCACCCACGTCCCGGGGCCTGGAGCGACGGCCGATCGTCCCTCTCCCCGCGAGGTCGCCGAGGAGGTGGACCGGCTCAAGGACCTGATCGGGTGCCCGTCGCCCGGTCCGCGGCGTCCGGAGCCCAGGGCACCGCTGCTCGGGGTCAAGGGATTGGCTTGACCGAGCCGGTGGCGGTCAAGTAACCATTCGGCTACCGATGACCGCCACCGCCCTGGTCGATGTGCAGGGGGGCACAGTTCACGCGAGCGTGGAGATCGCCGCCTCGCCGGAGAAGGTGTTCCGGGCCCTGACCGAGCCGGGCGAGCTGGCCCGTTGGTGGGGAAGTCCCGACGAGTACCAGACCCACGACTGGAAGGTGGACCTCCGCCCCGGCGGAAAGTGGAGCTGCCAGGCCCGGAGCGCGGAGGGCACCGGCGAGGTCCGCGGCGAGTACGTTGCCGTCGAGCCGCCGCGCCTCCTCGAGTACACCTGGGAGCCGAGCTGGGAGCAGTACCGGCAGACCATCGTCCGCTGCACGCTCGAGCCCGTCGGCGGTGGAACCCGGTTGAGCCTCGTCCACCGCGGCTTCGCCGCCGGCGAGTCCGCGCAGGGCCACGCCGACGGATGGACGCGGGTGCTCGGGTGGCTCGCTGGACGCTTCGCCGGGAGCCACCCGAACGCTTCGCCGACCTAGGCCGCTCGCTTCCTCCGGACGAAGAGGAGGAGGCCGAGCAGCGCTAGCCACGGCGACGGTGGACCGGCCGAGGTGGTGCAGCCGCTGTTGCTGCTGCCTCCGCCGCCACCACCGCCGCCTGCATCCGGCTGGCCGGGAGCAGGACAGGTCCCGGCATCGAAGCTGGCCGGCCCTGCATCCGAGATGGACCAGCCGGTGTCAGCGAGCAGGTTCACCGTGAGATCGAGCGAGTGGGTGAGGTCCTGGTTGATCACCGGCTCCATGAGCAGGTTCGGGAAGGCGGTGGTGTCCCAGTGCGACACCGACGAACCGGCCGAGAGCGTCGCGGGTGCGTAGAGATATCCGCGACCCGAGACATCCCCACCCAGGAACCCGTTGGCCGGGTCGAGACCGATGGTGCCATTCACCGGGCCCGCGTTCACCGCCGACTTCAGCGAGGTGCCGTCGAACTGGGTGAGGAAGAGCACCGGGATGACGATGTCCGGCGCGTCTCCACTCGGGGTGATGAGCCCGCTGGTGTTGTTGGCGATCAACAAGCCGAGCGCCCCGGCATCCTGCGCGTTCCGTGCCTTCTCGACGAAGGTGCAGCCGGCGTCATTCGGACCGCCTCGACTCACGAGGGCGATCTTCCCATCGAGAGGAGTGAGATGACCCTCGGCCGTACAGCCGAACGTGCTCGAGGTGTTTTCCAGGTTCGCGGTCAGCAGGGTGGTGGTGATCGGGGCGCTGAACTGGGCGACGGTGAGGTCGGCGTAGGCCTTGACGACGTCCGCGTGCCCTGCAGGTGCGGAGTTCACGCGAAAGGGAATCGCGTCGAGCGTGAGCGGCACGCCCGCCTTCACCGAGGGGCCATCCCAGGCGAGGGCGCCGCTGATGGCAGACGCGGCCCGCGTCCCTGCATCCATCTCGACCCAGTGCAGGCCCGACGCCTCGTCGTAAATGAAGTAGGCCCAGATGTCGGGCTCGTCGTTGAAGAAGGTGCCGTTACTGTCGTCGGTGATGCTCGCGAAGCCCAGGCCGTGCCCGAACTCGTGGAGCACGACCGTGAGGAGGTCGATGTGATCTCCGTGGTTGTCGTCGAGCCCGTAGTACCAGCGCAGCCCTCCGCAGTTGCCAGTCGCCGGGCTGTCGAGAGCGGAGTTGAAGCGGGCGAGGATGTCGTAGTTGTTCGGGTCCGTTCCCGTGCCCGAGACGAGCGGGATCCCGGCGAAGCTCGCACTGAGGGCCGAGACGTACCAGGTATGTGGCTTCGGGAAGATCGACCCGGGGACGCCGCTCGGAAGCGTGGGGTCGTCGCTTGCGAAGATGTTCGTCGCCGCAGCATTCCCCAGCACCGCGCCGCTGGCGTCGCAGGTGAGCGGCTCGAAGGAGGAGAAGATCTTGATTTGGGCCGAGCTGTTGAGCGCGTTGCCCCAGATGTCCGCCGCCCTCTGGAACACGGCCAGTCGCTGCGCGCCGCGCGTCGTGGCGCAGTTGCCTCCGACGGCCGCCACCGGGGTCATGTCGTTGAACCCGGCGTCTGGTGCGTCAGCGTTGACGATGACGATGGTCGCCTTGCCGTGCGCGACCCCCGCCGCGAAGAGGACCAGCACCACCACCAGGACTCCTCCGAGCGCCTTCACTGGCCAGTCCCCTGCTTGTTGCCAGCGAGGAAGGACTCGGCGGCGGGTGCGCTGTTGACGCAGCTGACCGAGGGCTTTCCGTCAGCCCCCATCTTCCCGACCAGCACGTGGCTGAAGCCGTTTCCGAGGCTGACCCGCTTCATCCGCTCTCCGTTCGGGAGCGTCACCACGTCAAGCTGGGCGCCCGAGCGATCCGTGGCCAGGCGTACCTCCTCGACCACCGACCTGCCGGTGAACTGGGCGTTTTCCGTCGACACGTTGCTTCCCGGTGCCGCGTTGCAGGCGGCCAGGGCGCAAGCGGCGGCTCCCAACCATCGATAGGTCCAGCCGGCGCGTCTCACATCTCGGGTCATGCGTCCTCCATGCGTCGAGTCGACAAGTCTAGGTCACTTCCAGGGGCTCCCGGTGGGCTCCGCGTCCTGCCCCCCTCTTCCTCCGGGCCAACAGAAGCAGCGCGAGCAGGGCAAGCCACGGCGCCGGCGGCCCCGCGGAAATGCTGCATCCACTCTTGGCGCTGCCCGCGTTTCCGCTCGCACCCGTCCCGGCGTTCACCGTCAGCTTCGCCTGATCGTTGGCGGTGTTGAAGTTGGACACCGAGGACAGGGTCGCGGTGGTGGTGGCCTCGCTCGCCGAATCAGCCTTGAGGGTCGTGGTGATTGTCTTCGACGTCCCGGCCGGCATGTCGCCCAGCGAGCAGGGGAAGGCGGTGGTGCAATCCCCGGAGTTGGAGACGAAGCTCAGCCCGCTGAGCGCATTGGTCACCGTCACCGCCACCGCGTCCTCGGGCCCCGGGTTGCTCACGGTGAAGGTGAAGGTGCCGTTCTGACCCGAGGCCAGGGTGGAGGGACCAGTCCCTGTCAGCGACATGTCCGAGGCGAACCACCCGATGTCCCGGAGCAGCGGAACCGTGAGATCCAGGCTGTGGGTCAGGTCCGGGTTGATGAACGGCTCCATCAGAAGGTTGGGTGTCGCCGAGGTGTCAAAGTGCGAGACCGACGAACCGAGACTGAGCGCGGCGGGCGCGTACATCGGGGCTCGATTGGAGGAGTCGGCGCCACTCAATCCCACGATGTCGCCACGCATGACTGCCCCCTGCACTGCACCGGCGCCGACTGCCGCTTTCAGCGCCTGCCCATCGGTCTGGAGCATGAGGAGGACCGGAATGGTGACGTCTGGGGCAGTCCCTGACGGGGAGAAGACGCCGGAGGTGTTGTTGACCACCAGCAGACCGATCGCCCCGGCGTCCTGGGCGTTCCGCGCCTTCTCGACGAAGGTGCAGCCGGCGTCGTTGGGTCCACCCCGGTCGAGGATGGCGATCTGCCCGTCGAGCGGGGCAAGCCGCCCGGAGACGCTGCATCCCCACGTTGTTGATCCCAGGCCGAGGGGGCGGCTGACGCCGGCGTCGGTGATCGGCGCGCTGAACTGGGCCACGCCTACCTCCGGATAGTCTTTCACGACCGAAGGAGTCGCAGGCGCTGAGCTGATGCGCACGAGCGGCCCCGATCCCGTGATGGTTGGCACCGCCCGCTTCACCGATGGGCCGTCCCACACCAGTGCTCCGCCGATCGCGGAGGCCTGGCGCCCGGCGGGGCTCATGTCGCTCCAGTGCATTCCCGTGCCGTTGTCGAACAGGAAGAACGCCCAGATGTCCGGATCGTTCTGCTCGAAATCGCCAGTGGTAGGGTCGGTGATGCTGGCGAAGCCGAGGCCGTGCCCGAACTCGTGCAGCACCACCGTGAGCAGGTCGATCTTGCCGTCGTGCTGAGCGTCGAATCCGTAGTACCAGTGTAGCGAGCACCCTGAGGTCCCCGGGTCGTCGAGGGTGGAGTTGAAGCTGGCGGCGATGTCGTAGCTGGTGGGGTTGCCACCCGTTCCGGAGAGCACCGGCCTCCCGGCGAACTTCTCGCTCAGTGCAGCGACGTACCAGGTGTGCAGCTTGGGAAAGACCGACCCCGAGACTCCCGCGTCGAACTCTTGATCGATGCTGGAGAAGTGGTTGGGGGATCCGGCGCTCCCGAGGAGCGCGGTCCCGTTGCTGTCGCACTGGAGCGGCTGGAAGCGGGAGAGAATCGTGATCGGCACCGGGCTGTTCAGCGCCTCCCCCCAGATGCGACCAGCCTCCTGGAAGACTGCGAGCCGCTGGGCACCGAGCGTGGTCCCGGGGTTGCCCCCCACGGGGGTGGCCGGGGTCATGTCGTTGAAGCCAGCGTCGACCGGATCGCCGTTGACGATGACCACCGTGGCCCCCGCGTATGCGCTGGAGCTGGCGATGAGCAGCGCTCCTCCGACGGCCCCGATCAGTCCCTTCACTGACCGTTCCCCTGCCGGTCCCCGGCGAGGAAGACCTCGGCGGCGGGCGCGTTGTCGACGCAGGAGAGCGAAGGCTGACCGTCTGGACCCGTCCGGGCGATCACCACGTGGTTGTAGCCGTTGGGGACGGTGACCCGCTTCATCTGCATCCCGTTCGAGAGCGTGACGACGTCGACCCGCGCGGCGGAGCGATCGGTCGCGGCGCGAACCGCGTCGACCACCGATCGGTTGGCGGTGCCTCCGCTCACCACCGGGCTCGCCGTCGGCGCAGCATTGCAGCCGGAGAGCGCGCAGAGCGTGACCGCTACCCACGCGCCGGTCCAGCCAGCGCGCCCGACGACTACCGCCATGCGTCCTCCACGGGGTGGGACCGGAAGCCTAGGACACTCCGCTTCCCGGAAGACACCCGCGGAGCCGCCACGTCTCGCCGCGCCGCAGGCATGTGCCCGTTTGGACCCACCCGACACTCGAGGTCGCGATGGTTGCGGGGACCCCACACCACCGTGGAGGAGATTCCGCGTGCCCGTTCCTGGGATCGGACCCTGGCCTGCGGTCCGATTTCCGTCCACGACGTTCAGAACGCGCGGCCGCCCTCGACCTCCATGACGAGCCGCTTCCGGAAGTCGTGGTAGTCCACCTCCACCGCGTGGCGGAGCGAGTCGGTGAAGGCCCAGTCCGGGTGCTCGAGCTCGCGGCGGATCGCCGCGTCCATGTCCGCCGGCCGCTTCCACGCCCCGAGGAGGGCGCGCGCCACGAGCTTCCCCTGCCAGTCCGCCAGCGGCCAGATGCACCCCTGCCCCTGGAAGAGCCCGATGAAGAAGAGGTCCTCGAAGCGGGGGTGGAAGATCTTGAGGTACAGCGGCACCTCCCGTCCCGAGTAGTCGCCGATTCGGACGGACGGCAGGACGCGTGGGCCACTCCTCCCTGCGGCGCGCGCAATGCGGATGGCTGGCGCTGCCGGCTTCCCGAGGGAGACGCCGGCGCCCACCGCTTCAGCGCCTAGCGTCCGTCCGCGCCTCCTACTTGTCGTCCTGCCCGGGCGACTTGACCGCGGTGTCAGCGTCCAGCTCCTCTGGGTCCTCGCTGTCCGCCAGGTCGTCCTCGACTGCGGCCTTCCTGCCCTCGTCGCCGTGGCCGGAGTGGGTCGCGTCCGGCGCGGTCATGGGCTTCTCCGGCTGCCGGCCCGGATCACCCTGGTGCTGCTGGGTGACCGACTCATCTCCACGCGACGATTCAGTGTTGTTGTTCTCGCCCATGGTCTTCTCCTCTTGGCCAAGAGTGGCGCGGGAAAATGTGCACGTGCCCTCGGCAAGGGAACCTGGCCGATGAGTCAGGCCGCGGTTGCGCCAGAGGGTCCGTGCCAGTGCCGTGTCGGGCCAGCCACGTCCGGCAGCCTCGGATTAGAAGTGCCCGGAAATGAAGAGACCGAGGCAGCCGCGTCCGACTGCAGCGGAGTTCGAGGAGCGTCTACACACCCTGGCCCCACTCGAGGCCAAGTCGCCGGCGGTGGTCTTGAAGAGAGTCAGGGCCAGTTCTGTGGCTCCGGACGTCGTGATTCGATTCCGCTTGGTCCCTTAACCAATCCCGCGCCTTGCACTCGGATTGATGCGACGCAGCCTTTGCTCGAGGACGATGTTTCGGTGCATTAGGAGCTCGAGCTCCTGGGTGAGCTTGAGTAGAAGCCGCGTCGCGACCGCCACGCTGCTCGGCACCTCGTGGTTCGCAATCTCGACGTCGCAGAACACCTCGGCGGTCCGGCGGGACGTTTCCTGCGGTCTCCCGGCCAGCACCGGGCCAGAACGGCCTTCGAAGTCCCGGCCGCCGGGAGGCCGGGGCGCGCGGCGCAAAGTCTTCATCGCCGCGCCGTCCTCGCCAGGTGGCGCTCGATCGTTGCACGGAACTGCTCGAAAGGGACGGCCCCCACCAGCTTCTCGCCGTCGATGAAGTAGGTCGGGGTCCCGTTCGCTCCGAGGAGCCCGCCGAGCTGGGCGTCCTCGACCACGCGGACCCGCGTCGCCGGCTCGGCCATCGCCCTGCGGAAGCGGGGAAGGTCCAAGCCGAGCTCGGCGGCCCAGCGCTCGTAGCCCTCGGGCCCGAGTGCGGCCTGGTTCTGGAAGAGACGGTCATGCATCTGCCAGAACTTGCCCTGCTGGCGTGCGGCCTCCGCCGCGAGGGCCGCCGGGAAGGCGTTGGGGTGGATGGAGAGCGGCTGGTGCTTCCAGACCAGACGGACCTTGTCGCCGAACGTCTCGAGCACCTGCGCCACCGTCGGTTCCGCCCGGGCACAGAAGGGACACTGGAAGTCCGAGAAGGCGACGATGGTCACCGGGGCGCGAAGGCTTCCCTTCACCGGGTCGTCGGGACGGACGGTGACCTGGACCGGCGCGGCTGCAGCCACGTCTGGCTTCGCGAGGTTCTGCTCGCAGAGCTGCTCGTAGAAGCCCGGATCGAGCTTTGCCCCAGCCCGGAGGAATGCGTCGGCATGGGTCCGTTCCTGATCTACGAGCGCCTGGAACTGCTCCACCGGCTGCGCCCCCACGATCCGCCGGCAGTTCACGAAGGCGGTCGGGGTGCCCGTCGCGCCCACGGAGCTGGCGAGCCTGGAATCCTCCTCGATGCGTCCCAGACCGCTTCGTGACTCGAGCGACCTGCTGAACCGTGCTGGATCCAGCCGCAGCTCCCGCGCGAGCGCCTCGAACCTCAGCGGTCCCAGCTGGTCCTGTCTGGCAAAGAGCCCGTCGTGCATCTGCCAGAACTTGCCCTGCTCCCTGGCGGCCTCGGCAGCGAGCGCGGCGGGAAGGGCGCTGGCGTGCGAGGGAAGCGGGTGGTGCTTCCAGACGATCCGGAGGTCCTTGCCGTAGAGCTCGCCGAGGCGCGCGAGCGTCGGCTCCAGCCGCCCGCAGAAGGGGCACTGGAAGTCCGAGAAGAGCACGAGGGTCACCTTCGCATTGCGTGGACCGCGGACGGGGTCGTCCGAGCGCACCGGGACGTGGTTGCTCGGCGCGGGAGGCGGGGGCGCGGCCTCTACGACGGGCGCCGTGGCCCCGTGCTCGATGAGCTGCGCGTAGAGCGCTCCCGGCGAAGCCCCCGCCGCCACCCGGGCCTGCGCCGAGACGAGCTCCTCGTCGATGACCGCCCGGAACGCCGCGACCTGCTGGGCACCCACCAGCATCCGCCCGTTGATGAAGAAGGTGGGGGTTCCACGCGCTCCGAGGCTGTTGCCCAGTGCCTGGTCCCGGCGAATCCTCACCTCGTGGGCGTCCACAGCCAGCCCGGAACGGAACGCCGGAACGTCCAGGCCGATCTTCCGGGCCGCCTCCTCGAGGCTCTCGGGACCGAGGGTCGGGGCGAGATCGAAGAGCTGGTCGTGCATCGCCCAGAACTTGCTGTCGCCTCCCTGGCTGCGAGCCTGTTCTGCGGCGGAGGCCGCCGCCATCGCCCGGTCATGGATGGGCAGCGGGTTGTGCTTGAACACCCAGCGGAGCTTCGGCCCGTAGGCGCTGTCCAGCTCGCGAAGCGTTCCGGTAACCCGCTTGCAGAACGGACACTGGAAGTCCGAGAACTCCACCACGGTGACCAGCGCGTCCGCCGGACCGCGGACCGGAGAGTCGTCCACCGGCACCCGGTAGACGACCCGCGCAGGGTCTCGAGGCAACGCCGTGGCCGGAGCGGGTGGGGAAGCCGCCGTAACGGCTGGCTGGGACAGCGCCGTCTTTCCCTGGTTTCCGGAGACGCTCGACTTCCCGGCTAGGAAACCCAGCGCGATTCCTAACGCGAGGGCCAGGGCGACTCGCAACCAGCTCCTCATCTCTCGGCTCCTTGAGAAGACCGCCCGTGGTTCACCGGGCTGGCGGCGTCTCACGACCAAGAGGAGGAGGCAAGTGAAGGGTTTGCAACGAATCCGCGCCGACGCGGTTCGTCACCAGGCGATCGGCGGTGGCGCATCAAGAACGGGTCCCGAGGAGGGTCGAAAGAGACTTGGTGCCTCGCTTAAAAGAACCAAAAATAACTAACAATACTTAGATGATTCGTGTGTTTCCTCTTTCGAGCCAGTGCCGGTGCTCAGTCTTCACCGCAAAGTCGCTAACCGACCGAGCGGGCCCGGAGGTACACCGCCGTTCGCGCCGAACCTGGTCGGAGCAGCCCGTCCAGGCCCGAGCGCGCTGCGGTCTGGGAGGAAACCATGGCGAAGCAAGGCGGCATCCCGAGGCACGTCCTCGGGGCACTGGTGGTCCTGGCGCTCGGAGCTTCCGGCGAGGCGCTGGCGCAGGACTGTACCGTCAGCGTGAACGACCCGAACTGTTACCACCTCAAAGGGTCCGACACGCTTCACGACATCATCGTCCAGGCAATCAACGGAGCTCGCGCAGCCGGCATCCCGGGGTCGAAAAACCTCTTCTACGACGGGACGGGTTCTGGCAACGGCGAGAACCAGATGAAGTTCGTGGGGGGAACAGGGGCAACGAACGGAAACGGTGACCTCGGTGTGCAGTCCATCGCCCCGATGTCCCGGAACTTCCGGCCGGGGATCATCGATTCACTCTCGGCCGGATTCCAGGGCCGCGATGCGACCCATCTGACGTCCTCGGGGCACGCGGCCTGGGCACCAAGTTGCCAGAACGTAGTCGGCCTCGACGCAGCGGTGCTCTTCACCCGGGGCAGCGGCGCCGGGTCGAGCTGCAAAAACATCAATTTTCCCACGTTCGTGGACAACGCCATCCCCGCGTCGGCCGTCTCGCGGGCAACCACCAACAACACCTCTCTGACCACGGCCTTCGGCAACGGGAGCGCCTTCAACAACCTCAGCGCCACGGTAAACTACAGCAATCTGCTGATGATTATCCTCGGCGGGGTCGACGGAACGGCAAGCATCGCCGCCTGCTCCGATCCTCGACGGGTCCAGGCGCTCCAGGATCTCGCCGCCTGCATGGGCGTCGACCACATCGAGCACGTGTTCCGGCGCGACGACAACTCGGGCACCACCGACACCTGGAAGGACCGCATCATCGTCACCGCCAGCGGAGCCGATCCCCGCTACCCCTGGGTCGGCGGCCGGTTCTGCAACAACCAGAACATCGGGAGCATCAACGGGGCCACCGCGCAGAGCGGTGTCTGCTCGGTCACCCGGTCGAACACGACCTGCAAGGTGAACACCGACTGCCCCGCGGGCGAGACCTGCCAGTTCAACCTCAACAACCAGGACTTCGACCCTATCCGCCGCAGCTGCACGCCCAGTGACGGGTCGCACGCGCCCACCAGCTGCACCGACATGACCACCGGCAAGCCTTGCCAGGCCTCGGACAACAATCCCAACTGCACGCAGGGGCTCGTCGTTGCGATCACCGACTTCGATCCCCTTTCCACGGACGAGACCACCTCCATCTCCGCACGGGTGAAGAACGACTCGACCGGCCAGACCATCGGCTACGCAGGTCGCGAGGCGGTCGCCGCCGGCCGCGGAACCCGGGCCCTCACCATGAACACCACGGGGCCAACGGACTCCAACGTCCGCAAGGAGGCCTACCTCCTCGCGCGGCGACTCTTCCTCCAGAACGGAGGACTGAGCGGGACGACCAACGACGATCTGATCGACGACCTCGCCGGTCCGAACATCAACATCCAGGGGAAGGGTGCCAACCAGTTCGCCGCCGAGCAGGCGTTCTTCACCTATGCCACCAACCACGCCAACGTCGACACCATCGTCCAGAGCCTGGGCTTCATCACCTGCGCTCCCAACGCGGGTGACGATCCCTGCGCGCTGCCGAACAACCTCTGTGCCAAGACGCCCGCGGCGGCGATCGCGGCTCCGCTCGGAGCTCTGGTCCCCAATGGCTCCTTCGCGGCGAGCGGCACCGGTGGGGCGAAGACCATCAACAGCATTGGCCGCGTGTGGAACGGGACCAGCCTCGTCGCAGCTTCCTGCGCAGCCGGTGCGTCCTGCGTCGGCGGGACCTGCACCTCGGGGCTGACCTGCCCCGACGCTGCAGCCCGGCCACTCAATGCCGCCTGTACCCAGGACTCGGACTGCGCCAGCGGCCACTGCACCGACGTGCTCGGCATCGGAGTGCCCGGTTCGCCGATCTCGCTGCTGTGCTCGCCGTGACGCTCTCGGAAAACAAGACAGAACGAAACCGTCGTCAGTTCAACCACCTCTTTGAGGACAAGGTCTAGACATGCGTGTAATCACCAGAACTCCGGTGCTGGCGCTCATGACAGCGCTGGTCACCACCGTCTTCGCCGTCGGCTGTAACAACCAGGCCAAAACCCCAGGAAGCGCGAAGATCTCGGTCAGCGTCGGAACCGCCGCTCTCCAGATCTCGGACATTGCCCGGGTTGACATCTCGATCAGCGGGGGCAACCCGGCGGTGAATCCGCCGATCGTTGCCACCCTGACCAAGGCCAGCAACGGGATCCAGTGGACTGGGAACATCACCGGGATTCCCGCCGGCACCGCGCGGGTGTTCCAGGCCTCGGCTTACAAGGATGCCGCGGCCACCCAGCTCATCTACCAGGGCTCGACAACCGCGGACATCACCGCAGGGCAGACCGCGACCATCGTGATCATTCTTCAGGAGCAGAACGTTCCTGCTGGCCCGACCAATTTCGCCCCGGTGATTAGCGCGGTGACTGCCTCGCAAGCGCAGGTCACTCCGGGGGGCGTGGTCTCGTTCGGCTTCACCGCTTCCGACCCCGACAACAACTACCCTCTGGTCTACGAGTGGTCCTCGAGCTGCACCGGGACCGGAGGAAACGGGAGCTTCACCGTCGGCAACGGCTCGCTGGCAGCGGCGGGCAGCGCGCAGACGAGCTGGACCGCTCCGGGCGTCAATGGCGTGACCTGCACCATCGGCATCAAGGTCGCGGACAGCAACACCGTGCAGGGACCGAGCTCGGTGCAGACCTTCCTCACGGTCGACGTGAACGCGACCACTGGCTCGGCCAACGTCGCGGCCTTCCCCAACAGCGCTCCGGTGATCCAGGTCTTCCGTGGGGACATCGCCTACAACTACGACACCAAGTCGACCTCGCCGGTCGGCGGGGTGGGGCAGGCCGGGCAGATTTTCACCACCGCCATCGATCCCGACGGCGATGACATCCGCTACGACTACAACGTGGCCTGCGGGGCGAGCCTCCCTCCGCCGAGCAACGGACCCACGGACAACGCAAATTTGGAGTTCATCACCAAGACCACAGCGAGCGGGAACCAGTCCAACCCCAAGTGGGCGAACCCCGATCCGTCGAAGAGCTGCGTCTTCAAGGTGGCGGTCTCCGACCTCTGCACCGCCAATGACTGTGGCGCCAACCTGCCCGCCGGCACGCCGGGACAGAAGCCCAACGGGGCGGACCGGGGTGGTCTCACCACCGGCTTCCTGAACTTCACCGCGCCGGCCAAGCCCACCCATGCCCCGACCATCGTCCGGACCATCGCTCCGAACGCGTCCGGTCCGAACGGCGCCGCGGTGGTCGACCCGGGCACGGTCTACAACCTCGAGGTCGACGCCACCGACCCGGAGGGCGGCAACCTGAGCGCGGTCTGGACCGCGAACGTCGGCACCGTCGGCTCGGCCGCGGGGAACAAGAGCGGCAACCTCAACAGTACAAACACCTGGACCTCCCCCGCCACGCTGAGCGTGGGAATGCAGCTCTCGGTGGCCATCACCTCCGACAAGAGCGGGCTCCAGACGGTCTTCACCTTCAACTTCGTGGGGTCCGACCCCTGCGTCGGACAGCCCGATGGGACCGCCTGTGACGACGGCAACGCCTGCACCACCGGCACCACCTGCGCCGCCGGCCACTGCGGCGGCGGCACACCGGTGGTTTGCTCCGGAGGCGACCAGTGCAAGGACGCGGTCTGTAGCCCGATCTCGGGCTGCGGGGTCACGAACAAGACCGACGGCACGTCCTGCAGCGACGGGAATGCCTGCACCACCGCCGACACCTGCCAGGCCGGGGTGTGCACCGGCGGGCCCCCGGTGGTCTGCACGGCGGCGGATCAGTGCCACGGCGTTGGGGTGTGCGACCCGGCCAGCGGGGTGTGCTCGAGCCCCGTCCTGCCCAACGGGACCTCGTGCAACGACGGGAACGCCTGCACCCAGACCGATGCTTGCGCGGCCGGGGTCTGCGTCGGCGGCAACCCGGTCACCTGCACCGGGACCGTCTGCGCCAGCGGCGGAACTTGCAACCCGGCCAACGGGCATTGCGAGGGCGGAACCAATGCACCCTCGACCACGCCCTGCGACACCGGATCCAACGGCTGCACGGTCAACGACCACTGCAACGGCAACGGCGCCTGCGTGGCCGGAACGCCGTTCTGCCCCGCCGGCCAGACCTGCAACGGAGGCAGCCCGCCGACCTGCACCGCCCCCATCCCGAAGCCGCAGTTCGCCCGGGACGTGCAGATCTCGCCGCCCTCGGCCGTCGCCGTGGACCCGGCCGGATTCGCCTACGTCGCCAGCTCGATCTTCAACAACACTCCGGTGAGCTTCGACGGGATCATGCTGACCTCCACCGGTGGCGCGGACATCTTCCTCGCCCGCTACGATCCCTCGACCGGAAAGGCGACCTGGGCGGAGAACTTCGGAGACGCGACCGGCCTCGACCAGATCGCCACCGGAGTGGCGGTGACCAAGGACGGCACCGTGGCGGCGATCGGCAACTTCAGCGGTTCGGTCACCATCGGCTCCAGCACCATCAACAGCGCGTCCCAGATCGACTTCCTGGCCGCCTTCCAGTCCAGCAACGGGGCCGGCAAGTGGGCCAAGCAGTTCGACGACGGGGCCAACGGGGTGCTACTCGCGGTGGCCGCCAACCCAAGCTCGAGCACCAACCTCATCGCGGTCTGCGGCAAGGCGAGCGCGGCGGCGACCAACCTCGTCCCCGGAGCCACCTTCGGGGGGTTGACCGACCTCGTCATCGGGGTCTTCGACTCGGCGGGGAACCGGCTGTGGTCGGCCCAGATCGGCCTCGCGGGGAACGAGGAGTGTGACTCCCTGGCGATCGACGACGCGGGGAACGTCTATGCCGCGGGGAAGTTCGACTCGACGTCGATCACCTTCCCGCCGCTTGCCGCCATCCCCGGTCCGGGCACCACTTCCCAGAAGTTCCTCTGGGTGGCGAAGTTCGATGGCGCCACGGGGAACGCCCTCGCCGCGAAGGCCTTCAACGGGACGACCGGTCAGGCGACCCCCACTGCCCTCGGGGTCGACGCCTCGGGGACCGTGGACGTGGCGGGCAACTTCACGGGCTCGCTGACCTTCGGTGCCATCCCGACCCTGACCTCCGCCGGAGGCCAGGACGTGTTCGTCGCCAGCCTCAATCCCGCCCTCTCCTTCGCCCCCAACTGGGCGGTCCGGATGGGCGGCGCGGGCCCGGACTCCGCCTTTGGGATCGGCGCCACCTCGTCGGGCGACGTGGTGGTGACCGGAGGATTCCAGAAGACGACCACCGGCGTCGCGGCGCTCACGGCGAACGGCACCAGCGCCTCAGACGTGTTCCTCATCAAGCTCGCCGGGACCACCGGAGCCCTGGAGTTCGGAACGCCCACCGCGGCGGACAAGACGGCCAATCCAGCCTGGTACGGCGATGCGGCCACTCAGACCGGTGACGCCCTGGTCGTGAACCGGTTCGGGTCGGGGACTGGGCTGGACGCCTTCGTCCTTGGAGGCACGCTGAACAGCACCATCGCCTTCCCTGCACCGGCCGGGCCAGTCACCGCCACTGGAGTGACCGACACCTTCCTGGTGTTCGGGAACATCCAGTAACGCGCGGTTCGCGGACGGACGCAACCGTCCGTCCCGGTTGAAAAGAGCCACCAGGGTCCACGTGCCTGGTGGCTTTTTTCTTTTTCAAAATGGGTGAACAAGAAGTCACAGAAAAGTCCACTTCGAGCTCCGTGGAATCGACTTAGACCCCCAAGCGTGTGGGCGGGTCGGTCAACCTCGCGGAGCCGGCGGTGGCCACCGGGAGGGCTGCTGCTGCTCGTCGCCGCATGCGCGGAGTCCACAGGCGATGGAGGTAGCTCGCTGCGCTCCCTGGCCGACCGCTGCGCCGCGGTGAGCTGCTCCGCGATCGACACCTGCCACCTGCCGGGGACCTGTGAGCCGGCGACCGGAACTTGCTCCGCGCCACCCAAGTCCTGCCCCGTGGGCCAGAGCTGCGACCTGACCAGCGGCTCGTGCAGCGCCTGCGCGGCCCTGCTCTGCCTGGCCTCCGACCTCTGTCACCTCCCGGGCGCCTGCAATCCGGCCAGCGGCGCCTGCACGCCGGAGGTGCCCACGGACTGCTCCCCGGGGCTGACCTGTGATCCTGCCAGCGGACGGTGCGTCCTCGAAGGCGGGTGTTCCGGAATCACCTGTACCCCGCCCGACCCCTGTCACACCCCCGGCACTTGCGATCCGAGCAGCGGACAGTGCTCAGCCCCGGTACCCATCGGCTGCCCGGCGGGCCAGAGCTGTGATCCGACGACCGGCCACTGCGTCGACCCGTGCACCGGGGTGGTGTGCAATGCCTCGGATCTCTGCCATCTCCCCGGAACGTGCGTCGCGAGCACGGGGCAGTGCACGCCCGAGACTCCCAAGACTTGCCCCACCGGGCAGGTCTGCAACCCGACCGATGGCTCCTGCGAGGACCGATGCGCCACCGTGACCTGCCCGCCGGGCGACGTGTGCGATCCCGACACCGGCCAATGCGTTCCGAAGGTCAGCCTTCCCGCGCCGGCGGTGGCCCGCGATCTCCTCCTCGATCCAGTGAGCGCGCTGGCCATCGATGCATCGGGGAACGCCTACCTGGCCTCGCAGATCAGCTCGCCCGTTCCGGTCAGCTTCGACGGCCACCCGGTCGCGTCCACCGGGGACGAGGACGTCTTCCTCGCCCGCTACAACCCCGGCGGCACGGCCGACTGGGCCGTCAGCATCGGTGATGCCGCGGGGAACCCACAGCGCTCGGCGGGAGTGGCGGTCACCCAGAACGGAACGCTGGCAGTCATCGGTAACTTCAGCGGATCGATCAGCATCGGCTCGAGCAACATCAACAGCGCGTCCCAGATCGACTTTCTCGCCGGCCTCAAGGCCGCCGACGGCGCCGGTCGCTGGGCCAGACAGTTCAACGATGGGGCCAACGGCGTCCTCCTCTCGGTTGGGGCGAGCCCCGCCTCCGCGAGCAACCGCATCGCCGTCTGCGGGAAGGCGAGCGCCGCCGCGACGGACCTGGTCCCCGGGGCCACCTTCGGTGGCCTGACCGACCTGGTCATCGGGGTCTTCGACTCGGCGGGGAACCGCCTCTGGTCGGCGCAGATCGGCGGCCCGGGGAACGAGGAGTGCGACGCGGTGGCGGTCGACGATGCGGGCGACGTCTACGCCGCCGGGAAGTTCGACGGTCCGAGCCTCACCTTTTCCCCGCTCGCGCCGCTGACCGGCCCCGGGAGCACCTCCCGCAAGTTCCTGTGGATCGCGAAGCTCAGTGGGGCCACCGGAGCGGCCCTCGCCGCGGTCGCCTACAGCGGTGCCACGGGGCAGGTCACGCCCCTGGCCCTGTCCCCCGATGCGTCCGGGACGCTCACCGTCGCGGGCAGCTTCACCGGGAGCCTCCTCTTCGCCGGGACCACGCTCACTGGTGCCGGCGGACAGGACGTGTTCGTGGCCCGCGTCGATCCCGCCACGTCCCTGGCTCCGCTTTGGGCGGCCCGGATGGGAGGCACGGGGCCGGACGTGGTCACCGGGATGGGCACCACCTCGACCGGGGACGTGCTCGTCGCCGGGAGCTTCCAGCGGACCACCACCGGGGTGGCCGCCCTCACCGCCTCGGGAACGTCCACGGACCTCTTTCTGCTCGAGCTCGATGGAGCCACCGGCGCGCTCCGGTTCGGCGCACCCACTGCGGCGGACAAGCTCGGGGATCCAGTGTTCTACGGCGATGAGGCGCTCCAGACCGCCGATGCCCTTGCGGTCAACCGGTGGGGAACGGGCTCTGCGCAGGACCACTTCGCCTTCTCCGGGACCCTGAACGGTACTGCAGACTTCCCGGCGCCCGCCGGCCGCGTGACGGCCTCGGGTGTCACGGACGTGCTGCTCGTGGTGGGAGGTGTCCAGTGAACTGCGCGCGCCGGTGGCTCGTGTCCGGCCTGCTCCTGGGGTTCCTCGCGGCGGCGCCAGCCCAGGCGGGGAACCTGCTCCGCCGACGAAGTCCGGGCGCGGCGATGACTCCCGACGCTTCCGCAGCCCAGGCCGCCGCCGCGGCGGCGCAGAGCAGCGCACAGGCGCAGGCGGCTGCGAGCCAGGCGCAGGGTTCGCTCCGCCAGGCGCTCGATGCCTTCCGGCGCTTCCAGGCCACGCAGGCCGAAGCGCGCGCGGCTGCCACGGCGGGACAGTCGAACGTGCCCGACGGCCTCGTTCCCGGCGGACTCGACCTTTCCCAGGCGAGCCCGCCGATCAACGCCGCGGTCCAGCCGCAGACCACCGCAGGCTCCCGCATCGACGTCACCGTAACGCAGGAGGCTCCCCGGGCGGTGCTCACCTGGAACACCTTCAACGTGGGAGCGAGGACCAATCTCACCTTTGATCAGACTGCCGGCGGGCCCGATGCCAGCTCCTGGGTCGCGTTCAACCGGGTCATCGACCCCACCGCGGCTCCGAGCAAGATCTTGGG
>Ga0066903_100000883_pt1 | contig 20479 bp, 20 predicted proteins | sample PanSoiMetaGPlot1_FD_67491 | JGI IMG/M metagenome (GOLD analysis project Ga0066903, IMG submission 67491) | Tropical forest soil microbial communities from Panama analyzed to predict greenhouse gas emissions - Panama Soil - Plot 1 (version 2) | ecosystem: Environmental > Terrestrial > Soil >... | reverse complement strand
CACCGGATTGTTCTCGCTAGGCTTTTCCCCGATCCAGAAGACGGTGGTCACGATCTGACGCTTCCATGGATAACGTTCGCCTGGTGCGGGAGGCGCGGAACGGAGATGAGTGGGCGCGAACACGAGCGACTCGACTCCAATTCCGGACTCGCTCCGCGATTTCTTTTCGGATTTTTTACTAAACTTGGATTTCGTTGGTTCAGCTTTGGTAACCGTTCCGTGCGCGAAGAGCGCCGAAATCGACGAAAGCAAAGCAGCAATAGTGTGAGTGATTTTTCCTGGCTTCATGGGAATGGAATAGCGCGACGCGCTACGTATGTTGGACGCGACGCCGGACGAAAAAATTCGAACAGACCGCGAGGCGATCTGAGCCTCAATCAGCGAAGCGAGGCGTGCACTTTCGCGGTAAATGCCTGTTAGTCAACAAATTTTCCTGGATTTAAAATCCCTTTCGGATCGAGCACTTTTTTGAGTTGGTGGTGAAGTTCGCGAACGGGCTCGCTTGTTGCCTCCGGCCACCAGCGTTTTTTCGCAAGACCAATCCCGTGTTCGCCTGTGATGACGCCGCCCCAGGCCAAAACCTGCGAGAATAAGTCATCGAGCGCCTGTTCTACGTGCTCACGAACCGCCGCATCGCGATTGTAACGGTCAGCCATGATGTTGATGTGAATGTTGCCGTCGCCCGCGTGGCCAAAACAGGCGATGGGAAATCCCGATTTCGTGCTCAGCCGCTCGGCAAACTCAATAAGATCGACAACGTGACTGCGAGGGACGACCACATCTTCGTTCAATTTCGTCAGACCGGTTGCGCGCAGCGAATTGCTAAATTGCCGCCGCAACGCCCACAGCTTCTCGCAATCCTCTTCGCCGTTCGCGGTCTCAAGAGACAGCGCTTTTTTCGTGGCGAGCAACTTGCGGATTCCGTCCGAGTCGTTTCGCACGCTCTTTTCCTGGCCATCAAGATCAACGAGGAGATGCGCATTGCCGGGTGGCACGATCGCCTGGCCCAGATCTTTGCGCGCCGCTTCCAGGGTAAAACTATCCGCGATCTCGAGAGAGGCGGGCAGAAATCCCGCGGCAAAAATTTCCTGCACGGCGGCGGCGGCCTCCGGCATTTTGGCGAAGGCAGCGGAAAGCGTCGCCTGGGCCGGCGGCAGCGGCAGTAACCGCAGCGTGATCTCGCTGACCACGCCCAGCAATCCTTCTGACCCAACGAAAAGACCGATTAAATCAAAACCGGTTTTGTTTTTATGAACGCGCCCGCCGGTCCGCAGGATTTCGCCATTGGCCAGCACAACTTCCAGTCCGAGCACGTAATTGCGGGTGACTCCATATTTGAGACAACGCGGGCCGCCCGCGTTCGTGGCCACATTTCCCCCGATGCTGCAATCCTTCATGCTCGCGGGATCGGGCGGATAAAAAAGTTTCCGCTCGCGAGCGGCTGCTTTCAGATCCGCCGTGATTACGCCCGGCTCAACAATCGCAACCGCATCGGCGAAATTGATTTCTTTGATCCGGTTCATCCGAATCAGCGATAGCGCAATGCCTTTCTTCGCGGGGACACAGCCACCGACGTAACCAAAACCGGCGCCGCGCGCGGTGACCGGAATTCCTTTCTCGGACGCGAATTGCAGAAGTTTCGATATGTGGGATGTCGATTGTGGGAAAATGACAACTTCAGGTGCTTGGGTCGCAAACCACTTGTCGCCGCCGTGCGCAGCGAGTGTCGCTTCATCGTCGGCGATGAAATCATTGCCCAGCACCTGCCGCAATTCGTCGGCCAATCCCATGCTCGTGCACTTACTCTCGCTCGCCAGTGTTGTCGATTACGAGCACTGGCGCGAATCGGTCAGTTGATCTGGACGATCCGGTAATGACGCGACTTTTCGCTGTGTCGCATGAGCAACTTCTTGCATTCCGGTGGAATCACCGGCTTTTCGTAGTCTTTCCCTGCGAAGGTCTTCACCGCCTCGATTGTCTCGAACCGGAGCAGGGTGATGAATTCAACTTCTTCATTCTCGGCCTCGCGAATGAAAATCTCGGCACCTTTGTAACCGGGGATCGAGCGTTTCGCGATTTCGAGAAGCACTTCTTCGCGGAGCAATCTCTCGTATTTCTCCGCGTTCTGATGCGAGGTCCAGCCGTACCAAATTCGTGCAATCATGATTCTGGGGTTTCTACCGATCCGAAGAAATGCCCACTACATTCCCATGATTTGGTAGCCGCCGTCCACGTAAATCACCTGTCCGGTGATGGCGGCCGCGGCGTCGCTGGCCAGAAAAACCCCGGTCGCTCCGAGCTCAGCCGGGTCGCAGCTACGCTTCAACGGCGCGCGTTCCTGATAATGTTTCAACATCTGCGAGAATCCGCTAATACCCCGTGCGGCAAGTGTTTGCACTGGGCCGGCGGAAATACAGTTCACGCGAATTTTCTTCGGCCCGAGGTCGTAGGCGAGATAACGAGTCGAGGCCTCCAGACTCGCTTTTGCCACCCCCATGACATTGTAGTGAGGCACGACTTTTTCGGCCCCGTAGTAGGTCATCGCCAGGATGCTTCCGCCATTCGTCATCATCGGCGCGACTTCGCGCGAAAGGGCGACCAGCGAGTAGGCGCTAATGTCGTGCGCCAATCGAAACGCCTCCCGCGTCGTGCTCACGAAATCGCCTTCCAGCGCTTCCTTCGGCGCAAAGGCGACCGAGTGAAGCAGGAGATCGACGCGGTCGGTTTGGCCGCGCACTTTTTCGAAAAATGTTTTAATCTCGGCGTCGTTTGAAACGTCGCACGGAAAGAGCGGCGTCTTTTCGCCAAATGTTGCCGCCAGTTCCTCCACGTTTTCTTTCAGGCGTTCGCCCTGATAATTGAAGATCAAGCGCGCGCCGGCATTCGCCCACGCCTGCGCGATCGCCCACGCAATGCTGCGTTTGTTCGCGACACCAAAAACAACTCCGACCTTTCCTTCGAGCACGGGCTGCGTCATACAGAGTCAACAATAACCGCGTTTTCGGCTGCGCAAAAGCATCGAACGCTTGCCCCAGCATCCCAAATCGCCATCATTTCATCTTTATCTATGAGCTATCGACTCGTTGTAATGTCCAGCCTGGTCCTTGCTTCGTTTTGTCTCGCGCAGGAAGAATCGCCACCACCGGCATCGCCTCATTCATCGGCGGTGGCTCCGCCGGAAAGCACGACGCCAGCGCTCACCGCCTCCGTCACGCCTGCTCCTTCTTCGGGTACGCCCCAATTGACCGACGTCATGTTCAAGAGTCTCAAAGCGCGCTCGATCGGCCCGGCGGTGATGGGCGGACGGGTGTCCGATATCGCGATTGATCCGCGCAACCCGTTCGTCTTTTACGTCGCGCTCGGTCACGGCGGTATTTTCAAATCCGGCGACGGGGGCGTCAGCTTCGATCCGATCTTCGATAAGCAGCCGGATCTCTGCATCGGCGCGCTCGCAATTGCGCCTTCCGATTCGGATGTGATCTGGGTCGGAACCGGGGAAGCGAACGACCGAAATTCAACGGATTGGGGGGATGGCGTCTATCGGACGACTGATGGCGGCGAACATTGGGCGAACGTCGGGTTGAAGGAAAGTCGCGCTATCGCGCGCATCGTGGTCGATCCGAAAAATCCGGATGTGGCGTACGTCGCGGCGATGGGCCACTTATGGACCGATGGCGGAGAGCGAGGGCTCTACAAGACAACGGATGGAGGCAAGACGTGGAAATTGATTCTGCAGGCACCCGCACCAAATAACGCCCGGACCGGCTGCGGCGATGTCATCCTCGATCCGAACAACCCGCAAACTGTGTATGCCGCGCTTTATGCGCGTCAGCGAACGCCGTGGAGTTTCACTTCGGGCCCTGCGGCCACGAACGGCGAAGATGTAGGCGGGATTTTCAAGAGCACAAACGGCGGCGGGACCTGGAAGAAATTAAGTGGAGGACTTCCGTTACAGACTGGCCGGATCGGTCTCGCGGTCGCGGCAAACAAGCCGAATGTCGTAATGGGGATCGTCCAAAGTTACGAAGGCGGCGGCGCTGACATTCGCGATCTTCGCAGCAAAAGCGGTGGCGTCTTTCGATCGGAAGATGGCGGGGAACATTGGACGCGGATGAGCGCGATTGATCCGCGACCGTTCTACTTCAGTCAAATCCGGATCGATCCGGCGAACGATCAGCGCGTTTATCTTTTGCAATTCGCGCTCCTGGTTTCAGACGACGGCGGCAAGAATTTCCGGGAAGACCTTTCGGAGAAGATTCATCCCGATTGTCACGCCATGGCGATTCAGCCTGGGACAGTGCCGGTTCCGAAACCGCCAAAGCCCGAAGACAAGAATAAACCGCCGAAGCCGCCAATTTGTCAGAGAGTATTGCTCGGAACCGACGGTGGGCTTTATCAAAGTTTAGCCGGCGGCAAAAACTGGGACCACCTGAACAAATTTCCGGCCGGCGAATTCTATCGGATCAGTCTCGACGATTCGAAACCGTATTTCCGGATCGCGGGGGGTCTACAGGATAATGAAAACTGGGTCGGGCCAAGCGGCGTTCCGAGTAAGGAAGCAATTCGCAACTCGGATTGGACCGCGCTCGCCGGTGGTGACGGATTTTACGTGCTCTTCGATCCGACGGATCGCGATACGTTTTACGCCGAGAGCCAGGGTGGGGAAGTGCATCGCATCAATCTGCGCAACGGGGAGCTGCGCCGTTTGCGCCCTGAACCCTCCGAAGGCGCGGTGCGATATCGCTTTCATTGGAATTCGCCAATGGTTATGAGCAAACATAAGCCGGGCACGATTTATCTGGGCGGGGAGCGCGTGTTCAAGCTGACTGATCGCATGGAAAAATACACGGTGATCAGTCCCGACCTCACCCACAATGATCCGAACAAGACTAACGCGGTCGGAAGCGGCGCGGAAACTTATGGCGTCGTGTTTTCATTGGCCGAATCGCCAAAGAAAGCCGGCCTGCTCTGGGCCGGGACCGACGACGGCCGCCTCTGGATCACGGAAAACGACGGCGGCAAATGGACGGAGCTAACAAATAATCTGCCCGAGCCTGCGCGCGGGCAATGGGTCGTGCGAATCGAGCCTTCGAATTCGGATGCAAACGTCGCTTACGTTGCAACCAATGCCTACCGCAGCGGCGACGATCGCCCGATGATTTTGCGCACCGCCGATCTCGGAAAGACCTGGGCTCCCATTGTTGGCGATTTGCCGACGAACGCGTCGGTTGAAGTTGTTCGCGAGGATCCGGTGAATCCGAAACTGCTCTACGCCGGCACGCATTTCGGAGTGTTCGCCTCTTTCGATCAGGGTTCGCACTGGGTGCGAATTGGAGATGTGCCGCCCGTGCGCGTCGACGACATTCAAATTCATCCGAAAACCGCTGACCTTGCGATTGCGACCCACGGGCGCAGCATCGCCATACTGGATGACACGACTGCGTTCCGTGAGTTCAACCCAGAGATCGCGGGCACGCCGGCGCATTTGTTCAGCGTCCGAAGTGTCACAGGGGCGTATCTGCAGCCCGGCTTTATCGATTCGAATGGCAAAGGCGTTTATCGCGGCAAAAATCCGGAGGACGGCGCGTTGTTTACGGTCTGGGTGAAGGAATTCACCGGTGATGAAATTAAGATTTCGATTACCAAATCGACCGGGCAACCGGTTGCGAGCCTGAAAGCGCCGGGCACGCCGGGGTTTACTCGCTTGAGCTGGGACCTGCGGCCGGGCAAGGACATGAGCCTCGAATACGGCGGCGATGATCCGAAACGATTGTTGCCGGCGGGCGATTACAACGCCGAATTAAGTTTCGGCCAAACCAAGGTGAAACAAAGCTTCCACGTCGATCTCGCCGAAGGAATTACGCCGCGTTGAATGTAGCGGCGGTCTCCGACCGCCGAACTAGTGCGACGATCAGAGATCGCCGCTACAGGCTCAACACGCGATCGCGTGCCGCCGGCAAACGCCGGAGAGCATTTCCCAAAGCGCATCGAGCACGCGATTGACCGACGCCCGGACGTTGTTGGCGTTTTGATCGTCGACGCATTTGCTCAACATTTCACGCTCGGTCGCGGAATGTTCTTTGTCCGCTTCGATGTGGACCGAGAAATATTCGTAACCTTTAGGATCGCTGAAGCCATAGAACTTCTTCAAACCGTCGATTTTGGACTCACAGATTGCCGGAATTTGTGATTCGTAAGCGTAGAGCGCGGCCAAACCTTCCGCGGTCGACTTGTCGCGGCACACTGAGCGGAACGCTTCGATCAAATCCTTGGTTTCCGGTTGTTTCGCTACATCGACATCGTCAATGCCGAGCGCATTCGCGAATTGCTTCCATAGCTCGGGATGGTTCGGTGAACCGGCTTCTTCGTCGATTAAGTTCTGGAGAATGTGTTTCCGAGTCGGTTGATCGTCGCACATCGCGTGTACGGCCGAGAGATAAGTCGGAAACGCCGCGACATGGTGATAGTACTGTTTCGCGTAATCGGTGAGCGCTTCTTTGCTCAATTCACCGCGCGTCCACGTGAGATAAAACGGGTGTTTGAGCAAATGCTTCGCCGCGATGTCGTTGTCGATCTTATCGAGATGTTGATTCATAATCTTATGGCGTTTCGCGCTCTTATACGTGCTGTTCAGGTCGATTTCAAAATATGTTTGATGCCGCGGATCGGAATGACGACCCAGTCGGGGCGGTTGTTTAATTCGTAACCGATTTCGTAGACGGCCTTGTCGAGGAGATAGGCTTCGAGAAGAATTTGGAAGTCGTCGAAGTTGTCGGGAACGAAGACGGCGCCGTTGGTGGTCTGCAAATAATTCTGAAGGAAGATGCTGCTCATCTGGCGATACCAGATGTCCGCCCAGCGCTCGAGGAATGGAATGTCGTCCGCCCGCATGCCCGGTTGCCAAAGCGCGCTGTAAGCAGCGTATTGAAACGATCGCATCATACCGGCGACGTCGCGGAGCGCGCTACGTTTCAGTTTGCGCTCGCTCATCGGCCGGGCCGGTTCGCCCTCGAAATCGAGTATGACAAAATCTTTTCCGGTCGATAGGACCTGCCCCAGATGATAATCGCCGTGAATCCGAATTTTGGCAGCGTTGGTCTTGCGATCGAGCAAACGCTTTTCGCGGGCGAGAATTTCCTTTTCAGTGCCGAGAATTTCCTTCGCTTCGTCGCGCAAATGCTCGGGCACGTCCTTCAGGTTCTTTTTCAGCGACTCGAAGTTCCGTTTCAGGAGTGCGCGCATGCTTTGATAAACGGAGCGCTGCGCCATCGCGTTGAAAGGTTCGGGCGCAAAAAGCGGATCTTCTTTGACGGACGCGAGCGCGAGATGGAGTTCGCCGGTTCGTTGTGCGAGCAGCTTCGCTTTCTCCGGATAAATCCCGCCGACCAAATCTTCGATCAACGCCGCGGCCGGAGTCGTTTCGTTTTGTAGTTCCGTCTTTTGAGCGAGGACTCGCTCGTAATAACGGCCGACGTGATCGAGCGTGATGGTCCAGGCGTCTGCTTCAGCCTGGATCGCATCCTGCAACAAACAAACGACTGTAGGCGGAGATTTTTCGCGGCGATATTCAATTGCGCCGCCGAAAGCGGGCACGTTCTCAAACCCGGCGCGCTCAGTCAGAAAGCGCGTTACTTCCACGTCGGGGTTCACGCCGTCCTCGAGCTTGCGATAAAGCTTTAGGAAGAATTTATCGGCATAGATTATGGCCGAATTGCTTTGCTCAGCGCCGAGAACGTTGGAGGGCGGAACGTGGTCGATTTTGCCAACCCGCGGACTCAATGCGCCGACGAGTTTTCCGTTTCGGCCGCTCGCCGGTTGTCGATTCACCATGAGCTGGAAAAGCCGTTCGCGGAAAACGGGATCCCAAACCGCATCGAAGAGAATCGAACCGTCTTTGAATCGCGCGACTACGGCGCTCGGCGCCGATTGCGAAATGCCCTTCGCCTTTTCCGCGGAAACGATTTTTACCGGCAGCGAATAATTTTCGGTCGGTCCGTCGAGGTAGCTGACCTCGATCACCCAAAGTTGTCCGGAATCCGGCTCCGGCGAAATCCAGGAACGCTCCAACACGCGGACCTGGCGGATCGTTCGCGCTTTGGCGCCAAACCAGCGACAACCGAGGATGTAATCGGGCAGAATCTCGGTTTCGATCTGTTCACGCGCGCCGTCCTCGAGCAGGGCCTGCAGATTCGGGCCTGCCTCAAGAATTGGAACAACGCGCTTCTTTTCGCCTTTCTTCCGCGAGGATTGCGGCTCGAGCATGAACCAATGGGACGAATGCCCGTTGAGCGTCAGAAAATACGGCGTTTTCCTGATCGGCGGAAAATTTGTGCGGCCGATGATTTCCATCGGCACGGAGCCGGCGAACTTGGAAAGATCGATTTCGGCAAATTGCGAGAAACGCGAGAGATTTACGACACCAAGCACAATCTCGTCCTCATAGCGGCGCAAAAAGGCGAGGACCTTTGGATTATCCGGATAAAGGAATTCGATCGAGCCGCGGGAGAACGCTTTGAAATTTTTTCGCATCGCAATGACCCGGCGCATCCACCAAAGCATGGACGACAAATTCTTTTGTTGGGTTTCGACATTGATCGCTTCGTAGTGGTATTCGGGATCAATAATGACCGGTAGATGAAGCTGCTGCGGATTCGCCTGAGAGAATCCGGCGTTGCGATCCGGACTCCATTGCATTGGCGTTCGGCACCCGTTGCGATCGCCGAGGTAAATATTGTCACCCATTCCAATTTCATCGCCATAATAAATAATCGGCGTACCCGGCATGGAGAAGAGAAGGGCGTTCAGCAGCTCGATCTTCCGTCGATTGTTCGCGAGTAAAGGAGCGAGGCGGCGGCGGATGCCGAGATTGATGCGCGCGTGGGGGTCGTTTGCGTAGACGCGCCACATGTAGTCGCGCTCCTCGTCCGTGACCATTTCGAGCGTGAGCTCGTCGTGGTTGCGAAGAAACATCGCCCACTGGCAGTTGTCGGGAATCGGCGGCGTTTGATCGAGGATGTCGATGATCGGGAAGCGATCCTCCATTTGCAGCGCCATGAACATGCGTGGCATGAGCGGGAAATGAAAATTCATGTGCGATTCGTCGCCGTTACCGAAATAGGCGGCCGCGTCTTCCGGCCACTGATTGGCCTCGGCGAGGAGCATGCGTCCGGGAAATTTCCGGTCGACATGGGCGCGCAATTTTTTCAAATAAGCGTGGGTCTCGGGCAAATTCTCGCAGTTGGTCCCTTCGCGCTCGTAAAGATAGGGCACCGCGTCCAGTCGCAGGCCATCAACGCCCATGCTGAGCCAATAATCGCAAACTTTTTCGACCTCTTCGTGGACGGCCGGATTCTCAAAGTTCAAATCGGGCTGATGGGAGTAGAATCGATGCCAGTAATAAGCCTTGGCGAGCGGATCCCACGTCCAGTTTGAGGTTTCGAAGTCCTTGAAGATGATTCGCGCCTCGGAATATTTTTCCGGCGAATCGCTCCAGACATAAAACTCGCGCTCGGGAGAACCGGCGGGTGATTTTCTCGATTTTTGGAACCAGGGGTTCTGATCCGAGGTGTGATTGATCACCAACTCGGTGATGACGCGTAGTCCACGGATGTGCGCCTCCGCGAGAAAAGCGCGAAAATCCTCGAGCGTGCCATAATTTGGATTAACGCCGTAGTAATCGGCGATGTCGTAGCCATCATCCCGCAGGGGCGAAGGATAAAATGGCAGGAGCCAGATCGCCGTGACGCCGAGTTCCTTGAGATAGTCGAGCTTTTGGATCAAGCCGCGGAAATCGCCGATGCCGTCGCCGTCGCTATCGTGAAACGTTTTGACGTGCAGCTCGTAGATGACCGCATCTTTGTACCAAAGCGGATCGCTAACCGGTTCTTTCGTGCTTCCGGGCATCGATTAACCTTTGCCGCACAAAACGCGCCGCGCAATGACGCGTTCGCAAAGGCGGATCGGAGGCAAAAAAGCGGCCACGTCTCCGTGGCCGCTTTCAAAGCAAACTCTTGTCGAAACGGTTAGCCTTTGATCTTCGTGATCTGCGAGGCGACGCACTGCCATTTTCCGCCACGCAACATCCAAGTATCGGTGAAAAGGTAGCTTCGGTCGAAGGCTTTGCCGTCTTTGCCGGTCCCGATCTCGCGAGCGCGACCAGTCACGACGGTAACATTGTTACCGTACTGCTTAACATTTAGCTTTTCGTTCTTTGCGCTTCGATATTTGTCTTTGTCGCCTTTAACCTCGGAGAGCATTTCGCTCCGTCCAATGAACTTGTTTTTGGCCGAGACGCCGATGAAGTCGGCCGCTACCATTGGTTCAACCGTTGCGTAATCGTGATTGCCAACCGCGGCCTCCCAGGCATTTTCCGCATCGCGCGGTGCCATGTTCTTGGTCGTAGCGGTCTTGGCCGTCGAAGCAGCAGGCGCTGTTGATGCGGCCGGTTTTGCGGCCGTGGTCGCTTTCGGGCTGGCCGCCGGTGAAGCCGCTTTGGCCGGTTCGGCCGGCTTTTCCGCGGTCACCGCCGGAGCGATTGAGTCGGCCGGCTTTGCCGCTGCTGATTCGTCAACGGTGGCGGAAGCCTTTTCTTCAGCCGCGGGGGCGACGGTCGATTCCGCGGCCGGGGAAGCGGATTCCTCCTGGGCAAACGACATTGCCGCTAGGAAGATAGTTGCGAGAAACGAGATGATAATTTTCATGGGTTTGTGATTGAGCTTGTCGCCGTGGGATCGCGATTGGGGCGCATCGTATTTTGGTCATCACTTACCGGTCAAGGCTGAACACGGATCGAACCGGAAAACGCAAAAGGGGTGGACGCGCTGAAGCGCCAGTCATACAACTGGTAAATGTCTTCGGTGGCAGATCCCAGCCTTCCGGCCGAGCCATCATCGGATCTGGGGACGCAAAGGGGCAAATCGATCGCACCATCTGTCCAACTCGAGCCGGGTGCGCCAACCGATGCCGATCTCATGCTCGGTATAAAGGCCGGCGATGAGGATGCGCTTTCCCAGCTCTATGACCGCTATAACGGGATCGTGAAGGCCCTCATTCTGCGAATCATCCACAATGACACTGAAGCGGACGACCTCCTCCAGGAGGTGTTCATGGAAATCTGGAACCAGGCGAAGAATTTCTCCGCGGCGAAGGGCAAGCCGCTCGGTTGGATGGTGACGTTAACCCGGCGACGGGCGATAGACGCCCTCCGGAAAAAGCAGGCTTATGCCCGGGCGGAAGAGCGCTTCCAGGCCGAACCCGAGCAACAACCCCTTGCCTGGGTGCAGAATGTGACCGAAGAAGAGATCCATGCCGGGGATACCCGGGCGCTTATGGCGAAAGTCATTAATTCTCTGCCGGAGGCCCAACAGCAGGTGATCGACCTGGCATTTTTTCGGGGTATGAGCCAGCGCGAAATCGCCGCTCATACGAATATACCCTTAGGCACGGTAAAAACGCGCCTCGAGTTGGGCTTGAAAAAGATATATGACGGTTTGAAGGAGTTGAAGGATGAGCTTTGAGGAATTTCAGAATTGCGCGCGGCTCTATGTGATCGGGGCGTTGGAACCCGAAGAGCTGCAGGACTTTGAAGCAGCGCGCAAGCAATACGGCGGCGCGGCAGAGGACTTCATCCAGCAGTGTTACGGGCTTCATGAAGCTTTCGCCCTCAGCCTCAAGCCGGCCAGAGCCTCCGCCGCCATCAAGGACAAGCTCATGGCCATGGTGCGCGAGCGCCAGAAGCAATCCGGGGTCAGCCCGAGCTAAGGTCGCCGCCGGCTACGACTGCATCTCGCGCAGAATAAATTCCTGCAGAAAGCCGTAGAAATTTACCTGAAACAGACTCAGGTCACGCCGCGAGCCGATCGGCGAGCGGTCATGGTCGTTTAGTTCGGCGTCGGTGAAATTCTGTTTCGCGGCAATCACCAGCCGCGCCTGATTAAGGGTGTTCAGCCAGGCATCAGCGTGCTCGAAGGGAATGCGCAGCGTCCGGTTGCGCAGCGATTTTTCGCCGCCATTCAATTGGGCAAGATCGGCTGCCACCGTTTCAGTTGCGCTGCGAAAGAGGCGGCGTAATTCCGGTTCTACATAACTTTTCCATTCCGCGCGGATTTCCTTTTCGTCGGAAGGATGGCTGAACAACCGCGCCTCGGCGTCGGCCGCGCCGTCCGGGTTTGTGCTCGAAGGGATCTGTCGGAGCAGCTCGGCCAGAAATGGATCGAGATCGGAAACCTGCAACGCGTCACCATTCCGGCAAATCTCCATATCAAACGACTTTCTCGAGGGTAGCCAGGAGGAGATGGCCGTGGAGTTGTTGCACGTAGAACTCGGCCCGCTCGCGAACTCCACACCAGAGGATTGAGCGCCCCTTCTGATGTACTTCCAGCATATGGCGCTCGGCTTTTTCGCGCGGATAACCGAACACCCGCTGGAAGACCATCGTTACGTAAGTCATCAGATTCACTGGATCATTATGGACTACAACCTGCCATGGCACATCGAGTTCCTCTTCACCGCGCGTGTCCGTTTCCCTGACCGGCGCCTCCACCGTTGATGTCGATCCGTCCTGCACGGCCATGACCGCGCTCATGAAAAAATGTTATCACACCGTGTCATCACTTCAAAGCTCTGCCTTCGTAGCTATTTTTTGCTGAATTCTTTCCATATTCCGCGCTCCGGCCGGCGTCTGATCGTCAAAACCGCATAGGTGAAGCAAACCGTGCACAATATAAAGATGGAGCTCGCGCGTGAGCGGGTTTTTGAATCGCTGCGCATTACGCCGGGCCATCTCGGCGCTAATAAAAATCTCACCGTGTTGGAAGGTGATCACATCAGTTGGTCCCGGTTCGTTCATGAATTGCCGATGCAGCCCCGCGATTTTTCGATCAGACACGATCAATACCGAAATCTCCTGAAGTAGCTCGAGCGCGCTTTCATTTTCATGCCGCAGCGGAAGGCAAAGCTTTGCCGCGCGACGGGCGAAGTTTTCCAGATCATGAACGTCGATCCGAATCTTTCGCTGAAGATTGCGCACCGTGACTTTGGAAATCGCTGTTTTCACCGTGACCGCCGCATCCGTTCCATTTCCTTGAGCAGCTCGTAAATCATTTCGGTCCGCGGCATGGCAGTGCCGGCGCGGTGCGCGCGCCGGACCGGCTCCCCCCAGATCGCTTCGATTTCCAATGGTTTTCCCGATTCCCAGTCCTTAAGGGTTGAGGGCCTGAAGCCACCCATCGAGTCGGTGCGCTTCATATGTTCGCGCCACGCATCCTCCGGCAGCGCATGCCCGCATTTGTTCGCAGTCGCAATTACTTCAGCCATCAAATCGAGTGCGAGCTTTCTGAGGTTTTCATCGCGCACGATTACAGAAGTGTCGATTCCGCCGGCGACGATCGACAATCCATTAAAGGGAACGTTCCAGATCAATTTTCGCCAACGCTCGAGAGCCATGTCGTCCCTGACCGAGCATTTCACCTTGGCGCGAACAAACTCCGTGGCCACGGCACGGGTGCGTTCCTGCGCCTTCCGTCCAAATTCACCGAGGGTCACCAGGCCATAATCATATCGCTCAACCAGCGTCTTTGAATGTCGATCAACCGCGATGAAACAGAGTCCGCCGAGGATTCGCTGCGCTCCAAATCGTTCAGCGAAGAATTCTTCATTCCCCAAACCGTTTTGTAGCGTGAGCAACATCGTCTGGTCATGCAAAAGCGGCGGAATGAAATCGACAATTTCCTCATTCGAAGTCGCTTTTACCGTGATGATCACCAGATCGCACGGGCCGATCTCTTTGGTCGAGTTGTAGCAATTGATTTTCGGGACCTGAAAATTTTCACCTTCACCGCGAACAAAAATTCCTTCGCGACGGATGGCGCTCAAATCTCCCCGCATCGCAAAGTGAACATCGCTGCCGCCGTGAACGAGCTTTGCCCCGTAGTAAGAGCCAACGGCACCGGAGCCTATTATTCCAATCCGAAATCCCATTTCAGGCTGGCGGTCGTTGTTCGGACTGGAAGTTTCGCGTGATCAACCGCGCGCCTTTGTTAAAGCTGAAATAAGCCCAGGCCCATTGAAAAAGCACCACGAGACGGTTCCGGAACCCGACCAGGAAAATTATGTGGACGAACAGCCATGCCAACCACGCTGGAATTCCGGTTAAGTGCACAAGCTTCAAGTCGGCAACAGCTTTGTTTCGGCCGATGGTTGCGATGCTGCCTTTATCGAAATACCAAAACGGTTGCGGCTTTAGACCGTCAATCATCCGTAGAATATTGCGGGCGGCGTGCCGACCCTGCTGCATCGCGACCGGCGATACTCCGGGCAGTGGCTGCCCCGTTTGATGGGAAAAATTCGCCAAGTCGCCGATGACCTGCAATTCAGGATGGTTCTGAATCGTGAGATCCTTGTTCACGATCACGCGCCCGACTCGATCGAGCGGCACGCCAAGCGACTCGCCAACGAAAGAGGCGGTGTTGCCGGCCGCCCAGATTTTGACGCGGCAGGGAATAAATTCGTCTCCGACCTGCAAACCTTGTTCGGAAAGATTCGTCGCGTGAATTCCGGTACGGACTTCAACGCCAAGATCGACCAGTTGTTTCATTGCACTGTCGCGAAGATCCTCCGGAAATGAGGCGAGCACTTTTGGCTCGCCTTCGATCAGAATCACACGCGCCTGAGAAGGATCGATGTGGCGAAAATCTTTCGCCAGCGTGTAACGCGCGATCTCGGCAATGGCCCCGGCCATTTCCACGCCCGTCGGCCCACCGCCCACAACAACGAACGTCATGGCGGCTTTGCGCGCAGCTTCATCCGATGTCCGTTCGGCAAATTCGAAGGCCATTAAAATGCGACGCCGGATTTCCACTGCGTCCTCCAGGCTTTTTAGTCCCGGCGCGAGCTTCTCCCATTCCGGGTGGCCAAAATAAGAATGGCGCGCGCCGGTCGCGACGATGAGATAATCGTAACCCACCTCGCCCTCGCTCAGTTTTACTTTTTTCGCGTTGACGTCGACGGACATGACTTCGGCGAGCACGACTTCCATGTTCTTGCACTTGCTCAGGACGCCTCGCACCGGCGCGGCGATGTCGGCCGGCGAGAGCGCCGCCGTCGCAACCTGATAAAGCAACGGCTGAAACAAATGATAATTCGTTCGGTCGATGACAGTGACGCGAACGTCCTCACAGGCGAGTTTCTTGGCCGCTTCCAGTCCGCCAAAACCCGCGCCAATGATGACTACGTGTGGCCGTGAATTCGTCTTCACAGGTTAACGATTTAAAGATTCGGCCATTTTGCCAGTCGATAAATCTTTAATTCGCTAAACCGCCAGATGTGCTATCTTGCGCGCCTCATGCCCAAGCCAATTGCACGCAGCAAAACCCGCAAAGCTGTCGCGAAACGGTTCAAAATCACCGCCCGCGGCAAGGTCCTTCGCGCGCAATCCTCTCGGCGCCATTTGCTTGCCTGGAAACGGGCCAAGCGGAAACGCCAGCTCGGCAAAATGGCGACGGTAGACAAGACCGACGAAGCGCGGGTTAAAGCGAATCTTCCGTTCGCGTAGTCAGCCGCGACAGAGCGGTTTCGGAATCGGCATAAAGCTCCCGATTGCCCACCGTCGACCTATTCGGCGTTGCTCAGGGCAAGTCTTGCACGTAGGTTCTTTTTCCGTCAGGGGCTATGGATTGAGGACTGACGAACCCCGCCAGGGCAGGAATGCAGCAACGGTAGTTTGATCCTCCTTGCCGTAGTTCTCTGGCGGACTTTTTTGTTGAGGCGTTGAGATGTTGAGCCCTTGAGCCGAAGTTCTTTTCTTCTCAACAGCCAAACTGCTCAACTTCTCAACGGTCCGTGAAAGTGCTGAAGACAAAAAGCAAACGCTTCGCCGATGTGGTCGAAGCGGTGGGTAAGCCAGAAGTTTACACACTCTGGCTGAAACCAGCGCAGGACCGACATCTCCAATCGGAAATCAAGAACAATCGTGTGATGACGGTTCTGAAGACGGACGCGGGTCGCGAATTTGGAATGGTTGGATTCAAAGCACAGAAAGGTGCGAGCTATCTAATCTTCCCAAAAGGATTGAAACGTCTCGAGGATCGCCGGATTGTTGGAATCAACTGGGATCTGGTGAAAACCAAATGATGGAGGGACGGGCTCCGTCCCGTCCTGAATCGAATGGACGACACGGAAGTCGTCCCTCCAACGGCAACGTGCTAGGTTTCACGCGATGACGAAGGACCAACAGCTTCGCTACTCACGGCATATGATCATGCCCGAGGTTGGCGCCGAGGGACAAGAACGACTGAATAAAGCGCGGGTGTTGTGCATCGGTGCGGGGGGACTCGGCTCGCCGGCCGCGCTTTATCTAGCGGCCGCCGGTATTGGAAAACTCGGCCTCGTCGATTTTGACGACGTCGATCTCAGCAATTTGCAGCGCCAGATCTTGCATGGCACGAAGGACGTTGGCCGGAAAAAATTGGATTCGGCGCGAGATCGCCTGCGCGACGTGAATCCCACCATCGAAATTCAGCTGCATGAAGCGCGCTTCACGAGCGCCAACGCGAGGGAAATAGTTTCGGCCTACGATGTTGTGGTCGATGGATCGGACAATTTTCCGACACGCTATTTGTCAAACGATGTCTGCGTCTTCGCGAATAAGCCGAACGTTTACGGATCGGTCTTTCGTTTTGACGGGCAGACAACCGTGTTTGCACCTCACCTCGGTGGTCCCTGTTATCGCTGTCTCTTTCCCGAACCGCCGCCACCCGGATCAGTCCCGAATTGCGCTCAGGCCGGCGTACTCGGTGTTTTACCGGGGATCGTCGGAACGATTCAGGCAAACGAGGCGATCAAATTGATCCTCGGCGTCGGGGAACCGCTTATCGGTCGATTGCTTTATTTCGACGCGTTGAAAATGAAATTCCGAGAGTTTAATCTGCGCCGCGATCCGCAATGCCCGGTGTGTGGAGATTCGCCGACAATAACGAAACCAATTGATTACGAGCAATTTTGCGGAGTTGCGATGGACGAGCTACCAACTGTTTCAGTATCCGAATTAAAACAAAAACTCGAGTCCAAAGAGAGCTTTCAACTCGTGGATGTGCGGGAGCCGATGGAATATGAAATCGCGAACATTGACGGCGCGAAACTGATTCCGCTCGGTGAATTACCTGATCGGATGAGCGAACTCGATCGCGAAAGATTGACTATCGTGCATTGCCATAGCGGACAACGGAGCGCACAGGCCGTGAAAATGATGCGCGAAGCCGGGTTCACCAACGTTTTCAATCTCGACGGCGGAATTGCCCGATGGTCGGACGAAGTTGAATAGAGAGATCCCTCGACTCGGGTCGGGGTGACAAAATGGTTATTTCAGCGCCGCGGCCAGCTCGTCCTCGCTTGGGACGTCGTTCCACTGTTTCAATAACTCGCCGTTTTTTCCGAAGACGAAGACGTGGAACGCCGCCAGGTCAGGTTTTAGATCGAGCTTGGTCGCGATCGCTCCATCGAAATCGGCTGCGGCAAAGACATCGTGACGCGCCTCGCGAGAGATTTGATGCTCCTGATAGCGTTTTTGGAGGCGCTGTGCTTCGGAATCGAGACGATGCCGAATCGCGGCGCGAATGACGGCCCGAACGGTTGTGCCGTGGTTTGCCTCAAACACAACGACTGTAATCATCCGATAATTCGGGTTCGCCAAGCAAAAATCCGGGATTCGATCTCCGACAAGTCGCACTTTGTCCCTGTTGGCCTTGCTGCTCAGAACAACGACGTTGAAACGACCGTCGGCGGTTGAAAGATCGTTTCCATCAACATCGCTAAAGCTAAACCGGTAAGTCTGGCCGACTATGGGCTCGGCGAAAACTGACGCCGAGAAGGCGCAGGTCGCGGCGGCGATGAAGACTAATTGTTTCATTTAATGATTTAGCGATTTAACGATTGAGCGATTGAGAGAAATGAAGAAAATTTGGAGCGCAAGACAGCCTTGAGGACAAATACCACAATCGCTAAATCACTAAATCGTTAATTCGTTAAATGGCGCGGCTTTCAGCACTTCAACATTTTGCGCTTTGCCTCCTGGTTGCCTCATCATTGGCAAGTTGCGAACGAATGGTTACCTCGCGTCACACGCGGTTGGTGAAAGAAGCGGACTGGAAGGCGGCCCAGGGCGATTATCTCTGGGCAATCAATCTCTACGAGGCCGCGCTCGACGGCACGCCGCAATCGGCGGATGTGCATTACAAGCTCGCGCTTTTGTATGACGACAAGCTGAACGACCCGCTCCACGCGCTGCATCATTTCAAACGTTACCTCGTCCTCAATCCCGAAGGCGCGCACGCCGTCGAAGTGAAAGATTTCATGCATCGGGATGAAGTCGCGCTCGGCACGAGTTTGTCCGGCGATTCGGTGGTGACGCGCGCGGAAGCAGCGCGGCTGCGAAACGAAAATCTCAGTCTGCACCGGCAAATCGAAAGCGGCTCAGCCAAGAATCGCGCCGCCGCGGAAAAACCAACTCCGCGTCACGGTGAGAAAAACAAGAACGGATCGCATAGTTATACGGTCAAGGAAGGAGACACACTCGCCTCGATTTCCCGGAAATTTTACAAGACGTCGAAGCGCTGGCGGGAAATTCGCGACGCGAACGAAAACAAGGTCGATGATCCGGACAATTTGAAGGAAGGCACGACGCTAACGATTCCGCCTAACGATTGAAGCGATTCGCGTCGCTTAACGACGCGGCTACAATAGGGCATGCCAAGGGGACTAATCACACGCATTGCGCCGGATGTGGGCTGGCTGCCGGTGAGCTTCACCAATGTTTTTTTTATCGGCCGGCCCGGCGGAAAATGGATCCTGGTTGACGCCGGATTTCCGGGGAGCGCTGACGAGATCTTCGAGGCCACCGAGGCCCGCTTCGGCGCGGGCTCGCGCCCGGAAGCGATTTTGCTTACCCACGGCCATCTCGATCATGTGGGAAACGTCGGAGCGCTCGCGGACGCGTGGGATGCGCCGATTTACACGCATCCGTTGGAAGCTCCATTTCTCACCGGCAAAGCCGTATATCCGCCGGCAGACCCGACTGTTGGCGGCGCGCTTGCCTTTTTTTCGCGTTTTCTGCCCCGAGTGCGTCGTGACTTGGGCGTTCGGCTACGCGAACTGCAAACGAAAAAAGTCCCGGGTACGTCTGGTTGGGAGTGGGTGCTTACACCAGGACATTCGCCGGGACACATCTGCCTGTTTCGCGAATCGGACCGTGTGCTCTTGACCGGGGATGCGTTGCTCACTGTCGACATGGATTCATGGAGCTCGTTATTGAGTCGAAAGCGCGAGCTGGCCCGTCCTCCAACGCCGTTTACGATCGACTGGGATGCCGCGCGCGCATCACTGAGAAAACTCGCGCGCCTGCGTCCAAATGTGATCGGTGCCGGACACGGTGCGCCGATTTCGGATCCGGATTTGCCGGAGCGACTGGAAAATTTCGCGGAAACGTTCCGCACTCCGCGTCACGGCCGCTATGTGCGCCAGGCCGCGCGCGTTAACGCACAGGGCGTAGTGGATCTTCCGCCGGCGCCGTTCGATCCGGTTCCGTTCGCGACCGCAGCGGCTCTTTTTGTTGCCGGAGTCGCTCTCGGTTCAGGTTATCTCGATGACGAAGAACGACGCACTTAAGGGTGCGGTGGCGGCGGCGGTGCCGGCGGCGGCGGTGGTGGTGGCGGCGGTGGCGGCGGTGGCGGTGGCGGTGGCGGCGGCGGCGGTGGCGGCGGCCCAGTCGGTGGCGTCGCCGTACTGATTGGCGCTGGGGTGGGTTGGGCACTCACCGCCTGATTGATCGATTCCTGATTAGTCGGGTCGACCAGTCCACCTTTTGGCGCTTGCGATTGTTGATCCTTGATGTCCTTGAGAATGTGGGGCAATTCCGGGAGCTTACGCTTGAATCCCTGGACAAGTCTGCCATTTAGCAGCTTGGAAAGATCGATGTTCAGAACTTGTGGGCAATAGGTTGGATGGGGCGGGAAGCAGACCATTTGTCCGGTGTGCATGCTGCATGGATTGCCAGGAACTCCTTTGATACTCAATGTACCTTCGCCATGAACAATGATCATTTTATTCCACGCGTCCGAGTGACGTTCCAAGATCGCGGTGAATCCAGTGACCGCGCAGGTCGCGACCGCGGTGTTGATTTTTATGGTGCCGGCTTGTGGGGGCGCGGTCATTAGAATCGCGCCGCTGCCAAGATCATAAGTGCGGGCACCGGCGCCAATACTGAAAACGGTGTTCGCACCGAGGCGGGTGAGGGTTAGATCGTTGAAGGTGAGCTCGGCACGCGAATCCGCGCCAGTGCGAACCGCAGTGCCTTCGTGAACGGTGTCATTAACCGCGGCCTGGCGGGCGGCGGCTTGAGCGGCGAGCAGTCGCACATCGTGAACGACTTCGGTAACGCGAGCCTGCTTTTGGTCGGCGGCAAAAACGAGTCGGCCGATTCCCAGTACGA
>Ga0066903_100000882_pt1 | contig 20481 bp, 7 predicted proteins | sample PanSoiMetaGPlot1_FD_67491 | JGI IMG/M metagenome (GOLD analysis project Ga0066903, IMG submission 67491) | Tropical forest soil microbial communities from Panama analyzed to predict greenhouse gas emissions - Panama Soil - Plot 1 (version 2) | ecosystem: Environmental > Terrestrial > Soil >... | reverse complement strand
GGCTGGGCGATCTCGGCGGCGTTCCGATGCCGATGACGTCGGACGAATTCGCGGGATTCGTTGCCGCCGAAACCGACAAGTGGGCAAAGGTGGTCAGGTTCTCGGGGGCGAGAGCGGACTAGTCGGCGGCCATCCGTTGTTGCCCGGCAGGACGCGGCGGATGGCACGTTGCTAGCTGCGCCCGAGTGCCGCCGCGAGCGCGCGGTGCGGCCGCGGGAACCAGGCCCAATGGTCGTCGAGCCAGACCAGCCCGTCGAGCGCAAGGCCATCCGGCGCGCCGGGCCGAACGTACTGCCACCGCAGCCAGACGCGGTGTGGCTGGAGAAGCTCGGCGATCGCTCGATACCCGGTCGGGAAGGCGGCGGAGAACGCGTTGTCGGACGCGAGCAGGCCGGCCGGCGCGGCGACGATGCGCAGCTCGGTCTGGCCCGCCTCGGGGCGTGGCGGCTCAAGGTCGCGCCACAACGCGTCGTAGGCCTGCGCGGCAGCCTCCGCCACTTCCGGCACGAAGGCGCGGGCAACATCGCCGGGACGCGGGCGGACGGCTGCGAGAAAAACCTCGGGAGCCTGCGCGAGCGTCTCCAGCAGCGGACGCGCGAGGTCGGCCATCGTGGCGGAGAGCCGCAGCGTCTCGGCGCTGGCCACGGCCTCCGCTTGCCCCAGCAGCCGCGCCAGCGCGTTGCGTTGCGCCTGCAGCATGGCAACGTCGAACGCGCCGGGACGGCGGTCGCGGATCGCGCGGCCGGCCACCGTCCGGAATGCTGCGTCGGGCACGCGATCCGCACCGGCCGGCACGCAGCGCAGCACCGCGTCGAGGCAGGCGATGGCTTCGCGCAGCAGCAGCGCGGCGCGGCCGCGCGCTTCCGCCGGCAGCGCGGCCGGATCAGCCGGCACCTGCTCCGCGAGCGCGGTCGCGCGCGCGAGCAACTCGCCGGGGTCCTGCGATGCTTCTTCCGGCATCTCGTCCGCACCACTCATTTCACGAACCGCACGCCGATCTTTTCCAGGTCGGCCGAAACGCCCCTGGCTTGGCCTGTGGCGCTGGTAACGATCAGGTCGATACCGGCATCGTGTAGAGCCTTCTGGAAGGCGGCAGGGTTATTGGCGATCTGATCGAGCGTTAGCGGACCGAGCTTGCTCAGCTCGGCTGCGCATTTCTTGATACGCTGGGCCGCCTGCTCATGCACCGGATCAATCGGCAGGCCGAGGGCCCGCTGCCGTGCGAAAGCCGCCTCGAAGGCTGCCGCATCCTTTGTCATGTTCGCCGCGAGGTTCTCAGTAAATGCACTGACCTCACCCACAATCGCTTTCTGAACCGCTTTGTCGTCGCCATACACGACCCGGCCGTCGGGGCGGACGCCCACGAGGTCGGAGCCACCGACGTTCGGCAGGATCTTGCTTTGACCCGTGACCGGATCCACGTCGATCGGCCCCTTGAGAACCTGCAAGTCACGAAAAAGGTCGGCCCGCGTCAGTGGCTCCGACGGGTCGGGGCGACGGCTTCGACCCAACTCGAATGCGGCGGTGCTCTCGCCGAACGCAGGCTTGAGGTGAGCATCGCGGTAGCGACGGACGTCCTTGGCAAAGCCCTCGGCAGTGGGCGGCACACCGTCCTCCGCGGCTCGCCCGCAGTAAGCTTCCCATCGCTCCTGCAGGACCTTGGTCCCCGCGGTTGCTGCAAGGTGACCAACTTCGGGGTTCGATTGCGCGAAACTCTTGAGCGTTGGGTCCTGAATTCGTTCGATTGCCGGTTTTCGCGCAGCAGCCTCGGCCTCCCGAGCGGCGGCCTCGCGCTGGACATCAAGTCCCGTACCCTTCCCCTTCCCGCTACGGCGGCTGAGCAAATCGCCGAACGCTTCGAGATGCTGCCTTGCCTCTTCCGGAGTCATGCCCTGACTCTGCCAGCGCGCCACCGTGGCGGCGGCTTCGGCCAGCGATAGCGCACGGGCGAGCCTTCCGCGGCGATCCGGATCGCTCATCGGATTGGTTCGGTCCGACAGCAAGGCTTGCAGCTGTCCTGCCTGCTCCGGCGTCATTGGGATCGGCTGGCGCAGTCGGTCGTAAAGATTGGGCCCCCGGGGCGTAGCCGCCGCAGCAGGATGAGGTGTCGTCAGTGGCTCGCCGACTGCCGGAGCGGCGCCCGGAAGCGTCGCGGCCGCTGGCGTGCCGGCCGGGACCACCGGCGCCGCTGCGGCCAGCTCCGGCGCGCCCAGCCGCTTTGCCCGGCTGGTCTCGTCGCTCGCCAGCAGCACCTGCTCCGCCTCGCGCCCGCCCAAGAGCAGCAACTCGTCGAAGCGAGCCCGACGTGGGGCATCGAGCTTCTGCGCGCGTTGGCGCACGTCGGCAAGTTCGGCTGCGCGCGCGGCAGCCCGCATGGAAGCAATTTGCTCCGCCGGTCGCTCTAAAGGCTTTTGAACGCCGACACCGGGCAGAGGCTCGGCCCCGGCGAAGGCTAGTTCGCTTCCCAGTTCGCCCAAGGCAGCCTGAGCGCGGCGCTGCTGTCGGCTTGCTTCTCGAAACTCTTCGCGCGAGACGGTCCGATCGCCGCGTGCCAACCGTCGGCCAATCTCCCCCTGCGGCTCGAGTGGCAGCCGCCGGTTGATCGCGTCGCCCACTTCAAAGCCGAGCGCGTGGATCGCTGCGGGCTCCAGCCCGGGATTTGCGTTGATGCGGCGCTGCCGTGCAACGGCGCCGGGCGCCGCAAGCTCGCCCTGCGGTGGCATCATGCCCATGCCCACCAGAAGCGCATCCGCGGCTTTTTGCGCAGTGTCCAGGCGCTTCACCGCGTCGGCGCGTTCCGGCGATCCCGGCGCCGCGGCTACCGCCGCTTCTCTGGCGGCAACGACATCCTGATGCAGCTTCTGCAACGCCACCAGATCGCGCCGATCCTCCGCGGCGCCGATTCGCGCCTCGACCGCATCGCGGACGCCCGGCGGAATTTCGGGCGCAATGTCGGCAAGGCGCCGTGGCGCGGCGCCCCCGGGCTCCGCCGCCACCAATCCGAGTTTCTTGAGCGTCGCTTCGGCCTGCTCCTGCGCCGCGCGGCTGCGCGCAGTTGCGGCTTCGGCAGCAGGACTTCCAGGCGCGTGGGCCTCGGCTTCCACGCGGGCGCCGAGGACCTGCCCTTGCAGCTCGTTCAGCAGGGCCAAGCCGCGCCGCTCTTCGGCCGCGGTGCGCCGGGCCTCCACCGCAGCACGCGCAGCCTCATCGAGTTCCGGCGCGGCCTTGATCAGGTCGGCGCGTCCGGGCGCCGCTGGTTCGCCCGCCTTGGGCAACACGCCGAGCTCGGTCAGCAGCGCGTCGCTGTCCTGATGAAATCGACGCAGGCGCGCGGCCGCTTCGTCATGCGCCTCGGAGCCCGGCTGCAGTGTGCGGAGTTGAGCCTCCGCCTCTGCAATCTGCCCGTGCCGCACGCGCAGTTGCTCGACCTGCCCGACGTCGTGGGCCGAGAGCGCTTTCGCGGTGCCGGCGCGGGCCTGCTCCGCTCCGACCGGTTTGCCCGACGCCAGCGCCTGCTCGATGGTGCGGATCTCGCCGAACTCGTGGGCGAGCGCCGGCCCGATATTGTCGGGGTCGGTGCCGGCCGACACCTTCACATGATAGGTCGCGTCGATCTCGCCGGCGCCGGGCTCGTGCGTATAGGCCGCAACCGCCCGCCTGCCCTCCTCGATCGGGAGCGCGCTCGCTGCGGCCGCCTCGATGCGGATCGCCACCCGCCGCTCCGGCGGGCCCGGCAGCGTCATGATCAGCCCATGCTCGGGGTCGGGCGCGAAATTGAATCGACTGGCTTCCGCCGCCGAGAAGCTTTCGACGCGGGCGGCGACCCTCGCCTCGTTGCCGGGCACGCCGACGTGCGTGTCGCCGCGGAACAGCTCGGACTCGCGCACTGCCGATGCCGTGCCTTCCCGCACCGGATGCGCGGCTCGCACGTCTTCTTCGGCCCGGGCACGGCCGCCGGGCGGGGGCGCGGACGGCTCCTCCCGCCCCGGTGCAGCAAGCGCGGGCGCGCGCGCCTCCGCTTCCGGGCCCGGCGGGCGGATGGTCGGCGCGACATGAGGTCCCTCCGCCATCACCGGCGCAGCCGGCGCCCGCGCCGGCGCCGGGATTTCCGGCAGGCGTATCGGATGCTCGGGGGCCGGCGGCGCAATCGCCGGACGCGGCGGCGGTTCCACCGCCGCCGGTCGTTCGGCAGGTGCGCGCGGCTCTGCTTCCGCGGCCGCTGCGCGGCGGGTCGGAGCATGCGGATCGAGTGCTTCCGGCGGGCCTGGCACGGGTGCAGGAGGCGGGATTTCCCGCACCGGGGCGGGACGCTCGGGCGACGGCGGCGTTGGACGCCCCGGCGTCACCTCGGTCGGGTGCGGCGCCCCATGCTGCGCGGCGGATGCGAGCGTCGCATTGTGGCTGGCCGCAATTCTCTCGCGGTGATGCTCGCCGAAATGCTCGCCGCCCTGCTCCAGCCCGCTCTGGATGCCGGCCATTACTGACGCATCACGGACGTCGTCGATCTGCTCGCCGAGGCTGCGGGTATCCTCGCCGGTGCTGCGGTCGTAGGCGATCTCGCCGGCGCGCGACACCGCGCCCGAGGTCGTGCCCGTCACCGCGCGGACCGCCGCCTTCTCGAACAGGCCCGCGTCGTTGCCCAGCAGCTTGCCGAACGGCCGCGCCGCAGCAGCACCGAGGCCGCCGCCGAACAGCCCGCGCAGGAAGGCGTCGCCGATGGGGCGATGATCGATCGCTGCCTGGCCGGCGCTGCCGGCCGCGCTGGTGATGCCGCCCACGGCCATTTCCGTTGCCAGCCCCGGCCCGGCTCGACCGGCCGCCTGCGCCGCGATGGACGCGCCCTTCAGCACGGCACCGAGCCCCGCGCCGACGCCCGCGGTCGCCGCCTGCACGGCAGCCACGGCCAGATCGTGCTCCGCCTCGTGCGCGGTGTAGCGGCTGCCCTTGAGGGCATAGTTCGCGCCAATGCCGATGACGCCGGCGGTCAGCGTCACCGCGGTCGCGGTGAGCGCCACCGCCCAGAATCCGGCGGCGGCGCCGCCGGTGAGCGCGGTCGTGACCACCGCCGCGATCACCATCAGCGCGGTGGTGATGTAGCTCGCCATGCGGTCGGTCGCCGCCTTGTAGCCCTCGGCCGACAGCCGCGCGCCGATCATCGCCGCATTCAGCCGGTCGAGGGTGGCCGTCCCCTCCGGCTTGAAGACGCCGTTCGGCTCGAAACGGCCGGCGGTCCGGCCCGTCGTCGGGTCGATCACGCGCAGCCGCCCGCGTTCGTCGAAGTCCGTCGGCGCGACGCCCATCACGGTCAGCAGCTGCTCATAGCTGCGATCGAGCCGGGCCTGCTCTCCGCCCAGGGTATTCAACGCAACGCCGAGCCCGCCGGTGCCTTCTTTCTGCTGGCGCGCCTGCAGATGCGCAACCTCGGCGCGTTCCCGGTCGGTAACCGGGACGCCGAGCATCAGGCGCTCGATCTCCTGCGTCTCGTCGCCAGTGATGTCGCCGCCGCTGCGGCCATAGAGGCCGAGCCGATCCTCGAGGTGGGGGCGCCCGGTTGCGTCAGCCTCGGCGTTGTAGCGCTTGAGAGCTTCGTCGAGTTGATCGCGGCGCAGACTGCCCATGGTACGGCGCAACACGTCCATGCGCGTGCTCTCGCCATGCAGCGCATAGTTCAGCGCCAGCACGGGGTCGGGCCGGTCCTGGCTGACCATGGCCGCGGCATAAGCGGCGCGATCCGGCTCGCCGGGGGTCCGTATGCGCGCCTGCGCCGCCAGCAGCTGGCGCAGAGCCTTGGTGTTGCCTCTGAAGCCCGGCGCATAACGATCAGCATAGATGGCCAAGGCCTGTTCGCGTTCCCTCTGCGCTTGTTCCAACGCAGCCTGGGCATGCTTCGCGGCATCCGGATCGCGCGGATCCATCGCCAGCGCGGGATTCATGCGCGGGTCGTAGGTCGCCGTATTCAACCGCTCGACATCCGGGCCGCCGCTGCGCTGCATCTCGACGGCCATGCGCGAGGCACGCGCCTCCGGGCTGCCTTCGCCGTGTCGCGCCAGGTCGCTGATCAAGTCGCGGTTGGGACCGGTGATCCCCTCGCGCACCGCTTTGTAGTATCGGCCGGTGTTGGGGTCGTAGCCCACCTGATCTCCTTCGCTCGGGTCGGTGGTTTCGACCACGTAATCAAGCTCGCGGGTAGCGTAGCTCACCAGCACCGCAGCGTTGTCCGGCGCGCCGTGCGCGTCGACCGGCGCCGGCCCGACGCCGCGCAGGCCGGCGAATGCGTCGGTCACGCGCTGCCAATGCTGGGCGGGGTCCGGATACCTGTCGGGATCCACGAGACTGCGGTCCCTATCGAGTCCAAGTCCAAGCGGGTCGGCGCCGGCCAGCGCGCCCCGAGGTCCGGACAGACTGGCGCTGGCGATCGCATCGGTCACCAGGTCGGCGCCCTTCTGTCCTTCTTTCTTGCGCGCGTCGTCGATCTGGTCGCGCAGCTCGAGCGCGTCGGCGGTGTCGGTGTCGCCGCGCCGCAAGGCCTCGAATACCTCGCGCGTGGATTCGTTGAGATCGTCACGGACATCGTCGAGGGTTGCACGCCCGGCTTCGGTCTGCCCGAGCGCGATCATCTGTTCGCGCGTCAGGCCGCGCGCGGCAAGCTTGACGCGCTCGTTGTCGTTCCACAAATGGATGGCGAGCTGCATCTCCTGGCGCGCGCCTTCGGCGGCATTGCCGTCCAGATAGGCGAGCGCGGCGGAGATGTTCGCCTCATCGGTGTAGTGCGATGACAGCAGCTTTCGAAGGCCGCTGTCGATGTCGGAGCGCAGGTTTTCGCCCCTCGAGTTATAGAGCGTCTCCACTGCCACGCCGCGCAGCCGCGTCAGGCCGCGCAGCTGAACGAAGGTCGCAGCGACGTTGGAGGCAGCGAGACTGTTGTGCAATTCACCGGCGCGGGTCTCGACGTCGTCACTGACCTTGCTGTCGACGGCAGTCGCCAGCTCCTTGAGCGCGGCATCGCGGCCGAGTGGGTCGACCGCAATGTCCGTGACGCGCGCAACGAAGCCGGCCGGCGTGGGGCCGGCCAGCCGCGGCTCCGGCTCGCTTGCCGCTTGTGCACCAGCAGCAGGAGGTGCGGGTGCAGCCGGTGCGCCCTCGCCGCCGCCGGCGTCGACGGGCGGGTGGCCAGTCTCGTATTCGACGGTCAGAGAATTCTTCAGCTTATCTGCCGTTTCGGCCAATCGCTCGATAGCCGCCTTGCAGGAGCGCGCCAGCGGCCGCACGAAACTGTCGATGGAATGGACCACCGGCGTTGCCAGCTTGGCGAGGCCGGGGAGCGCGGGCGTGAGTTGCTGCTCCAGTTGGTCGCCGATCTGTGCCGATGAACGAACAATGCTCTGGCTCGCGCCTGCCACGCTGGCGCGAAAGCCCTCGCCTGCTGCTTTTGCCGCCGCGTCCTGCGCCGCCGCGCCCTCGCTTCCCGAGCTGCGCAGGTGGCTGATGCGGCCGGGCGACGCCGCTTCCATCTGCTTCACCAAGGTGGTGCTGGCGTTGATCACGACCTGCGCGAACTGCTCGGCCGGACGTTCACGCTCCGCGGCCAGGTGCTCGTGCAGGGTCCGCACCGCCACCGGCATCCCGCCAGCCATGCCGCTGGCCGCGGCCTGATTGCCCACCAGACGGGAGCGCGCCTCGTTCTGCTGCGCCGCCATGCGCTGTCGGGCCGATGCAATCAGCTGTGTCCGCGCACTCTTGTGCTGGTTCACCAACGAGACATGTGCGCCGGTGCGTCCGGTCTCGAGCGCGTTGTGCAGGCTGCGCACCATCTTGTCCAGCTGGTGGAGGGCATCCTTTTGGGCGCGGGCGATCGCGCCCGGCGCCTCGGTGTGCAGCGCCTCCACCTTTTGATCGAGCGGCTTCATCGACTCGGTCTTGGCGTCGGCAACGCGCGGCTTCTTCGCCTCCATCGCGCGCACGTCGTAGTCGCGTGCCGCTTCGAACTCGCGCGCCTCGGCCCGACCGCGGAGCGGTATCCGGACAAGCTTCTCCTCGTTCTGCGCGGAGGCAAGCGGCGTCGCCCCTCCGGCATAGGCGGCAGCCGCCGCCTCCTGCACCGTCCTGAGCTTCTCGATGGCGGTCGTGGCAGCCTTACGGATGTCACTGGCTTGCTTGTCGAGCAGGGTGACCAGAGGCGTCCAGTGCTTCGTTCCAATCGCCTCTTTCTCCGCGGTCAGGCGCGTGATCGCAGCGGCCACCGAGCCATGGGCGCGGGCGGCGGCCGAACGAATAGCCGTGTTGGCGTCGGCGGCTTCCGCCTCTAGGCGCAATGCCAGAGCGCCAGCGCGGGTGTCGAGGTCGGCACAGGCGCGAAGGAGCGCGGTGTCCAGCTCATCGAGTCCCGAATCCAGGTCGCGCTGAACGGCTGCACCGCGCCGCGCGGCCGCTTCGATTTCAGCCGGAGCCTGATCGTGTGCCAGGTCCAGAATGTCGGCTTGGAGCCGGGCGATCCGGGCGACCGCGTCGGCGAACACCGCACGATGGCGCTCGACGAGGTCGCGCTCATTCGGTTTCGGTCGGCCGGCGCTCGGACGCGGTGCGATCCCGAGATCGCGCGGAGCGTCAAACGATCCCGTCGCGCGCGGCGCATCGATGGCGGGCGCATCGAGAGTGACCGGGCTGGTCTCGGGGACCGGAATTTCGGTGACGACCGGCGGCGGATCGGGGGGCTCCGGCGGTTTGTGCGGCACGCGCCTTGGCGGGCGAGCGGCACCTCGGCGGCGGCCAGCATCGGGGCCCTCCAGGACCGCGGTGGTCGGTGGCCCAACGACCCCCTCGACGGTCGCTCCAGCAGCGGGTTGTCCCGGCGCGCGTCGGCCAGCACCTGCGCCTTGCTGGGCAGCCGCTTGCGTCGCCGCGGCGGCGCGCTGCCCTTCGGCAGCGGCGACGCCTGGACGGGCCGGCGCTGGAGCGGTCGCAGGCGTGGGCGCGCCGGCGGCAATTTGAGTCACTGGTCTCGTCGGCGGTGGCAGGTAGGCGGGATAGCGCGGCGCCGCGGTACGCGACAGATCCGCCGGCGCAGCTTCGCGCGGCGCCACGCGTGTCGAGGATGGCGTCGTCGGGTGAGCCGGCACCGGTTCCGGCCGGCGGACCATTGTCATGCGAGGGGGCGGCATCGTTCACCCACGCGCAGCGCCGGACGGCATCGGCCGTCCGAGCTTGCCGTACTCCACCTCCGCCGCCGCTGTGACGTCCTCCCACTGGATCGCGCGATCTTTCGCCCGCGCGGTCACGGCTGCGCCGAGCACGATATTGCGGATGTGACCACCGGCGAGATCGAAGACGAGCGCCAGCCGGTCGAGCGCAGCCGAATCCAATCCGTGGCCTTCGCCGGTGTCCCCCAGATGCGCCTGCCACAGCGCGCGACGGGCCGGCGGATCAGGTAGTGGAAATTCCAGAATTGCATCCAGCCGCCGGGTGAACGCAGCGTCGAATCGGTCCCGCCCATTGCTGGTCATCACCGCAATCCCGGTGAAGCAATCCATGCGTTGCAGCAAGTAATTGGTTTGCGCGTTGGCATAGCGGTCATGCGCGTCGCTGACTTCGGTACGGGCGCCAAACAGCGCGTCGGCCTCGTCGAACAACAGCACCACGTCGGCGTGCTCGGCCGCGCTCAGCAGGTCCGACAGATTCTTTTCGGTCTCGCCGATCCATTTGCTGGTGAGCGCGGCGAGATCGACCCGATGCAGCGGCATCCCGAGCTCGGCCGCGAGCCAATGGGCGGCCAGCGTTTTGCCGGTGCCGGACGGTCCGTGGAACAGCGCGCGCACGCCGAGGCAGTGACGCGACCGGGCGGCCGGACCGAGACCGTCGGTCAAGCCATCGCGCAGGCGGCAACGGTCCCGCAGATGCGCCAATCCAGCATGCAGCGCGGGCGGCGCAACCAGTGCCACTCCGCCCGCGGGCGGCGGATCGCGCACCGTCAGCGCCTCCAGGCCGGGAGCTCCCTGCGCCGCCAGCGCGGCCTGAATGTCGGGCCAGCCCGGATCGGCGCCACCGCTAACGAGCCGGGCTCCCGCGGCGAGCGTAGCGATGCGGCTGGCGCCATGACGGAACAGTGCCGCGGCGCGCTCTGCCGCATCGGCCGCAACGCCACCGTTGCGCCAGAGCGCGGCGCGGGCTGCGCGACTTGGCGGCGCCACTGGCCACTGCCCCGGCATGCCGTCTGCCATGTGCACCGCGCCGTCAGTGCCGCATACCGCGAGCACCGGACCGGAATAAGGCGCAAGGTCGGGCAGCGTCCGCTCCTCCCCCGGTCGCATCCGGCAACTGATGACGGGCACCGCACCGGTGGCGAGCAGCCAGGGAGCAAGCCCGGCCGGCGGGGCGCCCTCCAGCCACGCAGCCTGCCGGCCGAGAGCCGCGGTCACCAGCTGTGCCAGTGCGCGGCCTTCGGCCTGGTCAGGAACGCGCAGCACGAGACCCGCGCCCGGCTGCGAACGAAGCGCCTGCGCCCAACGAGCGGCGGCCTCCTGTTGCTCCGGCGGCAAAGCGATTGCGGATTGGGCGGTCAGCAGGCGCACACCGTCCCAGTCGCCGGCGCATCCGTCCAACGCGGCGAGCGTGGGCAGGTGAATTGCGAATCCACGCTCAGGCAATGGCGCGTCCGGACCCTCGAGCCGCAGCAGCCCGCAGCGGACCGCCGTCCCGTTCGCCAGCGACAGCAGGATCGCAGCCGGCGGCTGCAAGTGCGCGAGCGCCGTCGCCAGCAGCCCGAGCAGCGGTCGCGGTCCCCCCGCCGGTGCCTGCACGAACGACAGCGTGCGGCAGAGTTCGGGGCAGGTTTCGACTGCTTTGGCGAGCGCGAGCGCCAGCAGCTCCACATCCTCCAGATCCAAGGCGTCGGCGAGCGCGATGAGGGCCAGATCCGGTTCGCACGGCCGGACGCGAAGGGCGCGCACCGTGGCGGCAATACGCGGCGCCGGCACTGGCGCGGGAAGACCGGCTGCTTCCGGCGCGGCCGCAGCGATGGCCGCCAGCACGAGCGCCAGTAGATCCGGCGCGGCTCCCGTCTGCAGCGCAGGATCGGACGGACGGCGCGCCGCATTGGATTGGTTGGGCCAGGTCATGGCGCACGTCCGTCCCGCGCCGCAGGCGCGTCGCGATAAAGGTATGCAACCGTCCGGCCCAGCCACGGCACCCAGCCGGGATCGACGTCCAGCGCCAGCCGTCGCAGCCGAATGTCTGCGGCGTCCAGCGGAAAACGGATCGTCACCTGCGCCTGATCGGCGAGCAGCCAGCCGGCGCGGCAGACCGTTGCGGCGAGCGTGATGCGGACGCGCCGCCGCAGCCAGCGATCGAGCCCGATCCGCCACGCATCGACCGCCGCGTCGTGGTCGAGCCCGGCATCCATCGCCTCGTCACAGGCATCATTCAGCAGCGCCCATATCGGATCCTCGGCCGCGATCCGCATGCGCGCCGCGATGCGGCGCAGCAGGATCCACCCAAATCCTGTGGCGGCGTGCCTCGGATTGCATTGCAACCAGGCAGGCAGGCCAAGCCACGCCAGCGGCCGGATCAACAGGAACAGCCCGGCCCCGTGGCTGCGCCGCTCGTCGATGTCGCAGACAGGGAAGGCTGTGGGCCTCTGGCTGCCAGGCCGATCCACGTCTTGCATCGGGGCGTGCGCCGGCGCGGCTGCGGGAGCGACCGGATCGACGCTGCGGCCCGCGACCCGCTCGGCCGCGGCAAGGGCGCGCGCAGCAGTCACCTCGTTCAACGATTGGCTCGGCACCGGGACCGCGGCCGGCGTCACGCGTCCAATCGGGATGACCGGAGCGGCCGCGTTGGACCCTGCTTCCCGGGCCAATTCCGTCACCGCGGCCGACAACAGGTGCGGTGTCGCCGCGAGCTCAGGAGCCGCCGCGAGCACCACTTGCGTCGCTAAAAAACGCGCGCGCGGCGACATCGGTCCAACCGCGGCCAACGCAGGTCCCAATGCCGATCGCAAGGATGACGGTGACGCCAGGAGCACCCTCGCCACGGCATGGCGCGCAGCGACACCCACGGCGGATTCCGACGTTTCGGGCTGCGAGCGCGCTGAGCCAGGCGACGAACGTAGCGTCGGTTCCATGCCGTCCTCAGGCATGGAGGGCGGCGACAGTGTCGCAGCCAGCGCGTCTCCAATCGCGGCCAGTAATACCGGCCCGTCGCCGGAGAGAAGCGCGGTCACGACGACCCGCGCCAATGCCGGACGGCCACCCGGCAGTGCGGCCAGCGTCCGCAGCAGGGCTGGCGCCGCAATTGCCCAGTTGCCGCCGTTCCACTCCGGCACGGCCAAACGCCAGAACCACGCCTGCGGCCGGCGTCCTCGAACCAGCAGCAATACCAACGCCGCGCGGGCGTCCGCCTCCGAACTGAACCAGACCGCGTCCGCCGCTTCCGCCCCTGCGGCCAATGCGTGCACCGCTGCGCCAGCCCGTGCGTGCAGAGCAAACGCCGTGCGCTCAGTCCAAGCGCGCTGCGCCGGCGCTCCCTCTCCGCCGGGAAGCGCGCCGAGGCGCACTTTTCGGATCACGAGATACCGCGCCCCGCCATCGACTCCGGCGCAGCGCAGAGCCTCTTCCGCGAGCCGCCGGCCGCGCATTACCAATGCGGCATCCGGGACCGTCAGTTTCAACCGAGCGAGGGCGATCTGCGCCATCGTCCCATCCTCGCAGCGCTACACGACCGCCAGCGGATGCATGCCGGCCGGCAACGCATGTGTTAGATGTATCCGCGCTGAAACCGGAATGGTTGCCGAGGGGTCGACTGCCTGCAATATCCGCGCGCGCGCGATGCCGTTCCCGAGGTCGTCCACCACGCCGTGCGCGATTACGGTATCGGACGTATCCCGCACCAGCACGGTCATGCCCAGTCGCACCTGGGTCGTATCGACCTGCAGATCGAGCAACCCGCCCACACGTCCGGCGGCCGGCCGGGACAGCGCCGCCCCCACGATCTGATTGACCGGTGCGTGGCTTGCCATCAAGGCTGCCACCCGTACCAGATCGTTCATGGCTGCCACTGCCGCGGCGTTGTTGGGATCGATTCGCCCAAACAGCCAGTCGGCCAGGCCTTGCTGCTCGCGCCGCGACTCGCTCGGCAAGTCGCTCCAGCGCGGCAGCGCCGCGAGGTTGTGCAGCGGCGCCGGCGCCGTCAACGCGGACAGCTGCTCCGCCCATGCCAGCCGGATCGCCGGCAACACTTCGCCGAAGCTGGCATAGAGACAGGCAGCCACCTGGGCGATGCCCTCGACTTCCTGTGCCGCCCGGCGCACCAGATCCGCGCGCCCATGCGAGCCGTCGAGCAGATCCCCCATGCTGGCCGCGTCCAGCAGCTGCTCCCGCGCCGCGACCAGATTGAGACTGTTGAAAGCCCCCAGGTTCATTTGCACGCCGACGCTGCGGTATGTCGCCAGCTGCTTCTGCTGCGCCACCAGCGCGGATTTCGCGGCGGCAAGGTATTTCGTGCTGCCGGTGACGGCCACCTGACTGCTCTGCTGCAGCAGCGACACCACCGACGGCGTCCGGCGCTGTACCGTCTGATAGACGCGCAGCACCTGATCGGAGGTGTCGAGCAGCCGCAGGTGAGTCCAGATCGGCGGCAGCCAGCGCACCGGCGCCTCGCGGAACAGGTCCGCCATTTCGCGCAGCTCCGCGGGCACGAATGGATGCAGACGGTTGCAGGCGGCCACCGGATCTTCGCTCACGGCGGCGTCGGCCGGGCTGATCGGCACGAAGGTGTCGCGGTCGGCGACGCGCGGGCGACGGAATGCCAGGAACTTCGCGTACTGCTTCAGGGTCGCCGTCCGCCGCGCGTTGATCTGCGCGATGCGGGCCGTTTCCTCCGACAGAAGGGCGCTCGCCATCGCCACATCGTGGCGCGCTTCGGCCAGTTGCGCCTCGATCGCGGTCAGCCGCGGATCCGCGTCACCGATCCGTGCCAAAATATCGTTGCGCGTCGATTGCGCGTCGGCCAGCAGGCGGTTGTAGAGGTCGACGCGCCCCTCCGCGAGCCGCATCATGGCGATGGCGTTGTCGATTGCTGCCAGCGCTGCGGTGAAGTAGTCCGACTCGTGCCGCTTCGTCGGGTCGCCAGTCAGTGCGTCGGTGTCGGTGTAGTCGGTGGGATTGTGCGTGAAATCGCCCACGGTATTGGTCGTCCGCCCCGCGGGCGGTGGTGTGGTTGCCGTATAGGCATAGCCGGTAAGCGGCAGATCCGAAAGCTCGATGCCCGGCCGCCGCGTGCTTCCTGAAGACGATGCGGTCGCGCCTCCAGAAGACGATGCGAGCGCGGATGGTGCGGTGATCAGGCGCCCGAGGCTTGCCAGCACGGTTTGCTTGCCGTCGAGCGCGTATTGATAGGCCTCGAGCGCAGGCGGGGTGGTCAACCGCTCGCCGACCGACGCCGAGCGCTCCGCAAAGCCGACCAGCGGCAGCTGCGCCTGGATATCGCCGGTGTTGAAAGTTCTGCGCGCCCCGGTCTCCGACAGCAATCCAGCGAGGCTCGTCGTGAATGCGGTGGCAGTCGTAGCCATGAATGCCGGAGCGGCAGCCGCAGTCGTGAATGCCGGGACGGCGGCTGTCGTAAACACTGGGCCCGCGGCTGTCGTGAATGCCGGGACGGCGGCTGTCGTAAACACTGGGCCTGCGGCTGTCGTGAATGCCAAAGCTGGCGCAGGAGCGGCGGCCTGCGCCGCCGGCGGCTGCAGAACGGCAATGATGGGGGCGTGAGCGCTCACCACCGCGGACGGCGTGCTGACGGCGGTAGTGAGCGCCGATGACGAGCGCATGAAGGTGGCGGAAGCCAGCAAGGTGCGGCTCGGCAGCGGCGTCCGGATCGGCGACGTGAGTGGCGGCGGCGGGGGCGGAGGCGGCGGAGGCGCCGGCGATGATCCGGCCGGCGGCGGCGGCACCTCCTTCATCGGATTGGCCGAATCGCGCAGCGGCGAAGCGGTAAATGCCTGGGTCAGGAAATCCTTGATCTGGTCGGACTTTGCCCGCGCGCTATCGTCGCGCACTGCAATGTCGGCGAGCGCCGGCGAGGTCACCAGTCGCGAGGCGGCATCGGCGCCCAAGATGTATTGGCGCACCCGGTAAATGTCGGATCGCGCTCGGGTGAAGCCGAGGTCGAGCGCATCGTTTGTGGTTTTCAGACGCGCGCTCAGCACCGTCGTCAGTCGGTCGAACCCACCTTCTGCGAGGTCCGCGAGGTCGGCGGCCAGAAACGGCATCGTCCAGCGCCCGCGAAAATCCGCCAATGCAGCCGCCGTGCGCCCGCCGCCGATGACGCGCGTGCCGAAATCGTCCTCGCTTGCCTGCTCATCTGCCGGGTCGGCAGGCACTGCGATCAGCGCCGGCCCTGTCCCCGGGATGATGACGGCGCCGTCGCAACCCTCGTCCCCGACATAGACGATTTCGTTACCGGCCTGATCGATCCGGCCGAACGGACCCCAGTCCACGGTGCCACCAGCCTGCAGGAACCCGACGCCATTGATCGCCAGCCCGGCGAGCGTGCTCAGGTTGGTCGCCCACGGCGAGGCCGCCGGCCAAGTCAGCTTCGTCCACACGCCTGCGGCCGGCAGGTTGCCAGCTCGACGCGGCGCCCCCGCTGGGTCGCCGGCGAAGCTCGGCAGGCTGCTGCCCGTCCCCCAGAAAACTCCCCGGCTCCAGTCGCCTCCGCCCGCCTGGTCGGTCGCCTGCCCGATCTCGAGCGCAAGCGCGGTCGGCGCCGCGCCCGCGACGATGCGCACCCATACATATAATGTGTCCCCGGCGGCGATCGTGAGCCGCGTCACCGCCCCGGCATAGCGATGCGACCGTGCCCCGGTGGCGCTCACGCGACGCGTCTGCGTGGTACTCACCGGCGGACGCTGCGCGGCGTCGACGAGGCGCTCATTGGCCGCCTCATCCGGGTCGGTTGCACGCCAAGCCGCCGGCGCACCGGTCGTGGCCGCGGTCAGCGCGTCGCGACGTCGCCGCACCAACTCGCGGCGGACGAGCCACTGCGTGCGCTCGGATACGAACCGCGACACGGTGCGTTGGAACAGCGAGTCGACCGTTGCCACGTTGAGCAATTCCGGCTCGTAGGCGTGTTCCGGCACGGGCACCAGCAGTTCGACAGTATCTGCGTCCGTGAGCGAATAGGGTGCGAGGGACGCACTTTCTCGTATCGCGAGCTCCAACTGTTCGGTGGCGATTGGCACTGCATGCACGTCGAAGCTCGCCGGGAACAGACTTTGCTGCCTCGCCGCGACGTCCAACATCGACATCGGCAAAATGCCTATTGGCGGGATTTGGCGCATCGCCTGGGTCAACAGGTCCGGCGTCACGGCAGCAAGGCCGAGGTCGGCCAGATGCTCGACGAATTGCGACAGGCGCGCCTGAAAAAGGAAGTTCGTTCCCACTTGGCGAATCGCTGGCGTCCGTGGCGCCGGCATCCCGCCCAGACGCACCACTGCGCTCCTGTCGACAAACAGCAGCGACCAGTCCGGGGCAAAGCCGAGCAACGCCAGCGGCACGCCCAGCCCTTCCCACGGATGCGCCTCTGCCACCAGGAACCCGTGCTCGACGTTGAAGATTCGCCAGGCAAGCTGGTTGCGGAAATCCGGCCCGGAATTCGGCAGCGCATAATCCGGTGCGCGGCGGCCCCCCACCGCCGTCGCCACCATTTCCGATGGCCATGGATAAAGTGTCAGGCGGCAGCCGTCGATCCGCTGCCAGTCGTCGTACGGGTCATCGCGCGGATCGCGCGGACACGGATCGGCGGGGTCGGCGCGCCCCGACAGCTCCGCCACCACGGGCTCGGCCACGAGGACGGCAGCGCGCGGCATCACGGCGTCGATCGCACCTCCGAGCAGATCGCCAAAGCGAAGCGCCATCCGCCGGGGCAGCGGCGGTGGCAATGCGGCGAACGCGCCGGACGGCAGAGCATTAGGGTCCGGCGTTCCGTGTCCGGCCGGTACGACCACGGGCGCCGGCGCGCCCGGCTGCAGCGCATCGAGCCAATCGGCGCGCACCAGCGCAGGCAAGTCGGCAATGGTCAGCCGCCGCGGTGTCTGCACCGATACGTCCTCGCCGGATTGCGCGATCGCGAATCCCGAGCCGACATGCAGCACCGCCCGCGCGCCTGTCAGCCCGGCGGTGCCGGCTTCCACCTGCACGTCGATCCCTCGCACGACGCCGGATGAGACGGATTGGCCGCGCAGCACGAGGCGGCCGGCACGTGCGTCCTGCTCGGCGGTCAGGGCGTCGGCAGTCAGCGCGCGGCCGGTAAAGGCGCGGATACGCTTGTGCCAGACGCCCGGCAGCTGCGGCGCGAGGGTGGGATCCGTCGCGACGACATGTTCGTCTTGCAATGGCAGGGCAATGCCGGTGACGATCTGCATGACCAGCCTCCTTGGCGCTTTCACCCGCCAGCAATCAGTTTGTTGAGACTGTCGGCATCGGATGCCTCGACCGAATGGCGAAGTTTGCTGGCAAGGGTCGCGAGTCCTGCATCCGGCGTATTGCGCGCGGTAACGTCGAGGTCGGGCACGCTGCCGGTATTTGCCAGCCAGAGCTGCTGAGCGCTGGTCATCGCGGGCGTGCCGTAGACAGCGAGCAATCGATCCAGGCCCTCGCCCAGCAGCGGGTCAGCGAAAGCGGACGCGGCCGTCAGCACCATCGTCTCGGTGACCGGTGTGGTCGCAGTGGTGCCGGCGGCCGACTCGATCGCCTTCACCGCCGCCATCAGCAGCAGGTCGGAGCCCAGAATCCGCGGCGCGCCCAGGAAGGCCGCGAGCCGCGCGGCCGCGAATGGGGTTGCGCGTCCGCGCAAGGCCTGCACCCGCGCCGTCAGGCCGGTGGCCGTGAGTCGATTGTTGATCGCAGTCGCGAGCGCCGTGTCGTTCCCGGTCACCACGACCGCCACACCGGCGAGCGATGAGAGCGTCGCGACCGTGCGCCGCCGGACAAACCAGGCGAGCGGCGGCTGGCCTGTTCCATCCGGCGGGATTGCGGCCGCCGCGTCGCGCCATGCCGCCTGCCACGCCGCCAGCGCCGCATCGGAGGCGGTCGCGACGGCCGTTTCGGCTGCGCTCCGCGCCGGTGCGTTCACCAGGGCACGGCGCTGGAGCATATTGGTCAGCAGGTCAACCGGCAGGCGTCGGGCCGCGGTCTGAGCGGCGGTATTCGTCGCGCTGCGTTTCAGACTGTCCAGCCGTGCCGACAAATCGGCGAGCCGTTGTCGCGTGACCGGCATCAGCACTACGACGCCGGTATTATCGAGATCGGCCGCAGGTGCCAGCAGGTCGATCGCCGGCAGCGCCAGGCTTTCGTCCACGAGTGCGGCGATCTCGTCCCCCGGCACGAAGGAAATGTCCACCTTCATCGCCGGCGGGAAAAAAAGCTGGTTGAAGCCGAAATCGTCCGACGTAATGGTGTTCGCCGGCAGGCGTCCCGCGGGCGGCAGCGTCGCGAAATACTGGCTGGCCGCGAACGGAGCCGAGACGCCCGCGAATGCCCGCGAGGCCAACACGTCCGCCAGATGCTGATCGTATTGCAGCACATGCGCTTCGGCGGGCGCGCGCGGGCGCGCACCGATTGAGACCTGCAATGGAGTATCGGCTCCGGTCTCCCGCCGCACCATCGCCATGTCGAGCCAGCGGATCACGCCCCGATCGAGCGCCAGCATCGCCAGCGGCAGCGCTTCCTGCGGCAGGCCTCGGGTGGCAGTCTCGACGAACAAAGCGCGGGCGACCGTGCGCCGCGCCTCGTCCAGGCTCGCAGCGCCGGCATTGTCGGGATAAGGGATCACCGTGATCGCCGTCGCCTCGATGATATCGCCGTCCTGGGCTTCACGCGGACCCGTGACCTTGGTCGGATAGGCGGAGATCGGATTGGCCGTGAATTCGACCGGTCGCAGGGCCAGGATGAACAGCCCGGTCCGTCGCGTCAGCGGTTGTGCCGGCCGCGCGCGCAACCCAAGTGCTGCGTCCAGCCGCTCGCTTGCCGGCAAATCGTCCAGCAGCACCTGCCGCGCATTTGTCAGCATGACCAGATCGCCGGCGGGCGTGATGCCGTGTCCGGCCTCGATCCGCACGACGCGGCTCCCCACCGCATCCACCAGGCTCACCTGGAGTCCCGCCACCACGCCGGTACCGGTCGCGCGCGCCAGATCCGCCTGGCGCTGCGCGACGTAGTCCTGATCGCGGGTCAGATCCGTTCCCGTCAGGAAGCGACCATCGAAGTAACGGGGTCGCACGCGCATTCCGTCGAGTACCAGCGCGGAACTGCCGAGCAGGCTGCGCATCGTATCCGTCGTCAATGCGTTTGGGTCGCCCTTGGCCACTCGCTGCGCGATTTCGGCGGTCGCGGCGACGTCGAGCCGGGTGCGGGCGCCGGGCAAGTTGTAGCTGATCATGACGCTCATCCTTTCAGTCCGCGTCAGGTGCGGGCCGCATCACGGCTGCACCAGCGCAACGGAGGACAGGGCCTGTCCCAGCCATTTGCCGGGCAGGAAGATGAATGGTCGCAGCCTGTTGTCGACGCTGACCCGCTGGTCCAGCCGCAGCGTTGGTCGCGCGTTCGCAGGAGCGCCAGCCGGCAGCGATACCGGGATGGTGACGCGCGCCAACAGGACCGCGCTGGTGTCCTGACCCGCGACATGCTCGCGCAGCGGCGGCAGCGGGCTGCCGGCGGCGGATGCTGCGAACCAGCTGCCGATCACAGCCCCAAGCAGTTGGTTCCGCCGCACCGTCGGATCGGCAAAGGCGGCGGGATCGGGCCAGAAATTGGCGGGCGTCGGAAGCGTCGGAGCCGCCCCGCCGCCCGGCGGCGGCTCGGTGCTTTCGGCGCGGGGGACCAGAGTGAGCGCGTGGCAGTCCGCGAGCCGTGCCGCCACCACGGCGTCCAAGGCGTCGAACGGCCCGGCCGCCAGCGCCGGTGTCTTCGCCCGCGCACACTCGTGCCAGCTCAGGAACACATCGGCGACCAGCGCCAAATCCACCGGCACGGCGGGCGCGCGGTGCAGCGCGCCGCGCAGGACCGAGGTGTCCTGCGCCGCGAACCAGCGGGCCAATCGAATGCACTCCGGCACGTCGAGTTCGATCAGCCGCCCATAACGATCCAGCGCCAAGCCCGGGTCGACCTTCAGATGCAACTCGGCGTCGTTTGCATCCGGCGGCGTCACGCCCAACCCAGCGATCGTACCCATGCCGACCAGATATTGCAGCGCTCGTGCCAATCGCGCGCGGTGATAGGTCTGCTCGTCTTGAAAGTCGCGCGCGTCGAGCAGCACGCCGGTCGCGTAATTGACGCGCTCGGGGTTGGTTGCGGTTTCCAGCGGATCCGGCGAGATGATCGTGCTATCGGCCATGTTGCTGTCTCCACCGCATCAGGATTTCGAAGGCCGACGGGGGGCCTTCGACCCTCCCCGCTTGGCACCCTTCCCGCTCTTCGTACTCTTCGTACTCTTCGT
>Ga0066903_100000881_pt1 | contig 20503 bp, 15 predicted proteins | sample PanSoiMetaGPlot1_FD_67491 | JGI IMG/M metagenome (GOLD analysis project Ga0066903, IMG submission 67491) | Tropical forest soil microbial communities from Panama analyzed to predict greenhouse gas emissions - Panama Soil - Plot 1 (version 2) | ecosystem: Environmental > Terrestrial > Soil >... | reverse complement strand
CCTCGACTTCAACCTCTATGGGTTCGCGGCGACGGGCAGCGGCACGACGGGGGGCGGCAATCTGACGCCGATCACCGTCACCACCCTCGACCAGCTCCGGACGCTGTGCGGGCAGGACGCGCCCGCCGTGATCCGCGTGGTGGGCACGATCACCGGCAACGAGGCGATCCCGGTGGCCTCTAATAAGTCAATTCTGGGCGCGGCCGGCGCGCACCTGATTGGCATCGGCTTCACGATCGGCCGCAACAGCGCGTTCGGCCAGATCAGCAACGTGATCATCCGCAACCTGATCATGGAGAAGCCGCTGGCGCCGATCGACAAGGTCACCGTCCAGTACGGGGCGCATCACGTCTGGATCGACCACAACGATTTCTCGAGCGACCTCGATCACGGGATCGACTTCTACGACGGGCAGGTGGACATCACGCACGGCGCCGATTTCGTGACCGTGTCGTGGAACATCTTCCACGATCACTTCAAGAACTCCCTGGTCGGCAACAGCGAGAACACCGGTGACGAAGACACCGGCCACCTGCGCGTGACCTACCACCACAATCTCTTCACCCGCGTCGACGGCCGGAACCCGAGCATCCGCTTCGGCACGGGCCACGTGTACAACAACCACTATCTGGACGTGCCGGACTACGGCGTCGCCTCCCGCCAGAACGCGCAGGTGCGCGTGGAGAACAACTACTTCGACACCGTGGGGCAGCCGATCCGCGCGGACACGAGCCTGAGTCCGGTGGCAGGGTTCGTCAACCAGGTGAGCACGAACATCTTCGTGAACTCCGGCGCGAACAGCATCACGCTGCCGCCGGGGACCTTCGTGCCGCCGTATGCCTTCCCGCTCGACGCCGCCGCCAACGTCCCGGCGATCGTGCAGCGCGGCGCAGGCGTGGGGAAAGTGGTCTTCTGACCGCCCGCCATCGCGGGTCGTATTGACGCGCCCGGCGGAGCCCTCATCGGGATCCGCCGGGCACACGAAGCGTTCAGCGATGCGCGTCGAGGCGGCGGACGAGGGCGGTGACGAACGTGGCCTGTTGCGCCATCGCCGCGGCATCGACCTTGTCGAGCGTGTCGGCCGCCGTGTGGAGCGTCTTCATGATCGCCGGCATCGTGCCCTGTGCCAGGCCGCTGTCGGGTCCGTTCATCAGCAGCCAGAGCTGATGCGCTTCCAGGGCGGGGAGAATCGCCAGCGAGACGGCGGGAACGCCGGCTTTCGCGAACGACCGGTCGTCGCCCGGCGGCATCTGGACCAGCCCGACGCAACTCGTGTCGAGCGCCGCGCACGTCTCGAGCACCGCTTGTCGCGGTGCGGCGTTCGCGGCTCCGCGCGACGCGCCGAAGAGCAGCGTGTCGCCGTACGCATTCACGTCGAGGTTGACCATCGCGCCAATGCCGTCGCCCGCATGGGCGGCCGCGTATTGCTGCGATCCGATCAGCCCCAGTTCTTCCATGTCGAACCAGACGAGCGTGACGCGCCCGGCGGGCGGCTGCGCCATCAGCGACTCGGCGATCGTCGCCAGGATGACGCTCGATCCGGCGTTGTCGGTGGCACCGTGGCTCAGCGTCCCGTCCTGCAGGCGCACCGCGTCGTAGTGCGCGCCGACGACGATCGGATGGCCGCCGCTGCCGAACGTCGCGACGATGTTCCGTCCTTCGGTGCGCGGCTCCCGGCCGATCGGCTTTTCAATCGTGAAGCGTTCGACGGTGAAGGGGATGTTCCGCGCGCGCAGCAGCGCCGTCATCGCCTCGAACCGCTCGTCGTTGCTCGCCGTCTTCGTCAGCTGCTCGATGGCGGCCAGCGTGGGATTGGCGGCCGGCGCCGCCTGAAGCGTCGTCAATACGGCCAGGAGGACATGCATCATCCGGCTATGATGCGGCATTACCGGACGCGCAGGAAGTAGCGATAGCGCTCGTTGCCGCCGTCGTCGTCAGCTGCTCGAAGGCTGCGCGCATGGCATCATCGTGCGATCATGCGACAGTTTCATACGATCCGTCACGCAGGGCGCGCAATCATGGAGATTCGATGGTGACGATTCGTCGTGCGAGTCCCGCGGATGCCGGGCGATTGAGCGACTTCGCCCGACGTCTCTTCGAGGAGACGTTCGCTCCGCACAACACACCGGAGGACATGGACGCCTATCTCTCGAGCGCATTCACACCGCCTCGGCAGCTCGCGGAAATCGAAGACACGCGCTCGGTCACGCTTCTGGCCACGCAGGAGGGCGCGCTCATCGGGTACGCGCAACTGCATGCGGGTGAGGCGCCAGAGTGCGTGCCGGGCCGACCGGCGATCGAGCTCGTCCGCTTTTACGTCGATCGCGCCCTGCATGGGAGCGGCGTTGCGCAGACCTTGATGGACGCAGTGGGGGATGCGGGAGCCGACCGCGCGCGCACGATCTGGCTGGGTGTATGGGAACACAACGTGCGTGCGATTGCGTTCTACGTCAAGTGCGGCTTCGTCGATGTCGGCAGCCATGCCTTCCAGCTTGGAAGCGACCTGCAGACCGATCGAATCATGTCGCGCGAGTCGGCGAGAGTCCAGCCATGATTCGGATCGCTGCGCTGGCGATCGCGGTCACCGTTGCTGCCCTGCCGCAGGAGCAGCCGCCCCCGGCAAATCAGCAACTTCCTACGTTTCGCACCGGTATCGACGTCGTCCAGCTCGACGTCACGGTGCTCGACAAGGATCGCCACCCGGTTCGCGGCTTGACGGCGGACGACTTCACGATCCTCGACAAGGGACGGCCCCAGCCGATCGTGGCGTTTTCGAGCGTTGATGTGCCTGCGCCCGTCTCGGACGTCGCTCCGTGGATGCGCGACGCGCCCCTTGACGTGGTGTCGAACGCCGGGAATCGCCGCCTCGTCGCGATCGTCATGGACGATGCGTACTCGAAGCTCGAGCCGGACGTGACCGCACGGGCGAAACAGATCGCGCGCAATGCCGTCGATCAGCTGGGGGCCGGAGATCTCGCAGCGGTGGTGTTCACCTTTCTCGGCCGGGCGCAGAACTTCACGGCGGATCGGTCTCGGCTCGCGCAGGCGATTGAGTCCTACACACCGAAAACGACGGAATCGATGGGGTCGCCGGTCGTCTGCGATCCCCGCCATCGATCGTGCGACGTCGACGCGCTCGCGACGGTGGCGTCCACACTGGTCAGCGCGCCGCCGGGACGAAAGATCGTCATCCTGATCTCCGGCGGCAGGGCGTTTACGTTCGGCGAAATCGGAGTTCCCTCGTCCCGGAGCGAGAGTACGGATCTCACACGGCTCTTCAGCGATCTTCAACGCGGCAACGTCACGGTGTACGCGTATGACCCGCACGGCCTCGAGGTGGACGGATCGATGCTGGCGAAGGAGTCGCTCTATTCGTTTGCCGAAAGCACGGGCGGCCGTGCCGTGGCCTTCACGAACGATCCCGCGTCCTCTGTGGCGGACGCATTTCGCGAAAGCAGCACGTACTATTTCATCGGATTCCGGGCAGCCGCGAACGAAAAGGGATTTCACAAAGTCGACGTCAAAGTGAACCGTCCGGGCCTCCAGGTCCACACACGCAACGGGTACTATCCGCCTTCGAAGAACGTGCCTGTCGAGACCATCAACGGCATTCCGAGCGGGGAGTTGCCCATCTCTACGGCAGTTGCGCCCGTTGCCGTTTCAGGACGCCGCGAAGCCGAAGTGATACTCGCCACGCGGATTGCTGCGGCGGGCGTTGCGACAACGCCGAGAGACGTCGCCCTCACGACGACAGTCTACGATTCTGAGGGAAAGCCGCACGGCGCGCTCCGTCAGACCGTGACGATAGCGCCGGCCGCCCGAGCGGCGATCGGCCCCGACGTTCCCGGCCACTTCCCGCTGCGGCCTGGACGATACATGCTTCATGTGGCGGCCACGTCCGAGGGACGCACGGGCAGCGTGTTCGTCGACATCGACATACCGGACTTCGCCAAGGATCCGTTGTCGGCTTCTGGATTGATTCTGCACCCTCGGCCCGCGCCGCCGATGCGCGACACATTCCTATCCAATCTTGTTCCCGCGGTACCGACGACTCGCCGCCGGTTTCGCGCGTCGGACGACGTGGCGGTCTTTGTTCGGATCTACCAGGGAGGTAAGGGGCGAATCGAGCCGGTGCGGATGACGGCGACAGTGAGGAACGAACGGAATGCCGTCGCGAGTACGTACGCGAGCACGCTCGACAGCGAGAGCTTCTCGGGACGCCGCTCGTCGGATTTCGAGGTGAGGCTGCCGCTGGCCCACCTGTCGCCGGGAGAGTATCTGCTGGAAGTCGACGCGCAATCCGGCGCGCGTCATGCCATCAGGACGGCGCGCTTTACGGTTGTGCCGTAGCGAGCGCAGAGGTTGCCCCGAGTCCACCGGCATCGCGGACTCTCCTCGCATCACTCGACCGTGACGCGGCTCGTCGCGACCTTCCCGCCGAACCGCACCTGAACGGTCGCTTCGCCGGCGGCTCTCGCAGTGACGGTTCTGAGACAGGGTACATGAGTAAGAGCACCTAGAGAAATCAGGCGACGTCGCTCAGAAAACGGTGAGACGTCGCCTATTCATTTTTCCTGGTGCCTGCTTCATCCTCTCGCGCTGCGGCCCAGACCGACGCGCAACCACGCGGGATGAGTCCACTGACTGAAGGGAAGCCCCATGAGATCACTTGCTGTACAGACGGTGCTCTGCTTGTTCGCCCTTGGCGTGCCGCTCGCGCGGCAGGCCTCCGGACAGGATGTCATCCCTCTCGTCTGCGTCAGATATCAGATGAGTACCAATACTCTCGATGCCTACTTTGGCTACGCCACCGCAGCACCTGGCCATTTCGACATCGGCCCGAGCAACTTCTTTTCCCCTGGCGTGCTCTTTCGAAACCAACCGATCGATTTTGAGACGGGTATCCACGAAAACGTCTTTGTAACCTCTTTCCAGGTCAGCGCGAGCCAGCCGCAGATCACCTGGTTCGTCAACGGACGCTTTGTCGTCGCCAAGACGGGCAGTCGCCCCTGCGATCCACCATCCAGTCTAGGAGAATGGGATCCGACCGTGACCTACGGCCAGAATGTGGTGGTCAGTCTCAACGGTGTCCTCTGGTACGCACCATACATGGCCCCCCAGCCCAACCTCAACATCCAACCCGGCACGGACCCAAGGTACTGGACGCTCTTCGCGTCGGGCGTCGGTCCACAGGGAGCGCCGGGCGCACAGGGAGTGCCCGGCGCACAGGGAGATCCCGGCCCGCAGGGAGCGGCCGGCCCACAAGGAACTCCGGGCGCTCCGGGCCAGTCAGTCATCGGCGCGGCAGAAGGACCCGGAATCGCCTGTCCGTATGGAGGCGTCAGGTACACCGACGCCGCGGCCACTCGTGTCGTGTGCAATGGCGCGCCAGGGGCGCAAGGTCTGCCAGGCAACACGAGTGTCTTCCCGTCGGCACAGGTCTACACGTTCCCGAGCAGTGGGACGCTCACCATCTTCGACGAGAACGTCACGCCCACCAGCCTCATCGTGATGCTGTATGTGGCAGGCGGCGTCGCTCCAGCGGTGAATCAGAATCCGGTCCTGATCAGTGCGGCGCCCGGGCAGTTCACCGCCTCTGGCGTCGTCAACAAGCCGTTTCGCTACGCCGTCATCAGATGACTCGGCGGATCACGACAGTTCTGACTTGTGTTCCAGTGCGAACTTCAGCAACGCGTTGCTGCCGTGCAGATTGAGCTTGAGGCAGATGTTCGCGCGGTGGTTGTCGACGGTGCGGGGACTGACGAACAACTCGTGACCGATCTCTTTGCTGGACTTCGTGTCCGCGATCAGCTTCAGGATGCGACGCTCCGTTCGGGTGAGCGAACCCAGCCCCGTTCCGTTGGCCAGATCCGCAGCCCGCGCGCTCCGTGTGACGAGGTACGACGAGACGATCGGGCTGATGTAGTGACCGCCGGCGGCGACGGCCTTGATGCCGTCCACGATTTCGGCGGCGGCGCTGTCCTTGAGGACGTAGCCTTTGACGCCGAGGTTGAGCGCGCGGTTGAAGACGTCCTCCTCCTTGTACATCGTGAGGAACACGATCGCCACCGGGAGTGCCAGCTCACGAGCGGCTCTCGCGACCGCAAAGCCGTCCTGCTTCGGCATGCCGATGTCCATGACGGCGACATCCGGCCTGAGCGTCTGCACGCACTCGAATGCCGCCGCTCCGTCGGCCGCTTCGGCAACCAGATCGAGGCCGGGATCGTCTTCGATGACTTCACGCAGACCTTTTCGGAAGATCGGGTGATCGTCCGCGATCATCACCCGTACTTTCGGTTCGGTTCCGTTCATATGGGTCTCCGGGCTCCGGGAGATTCACGCTGAGCTGAATGATGGTTCCCCGACCGGGAGCCGATTGGGTCGTGCACGTGCCGCCGAGGATGCGCGCTCGCTCCCGGATGCTGGCCAGTCCGAAACCGCCTCCGGACAGACCGTCCGCCGCGTCGACCGCGAAACCACGTCCGTTGTCGGCGAGACGGACGAGCAGGCGCAGGGCGTTGCGTTTGAGTTCGACGTGCGCACGGGTCGCGCCGGAGTGCTTGACCATATTGTTCACGCCCTCCTGCACGATCCGGTAGAGGTTGATCTCCGCTTCAGGCGGCAGCAACCCGTCGAGCTCGTCGATGTCCGTCGTAAAGGCGATGCCGGACGTATCCGAGATCTTCTGGAAGATGTCTTTGAGCGCCAGCGTCAGGCCGAGCCGATCGAGCTGAAAGGGCCTGAGGTTGCGCGCAATCTCCCTGACTTCGTCGATCGCCAGCGCCGCCGTGGCCGAGATCTCTGCGAGCTGGGCCAGCGCCGCGGCGGGATCGGCGATCTTGCTGCGGAGCATGAACGCGCGGTTCTTGATGATCAGGAGATTCTGCCCGAGGCTGTCGTGAAGTTCCGCGGCGATCCGCCCGCGCTCGCGTTCCTGCGATGCGATCAGTTCACGCGAGAACGCCTCCTGTGCCGCATGCGCCTTCTGGAGACGGGACACGCGGCGGTTGTAGATCAGCGCGACGATGCCCGCTGCCAGCAGCAGCTCGATGCCGAGGAACCACCCGGTGCGCCAGAACGGCGGAACGACCATGATCGTCACGCTCGCGCCCTCGGTATTCCAGATGCCGTCTCGATTCGCGGCGAGCACCCGGAAGGTGTATTCGCCCGGCGGCAGATGCGAATAGTACGCAGTCCGCCGCGTGCCAACCTCCGTCCACTCGTGGTCCAACCCCTCGAGCATGTACTTGAAGCGGACCTGCTCGGGACTGGTAAAACTGATCCCCGTGTACTGAATCTCGAGAATCTCCTGGCCCGGAACCATGCGCACCAGATCCCGAATCGCCGACGGCTCGTTGTTGATGACGACGTGTTCGAGCAACACTGACGGCGGCTGCCGCGCCGTTTTCACCTCATTGGGATCGACGACGGCGACTCCGCGCTGAGTGGGAAACCAGAGCCGGCCATCGCGAGTCCTGACGCCGGCTGGCTGGTTGCCGCCGTTGCACTCGACCGTGCTCAGACCGTCGCGCTTGCCGTAGGCGACGGACGTGATCGATCTGACGTGGCCCGCAGCAAACTCGTTGAGCTCGCGGCGGCTGACACGATAGATGCCGCGATTGCAGCTGATCCAGAAGTCGCCGCGATCGTCTTCGAGAATCTGGAAGACACCATAGTCGAACAGCCCGTCTTTCGTCGTGTACCTGGTGAAGACGCCGCCCTTGATCCGCGTCAGCCCGCCGTCGTAACTGCCGACCCACAAGACGCCATCGGCGTCTTCATGGATCGTGCGCACGTGCTCGCCCGACAGGCCCGACGCTTCGCCGTAGCTCGTGAATCGTCCGTTGCTGAACCTGGCAAGACCGGCGCGTGTTCCGCACCAGAGCACGTGATCGCGTGTCTCTCGAATCGCCGTGACCCGGTTGTGTGGCAGGCCGTCTCGCGTCGTGTAGATCGTCGAGCGGCCGTGGTCGTATTTGACCAGTCCGCCGGCCGTGCCGAACCAGACGACGCCGGTGCTGTCCTGGAGAATCGCGTGCACGACCACTCCCTCGGGCAGGATCGCCTCGGCTGCAAAAGGCGGCCCGTTTCCGTGGAGCCGCAGCGCGCCGCCGCCGTACGTGCCGACCCACACGTCTCCGCTGGAATCCTGAAGCAGCGCCGATGGCCGTTCGACACCCGAGCCGTTGGCCAGGACGATCGGCGTGACCGTGCCGTCTTTGTATCGATTCAACCCCGGCCAGGCGCCGATCCACACGGCGCCGTCGCGATCCGCCATGATCGGGTAGACGTTGTTGGATGACAGCCCCTCTTCCGTCGAGAGCATGGTGATCACGCGGTTGCGCATCGCGTTCAAGCCACCTTGCGCGGTTCCGATCCAGAGCGTGCCTTCGCTGTCCTGATCGACCGAGAGAACGTTGTCTGCAGACAGACCCTGCGCTGTCGTGTACGTCGTCACGATCCCATCGGCGTATTGCACCAATCCCTTGGTGGTCGCGATCCACATCCGACCATCGCGATCTTCATAGAACGCATTGACGTAGCTGTGGTCCAGATCATGTCCGGGCCGCACCAGGGCGCCGTCTCGCAGCGTGAACACTCCGGCCTCTGCCGCGCCCAGCCAGATCGCGCCGCGCCGATCGCGATACGTCGTGCGCACCGGAACCGAGGCTGGCGGGATGTCGCGAACACCAAAGAAGGTCATGCCGGCGTCGGACGTCCACCTGTAGAAGCCATGGCTGTCGGCCGCCCAGATGCCTCCTTCATCGTCGATGTTGGCGCCGCCACTGTCGAAACGGCTGAACGAGGCGTCGTCCGGGGTGTGTGGGACGAATCGACTGCCGCTCCAGCGAACGACGCCTCTTTCGGTATGGACCAGGAGCAGGTGTCCTCGGACGAAGCGAATCGCACGAACCTGATCGGCCGGCAGGCCATCCGCAGTCGTGTAGGTCGTGAAGGCGCGATCCTTGTATCTGATCACTCCGCCGTCTTCCGTACCGATCCAGAGCACAGCATCGCCGTCTTCGCAGAGCGCGATCATGCGGTTGCTTTTGATGCCGGCGGTGTTGGCCTTACTGAAGACGGTGAAACGTACGCCATCGAACCGCGCCAGCCCGTCCATCGTCGCGAGCCAGAGGTAGCCGTCACGCGTCTGTACGATGGCGTTCACGGAGTTTTGCGGCAACCCGTGTTCTGTCGTCCACACGTCGAAGCGGGCCTTGCGCTGAGTGCCTTGCGCATCGCCGGTCACCGTTGCGCACATGCAGAAGGCGACGCACAGAAACACTGAGACGCCGATCGCGGCGCGCGTGGGGCGTGCCGGGGGCCGCGAGGACAGGGCGTTCGTTCGTCTCGTCAACGTCACACGCGCACCGGTCGGTCGAATGGGAAGGAAGGGTGTTATAAAGATCTGATAATAAAAGACTTGCGCTTATGGACGCGCAAGGGCGCGAGTATCGATCTTCTGAGGGGCCCTGTCAAGGACGTCAGCGCAGAGCAAGCTCTTGCAGGATTGTGGGTGACGAGCTCGGACGGCGGCGCGGAGACGTCGAAGGGCTCGCCCAGATCTCGCGCAGCGGCATTCGTCAATGCCTCGCGTGGTCGCCGTCCAGCATCACGCACTGATCGATGCTTTCCGCGAGCGCTTCCGCAAGCGTTGATTTGCCGACGCCGAGCGGGCCGTTGAGCACAACGATCATCCAACGGTGCGTGGCTCGCGTTACCGCGTGCGAGCGCCAAGGCCCAGGACCACGCCCGTCGAGACCGTGAACCGGTCAGCGCGGTTCCCGCCGATGAACGACCGGTACTCGACCTGCGCCAGACGAAGCGTGAACACGCGGTTGACGCGCAGGTCCACGCCGGCGCCTGGCGCGACTTGAAATGCCGTCCCGGAGGGGTTTGATTGAGTCGATGCGCTCGGGCCGCCCGCTGATCCCATTACGCCCATCAAGGCCTGCGCGAATGGCTGCACCCGACTTTGCGCCCGGAGGCGGAGACGCGGCCCGGCAAGGACGGAGTACTCGAACCACGTGCCGGCGAAATCGCTGGTTCCCACGCCAAGCCTGTCGCAGACGACCAGCAGCCCGAGGGACCGTCCGCGACTGATCCAACCGAACGAACCTGTGAACGACCCACTCGGATCCTGGGCCGCGGATCCGACTGGGAACTGCCCTTGATAACCGACCGTCACCTCGACACGCGGATTCAGTACGGGAGCCGGCGGATCCTGCGCGAACGAGGGGACGGCGATGAGGACGCCGACCGCGACGACGGCTGTGCGGAATACGACCATGGATTCCTCCGTTCGATTGAAGGGTTCACGTCGCCGCGCGTCTCCATCCTGGAGGGCAACGATGGTATCAGACGCTCGGATCAGCGCATTGGTCTGGTGGGGGAGTTTTCGCCGACATCGGTATGCGAAGACTTGGAGCCGGCGCTCGGACTTGAACCGAGGACCTGCTGATTACGAATCAGCTGCTCTACCAACTGAGCTACGCCGGCCCGGCGTGGAGAGAACGCTCATTCTACCAGATGACCTTCGTGTAAGCTACCGCCGCCCTCCCAGACGAAGGAGTCTCCATGTTCTGTCAACAGTGCGGGACGCGCGTAAACCCTGACGGCGAGTACTGCACCAAGTGCGGCGTTCGCATCCTGTCGACGACGCTGGCGCCGCCGGCGATGACGCGCCCCACAGCCGTCACGGTCCTGGCGGTGCTGCAGTTCATCGGAGGGGCGCTGTGGGGGCTCGCGGGCGCGGCGGTTGCGGTTGCCGGCATCGCGGGACCGCGCGCCGCGCAGGGAGGACCGGGGAGCGCCATGGCGGCGACGCTTCTCGTCGCGGCCGCCGCCTACCAGATCGTCTGCGGCATCGGGCTCTGGCGTCTTCGCAACTACGGCCGGATCATGCAGATGATCAGCGCCGCCATCGGATTGCTCGGCATCCCGATCGGCACGGTCATCGCGATCATCGTCCTCGTCTATCTCACGAAGCCGGGCATCAGGCTGCTCTTCGCCGACAAGCGGCCCGAGGAACTGACGCCGGAGGAAATTGGCGCGGTGCAGGCCGTCACGTCGGGCAGCGGCGGCCTTGTCATCATCGTCATCGTGGTCGCGCTCGTGGTGCTCGCGATCCCCGTCGTCGGCATCATTGCGGCGATCGCGGTCCCGGGCCTGTTGCGGGCGCGCATCGCCGGCAACGAGGCCGTCGCCATCGGCACGCTGCGCGCGATCTCATCGGGGGAAGCGTCGTATGCGGCGGCGAATGCGGGCTACTACGATTCCCAGGAATGCCTGGCGAGCCCGACGAACTGCCTGACGAACTACCGCGGCGGTCCCTTCCTCGCGGAGGCCTACCGGACGAAGAGCGGGTTCCGATTCGAGCTGGGGGGCACGGCGGCTCCCGACGATCGCGATCCGAAGACGTCGCGCAGCAGCCTGTCACACTTCGTCGTCCTGGCGCTGCCGCTCTCGCCGTCGACCGGTTCGCGCATGTTCTGCGTGGACGACAGCGGTGTCCTCCGATGGCAACGTGGCGAGTACCCGGTGCCGGCAGAGGCCGCCGCATGCCCCGCCGCCTGGCAACCGGTGCAGTGATCGAGCGATGACGCCACACGGCGACATTCACGCGTTCCTGAAATCGCTGCCCGTCACGCGCAACCCGGTGACGGGCTGCGACTGTACGGAAGGCGAGTGGCTGTTCACCGCGAACGCGTACCCGCTCTACGTGCGCGCCGCCGAGATCGTCCGGCCCACGTCCGTGCTCGAGATTGGCGCTTTTCTCGGCTTCGGGCTTGCGGCGTTCCTCTGCGGCGCTCCCTCGATCGCCCGCGTGACCGTAGTCGACAACGAGTACTACATGCCGGGGAGCCTGAAGGCGTGCGCCGACAACCTCGCGTTCTTCAACGGCGAGAAGCGGTTCGTGCGGACGCTCGAGGAGGGGCGAGGCGAGTACGATCTGATCCACGTCGACGGCGACCACACGTTCCCGGGCGCGCTCCATCAGATGGCGTTCGCGTGGGGACTCGGGCCGCGCGTGATGCTCGTCAACGACTACACGTATCTCGACGATGTCCGCCGCGCGGCGGACACGTTCGCCGTGCAGCACGCGCTGCCGTTCAAGATCTGGCGGACCTACCGGGGATGGGCCGTGTTCGCGCGGCCCGAGACGTTCCGGTCGCTGCCCGACGCGCTGTGAACGGCGCGTTCGGCAGTATCCTAGCCCGCAGGTAACCGGAGGTCTCATGGATCGCCGCGAGTTTCTCGAATCGTCCACCGTGCTGGCCGGCGGCGCGCTCCTCGGCGCGATCGGTCTCGCCCAGTCGCAGAGTCCCATGCTGGGCATCCAGGTCGGCGCGGTGTCGTTCGTGGACGAAGGCACCGACGCCGTGCTCGACGGGCTCCACGAGATGGCCGCGATCAACACGCTGTTCGTCGCGACCTTCACGTACGGCCGCGGGATCGCGGGACGGCAGCTGCCGAACCAGCCGCTGCCCGATCACGGACGCCAGGAATACGACACGTCGACGTTTCGCGGCGGCAACTACGCGACGCCGCATCCGCAGTACTACCGCGACACCGCGATCGCGCCCGAGCACGCGCCCGATCACGGCCCGTACGACGTGCTCGCCGACGTGATCCCGAAGGCGCACCGCCGCGGCATGAAGGTGATCGCGTGGTTCGAGGACGTGATCGCCGGTGACGTCCCGGGCTTCGACAAGGCGCGGGAGGTCGTGCTCGCCGGACCGGCGTCCACGTTCGCCTGCTCGCGCAATCCGCACACGCGGCACTTCTGGCTCGCGCTCGTCGAGGACTACCTGCGGTCGTACGACGTGGACGGCCTCATGTGGGGGAGCGAGCGGCAGGGACCGCTCGGCAACGTGCTCGGCACGAACCACGGCGGCGCCGGATCCGGCGGGCGCATCGCGTGCTTCTGCCAGTACTGCGTGGACGCGGCGAAGAAGGACGGCGTCAACGTCGATCGCGCGCGCGAGGGCTACACGCGGCTCGCCGCGTGGGCCGAGAACGTCGGACGCGGCACGAAGCCGGCCGACGGCGCGTTCGTCACGTTCTGGCGCCTGCTCGTGCAGTACCCGGAGATCCTCGCGTGGGAGCGGCTGTGGAACGACGCGCTCTACGACACCTACCGCGACATGCACCGCCGCGCGAAGGAGATCGCGCCGGCGAAGGGGATCGGCTGGCACGTGTGGCACAACAACTCGTTCTCGCCGTTCTACCGCGCCGAGCAGGACTACACCGCGTACGCCGCCTACTCCGACTTCCTGAAGGTCGTCATGTACAACTTGTGCGGCGGCGAGCGCCTGGCGCAGTACGTCCGCGGCGCGACGCGGTCGCTCTTCGCCGACTTCACGCCCGAGCAGACGCTCGAGCTGACGTACACCGCGCAGCAGTATCACGGCGGCGCGCTCGCCGACCTGGCCGCGCAGGGCCTGCCGGCGAGCTACGTCAAACGCGAGACCGCGCGCGCGATGGCGAATGCCGGGCCGATGAAGATCTGGCCGGGGATCGACGTCGACATCCCGACCGCGGCGACGAGCAAGAAGACGGGACCGCAGGACGTCTACGACGCGGTGAAGGCCGCGTTCGACGGCGGCGCGCACGGCGTCCTGCTGTCGCGCAAGTACTCCGAGATGCGGCTCGACAACATCCGCGCGGCGGGCCGCGCCGTTCGCGAGCTGAAGCTGGCCTGAATGAGCAACTGGCAGCCACGTGCCTGAGTCGATCATTCACTGGATCACCGTCTACGGTCCGGCGGCGATCTTCGTGCTGCTGTTCCTCGGCGTCTTCGGACTCCCGGTCCCCGACGAGACGCTCCTGACGTTCGCCGGCGTGCTCGTCAGGGAGGGGCATCTGCACTTCGTCTCCACCCTCACGGCCGCCGCGCTCGGCAGCATGGGCGGCATCACGCTCAGCTACGTCGTCGGCCGCACGCTCGGTCTCGGCGTCGTCGACCGGTTCGGGCGGTGGCTGCACGTGACGCGCGCCGACCTCGCGCGCGTCGAGCGCTGGTTCGAGCGTTCAGGCCGATGGGTGCTGACGTTCGGCTATTTCATTCCAGGCGTCCGCCACTTCACCGCAATCGTGGCCGGATCGTCGCGTCTGCCGCCGGCGGTGTTCGCGCGCTACGCCTACAGCGGCGCCGCCATCTGGGCGCTCACGTTCATGACGTTCGGGTGGTACGTCGGATCGGAATGGGAACCCGCGCTCGCGGCGGTGCATCGCCACATGGTTGCCGCGATCGCCGTGGCGGTGGCGGCGGCGCTCGTGGTGTTCGTCGTGCGGAGGATGCGGCGCTGATGACGCAGGTGAAGCGGCCGGTGCTGCGGTTCACCCTGATGACGATCGCCGCGCATCTCGCCTTTGCCTGGGCATCCTCCCAATACCACCTGGACGGAGACACCACCGTGTCGCTCGTCCAGGCCAACGACTGGGCGTTCACGACGCAGCGGGACTACTTCTGGGGCCAGCAGTACATGGGCACGACCGAAGTGTGGTTGTTCTCGTCGCTGTGGCGCCTCGTGTTCGGCGGACGGTCCGCGATCCCGGTTCAGTACTGGATCGCGATCGGTCAGCTGCTCTTCGTTGCCGGCGCCGCTCTGACATATGCCGGTCTCGTGTTCACCGACCGCGCGTTCTGGAGCCGCGCTCGTGTGCTTGCGGTGTCGGTCGTGGTGCTCGGGTTCACCGTCCCCGTGTTTCAGAAGTTCTCGTTCGGAGTGGGGCAGGGCTACTCGTCGACGCCGCTCTATGCAGGCCTGACGGCGTACCTTTACCTGCGGCGCGACTCGATTCCGTGGCCGTTGTGGGTCGTGGCCGGTTTCGTGCTGGGCCAGTCGCATTACATCTTCCGGCTTCATTTGATCTATCCGGTGGCCCTCGGCGCCGCGACGCTCGCCGCAGGGCCGCGCGCCGGCGCCACCCGGATCGCCGGACTGCTGGCCGGAACGATCGCCGGCATGATGCCGGAGAAGCTGCTGCGGCCTCCTCAGGGCTACTCGCTGTCGGTGTGCGCCGCCAGCGTCCATCACGTAGCCGCGAACGCCTATCAGGTGGTGTCGCAACTGTCAGTGCAGGCCGTCACCGTTCCCGACAGCCTGTTCGAGTCCGAGCACGCGCTCTGGTTCAACCTCCATCGACCGCTTCCCGCGGCATGGTCGAGTGTTGGTCTCGCCGCCGGCGCGGCGCTCGTCCTCGTGCTGGTGGCGCTGCAGGTGTGGCGCGACCGGACGTCGCCGCGGTATCGCATCTTCTCGATGATCTTCGCCGTCAACCTTGCGATCGTGATCGTCAGTTGTATTCCGCTGGATCCGTACGCGGCGCGCCGCTATCTCTATCCGTCGGCGCTGCCGGTGGCGTTTTTCATGCTGAACGGACCGTGGACGATGCCTCAGCGGATCGCGCTGGCGGTTCGCACGCTGGGATTCGCCGTGTATGTCGTGTCGGCGGTCTCGTTCACGACGCCCCTGGCCGCGTTCTCTGCTGCGAGCGTTCCGGCCGGCTTCGACGCGAGGCAGGATTGCGTGGTCGGCAGCGGCGGGGCGCTGACGGTGCTGATGGCGTTCGACAACCAGCGCTTCCGCACGGTCGATCTCAATTGGCGGCTGCAGAACAACTATTCGCGCAACGTGGCGCCGGCCGACGCCCGCGATCGATGCCGGCAGCTGTTCTGGGTGAATGTCGGGAATGTGCCGGCGCGGCGCATCGAGCCGCTCTGCCGGCCCGACCCGCCGTACTTCGTCGGATCGCCGCACGGCGTCGTGACCTACCCGCAGGTCGTCAGCTTTTCGCGGTGCCTGCCAGCGCGGGAGTGAGCGTGTCGGGCACGTATTCCCGCTCGGCGGCGCGACGGGCCTTGTAGCGCCTGAACACGTCGCGCTCGCTCTCGAGGCCGAGGATCGAGCGCCACGACGAGCCGCGGAATGTGTGCGCGAGCATCTTCGGCGCGTTCCGCAGCACGAAGCCGGGGTATGCGCGGAGGGCGGAGGGCATGTGCCGCACCTTCATCCAGCGCTCGGCGCGCCACCGCATGTACTCGATCTCGTCCGCATCGAGGTGCGCCGTGCGGACGACGGCGGTCGTGCCGTCGTATTCCTCGAGTCGGTCGTTCACGATCAGGTTGCGCTTGACGAAGTCCGCCGTCATCGGCGTGCCGGGATACGGCGTCGGATGCTGGATGTAGGGCCAGTCCACGTAGCGCCGCGCGAACTCGAGGTTCGCTTCGATGGACTCGCGGGTGTCGTCGGGGTTGCCCACGATGATGCCGCCGACGACCGCCAGGCCGTGACGGTGCAGGACCTCGATTGCCTGCATCGTCGCGTTGCCGACGCGGCGGCCGCCCTCGCGCTGCGCGTTCTTCGCCGACGCGCGGAGGAAGGCGAGGTCCTCGTCGAGGACGTTCTCGATCCCGAGGAACACGTAGCGGAAGCCCGCGCGCTTCATCAGCGGCGCCAGCGTGGCGCCGTGCGAGGCGATCGACGAGGTCATCGCCTGCACGATGTAGTGGATGTCGTGCAGGCCGGCGTCGATGATCGCCTGGCACAACGCCTCGAACCGCGCGACGTTGAGCGTGATGTTGTCGTCGACGATGAAGATGGCGCGCGCGCCGCGGCCGCGCGCGTCGGCGATGTCGGCGAGCACGCGGGTGAAGTCGAACGTGTGGAAGTTGCGCCCGCGCATCTCGATGATCGAGCAGAAGCTGCAGTCGTACGTGCATCCGCGCGAGGTCTCGACGACGTCGATCGGACGGCCCAGAAACGTGTAGCCGGAGAGCACGCGCGCGCCGCGATCCGGCAGGCCGAGGCCGGGATCGTCGTCGAGCCGCATCACGTGCCGCGCGGGCCCGTGGTGGAACCCGGAGCCGGGCCCGGCGCGAAACGACAGGCCGGCGATGCCCGCAGGACTGACGCCGCAGGCGAGCGCCGTCAGCAGTTCGCGGAACGTGCGTTCCCCTTCGCCGCGCACGAGATAGTCGATGCCCGACGAGCCGCACGCGTAGGCCTCGGGCGCGAGGCTCGGATCGTACCCGCCGGCGACGACCGTGACGCCGGGCTTGATCCGGCGGATGAGCTGAATCAGCCGCAGCGCCGTGCGCCGCTGGAACGTCATGATCGACAGTCCGACGACGTCCGGATCGTGCTCGCGCATCAGGCGTTCGACGGTGGGGACGACGGACTGCTGGGCGAGGATGAGATCGGCAATGGCGACCGCGTGCCCGGGGCCGGCGTTTCCCGCCAGCGAGGCAAGCGCGCCGTTCGGCATGCGCATCGTCAACGACGGCGTATGCTCGAACGAATCAGGCATCGAGAGCAGCAGGACTCTCATTGGATCTTCGGCGACTTCAGCATACCTCCGTTCGACGCGACGCGCGCATAGTCCGGCATGAAAACCTGGAGTCCTTTGCGGCGGGTAGTACGAGAGTAACCCGCCACCAGCTGAGCTAAGTAACGTCCGGGAAAAAAGTCGAACGGGTTCGACGGGTCCGCGTCGATCAGCTGCATGTCGGCGTCGCTCATCGTCAGTTTGCCGAACCGGATGCTGCCGCCGAAGAAGTACAGATAGTTGCGCGCCGAAGGCAGCGGCAGCGTGGGTTGACGCGGCGGCGGCTGCGCGGGCCCGGTCATGTGCATGTGCAGCCGGTTGCCCGACACCGTGGCGGCGGCGACCTTCCCCTCCATGCGAGGCGGAGGCAGCATCACGGGCGTGTCGAGCAGGAGATCGTCCTTGTCGGCGCGGATGCCGGTGCCGGGTGGCATCTTCATGATGTCGGCAACATCGAGACCGACCAGATCGAGGAGGCCTTTCACGGAGACGCCGACGGCCTTCACCTTCTCGGCGTGCAGCCGCAGCAGCCCGTCGGGCGTCGGCGAGACGCTGGCGGTCATCGTGAACGGCACCGACACGCCTTTCTTCAGCGTGCCCTTCGCCTGCAGCCGTCCCTCCTCGAACGTCAGCGTCACGTTCGAGAGCGGCGAGGGATGCGTGGCGAGCGTCTGCTTGAGCATCGTGGTGAGAGACGCGGCGTCCATCGAGACGTCTGCGGCTTTCATGCGAAGCGTGTACGAGTCCGGTTCGTCGAAGACCGGCGGCTCGGCCGGTGATCGGCTGACGAACTCGCCGTCCAGCGACGTCACGCCCAGCACGACGCCCTCGGCCATGTGGAGCGAGACGTTGCGCATTTCGATGCCGCACCGGATCGGCCCGGTCGCCGACGGATGCGACGCGGCGGCGAAGAACGTCAGCAGACACACGAGCGGCAGCTTCCGCATGGGGGAAATCCGTCGCAAGCCACGTGCCCGCGTCAGCGCGCCGGCAGAGCTTCGCGCAGCGCGCCGATACGGAAGAGCGTGAACGTACCGGCGTGCGCCGCCGCCGCAGGCATGACGGCGAACAGCCGGCTGAACCGCGGCATCTGATCCGCGCGGACCGCGAGCACGGCGTCCGCGGGCTCGACGCGAATCCGCGACACGGCCTCCGCGATCGTGGCCTCGTCGATGCGATCCGGCGTCGCGTCGGCGCGCAGCGGCGGCGCGAGATAGAAGATGAGCGATCCGATCCGTTCGTCGAGCACCGAGACGTGCGGCGGAAGCGTGCCCCCCGCGTTCACTGCCGCCGAGAGGTCACGGGCGGTCATCCACGACGCCGCGAGCCGCGTCACGACCAGCAGTGCACAGAGAGGGATCAACGGCATCCACAGGACGGCCGGCGCACGTGCGTCGACCGAACCGGCCGGCGGCCTGATGCGAATTGCGATCGCGGCGACGGCGGCACCGGCCAGCGAGACGATGGCCCAATAGGACGACGTGACGCCGCCGAACTTGATCGCGACCGCGGCGAGCGCGGCGATGGGAACGATCGCCAGCGACGCCACGAACACGGCGTACGCCGCGCGCCCCGCGAACGCGCCGGCCGACACGATCCGATCGCCCACCAGGATCGCGAGCGCGGGGAAGAGCGGCAGCACGTACGTGACGAGCTTCGACTCGCCGGCGCTGAGGAAGACGAACCCGGCGAGGAACCATCCCCACACTACGAGCCGCATGCGGCTGCCGAACGCCAGGCGTGCCGCGCCGGCGAGATAGCCGGTCCACGGCAGCGTGCCGCCGATCACGATCGGAATGTAGTACCACCAGCCGCGCCCCGCGTGCCGTTGCGTCGCGGTGAGATATCCCTGAAGGTGCCGTTCGACGAAGTAATAGTGCAGGTAGCCGGGGTGCGCGCGCTCCATCGCGACGTACCACGGCAGCGCCACGAGGATCGCGATGAGGCCGGCGATCGTGAGGGCGATCGCGATCCGGACGATCGCTCTCGGCGTGTGAACGGCGAGGCAGACGCCGAGCACGCCGGTGAAGACGACGCCGACGAGTCCCTTGGTGAGAATCGAGAGCCCGAGGGCGACGCCGGCCAGGACGGCGGCATTCCACCTAAAGGTGGAAGCGACGGGCGGGGAAGCAACGGAGGTACGAACGATCGCCACGCAGGCGGCGCACATGAACGGGACGACGGCGATGTCGTGGACGGCGACCTGGCTCACGCCCAGCGGCAGCAGCATCGTCCCGTACGCGATCCCCGAGACGAGTCCGATCGCTTCGTCGAACATCGCGCGGCCCAGCGCGGCGACGCCGATCATGCCGAGCAGTCCGAAGACGAGCGGCGGGAGCCGCACGGCGAATTCGTGATGGCCGAAGACGCGCAGGGACGCGGCTTCGGCCCAGAAGAAGAGGATGGGTTTGTCCAGGAACGGCTCGCCGAGAAACGTCGGCGTCACGTAGTCGCCGCGCAGCACCATTTCCTGCGCGATGGCGGCGTGCAGGCCCTCGTCGGGATCGAACAGCGGCGCGTTCGCGGCGAGTGGCGCCACGAGGAGCACGAGCGCCACCGCTACAAACGTCCGCCGCAGCCGTAACATTCTCGAAAATTCTACCCTCTTGCCAAATCGAGCCGTCGGAGTAAAGTCTGCTGACGCTCTCTACAGGGGTCCCATGGCACTGGAACCAACCGTCTTCGTCGTGGACGACGACCCGTCGCTGCGGACTGCCGTCTCGCGCTTGATCGGCTCGGTCGGACTGCCGGTGCGGACGTTCGGCAGCGCCGATGAATTCCTCACCCACGTGGACCTCTCGCGTCCGGGATGCGTCGTCCTGGACGTACGGATGCCTGGCGCGAGCGGTCTCGATCTTCAGGATCGCCTCGTGACGGGCGGCTATACGCTGCCGGTCATCTTCGTGTCCGCCCACGCCGACGTGGCGCTGACGGTGCGCGCCATGCGCGCCGGCGCGCTGCAGGTGTTCACCAAGCCGTTCGACGACCAGGCGCTGCTCGACGCCATCCACGAGGCGCTGGCCATCGATCGGCAGCGCCGTCTGGATGAGCTCGAGACGCGTGAGTTACAGGAACGGTTCGCCACGTTGACGGTGCGGGAGCGCGAGGTGATGAGACTTGTGGTGACCGGCATGCTCAACAAGGAGATAGCGTCCGCTCTTGGGACGAC
>Ga0066903_100000880_pt1 | contig 20515 bp, 9 predicted proteins | sample PanSoiMetaGPlot1_FD_67491 | JGI IMG/M metagenome (GOLD analysis project Ga0066903, IMG submission 67491) | Tropical forest soil microbial communities from Panama analyzed to predict greenhouse gas emissions - Panama Soil - Plot 1 (version 2) | ecosystem: Environmental > Terrestrial > Soil >... | reverse complement strand
AGCTTCGCGCCGCGAAGCTCCGCCAGACGATCCAGCAGTCGCCGGTCAATGACCAACCGCCAGTTACCGACATTGCACACCATCGCAGCATTTGTCTCGACCTGAACGGCCGAAACTTCCATCGTCGGCGGATTGCACCGCCAAACTCGGATCGACGCGGTATCCGCGGCTAGGGCCTCGCGAATGCCAGCGCTCGCGACGGCGGCGTGCATGGTCACGAGATGGGTGGGCATCTGGTTCGTCAGGTCTCGGCACGACCGCCCGTACCGGAGCCTTGGCGGTTCTACCCCGAGGTGCCCCTTGAGCCGAGGGTCCGATGATGCCGCCCGGTAATACTGGGATTCGATGACGTCCAGCGTCGGGTCCCGGTCCTTGCCCTCGGCAATAACGACAACGTCGGTCCCCTGCGGGTTCAGAAACACCGACACGCGCCGGGCCTTCGACTCGACGCCGATCGCCAGGTGCCGCGCGACTGGAACCGAGGCGGCCGCGTCGAGGATCACGTTGGCGTCGGCCAGTGCTGCGATTAGCTCGTCCTTCTTGTCCTTGGGGGCAAGCACGTCGGCCACGATCGCCTTCGCGCCGCCGTCGTACAGGCGGTCGAGGTGCATGACCATCCCGTTCGCCTTAGCCTCGCCGACAAGGTGCTTGCGCAGGACGTGCCGGGCCAGGTTGTGGGGCAGTAGGTCGTCCTCGTCTACAACGGTCCAGGTGCCGAAACCGGACCGGGCCAGCACGTCAATCACCTGCGAGCCGATCGCACCCGCGCCGACCGCCGTTATCTTTCGCCCGTCCGACTCCAGCCCGTTGGCGGCCGCGGCCCTCGTCCGGCTGAACTCCAGGTACGGCGACAGAATGTGGACTGGGATAGTCTTCCCACGGTCAGTTTCGTTGAACGAAAGCTGGCGGGCCAGCTTGCCGTCCACTTCACCCCACAGCCCGATCGCGATGCCCACCTCCCGAACTGGCTTGAACGTCATGAACGCCCAGAAGTCCCACTCCTCGGGCTTCGCCCCCTCGTTCCGGACCAGCGGCAGTGCGACGATGATGATCAAGCCGCCTTTCCGCTCGATGACCGGCCTGTCCCACTCATCGAGCCGCCGGCGCAAGTCCCCGATAAGGTTGATTCCACCCTCGACCAGGAACTCGTGCAACTCCGCCAGCGTGGACGGCGCGCTGCGGATGATTCCGTGCTTCTGGGGCGCGGCAACGAACGTCGTGGCCACATATTTGAGTGCCGGCTGCTCCTTCCCCTCGGGGCGGATTGCAATCAGGGTTCGGCAGTCTTTTCGTTCGGTCGCGAACATTACGTCGAGGCGCACCGCCTTGTCCGCCTCCATGTCGTCCAGAATGTCGCCGGGAAGGACGATCCGGTTGCCGTTGCCGAACAGCAGCGGTTCGAGGGGCTGGTCCTCCTGGTGCAGCATTCCCCGCGCGGTTTGACACAGCCAGTAGCGGATGCGCTCGACGAACGTGGCCGGCGTCCAGCGGATCGACACCTCCGACCACGGCCTGTCATAAAGACAGAGGCTCCGGGGCAGTTCGGCATTCCGGAGGTTTTGGTGCGGGGCCCGCGGGAACGACTTCCGGAGCGCCAACACCTCGGGATACCAATTGTCGGGCTCTTTGAACACCGCCGCGATGCGCTCTACCCGGCGCATCTCGTGCACCATCTCCTGGGGCCGTTCGACTTCCGTTTCGATGATCACGGTCTCGGATGGGCCGTTCGCGGTGCTGGCGCGGCATTCGAGCAGCCGGACGAACGGCAGGTGGTTGTTGGCCAGGAGCTGCACAAGGGCGCGTGCCCGGGGTAACGTGAGCGCCTTGGCCGGCACCGGAATCCCATCTGGGAAAAGGAATTCGTCGGCCATCAGCCCGCCTTCGGGGCGCTCGCACCCACGATGGCGGCCACGGCCGGAACCGTCTCCTTCTTGATCCGGGCCTTGTCCCTATCGATTTGGATGACTAGGGGTTTGGGCGCTGACTCTTTGGGGTGCCCCATTGTGACGACGAATTCGCCGTCCTTGTCGTCGGTGACGCCGCGGTAGTACTTCGCGGTCTGCCGGTGGGGCGGTTGGTTGTCGTCGTCGTTCGTCGGGATGGGCTTGCTGGTGGAGACAATGATGCCCTTGTCGTGGCCCTGGGTGCTGAACATCCAGTCCACCTCGTCGGTGGCCTTCGTCACCGTCTCACTCTTCTCTGGCCCGACTGCCGTGTACGAGCAATGGTGGGCGATTTTGAACACGTCCCATTCGAGCCGGTGGTCACGTTTCTTTCGGCGCGTCACCTTCACGATGTCGCCGATCACCTCGTGGGTCACGTCGGCGAAGAGTTGCACCTTGGTCTCCACGCCTTGGACGAGGAAGGCGGCAAGCAGGACGATGGCGTGGTCGTTGCGATCGACGACGCCCTCGTCCTCGTTCTGGCGGGACGCGTGCGGGGAGTGGACCCAGAATTCGACGCCGTGGCCTGCCTGATTGAAGCTTGGCACCGTCCGGCCGGCGTCGATGATCAGGTGCTTGACATCGTCGAACTTGATGCCCCGCTTCTCGATCGCGTCCTTTAGGCCGTCCGGCCGCGAGAAGACTAGGATGCCTTTCTTGTTCTCCAGCCGGTGCCAGGCCTCCTTCTGGATGTCCTGCGACTCCTCCTCCTCGTCCTCCAGGTTCTCGGTGAGCACCGCCGCCGGCACCCACATTACCTTCATCGTGATCCGCTCCTTGCCGTCCGACGTCTTGCCTTGGAACTTCTTGTCGTGCTCCAAGTAGAAGAAGTCGGTCATGCCGTCGTAGTGGTCGAGGTCGAGGTGGGTGAAAATCGCCACGTCGTAGTCCTTCCGCTTGTCGAGGTCCTTGCGGAGTTCGGCGGACAGGTCGCACCGCTTGTCGTCCTTGTCGTTCGGATTCCGGCGGTTCGCGTAATCGAAGATCAGCTTTTCTCCGCCCGCGAGGTCGGTCACGAACGTGTCCGCGTTCCCGACCGGGTAAAACGTGAGTTTCGGCATCAGCAAGTCCTAGCAAGTAAGCGACCCTCGCTCTCGCGGAGACGCTCTCCGCGATAAACGGCAAAGGCCGCAGAAAAACCGACTGAGAGTCACCCCGCAAATGGGCGTGCGGGTGGAAGTGGGCGGGATCGGGAAGGGGCGGGCGGGGTCGCCGAAAGTGCGGTCGGCCGGGCTCGTCTAGCTCCTGACTCCGTCACACGGAAACCGAATCGAATGCATTCGTGACGAGTTCGAGAGCTTTCCTCTTTCCTTGTGAACCAAGTCCTAAATCTTTTCGTAGTCACAATGGGTCGTTCCGTACCCATATGACGACCACTCCAAGCACTTCTCACGCCGAATCCATGGAATTCCTCACGCTTTTTCCGTAATCACCGATAGCCTAAGATCTTCCGCTTTCGGAATCATTCGCCGCTCTCGCCGAGAGTTCCTGGGCCTGCCGAAATGACATTTGTTCGGTTGGTCTGTCGGACAAAAATGGCAGATCGGACGGAGGTCTAACCGTGGCGTGGGCATGGCATCCGCGGCGGCGCCGTGTCCCACAGCAGTTTCAGTTCCTCGGGGGTCAGGCCGTACGCCATGTTCACCGTCACAGATAACTGCTGCTCGATTTGCATCGCCTTCTGACTCAGCGCCCTCAACGGCACCACATGAACCTCGTGCTGCTTCTTGAGCAACTTTACATCCTGAATCTCCAACGCCCTTCCGCGCGCCTTCTTCACTGACGCCAGGAATGCATCCAAATCCAATGCCGCCACGTTCTGGAGCGATTTGGACGCCCGGTCCACGCCCAGTGTAATGTGCAGCCAGTCTACGATCGCCGTCTGCCCGTCCCGCCGGCGACGCGCCAAATCAGTTAACTGGTCGACGAACTTAGCGGCCGCGTCGCGCTGGGCGACTGTCGGGACGGGGACAGGGAACTCGTTCAGCCAGTCGGCGAAGTACCGTAGCGCCTCGTCCTTGCCGTGCTGGGCCGTTCGCCACGCGAGCCACCATGACACCGGGGTATTCAGGGCGGCGAGAACCCACGGGTCATCGATAGGCAGGAAGTAGACGGTGTTATTGGCCAGAAGCCCCCGCTGGTCGAGCGCAAACCGCGCGTCCCATGTGATGTCCGGGTACGTGATCTTTGGCTTGTCGAACAGGTCCCAATACGCACACGACCGCAGTTCCCACCAGTATTCACCCTGATCCCCGCGGGCCACGAGGCGGTCGCGGAGCGGCAAAAACCGCGCGTACACGCCCGGGTAGGCGCGCTTGAATGTCTCCTCGGCCATCTCTGGCGATTCAGCCCGCGACAAGGGCCATTCGTGGTTCGCGCTGGACTTCATCACCAGCATCCACAAGTCCGAGTCGCCGGGGTACCATCGATCGCAGTTGTCCCCCTCGATGTACGGCTTGAGCAGGGGTGACGAGCCCGGATCCGTTGCAACGAGCTTGTTCTTTTCGTCCGTCGCCAGCAGGAAGGCCTCGTTCATGCCGGTCTTAATCCCGCTCAAAGGCTCAACTTCGATGACGGCCTTCAGCTTTTCGCCCTTCGCCTCCAGCTTCGCCACAAGGTCTAGCTCCGGCTCGGACCCCAACAGCCACTTCGCCGGTGTGAGCCGAGACGGACTGATCTGAGCCTCGTTCTGTCCGACGACCAGCGGCAGGTTGCCAAAGTCCACTTGCTTGCCGACCAGGTCGCTTACCCGCGTCGCCGGCCGCGCCTTGCCCGGCTCGGGGGAGCTGGCGATGAGAATGCATGGGAAGACGTCCGCGTCGGGGAAAACCAGCTTGGCGTGCCCGAAGTCAATGAGCAATTCGACCCACGCCTTCTCACTGTAAAGCTTGCGGAGCGGTGCGCCGTATCCGTTTTTCAACCACTTGTTGGTGACGATGTAGCCCAGCCGCCCGCCCGGCTTTAGCAGAGTCAAGCCCAGCTCGCAGAAGTACACGTACAAGTCGGCGGAGGAGTCGTAAGCGTCGTAATGGGACTCGAAGAAGGGCTTGTCCGTCTTGATCAGCTCGTGCCGCACATACGGTGGATTCCCGATCACCACGTCGAACCCGCCCTCGGCAAAGACGGTCGGGAACTGGGCAGCCCAGGCCGCCCGCGGCGCCGTCCCCGTAACCACGCTGTTCCCCTGCTTGACGTTCTCGTCCAGCGCTGTGAGCTTCTTCCCCCGCTCAGCCGTCTTGATCCATAAGGACAGCCGCGCAATCTCCACTGCCTCGGCGTTCAGATCCATCCCGAACAAGTTGTTGGTGAGGATGGCCCGTTTCGCCTCAAACATGCCGGGGTCCCGGCCCAGTTCGTGGAGGTAGGCGTCCGCCGCCTGGTGCTCGGCGAACATCTGGTCGAACGCCTCAATCAGGAACGCCCCGCTGCCGCACGCCGGATCGACGATACGGACCGATTCGAGCGATTCGCTCCAGTTCCCCCAGAACTTGCCGAGCACGTCCCGCTGCGGGGCTGTCAGCTTCGCAGGATCGAATATCCGCGGGTCGTCCAGTACCCTTTTCGTGGTCCGGGTGGCATCGGCAGCGTGGCGGGTCCGCAGCGCCTCAAAGCGCGCCGCCAGGACGGGGCGCAGGGCCTGCCCGACAATGTACCGGGTGATAAAAGAGGGCGTGTAGTACGCGCCTTCCTTGTGCCGCTTGGTGCTCTTCTTGCCCGTCGCGGCGCCCTTTATCTTCTCGTGCAAACCCTCCAGGTCGGAAATGGACTGCTCGAAGATGTGTCCCAGAATCTCGACGTCGATCAGCTTAGCCCCGGTCGTCTCCGCGTGCCCGTACTCGTAGTCGGCCAGCTTTTTGAACCCGACGCACACCTCGTTCGGCACCACCAACGAGTCGATGATCGAGTCCTGCTCGAACAGGCCGCCGTTGTACGCGTCCACCCCCTCTTCCGGGTACCCCTTGTCCACCCAGGCGAACAGGGTCTTGAAGTTCTCCCATACCGGCCGCGGCTTGTACCGGTCCCTGTGCGCATAGGCAGAGGCGATTGACTCGACCGGGAGCAACTCGCGGTCCTCGCAGAACGCGATGAAGAGCACCCGGTCGAGAATCTTCTGGGTCGCCTCTAGGAGCGCGTTCGGGTCCGTGTCCGGATTCGCCTTCTGGATTTTCGCAAACGTCTGCTGCCGCAGGTTCCGGAACTCGTCGTAATACTCCTTGGTCAGCTCCCTCCCAATCCGCTTCGATTCCTTCAGCAGATCTTCCAGGTGGTTCTTCCCAGGCTTTCCGACCACCCGCTCGGCGCCGAGCAGGAACACGAACCGCTTCACTTCTGCCGCGTCGGTCGCCATGCGCGCGGTCTCGAACGACTCCCGCGTGAACGTGTCGTGCCCCTTGTGGTAGAGCCGGGTCTCCTTCAGGTTCGTCACCAAATACCAGTCAATCTGAAGCTGCACGGCATATAGCATCCCCTGCTCGACGGCCGTCCGTTTGCGGCTGCCGTAGGGCTTGTCGAGTTTGTCCGCTGGCCCCTTCCCCTCGACCGCCACTACGTATTCGTCCCCAGGGCCGAACCGCCCGAAGGCTGCGTCCGCGAACGTACCGTCCACAGCTACCAACGCTTCCTTGCGAAACGTGTAGGCGGTCGGGGCCTGAGCTTCGACCAGGACCGGCCTAACGATATACTTTGAGATCCGGATTTGCTTTCTGCAGTCTCCTAACCGCCTCATCCGAGATCTTCGTCTTTTTCAAATTCACTTTCTCTAAATCTTTCAATGAGGCTAGGTGCTCAACGGCCGTATCGGTTACCGATGTCTCGGACAGATCAAGTTGCGTCAACTTCGGCAGTGACTTGGAGATCGCTCCCAATTCGGCGTCGCCAACATTCGAGTTTTGCGATAAGAATAGTCCCCACAAGTGTTTCATCTTTCCGAGTTGCCTGTATCCCTCCACCGTGAGCTCATGATTGCCATAGAGTGACAGTTTCTCCAAGGAATTGGTGAGTCCCGACAGCTTCAGTACATCCTTGTCCGAAAGCGGATTTCGTTTGCCGAGCCTATCTACCCTAAAGATTAGCTCATGCCTCGTCCCATCCGGCGATGGGTAGTGGGAGGCACCCCAATCGATTGCCCATTTCAGTGACTGCTCCTCGGTTTGCGCAACCGTACTGGACGTTCCCAGTAACACCAGACCGCACACTGAGACTTGAACGAAGTAGGAACGCATAGGCCGACTCCAAAGTGGCTAACGTTGACGTGATCTACTTAGCCTTCGGCAACGTCAGTGTAAGAATCTTGCCCGCAGCCTGCCGAAAGTCCTCAATCATAGGCACGCGTTCAGGATCCGCCTTCGTGGTGCGAATACCGCAAGTAACAAAGGCACTATAGGTACGGACCCCACCTGGCAACCGGCGCGGCGGCGTGTCGCCTACGGCCTTCAACCAACCAGTCGATTCGAGATAGCGGTCGCTGACAAGGCTGGGGGCCGACCGAATATTCACCGCGAACGAATGGCCCTGCTTGAGCTCGATCTTCTCATCCTTAAGGCCAACGGGCAAAAATGAAAGGCTTACGTACGGGAACGCTCTCTCAACGTCCTCGTCCGACAGCAATATTCTTCCCTTCTGAAACAGAAACCCCTTCTTATCGCTAAGTTCGAGTGATTGATTCACTGTTAGTGTCGTACCGACGGGCAGACCATGAATTGGGCCGACCTTCTCGGGCAGCTCGGCGATGGACCCGATGTGTGCGGTGTGCGACAGCACGTACGAATACAGTAGGTTGTCTTCATCTCTCAAGTCATCAACGACCACCAGCGCTCCCTTCGGCAGCGCAAATTCCAATTTGGGCGCTTTCTTGGTCCGTTTCATTACCTCGACATCGGCCAAGAATCGCCAATCCCGAAAATCCTCTATCGCTCCGTTAGCTTCTTCGACGAGCTTGGAATACAAGGCCTTCGTAAACAACCCCCCCTCGCGCGAACCGGCTGTCACATCACCCGGTGGACACGCATTTATGCTCACCCAGCCAATGCACTCAAAAAATAGTTGCTCAACCACACGCGGCCGAACGTTAGTCGCCAGAGGTTTCGTTCTTGCAACTGTTGAAATTCCTTCCAGCGTCGCCTCGGGGCGAACCGACTTAGAGCGCCCTTTGGCTTTCGACCCTTCCTCTACGGAAGGAAAGTTGGCGCAGCAGTCGGTTACCAACATTCTCAACTGTGCAGGCCGCGATGCGAGGGCGGCTTTGATTTCCGATCGATATATGATGTCCCCGCCATGTGTGGCAATGTAGTGGCCGCTGTCGTGGTCGTATCCCTTGCCGTCGGGCGACGACGACTCAACAGATTTGCGGAAGAGGAACTTGTCCCAACCACCATGCCCGCTGTAGTAGAAAAGGATCGTATCCGACTGTTCGGAAGGCAGATTCTTGATCGACTTGAGGAGATTCTCCTTCGTCACATCGTCCGCGACGACTTCCGCGACTGTCAGCTTGTGGCTTCCACACTTACCGCCGGGGAACAAAGCTGCTAGGAATTGCTTGATCGCGATGCCATCTTCAACTAGGCCGAGTTGTCGCGCATCCTGATGCGCCGTGTCGAGTACCAACACAACGTAGAGGTCTCTTCCTATTTGCGGCCTCTTGGTGAATCGCTGTTCGGAGAGGCCCCAGTATTCAGTCTTGAGGTATTGATCGCGTTCGTCCCCAGCCGAAACCGCCGTGACGTCCACCATAAAAACAGCCACCAAGACTAGCAGTCGCGCCAGTTTCGATAGTCTCATGGCTAACCCCAAATGAAGAATACTGAGTACCTGCCGCTTATCGCCGAGCGCGTGGCCGCGACGGCGTCCGGAGCGTCACGAATGCGGACAAGGCCAAAAGAAACGACGCCCATGCCATTACCCACCACGTGAGCAGCATTCTGTTGTTGAAGGCGATGCTCTCCCGCGTCCATATCATCTCAGGCTGTCCATTCGCTCCTTTAAGAAGTTCAATGGGCGTATGCATCGTCGGGTCGGATTCGACCAGTTTTTTGACATCGGGATTATACTCGCTGCCTGTGACAACTCGATGTGCCGCATCGGGCATCTCGACTACGTATTTGCTCGCCAAATAGAAGTATGCGCAGCTGGTCCCAATTAACAGGAGGACGCTGAGAACGAGCACCCACTTGGAAATCTTCTTTTGGCGCGGCGTGGACTGACTGCACAGGAACTCGTAGGAAAGCATGAAAACGATGGCAGCCGTCACCGAACTTATCGTCGCCGCCCCGGCTTCGCTGGGCCAAATAGGCCCAAGATTTACAAGAATGCCGAGAAAAGGAGAGAGGGCGGCGAATTTCACGATCCACGATAGAACGCTCTTGACGTCAGCAATGAATGCGAAGAACCGGTTCATATTGGCGGCCTCCCGGGTCATTTAGCTGCCGGCTGCGGCAACTCCACCGGTTGGTCGTTTACTACCTCCACGAAGTCCTCAAACTTGGCGCCTGTGGGCCAGGTCACCTCGAAACGATATTTTCCCGACAGGGGCACGTTCTTGAACTGGGTTAGCGCCGTCCACTCCGGGGCTACCTTCTCACCTCGTTTGGCACGAAATAGATATAGGTCCCATCTCAACGCAGGCATGTAACGTATGATGCCTCCTGCCGGAACAGTTTTCACTTGGACTCGAAACACCTGGGCGGCCTTGACTAGCGTGGCTGTCTCCTTGCCCATGCCCTTGGCGACTGCAGTTACTTTGTCCAGGTAGATTTGGTCGATGCTATCTCGGTGCTTCCGCAAGGCCTTCACGAGTTTGTCCTTGTCGCTCCCGCCCTGATCGATCTCATCAAGCATCTGCGCGATTTGGTCATCCACATTATTCAAGACCGTGGCGAGCTTCTTGGATACGTCGGAACCGTCTCGGCGGATGGCCTCGGCACGGAACAATTCCACAAGCACCAGATCAGTCGGGTTGGCCTGACCGGGAGTTGAATTCTCCCAGCCGCCAAGATCGTATTGCAGGTTGTTCCCGTTCGGTTCGAACGAGGGTGGACGCAGCTTGATCGTCTTGTTCTCGATGGCTCGCTTCGCAAAGTCCCGAAAGGCCGCCGATGGTTGATCGCCTCGCGCAATCGAGGGCACCGTGGCGATGAAGAGGGCGAGAACGTGCTCAAGTTTCATAGTTGTGCCTCAAAACCGTGTCATACGATCTTGTCGCCAGATAGTAGATTGCGATTGCACTAGGAGGAGGCGGTCCTTCGAAGACAGGGCTTCAAAGGTCAATTTCGAATAGGTCGGTGGAACGCGACCAGCAGAGGGGTAGGCCGGGCGGCCAAGCGAGTCCGCTGCTGGCTGGTGGAAGAGTAAGGCGGGGCGTGCTGCTACGCAAGAAAAATCCTCTGGCGCGGGCAAGAAAAATACAGCGGTGCGGCTGGTCCGCAGTGGCTCGTGGCAGTATGAACCGGCGGCTGGGCTGAAATTGAGGAACCCAACACACGGGGCGGGCTGAGCGACTACGGCGGCTCGCCGGAGTTCCAGGCCGTTCGAGCTACTCCGATGACGGGATGGATTTGGGGGGCGTTGCGTGGTTGCGTGCTTGGATCAGGGGGTGCGGACCAAAGACGAGGTAATCGGATTCAAAACGGCCGGGAACTGACTGGAATGCAAGAGACCAGTGGTCGGCGGAAAGGTAAGTCAGTTGGCGAGATGGCCGTTCTTGAGCCGCCGATAATACGCCCCAATACTCTTCCCGGTCCGCTCCCTGAAAAGTCGTTCCTTCTCCAGGACGGGCACGTTCATCGCATCGATTTCGCGAGCGATATTGGCTTCCTCCGCCAGCCGCTCGGCCCGGGTCTTGGTCGTCACCGTCTGCCGCCGCAGCCGCGTCTCCAGCAGGTTCTCCCAGTGTGTCGCGCTCAAACCGGCCCGCCACTGGAGGTAGTCGTGAAGCCCGCCCTTGTCCAAGCAGGACTTGTCGTGGAGCGACAGAGCGGTGATGAGGACGGGCACGGGGTGAAACTCCGGCTGGTGTAAGGGGAAACACGCGGCGGTGTGAACGGCAGCCCGGCGCGAAAGGTGCAAAAAACCGTAAAACCGAGTCCACTTCGGGGCGCATCGGCGGACGGCGTTCGTGGCGTGCCACTACCAGACTACCACGGCGATTGGCCGCGTTCGTGTGCAGACGTGGCTAGCTGCGACTCCGTGCCAGTGTGTTCTTGCCGGGAGTTTCCCGCAGACGGGGCAGTGCCGGTGGGCTTCGCGGGCCTGCTGGGCATGCTTTTTCCCGTTACGCTAACGGCACGTGGCACGGCCAATGTCGTTGTAAGTCTCCACTTCGACGGGTTCCTTGTTCAACAGAACAGAGGCTGCACCGCCGAACGGTTCGAAATAGATACGGTGAGGCGGGAAACGTTCAATGATCCGCTTTGCTAAATAGTGTTTCCCGCCGTGCAATTTCACTGGTGGTCGCACGGACATATATCGCCTCCTAACAGGTTGTTCGTGGGCTGCACCCTTGGCGCGCGGCGAATATCAAATCGCCGATTGCTGGCCGGTTGCGGCGACAATTGATTTGTTCGCAATCGGGTTGGATTGCGATTCCAGAATACCATGGGATTGTGTCGGCGATTGCTTTGAACTGGACTGGCGGTGCCATCACACCAACAGTTTGCCAGCCTGCTACCTAGGCCAAAAGTGATTGTGGGAATGTGGGTTGATGAATGGAAAGGACAATTGCCAATGTGGAATCACCCTGGTGAGTGTGACATCACACGTCATAGTAATTGGCGGTTCGCCTGCCCGACACTGGGGCGGTGCAGTGAGCCAAATACTGGGCGTCCCCGGCGGCCCTGGCGGGACGTCTGGTGAATCGGTAGGACTTAGGTTTCCCGTTACGCTAGCGGCACGCGGCGCGACGGTTTCGCCCGTTGGGGCGACTCACTTGCCGTTCACACCAAGAAAGCCACCCCGCACCAGAGCCAGGTCCGGCTTGGGGACCGTGGTGTTGGGGCGATGCGGGCCTGCGAGAATGCGAATGCAGCGGCTAATTCCATTCATTTTAAGAGAATCTGACAAGGGTGTGTCGGGCACTTGAGGCGCGGCCTCCGCTAATCATGGGTGGCCGGCGCGGCCGGGGGATCAGCCTGAAGGCAGAGAAGCAGTTCTTTGATGCGCGGCCAGAATATCCTGGCTCGGGACGCCTCGTCGGTTATTATGGCGCCGCAGCATTTCCGCCTCATCCGCGCCCAGTAGCCAGATTTCGTTTCATTTGCCGCGCTCCGCGCAGGAACCAGCGTAGAGGGCAGGTCAGCCATGCCCGTCCCGCAACGCAATTACAACTTCCTTCTGCAGCCACCCGAGAGGGTCGGTATCCGTGCATAATCGGGAAACAGGAGTGACACCATGCCACCCCCACCGGACCAACCGACTGCCGGCCTGTTATTCAAGATCGACTCGCCGAACCCGGGCGACAGCGTGGGTGGCGGACAGCAGGTCACGGTGACCGGTACGGCCGCCGTTATCGATCAGAACTCCCCGAATGACCCGCCGGATATCATCGGTACCGTCACGTCCGTCCGGGTGCAACTCGGCGATGGCGCGGACGGGCCGGCGACACGCACGCCGCCCCCACCCGGGCAATCTGGCCCCACATCTTGGAAGTTCGTTGGCACCGTTCCGCCAACAACATTGGGACCGATGCAGATTAGGGCGGTGGGTCAGGGGAGGGGCTTTAGTCAGGTAGTGACCAACAGTGACCAGCGAACGGTCAATGTGACGGACGTCACGCCTCCCGACGTCGTCATTGACCCCGTGCCGCTGGTAACGGGCCAAGGCACTATCACCATCTCAGGAACGGCCACGGACCAACAGTCAACGGTCTCTAGCGTCTCGTGGTTCTTCACGAACCTGTTGTTCGGGACTGCCACGCTAGACGCGCCGGGCTCCAAATCGACGACGTGGCATTTCAATCTTTCGATAACCCCTGCCTCGGTCCCCGCCGGAACTTCAACCGTCGCGGTCGGGGCCCAAGATAGCACAGGTAACGTAAGTGAACAGAAAAGAGTTGCTGTCATCGATATTACGCCGCCTGACCTAGCCATCACGGTGCCGGCGGACAATTCGACCTTTTCCCCTGACCCGGATGATCCGGAGAGCAACGCGACGATTACCGTCAAGGGGACGGCAGCCGACCGCCAGACCAGTGTGAGTAAGGTGGAGTGGACCCTCGACGGCAATACGTGGTCGATCGCCAACATGGACTCGCCAGGCTGGGCCACGTGGAGCGCACGCATCAAGATCCCGCCGCTGGGCCCGAGAACGATCTCGGTGCGCGCCACCGATAACGCCGCGCCGAGAACGAATACGGTTACGAAGACGGTCTCCGTGGAAGTCCTCTTCCAGTACAAGCTTGAGGAACCCACCTCGGTCTTGTATCTTTCGGAGCTACTTTCCTTCGCAACCTACCGCGTCCTGACGCGGCCAGACCCAGATGCAGCTCACCTCGACCGGGTCACCCTTGTTGCACAGTTCTTTCAGCCCCTCGACGTCGTGACGTCCGATGAATCTGTCCACCAGGCACGGACCACGATCGAAGTGTTGCGCACCTATCTCAAAACCCTGCAAGTCCCCGAGCCCGTCCGGATTGGCCTGGCCGCGGCAGAGGCCGGCTACCGCCAGAAGGCCTATCAGACGCTGCTCACCAATATCGGCACCTCGTACGAGGAGCTCCGGCTGGCACGCACGGCGGCCGACGAGACCCGCCGGGAGCTGGCCGAGCGCCTGGGGCTCGATCTGGCCCCGTCACGTCCCGACCTCTTGGACAGCCTGCTATTCACGAAGCTGGAGCAGATCACGGAGGCGGAGCTGGAGAAGCAGTTCGGTCTTGTCGATACGACGCGCGACCCGCTCGCAGTCGGGCCAGACCCCGACTTGCTCACCTGGCGGCGTCAGCACCTGCGCGCGCTGTGGATCCGCCAGGATTATCCTGCAAATACACAGTCCGCTGTCCCGCAGCTCCCGCTCGTGGATCCCGACCTGATCGGGCCTGAAGATCTCATCTTGTCCGCGCCGCAGAATCCTAACCCGGCGTCTGATCTGTGGCAGGAGCGGAGCACTTGGGTCAGCGGGCAACTCGAGTTGCTCCGCAACAACCGCCAACAGGGCGAAGGCGATAAGTCCCGCTTCGACCGGCTCGTCGACGCAGCGCTCGGCGATGGGACACTGACGGGACTGCTCGCCCTTCAAGAGAAGCAGGCGGGAGGCCACGACATCGGGGCCGCGCTTCAAGAACATCAACTCCCGCTGGATGCCTTCTCCCGGCTGATGCGGCTGCGCGCGCTGGCGCAATCCGCCGCGCTGCTGGATTCGGAGTGGGAAGAGGTCTACTCGATCCTAGTGCAAGTGCAGAAGGTCCGGCGCTACGCCGATTGGCGTGCCCAGGAGGGCGGGCGGAAGCTGACGGTGGGACCCGACTATTTCCGCTTGAGGAGCGGACAAGACGACTTCACGCCGTCCGCCCGCGCCGCCGCACTGCCGCAATGGCGGGCCACCGTGGAGGCGCGGCACGCCTGGGAGGATCGGCTCCGGGCACGGGTCGAACAGGATCGGGAGGTGAAGCCGGCGCTGCTCGCCGCAATCGCGGCCACCGAGGAATCCACCCTCCCCGTGCTGCGGGATGCGCTGCTCGCGGCCATCGGTGCGATCGTCGGGGATGGGCTGTCTGCCGACGACTTGGCGGATTTGCTCACCGAGCGGCTCTTGATCGACGTCAAGGGCAGCGGCCGGCAGCAGACGACGCGCCTGGAGCAGGCAATTGAGACGCTCCAGGGCGTCCTGTTCGCATTGCGGACCGGCCGCTTCGCCGAGCTGCCGGCGCAACTCGGCCCGAATCCAATGGCGCAATGGCGGTTAGCTGAGCCACGGAGGGATTTCGATCTGGAATGGGCGTGGATTGGCTCCTACGCCACCTGGCAAGCAGCGGTGCTCGTCTTGCTGTACCCCGAGAATGATCTGAAGCCGACCCTGCGAGAGACCCCTCCCGCCACAAAGGCGTTCCGGGACATGGTCGGCGACCTGGGCGGCCGGTCGCGTGTTACCCCCGAAGACGCCCGCACCGCTGCCCAGACTTACCTCGACGCACTGCGAAGTCAGCTTCCGCCTAACTCGTTGCCACCGGACTTGAAGCTGACGGACCAGGTCGATGAGCCGTTCCTGATGGCCCGGCGCGATCTCAGCAAGACACTCTACGGGAACTTACATGGCGCGCCGCCACCCGCTTACCTCCTTGAGATTTGCCAGGGCGTCCCGATGTACTTGGCTTCGCGGCTGCAACAGTCGCGCGAGTTTACAGCCGCCCTCGACTGGTTCCGCACTGTATATGCGTACCACCTGCCGCTCGACCAGAGGAAGATCGACTATGGGCTGGAGCTGGAGCATGGGATCGCGTCGAAGTTCGAGCGACCCCTGAAGTGGCTGCTCGAGTCTCTCAACCCGCACGACATCGCGCAAACGCGCGCTGACACCTATACGCGCTTTACCGTCCAGTCTATCGTGCGCTGCCTGTTGGATTTCGCCGATGCCGAGTTCGCCGCCGAGACCAGTGAGTCCCTGCCGCGGGCCCGGGCGCTATACCTGGAAGCACTTGATCTGCTCGGCGTGCAAGAACTCAAGCCGCAGGACCAGAGCTATCCCGCCAATCCTGTGCCGCGTGCCCTGCGCCAGCACGCGAAACTGAACCTCTTCAAGATGCGCGACGGGCGTAATATCGCCGGAATGCTGCGCCAAAGTGATGTCGGCGGGACGAGCGGCGCCCTGGTGGCGCCGCCCCAGCCCACGCCTTACCGGTATGCCGTGCTCATGGATCGGGCCAAGCAGCTCGTCACGCTGGCCCAGCAGGTGGAGTCGGCATTTCAATCTGCCCTCGAGAAGCGTGACGCCGAAGCGTACAACCTGCTCAAGGCCGGCCAGGACTTGAGCCTCGCCCGGGCTCAAGTCCAACTGCAGGACGCGCGGATCGTTGAAGCACGGGACGGTGTCGCGCTCGCCGGCCTGCAGCGGGACCGCGCTCAGCTGCAGCAGGACACCTACCAGGGGTGGCTTAACACAGGACAGATTAAGTCAGAGAGCGACTTGATCCAGAACTACCGCGACGCGGGGACATACCGTGATTGGATCGCTTTCATGGATGCGGGGATAACAATGGCTCAAGCCATGACGACGGCCGCTTCAGGGGGTTTCTTAGGCACGGGTGCAAGCGGAGGTTGGGGGCCCACAGCAGTCGTCACCGCACTGGCGTCGGCTAAGGGGGCCATGACCGGGCTGCTCGTTAACGCGGAAACTAGCGCTCAAATCAACGCCGTGAATGCCAGCTACGAGCGCCGAGCCCAGGAGTGGCAATTGCAGAAGAATTTGGCCGAGAAGGACGCCGCCATCGCCGACCAGCAGATCCAGGCGGCGAAGGACCACGTATTCGTCGCCATCGAGGAGCGCGAGGTCGCCCAGTTACAGGCCGACCACGCCCAGGCCACTGCCAACTTCCTGGCGAACAAGTTCACGAACGTCGAACTCTACGAATGGATGAGTGGGGTCCTGATGCGCGTCTACAGTTACTTCTTGCAACAGGCCACAGCCGTGGCGCGCCTTGCGCAGAGCCAACTAGCCTTCGAGCGGCAGGAACGGCAACCCTCCTTCATCCAAGCCGACTACTGGCAAGCGCCCACGGATGGCGCGGCAGCCGGTGGGGCGAGCGGCCAGGGGCCCAACCGATTGGGCCTGACCGGCTCGGCGCGTCTACTACAGGACCTCTACCAGCTCGACCAGTACGCGTTCGACACGAACAAGCGCAAGCTGCAGCTCACCCAGACGCTTTCGTTGGCGCGCCTGGTGCCGCTTGAGTTCCAGCGCTTCCGCGAGACCGGCGTGCTGCTCTTTGCCACGCCCATGGAGCTGTTCGACCGTGACTTCCCCGGCCATTACCTGCGCTTGATCCGGCGGGTCCGCACCTCGGTCATCGCCCTCATCCCTCCAAACCAAGGCATCCGCGCCACTCTCGCCGCGTCGGGGATTTCGCGCGTCACCCTCGGCGATGAACTGTTCCGTAGTGCGGTGGTCCGGCGCGACCCGGAATCGGTGGCGTTGACCTCGCCAAGCAACGCTACGGGCCTGTTCGAGCTCGACACGCAGCCGGAAATGCTGCTCCCCTTCGAGGGTATGGGTGTCGACGCCGCGTGGGAACTACAAATGCCCAGAGCGGCCAATCCTTTCGACTTCGATACCATCGCCGATGTACTGATCAGCATCGATTACACTGCGCTCAACAGCTTCGACTACCGCCAGCAAGTGACGAAGCGGCTGAACGCCTCGGTCAGCATCGACCGACCCTTTAGCTTCCGCCAGCAATTTGCCGACCCGTGGTACGACTTGCACAACCCTGAGCGGTCTGACAAGCCGATGGCCGTGCGCTTCCGCACACGTCCCCAGGATTTTCCGCCCACTTTCGAGGACCTCAAGATTCAACAAGTGCTCCTTTACTTCGCACGGGTGGATGGGAGCGAGTTCGAGGTGTCGGTGAAGAACCTGCAGTTTACGCCGCAGGCCGCCGGGGAGCCGGTGGGCGGGCCGGCGACCTCGATCGACGGTGTGATCAGCACGCGCCGCGGCAACGCTGGGAGCTGGCAGTCCATGGCCGGGCTGATTCCCTTTGGGGACTGGGAACTCACCCTTCCCGACACGCCGGACGATGGTGGCCAGATCAGGAACTACTTCAAGAACGAGCAGGTCCGTGACATACTTTTCGTCCTGACTTGCTCCGGCCGTACGCCCGATTGGCCCCAGTAAGGGTGTCTGCGATACGGCGAGAGATGGGCCGAAGGCCTCTATCCCGGTTGTGGTGTCGTCATGACGATCACGGGACTCGCGCCTCAGGAGGTAGGGGATGAGCGATTCAGCGGGGACGCCAAGCCAAGTCATATCGCTCCCCAAAGGGGGCGGTGCGCTGCACGGTATCGGCGAAACGTTTTCGCCAGACCTGCATACCGGCACCGGTAACTTTGCGGTGCCGATTGCGTTGCCGAACGGGCGAAACGGCTTTCAGCCGCAGATGAGCCTCGGCTACAGCACCGGCGCCGGCAATGGGCCATTCGGGCTCGGGTGGACGCTCAGTGTCCCCGGCGTGAGCCGCAAGACCTCGAGGGGCATTCCGGTCTATGACGACGCGTCGGATGTCTTTCTCCTCTCGGGTGCCGAGGACCTCGTCCCTGTACCCGGTGGGCCGTCCGGGGCCACCCGTTACCGTCCCCGCACCGAGGGCCTCTTCGCCCGCATAGATCACCGGAAGGACGCCAACAATGACCACTGGGAAGTACGAAGCAAGGATGGTCTGGTGAGCATTTACGGCACGCCCGGCGCCGCGGGCACGGACGCCGCCGTCATAGCCCATCCAGCAGACCGAAAGAAAATCTTCGCCTGGAAACTGACTCGGACGACCGACCCCTTCGGCAACCGAATCGAATATCGCTACGAACGTGATGAAGTGCAGACGGACGGGCCGCACCGGTGGGACCAGCTCTATCTCGCAGAGGTCCGCTACGTCGAATACGGAGATCCGGCCTCTCCACGTTTCCTGATCCACGTCCGGTTCACCTACGAAGACCGCCCTGACCCGTTCTCAGATTACCGGGCCGGCTTCGAGATCCGGACTGTTCGCCGCTGCACGCGGATCGATGTCGCGACTGAGACCGACGAACCCACACCAGTGCGCACCTATCACCTCGCCTATCTGGACCAGGACGCGACGCCTTCCCAGCCGCTGCCCTTCAACGGCGTCTCTCTGCTGCGGCAGGTCCAGCTAGAGGGACACGACGGCGCGCGTTCTGAGCAGTTGCCGCCGCTGACGTTCGGATACTCCCACTTCGAGCCTCAGTCGCGCGCCTTCGTCCCCGTCACCGGGCCTGAACTGCCCGCCGCGTCCCTGGCACAGCCCAGCTTCGATTTAGTCGACTTGTTCGGCAATGGGCTGCCGGATGTGCTGGAGATGAACGGCACAGTCCGCTATTGGCGCAACCTTGGGGGTGGGCGCCTGGACCGGCCGCGCGAGATGGCAGCGGCCCCCGCCGGCCTGCAGCTAGGCGAGGCTGGCGTCCAGTTGCTCGACGCCGACGGGGATGGTCGCCCAGACCTGCTGGTCAGCCGCGACGGGCTGACCGGGTACTACCCCTTGCGATACGGCGGCCTGTGGGACCGGCGTTCGTTCCAGCGACACCAGGCCGCTCCCAGCTTCGACCTGAAGGATCCGGAGGTCCGACTCGTGGATCTCGACGGGGACGGTGTCACGGACGTCATCCGGTCAGGTACGCGCCTGGAATGCTTCTTCAACGACCCCCTCAAGGGCTGGACCGCCCACGGCACGCGCTGGGTCGAGCGCCAGCAAAACCTGGACGAGTTCCCGGACGTCAACTTCTCCGACCCGCGCATCCGCTGGGCTGACATGACAGGCGACGGACTCCAGGACATCGTCCTGGTACACGACGGCGCGGTCGAATACTGGCCATCGCTCGGCCGCGGCGAGTGGGGCAAACGAATCACGATGCGCAACAGCCCCCGTTTCCCCGACGGATACGACCCCCGACGAATTCTGCTCGGCGACGTCGATGGGGATGGTGCCGCCGACTTGGTCTATGTGGACGACGGACAAGTCACGCTGTGGATAAACTGCGGCGGGAACATCTGGAGTGACCCGATCACGATCCACGGGACACTGCCCATCTCGGATGTCGATGCGGTCCGTCTGGTGGACATGTTCGGTACTGGCGTCGCGGGTGTACTGTGGAGCGCGGACGCCGACCGGTTCCCGCGCGGGGGCATGTACTTCCTCGACGTCACTGGTGGGACAAAACCCTACCTATTAGTGGAGATGGACAACCACATGGGTTCGGTCACCCGTGTGGGCTATGCACCCTCTACCCGCTTCTTTCTGGCGGACGAGGAACGGCCCGAGACGCGCTGGAAGACGCCTCTCCCTTTCCCCGTGCAAGTCGTGGCGACTGTCGACGTCCTCGACGCGCTTTCCGGCGGCAAGCTCACGACCGAGTACAGCTACCACAACGGCTACTGGGACGGCGCGGAGCGCGAGTTCCGGGGCTTCGGACGGGTGGATCAGCGCGACACTGAGGTCTTTGAGCAGTTCCATTCTCCCGGGCAGCACCCCAGCAACCGGCCGTTCGAGGCGGTACCGGCGGAGCACTTCTCGCCTCCTACGGAGACCCGCACTTGGTTTCACTTGGGCCCCGTCGGCGACGAGGACGGAGGTTGGGAAGAAGCGGACTTCCGTTCCGAGTTCTGGGGAGAAGACTCGCCTGCACTTCCTCGATCAGCAGACACGACGGCCCTCCTCGCAAGCCTGCCTCCCCAAGGGCGGCGCGACGCCCTTCGCGCCCTGCGAGGGCGCGTGCTGCGGACGGAGGTGTACTCCCGCGACGGCACAGACCGGCAAGCCCGCCCGTACACAGTAAGTGAGTATGTACACGGACTGCGCGAGAATTCCCCGCCCGGTCCCGGGGCACCAGCGAACCGGCGGCGCATCTTCTTCCCCCACCCGG
>Ga0066903_100000878_pt1 | contig 20530 bp, 18 predicted proteins | sample PanSoiMetaGPlot1_FD_67491 | JGI IMG/M metagenome (GOLD analysis project Ga0066903, IMG submission 67491) | Tropical forest soil microbial communities from Panama analyzed to predict greenhouse gas emissions - Panama Soil - Plot 1 (version 2) | ecosystem: Environmental > Terrestrial > Soil >... | reverse complement strand
CCTAGCGCCCGCGCAGACGCGCGGCCAGACGCCCGGCCGTCGGCCCTCGGGGTCCACTGCGGAGCGAACATGGCGACCCCAGACTGGCGCACGCTCCCGGCGGCCCAGCAGCCGCCCTGGCCCGACCCCGACCACCTGGAGGGCGTCCTCGCCGACCTGCGGCGGGCGCCGGCCATCGTGGCCGGCGTGGAGGTCGCGGCGCTCCGCGACCGCCTCGCCGAGGCCGCCGCCGGCCGCGCCGTCCTCCTCCAGGTCGGGGACTGCGCGGAGCCCTTCGACGAGCTGACGCACGAGGCCGTCGGCCGCAAGCTGGCCGTGTACGACTGCCTGGCCACCGAGCTGGGCGGCCGGCTGGCCCTGCCCGCCGTGCTGGTCGGCCGCATCGCCGGCCAGTTCGGCAAGCCGCGCAGCGCGCCGACGGAGCGGCGCGGCGACGTCGAGCTGCCGTCCTTCCGCGGGCACGCGGTGAACGACGCGCCGTTCACGCCGCGGCACCGGACGCCGGACCCCGAGCGGCTGCGGCGCGGTCACTGGCTGGCGCTCTCGGCGATGGGCCGCGTCCGGGCCGGCGGCGGCTCGCGGCCGGTCTTCACCAGCCACGAGGCGCTGCTCGTCGGGTACGAGGACGCGCTGGTCCGAGCGGGCCCCGCCGGGCCGTTCGGCGGCTCCGCCCACCTGCTGTGGGTCGGCGAGCGGACCCGGCAGCTCGACGGCGCGCACCTGGCGTTCCTGGCCGGCGTCGCCAACCCGCTCGCCTGCAAGTGCGGCCCGGCCATGACGCCCGACGAGGTGGTGGCGGTGTGCGACGCGCTGAACCCCGGCAACGTGCCCGGCCGCCTGACGATGGTCACCCGGCTCGGCGCCGGCCGCGTCCGGAGCGTGCTGCCCGGCCTGATCGACGCGGTCACCGAGGCCGGCCGCGAGGTGCTGTGGGCGTGCGACCCCATGCACGGCAACCCGTCGCTGCCCGTCGCCGGCGGCCGCCGCGCCCGCGACTTCGCCGACATGCGGGCGGAGGTGAGCGCCTACGTCGCCGTCCACGCCGAGCGCGGCACGTGGCCGGGCGGGCTCCACCTGGAGTGCGCCGCCGAGCCCGTGACCGAGTGCCTCGGGGGCCCGGACGGCGTCACGCCCGACCAGGTGCCCGAGCGCTACCGGTCGCTCTGCGACCCCCGGCTGGACCCCCGGCAGGCGTGCGCGCTGATCCGCCACGCGGCCAGGGAGATGGCGCGGTGCCGCGCCGTCCGGCGGCCGGCGCCGGCCGGGAGCGTTGGCTCGTGAGCGTCGTCGCCGTCCCGCCCGCCGGCGTGCGCCTGCCGCCCGTCGCGCATCCGAGCAACTGCCCCGGCTGCGGGGCCGCCCTGGCGCCCGACGACCTGCCCGGCGATCTCTACGTCTGCGCCTGCGGCCACCACCTGCGCATGCACGCCGACGCCTGGATCGCGCTGCTGGCCGACTCCGGCACGTGGCGCGAGCGCTGGGCCGACCTGCTTCCGAGGGACGTGCTGGGCTGGCGGGGCGAGCGGCCGTACGAGGAGACGCTGGAGCGCGCCCGGCGGGCCGGGCTGGGCGAGGCGGCGCGGGTCGGCACCGCGGACCTGGCCGGGCGCCCGGTGTGGCTGGCCGTGTTCGACTTCCGGTTCCTGGGCGGGACGCTGTCCGTCCAGTCCGGCGAGCGTCTCACCCGGGCGCTGGAGCACGCGGCCCGGTCGGGGACGCCGTACGTCCAGGTCTCGGCGTCGGGCGGCGCCCGCATGCAGGAGGGGCTGCTGGCCCTGATGCAGCTCGCGAAGCTGAACGGCGCGGTCGCCGAGCTGAACGCCCGCGGCGTCCCCTTCCTCTCCGTCCTGACCGACCCCACGTTCGGCGGCACCAGCGCGTCGCTGGCGCTGCTGGGCGACGTCAACATCGCCGAGCCGGGCGCCGCCATCGGTTTCAGCGGCGCCCGCGTGATCCGGCAGGCCACGTTCGCCGACCTGCCGCCCGGCTTCCAGAGCTCCGACTTCCAGCTGGAGCACGGGCAGGTCGACATGGTCGTGCCCCGGCCCGAGCTGCGGGCGCTGCTCGCCCGCCTGCTCGACCTCTACCGGTACGCCAGGTGACCGCCGGGGCCCGGACCGCGTGGGACGTCGTCAGCGTCGCTCGGCACCCCGACCGGCCGTACGCGCTCGACTACATCCGCCGGCTGGCGCCCAACTTCGTGGAGCTCCACGGCGACCGCGTCTCGCACGACGACCCGGCGCTGGTGGCCGGCCTCGGCACGTGGCGGTCGCGGACCGCGGTCATCCTGGGCCAGCAGAAGGGCCGGACGCTCGCCGACCGGGTCGCCAGGAACTGGGGGATGATGCACCCCGAGGGCTACCGGAAGGCCGTCCGCATGCTCCGGCAGGCCGCCCGGTTCGGCTTCCCGGTCGTCTCGCTGGTCGACACGCCGGGCGCCTTCCCGGGGGCTGGGGCGGAGGAGCGCGGCATCTCGCACGCGATCGCGGCGGCGATCGTGGAGTGGTTCCACGTCCCGGTCCCGGTGGTCGCCGCCGTGATCGGCGAGGGTGGCTCCGGCGGCGCCCTCGCCCTGGCCGTCGCCGACCGCGTGCTGATGATGGAGCACGCCGTCTACTCGGTCGCCTCACCGGAGGCCGCCGCGTCCATCCTCTGGCGCGACCAGTCGCGCAAGGCGGAGGCGGCGGAGCTGCTGGCGCTGACCGCCGGCGACGCGCTGCGTCTGGGCGTCGCGGACGGGATCGTCGAGGAGCCGGGGGGCGGCGCCCACGCCGACCCCGCGGCCGCGGCGGCGGCCCTCGACGCCGCGCTGTGGGAGCAGCTCCGGCCGCTGCTGGCGCTCGGGCCCGACGAGCTCCTGTGCCGCCGCCGCAGGCGCTTCCGGCGCATGGGCGCGACAGACATCCCCGGAGACGCGTCGCGAGACGCCGGGTCATCCCGGCACCGCCCAGGCTCTCGGGCATGACTGCTCCGCAGCCCCGGTCGGAGTTCCTCGCGGGCCAGGTCGACGACGTGCGCAGCGTGTTCGCGCTGGTCTCGAGCGGAATCTTCGACTCGTACGTCACCTATCAGCGCCCCGGCGCCCGCTGGTTCGGGGGCAACGTGCGCGCCGAGGTCGTCGTCGACCGGCGGCGCGTCACCTGGACGGCGAACGGCGTCACCGCGACGGAGCGGCTGGGGCCGCGTCCGCTGCGGCAGCTCGGCGACGTGCTCGGCACGCTGCTGGCGGCCGGCGAGCGGGCCTACGGATACGTCGCGTTCGAGGTCGGCCACCTGCTCCACCGGACGGGCCGGCTGGCCGCCGACGGGCCGCCGCTCGTCCACCTGGTCGTGCCCGAGGTCGAGGTCCACTGGGACGAGCGCGGCACCACCGTCAGCGGCGCCAGCAGGCGGCTCCTCGACCACGTGACCGACCTGCTCCGCACGCCCCGCGAGGTGGGCGCGCTGGAGCTGGCGCCCGTCGACCTGGCGCCCGAGCACGCTCGGGGCCCGTTCGAGTCGGCGGTGGCCGACGTGGTGGCGGCGATCCGTCGCGGCCACCTGCGCAAGGCGATCATCTCGCGCCGGCTGCCGGTCCCGTTCCCCGTCGACCTGCCCCGCACGTACGTGCTCGGGCTGTCGGCGAACACCCCGGCCCGGTCGTTCCTGCTCGACCTGGGCGGCCGCCGGGTCACCGGGTTCAGCCCGGAGACGGTGGCCGAGGTCAGCGGCGGGACCGTGCTGACGCAGCCGCTGGCCGGCACCCGGCCGATGCGGGGCGGCCCCGACGACGAGCGCCTCCGCGAGGAGCTGCGCTGGGACGTGAAGGAGTGCTACGAGCACGTGATCTCCACGCGCCTGGCCTGCGAGGAGCTGCGGTCCGTCTGCGACCCCGACACCGTGGCCGTCCGCGACCTGATGACGGTCAAGCGGCGGGGGACCGTGCAGCACCTGGGCTCGGTCGTCACGGGCTGCCTGGGACAGGGGCAGGACGCCTGGGAGGCGGTCGCCGCGCTGTTCCCGGCCGTGACGGCGTCGGGCATCCCCAAGCGCCGCGCGCTGGAGGTGATCGTCGACCACGAGCAGGACGAGCGGGAGATCTACGCCGGCGTCGTCTGCATGGTCGACGGCGCGGGCGGCTTCGACGGCGCGCTCGTGCTGCGCTCGATCTTCCAGGACGAGCGCGGCACGTGGCTCCGCGCCGGCGCGGGCATCGTCGAGAGCTCGGAGCCGAGCCGCGAGTTCGACGAGACGACGAGCAAGCTGCGGTCCGCGGCGGCGGGCCTGGTCAGGGCGCCGGCTGCCGGCGCGGGCCAGGAGGTGGAGGGCGACGCCGGCAGGATCGGCGTCCGGTCCGGATCTGGGAGGAGCGCGAACGATGGCGACGGCTGAGAACACGAAACCGGCGGACCTGCCGATGGACGCGATCCGGGAGGCGCTGCTGGCCGCCCTGGCCGACCTGGGCATCGGCGCCGAGCAGGCCGTGCCGGACGCGCGGCTGCGCGACGACCTGGAGCTGGACTCCACCGAGATCGTGCAGATCTCGCTGGACCTGACGCGCCGGCTCGGCGTGAAGGTGAAGCTCGAGGACGCGGCGGACCTGACGCTGGCGGAGGTCGGCGACCTGGTGCGGCGGACCGCCGGGACGCCGGCGGCCGGGCGGCGGTGACGGCCGACCGAGATGGGGGTCCGGGTCGGGATCGACGTGGTCGACGTGCGCCGGATCGGCGCCCTGGTCGACCGCTACTCGGAGGGCGAGCTGGCGGCCGTGTTCACGGCCGGCGAGCGGGAGCGGGCGGCGCGCGCCGGCGCCGCCCGCCGCGCCGCGCACCTGGCGGTCTGCTTCGGGGCGAAGGAGGCGGCTGGCAAGGCGCTGGGCACGGGCCTGGCGGGCATCGACTGGTGCGACGTGGAGGCGAGGGCGGACGGCTCGCGCCTCAGCGTCGCGATGCGCGGGGCGGCGGCGGTGCGGTCGGCGTCGCTGGGCGTCGGCGAGTGGCAGGCGTCCTACGCGGTGGCGGACCCCGTGGTCGTCGTCCAGGTGGTGGGCTGGGGCGCCTGACGGTGGGCTTCCTCACGACCGACTCGCTCGGCCTCCACTGCCAGCTCTCGGACCGGCTCCACGCCCGGACGTCGGTCCCGCTGCTCCTGCTCCACGGCGCCGGCGGCAGCAGCCGCCAGTGGCGCTGGCTGGTCGCCGAGCTGCCGCCGTGGGTGGCGCCGATCATCGTCGACTTGCCCGGCCACGGGGCCAGCCCGGGTCCGGTCCCCGACTCGCTCGACCGCGCGGTCGAGCGGATCGAGGCGCTGCTCAGCGGCGTCGCGCTGAACGCGCCGCTCGCGGTCGCCGGCCACTCGGTCGGGGGCATGATCGCGCTCCGGCTGGCGCTGTCGATGGGCCGCTCGGTGTCCCATCTGGGCCTGGTCGCCACCGCCGCGACCATCCGGCCCAACCCGCGCCTCCTGGAGCAGCTCGCCGGCTGCGCGCCCGACGACCGCTTCGTGCGGGACGCGTTCTCCGACCGCGTGCCGGAGGAGCGGATCCGCCTCGTGGTCGAGGACTTCGGGCGCACGCGCCTGCGGGCGGGTGCGGACGACTTCATGGACATCGGCGCCCGCGACCTGCTGCCCGGCCTGGGCGCGCTGACGATGCCGGCGCTGGTGCTGGTCGCGAACGGCGACCCGGTGATCTCGCCCCGGCGCTCGCGGGCGCTGGCGGCCGGCCTGCCGGGGGCGCGGCTGGTCGCCCTCGACGGCGGGCACTACCTGCACATCGAACGGCCCGGCGAGGTCGCCGCCGAGCTGGTGGCGCTGCTGCGCGACGGAGGAGAGCGGTGAAGGGCGTCGTGATCACGGGGCTGGGGGTCGTCGCGCCGAACGGGACCTCGGTCGAGGCGTTCTGGGACAGCGTGATGGCGGGCCGGGTGGTGATCGAGGACGAGCCGCTGATGAGCCGCATCGGCCTCCGGTGCCGCGGCGTCGCCCGCTGCCGCGACTTCGCGCTCGCCGACCACTGGGCGCCGGAGGAGGCGCGCGAGCTGGGCCGGCTCGGGCGCTTCGTCCAGATGGGCGCGACGGCGGGGCGGATGGCCGTGGAGGACTCGTGCCTGCCGTCGTCGGGAATCGACCTGTCCCCCGGCGCCGTGGTGTTCGCGTCCGCGGTCGGCGGCGCGCCCGAGATGCAGGACCTGTACGAGACGCTGACGGAGGACGGCCGGCCGCCGATCCTGCCCAGGCCGGTCCCGGACACCGCGTACGACGGCATCTTCCTGGACTACGTGCCGGCGATGCTGGCCAGGCGCTTCGGGATGACCGGCCCGACGGCGGCGCTGACCACCGGGTGCACGGCCGGCGTGGACGCGATGGGCATGGGGTTCGACCTGATCCGGCACGAGGGGCTGCCGTTCGCGCTCGTGGGCGCGTCCGAGAACCCGCTCAACGGGATCAGCTACGCGACGCTGGACGTGATCGGCTGCCTCTCGCGGGCCGACGGGGCGGTGGAGCGCAGCTCGCGGCCGTTCGACCTCGGGCGCGCCGGGTTCGTGATCTCCGAGGGGGCCGCGTTCCTGGTCGTGGAGGACGCGGCGCACGCGCGGGCGCGCGGGGCCCGGGTGTACGCGGAGGTGCTGGGGTTCGCCAGCACGTCCAACGCGCACCACATGACGGACCTGCTGGCGGACGGCGAGTCGATGGCGCTGACCATCCGGCGCGCGCTGGACGACGCCGGCGTGGAGCCGTCCGCGATCGACTACGTCAGCGCGCACGGCAGCTCGACGCCCCAGAACGACCTGTTCGAAACCAACGCGTGCAAGACGGTGTTCGGGGACCTGGCGCCGTCGATCCCGATCAGCTCGATCAAGTCGATGATCGGCCACTCGCTCTCGTCGGCGAGCCTGATGGCCCTGATCGCGACGGTGGGCGCGATGCGGCGCTCGGTGGTGCCGCCCACCGCCAACTACGAGGTGCCGGACCCCGAGTGCGACCTCGACTACGTGGTGACGGGGGCGCGGCCGAAGGCCCTGGACACGACGCTGGTCGTGGCCAGCGGGTTCGGCGGCATCCACTCCGCCACCGTGCTGAGGCGAGCGCGGTGAGTGCCTCCGGACGGCGGGTGGTCATCACGGGCCTCGGCGTGGTCAACGCGGCCGGCGAGGGCGTCGACCCGTTCTGGGCGTCCCTGCTGGCCGGCGGCGGCAGCCTGGGGCCGATCGGTCGGTTCGACGCGGCCGGGTTCCCGGTCCACGTCGTGGGCGAGGCGTCGGGCTTCGACGCGGCGCGGGTCATCCCGCGCCGGTTCGTGGCCAAGACCGACCGCTTCACGCACTTCGCCCTGGCGGCGTCCGACCAGGCGCTGGCCGGCGCGGCGCTGCCCCTGGACACGGCCGACCGCAGCCGGATCGGCGTCTGGTTCGGCAACACGACCGGCGGCTGGGACATCTGCGAGCGGGGATTCGCCGAGTACTACGAACAGGGGCCGGACGTGGTGAACCCCTGGCAGGCGACGGCGTGGTTCCTGGCCGCCCCGCAGGGGTTCGTGACGATCCGGCACGGGCTGCGGGGCATGAGCAAGAGCTTCTCGGGCGACCGGGCCAGCGGGGCCGTCGCCCTCTACTACGGGACGCGGGCCGTGGCCTGGGACCGGAACGACGTGGTGCTGTCCGGCGGCTGCGAGGCGCCGGTGTCGCCGCTCTCGCTGCTCTGCTTCCACTCCAGCGGCGACCTGAGCGAGGCCGCCGACCCGAGCGCCGCGTTCCTGCCGTTCGACCACCGGGCGTCCGGCCTGGTCGTGGGCGAGGGCGGCGCCGTGCTGGTGCTGGAGGACGCGGACCACGCCGCCCGGCGCGGCGCCCCCGTGCTCGGCGAGGTGCTGGGCGGCGCGCACGGAACGAGCGGCGACGCGGCCGGCTACGCGGCCGTGGTGGAGCGCGCCCTGCGCAGCGCCGGCTGCGGGCCGGGGGACGTCGACCTCGTGCTCGCGGAGGGCTGCGCCAGTCCGTGCGAGGACCGCCTGGAGCTGGACGCGCTGGCGTCGGCGTTCGCGGACGCCGGCCGGCCGGTGCCGGTGGCGGTGCCCAAGGCGGCGTACGGCCATCTGTACGGCGGCAGCTTCGGGACGGACGTCGTGTGCGGCCTGCTCGCGGCCAGGGACGGGGTGCGGCCGCCGACGCCCGGCTTCGAGGCGGGACCCGTACCCGCCGGGCTCGACGTGACGGCCGGCGCCGGCCCGCTGCCGGTCGAGCGCTTCCTGGTGGCGTCCCGCTCGCGCTACGGCAGCTGCGTGGCCATGGTGTTCGCCGGCCGCCCGGCCGCGGCCGGGGACCGATAGGAGGAGCGATGTCGGCACACTCCGACAACTCGATCGTCATCGACGCGCCGTTCGACGTGGTCTGGGAGATGGCCAACGACATCCGGCTCTGGCCGGAGCTGTTCGCGGGCGAGTATGCGGCTGCCGAGGTGCTGGAGCGGGACGAGTCCCGCGTCCGCTTCCGGCTGACGACGGAGCCCATGCCGGACGGCCGCTCCTACTCCTGGGTGTCCGAGAGGCACCTGGATCGCGAGCGGGGCACCGTCAGCTCGCGCCGGCTGGAGCCGGGGCCCTTCCGCTACATGCACATCTTCCAGTCGTTCACGCCGGTGGACGGCGGGGTCCAGCTGCGCTGGGTCCAGGACTTCGAGGCCCGGCCGGAGGCGCCGTTCACGGACGCGCAGATGCTGGCGCGGATCAACGCCGGCTCGGAGGCGAACCTGCGGCGCCACAAGGAGCTGATCGAGGCCCGCGCGCTGGCCGCGGAGCGGGGCTGACCGTGTCCGGCCACGTGGACGTGCGGCAGCTCGTCAGGGCCCCGGTCGCCGACGTCTGGCGGGCGGACAACGACCCCGACGCGTGGGGCGCGGCCGGCCACCCGGTCCAGGACCTGGAGCGGGACGGCGACGTGGTCCGGTTCCGCGTGACGACGCCGCCGGGCCCGGACGGCCGGTCGCTGTCGTACACGGTGGAGCGGACGGCGGACGAGGCGGCGCGGACGGTCTACAGCCGGCGGTTCGGCTCGCCGGACCTCCGCTACTGCCACGTCTGGTTCGCGTACGAGCCGGCCGGCGACGGCACCGAGCTGCGGTGCGTCGTCGACTTCGAGGTGACGCCGGCGTCCCGTCTGGGCGACGCGGAGCTGGCGGAGGTGATGGAGCGCGGCATGCGCAAGAACATGGCCGCGACGGCCCGCGTGATCGAGCGGGCGAGGGAGGACGCAGCAGGGATGCGAACGGCCAGGCAGCTCGTCGACGAGGCGTGGGCGGCGATCGAGGGCGGCGAGTTCGAGCGGCTGGGCGACCTGTTCGCCGAGGACGCCGAGCTCTTCACCACGTCGGGCAGCGGAAGCGGGATCGAGCACGTCAAGGCGGTCTTCGCGCGGCACACGTCCGGCTACCCGGACATCACCCACGAGGTGCTGGACGCGGTCGAGTCCGCGGACGGCAGCGCGGTGGCGCTGGAGATCGTGTTCACGGCCACCCACGGCGGGGAGCTGCGGGGGCCGTTCGGGCCGATCGCGGCGACCGGCAAGCGGCTGCGGTGGCGGTCGTCGGACCACGTGCGCGCGCGCGACGGTCGGATCGTCTCGTGGCACGCCCACTTCGACCGGCTGGCGCTGCTCCAGCAGCTCGACCAGATGTCGGCGCTGGCCCCCCGCGCGCACGACAACAAGGCGGTGCTGCGCCGCATGCTGACCGAGGTCTTCGAGGAGGGCCGGCTGGAGGTCCTCGACGAGCTGCTGACCGCGGACTTCGTCAACCACCGGAGGCCGCCCGGCGTGGACGGCGGCATCAACGGGCTGAAGACGATCGTGGGCATGGAGCGGGCAGGATTCCCCGACCTGCGGTACACGGTCGAGCGCGAGGTGGAGGAGGGCGAGTTCGTGATCCAGCTCGCCATGGCCGAGGGCACCCACCTGGGCGCGATCTTCGGCGTCGAGCCGACGGGGAAGCGGGTGAGCTGGCGGCAGGCGCACATCATCCGCATGCGCGACGGGCGGATGGCCGAGCACTGGGGCGTGTCGGACCTGGCGTCCCTGTGGGTGCAGATCGGCCGGGTGCGGCCGCTGGAGCCGGCGGCCGGGACCGGGCGGTGACCGCGCGTGCGGGCGCGCTGGCTGCGCTGGCGCTGGTTCTGGCGGCGGCGTGCGGCGGCTCCGCCTCCGGCTCGGGTCCGCCGGCGCCGGCCGCCGGCCCCGGGCTCCAGGTCGCCGTCGTCGCCACCCAGCTGACGCCGGGCACCCGCCGGGTGCCGTTCGGGGTGCTCGACCACGGCGCTCCGGTGTCGGACGCGAGGGTGCATGTGCGCGTGTCGTTCGCGAGCCAGCCGCTGGCCGAGGCGGACGCGCCGTTCGAGGGCGGCGGCCTGGAGGGGCGCGGATTGTACGTGGCCCGCCTGGCGCTGCTGGTCGCCGGCCTGTGGATGGCGTCGGTGGACGTTCGGCGCCCGAGCGGGGAGTCGGCGACGGTCGACGCGGCGTTCCGCGTCGCCGCCTCCACGGACGTGCCGGCGGTGGGCCAGCCCGCGCCGCGGAGCCGCACGCGGACGGCCAGCGAGGCCGGCGACGTGTCGCTGATCGACAGCGGCACGCCGCCCGACGACATGCACCAGCTGTCCATCGCGGACGCGATCGGGCGGCACCTGCCCACGCTGGTCGTGTTCGCGACGCCGGCGTTCTGCCAGACGGCGACGTGCGGCCCGCAGATCCACGCGATCCAGGAGCTGGAGCCGGCCTACCGGGACCGGGTGGCGTTCATCCACGTGGAGGTGTACGAGGACTTCCGCCTCGACCCATCGAAGCGCCGCCTGGCGCCGGCGATGGGGGAGTGGCACCTCCAGACGGAGCCGTGGACGTTCCTGATCGACCGGACGGGCATCATCCGCGCCGAGTTCGAGGGCGCGACGGGGACGGAGGCGCTGCGGCCGGCGCTGGACCAGCTGCTGGCCTGAGCCGTCGCTCAGCCGCGCCCGGCCGTCACGATGCAGATGCCCGGGCGGGTATCGGGGTGGGCCACGGACGTCACGCGCAGGCCGGCGGCCGTCAGCAGCGTTCGGTGCTCCTCCGCCGTTCGCTCCCGGCCGCCCGTCGTGACCAGCGCGTGGACGTCCAGGTACGCCGGCAGCAGCGTGGTGCCCACCTCCCGCCGCTCCGCGGCCAGGAGCACCAGGGCGGCGCCCGGGGGCATCACGCCCGCGATCCCCGACAGGATCGCGGGGACCTCCTCGTCGGGGCGGTCGTGGAGGGCGTGGAGGAGCACGTACACGTCCGCCCCCGCCGGGATCGGGCCGCGCGGGTCGGCGGCCACCGCGCCGCGCAGCCCGGGGTGCGCGCGCAGCACCGCCTCCAGCGCCGGCCCGCTGTCCGCGCCGAGCATCACCACCAGGCCCTCGTCTGGGAACGGGTGCGCCGCCAGCAGCGCGCCCGCGTTGTGCGCCGCCACCCCGGCCCGGTAGGCGCGGAGGCTCGCGTCCGGGTCGAACCCGCCCTCCGGCGCCGCCGGCCCCTCGCGCACCGCGCGCTCCAGGCCGTCCCACGCGGCGCGCGTGGCGCTGGAGAGCGTGTGCAGCGCGTCGCGGCGCTGCGTGCGCGGGTGGTCAGCGCGCAGCAGCCGCAGCGCCTCGGTGCCGCCGAACCGTTCGCCGCCGTCCGACGACGCGAGCAGGCCCAGCGCGGCCAGCAGCCGCAGCAGCCGGCGCGTCCCGTCCTCGTCGGCGCCCACCCGGCGGGCGATCTCCGCCGCTTCCAGCGTCTCGCCGTCCAGCAGCTCGGGAAGGCCCAGCCGGAGGGCGGCGTCCAGCGTCGCGGCCCTCCACCGCCCCTGGATCAGGCCCCGCACCAGTTCGACCATCGGCGACCAGCATGACGGGACCCGGGGCCCGGCGGCGTCTGCCCCGGCGTCTGCGCGACGGCGCGAGGCACGCCGTGAGACGCCGAACAGACGGTCGGTCGTCACCACCGATCGCACCCTGCCGGTGGGGCTACGCATCGAAAGGAGTGATGGCGACATGGCGACACCGGCAACTGCTGTGCGAGACGACGAGGCGTGGCTGCCGCCCCCGGGGCTGCGGCCGCGCCGCCTCTACCGGCTACCCGAGCTGGGGCGGTACCCGCCCGTCCTGAACGTCACCGAGGAGCTGCTCGACCGTCACGTCGGGAGCGGCCGGGGCGCACACCCGGCGATCGTGTGCGGCGACCTGACGCTCTCCTACCGGGAGGTGCTGGAGGCCGCGAGCCGGCTCGGCGGCGCGCTGCGACGCCTCGGCGTCGGCGCCGGCGACCCGGTCGTGATCCACTCGCTCAACGAGCCGCAGGCCGTGGTCGCCAACTTCGCGGTGCTCCGCCTGGGCGGGATCGTCGTGCCCACGTCGCCGATGCTGGCGCCGGCCGCGCTGGCGCACGTCGTCAACGACTCCGGCGCCCGGGTGATCGTCGCCTGCGCCGCCCTGACCGGGACGGTGGCGGCGGCGCTGCCCGCCTGCCCCGACGTCGCGCAGGTCGTGGTGTTCGGGGCGCCGGAGGCGGCACGCGCGCAGGGCTTCGCCGCCGCCGAGGAGCTGGCCGCCGCGGCCGCAACCGAGCTGGCCCCGGTCCGCCGGCCCCGGTCGGCGGTCGCGGTCGTCTTCTACTCGTCGGGCATCCTGGAGCCGTCGGTGGGCATGGCCCACCTGGCCGAGGAGCTGCTGATCATCCCGGACGTCTACGGCCGGCACGGCTGGGGCGTCCGGCCCGACGACGTGGTCGCCGGCGCGGGCCCCCTCGCGTTCGCGGGCGGCTACTCCAGCTCGGCCACGATCCCCTTCCGGTGCGGCGCCACGTCCGTGGCCGTGCCGCTGGACCGGTCGACGCCCGACGGCATGCTGGACATGGTCCGCCGGCACCGCGTGACCCTGCTCAGCGCGCTCCCCACCGGCTTCCACCAGATGCTCCTGGCGGCCGGTCCCTCGGCCCGCGACGACCTGGCCAGCCTGCGCGTGGTGGCGGGCGGCGGCGAGCCGCTCGTGCCGGAGACCGCGGCGGGCTGGCGCGAGCGCCTGGGCCACGAGATCTACGAGGGGTTCGGCACCAACGGCATGTTCCACGTCTTCATCACGAGCGCCGTCGCGCGCCGGGTGAAGCCGGGGGCGATCGGCGTCGCCCTGCCCGGGTACGAGGTGCGCGCGGTCGCGGACGGGGGCGCCCCGGCGGCGCCCGGCGAGGTGGGCCGGCTCTGGGCGCGGGGCCCGGTCGGGACCACGTTCTGGGGGCCGCCCCACCAGGCGGAGGCGCTGGCCGCCCGGCAGCGGGCGATCGTCGACGGCGACTGGGTCATGATCGGCGACCACGTCACCATCGACGATGAGGGCTTCGTCACGTTCGTGGCGAGGGAGGAGGACCTGATCCGGCGCCGCGGCCGCGCGTTCGGCCCTCGCGCGATCGAGGCGGCGGCAGGCCGCCATCCGGCCGTGGCCGACGTCGGGGCGATCGGCCTGCCCGGACCGGACGGCGAGGGCGCGGCGCGCCTGTACGCGGTCCTGGCGCCGGGCGAGCAGCCCGTCCCCGGCCTGTGCCACGACCTGGTCCGCCGCTGCCGCGAGGGCGCCGGCGACCCGGAGCTGCCGGTCGAGATCGAGTTCGTCACGAGCCTGCCTCGCGCTCCCCACGGCGCCCTGCTGCGGCGGGCGCTGTGGGAGCGCTGGCTGCGGCAGAACAAGGAGGACATCTGACGTGCGATCCGAGGAGACCCCCGTCCTGATCGCCGGCGGCAGCATCGTCGGCCTGTCGACCGCGCTGTTCCTGGCCTGGCACGGGGTGCCGTCGGTGCTGGTCGAGCGGCACCGCGGGACGTCGATCCATCCGCGGGCGATGGGCCTCAGCCCCCGCTCGATGGAGCTGTTCCGCACCGTCGGCCTGGAGGACGCGGTGCGGCAGGCGGACCCCATCCGCGTCGAGAACAGCGGCATCCTGCGCGTCCGCACGCTGGCCGGCGAGGAGCTGGGCTGGGTGCCCACGCCGACGCCAGAGGACATCTCGGAGATCAGCCCGGCGCCGTGGGCGTTCTCGGCCCAGGACCGGGTGGAGCCAGTCGTCCGGCGGCGGGCCGAGGAGCTGGGCGCCAGCCTGCGCTTCGAGACCGAGCTGCTGCGCTTCGCGACCGAGGCGGAGGGCGTCACGGCCGTGGTCAGGGACCGCGCGACGGGGGACGAGCGCACGATCCGCGCCCGCTGGCTGGTCGCCGCCGACGGCTCGCGCAGCGCCATCCGGGCCCACCTGGGGATCCCGATGCGCGGCCCGGGAACGCTCGCCCACGCCATGAGCATCCTGTTCCGGGCCGACCTCTCGGCCCAGCTGCGCGGCCGCCACTTCGCCGTCTGCTACATCGAGCATCCCGACGCCCAGGGCGTGATCGCCGCGTACGACAACGACCGCTGGGCGCTCGGCGTCGGCTACATGCCCCAGGCCGGCCAGTCGCCTGACGACTTCTCCGAGGAGCGGTGCCGGGAGCTGGTGCGGATGTGCGTCGGCGCGCCCGACCTGGAGATGGAGATCCAGGCGATCCTGCCGTGGGAGCTCGCGGCCGACGTCGCCGGCAGGTTCGAGGAGGGCCCGGTGCTGCTGGCCGGCGACTCCGCGCACGTCAACCCGCCGGCGGGCGCCTTCGGCGCCAACACCGGCATCCAGGACGCGCACAACCTGGCGTGGAAGCTGGCCGCCGCCGCCGGCGGCTCGGCGGGCGATCGGCTGGTCGCGACGTACGACGCCGAGCGGCGGCCGGTGGCGGAGCTGACGGTCGACCAGGCCCTGCTCCGCAACGCGCACCGCGGCGGCGAGGCGGGTCCGCCGCCAGGGCTGGTCGACGACCTGGCCGTCATGCTCGGCTACTCATACCGATCGGAGGCGCTGGTCGAGGACGCCGAGCCGGGCCCGCCGCTCAGGCACCCGCGCGAGTGGACCGGCCAGCCGGGCTCGCGGGCGCCCCACGTCGTGCTGGAGCGCGGCGGCGAGCGGCTGTCGTCGCTGGACCTGTACGGGCGCCGATTCGTGCTGGTCGCCGACGGCGACGGGGAGGGCTGGGCGCGCGCGGCCGGCCCGGTCGCGCGGCGGCTGGGCCTGGAGCTGGACGCGCACCGGCTCGGCGCCGGGCTGGCGGACGTCGACGGCCGCTGGCGCCGGGCGCACGGCGTCGGCGCCGGCGGAGCCGTCCTGGTGCGGCCGGACGGCTTCGTGGCCTGGAGGTCGCACACCGCCCTCGCCGATCCGGAGTCGGCGCTCGAGTCGGCGCTGACGCGGCTGCTGTGCCGGGATGCGGCGCACCCGGCGACGGCCGGCGTCTGACGCATGGAACCAACTGCGCACCGGTGCGCGTCAAACAAAGGAGAGATCGATTTGCGCGTCGTTCGGATCGCGGGAGCGCTGCTCTCGCTGATGCTCGTGCTGGCGGCGGCGCCGGCGCGTTCGCTCACCAACGCCGGCGCGGCCGTGACGCTGGTGATCGGCGTCGACCACGTCGACTCGGCCAACCAGCAGCCGTTCCCGCCCTTCAACCGCGTGTTCGAGTACAGCGACTTCTTCAGCCGCCAGGTGACCGTGCACCAGGGCGACACGATCGACTTCCGGACCGCGCCGTTCTCGTTCCACTCCGTGGCGCTGGCCAAGAGCGAGTCGGTGGCGCGGCAGGTCTACCCGTTCGCGTCCGCCGCGACCGGCCAGGGCGCGTTCGACACCGCCACGGGCTCGGGCGCGCCCAAGCTCGTGTACGGCTCCGGCAACTTCCCCGTCACTGGCGGCAGCACGCAGGGCGGAGGCGTGATCTCGACGGACAACCCGAAGGGACCGCCCGTGTGCGGCGTGGCAGCGCTGGGCCAGGCTCCCTGCCACTTCCGGGGCGGCGACGACATCGAGATCATCGGGCCGGCGCCCGGGTTCACGGCGACCGGCGCGCCGCAGAGCGTGGACCAGAACGTCGTCATCGACGCGCCGCCGGGGACGTACGCGTTCTATGACACGCTGCATCCCGGCATGAGCGGCAAGCTCATCGTGGCGTCGCCGAGCCAGCCGGCTTCGACGCAGGCGCAGATCGACGCGGCGGCGCAGACGCAGTTCCAGCAGGACCAGGCCCAGGCGCTGCAGGTCGAGGCGGCGCTGAACGCGGTCCAGGAGGGCTGGGGCCAGCCCGGCCAGCGCCAGTTCGTCGTGTTCGTCGGCGCCGCGGCCGCGAACAACCACGTGCAGATCGACGAGATGCTGCCCAACAAGCCGCTGAGCCTGACCAGGGGCGACACGGTCACGTACCTGTGGGCGGACCCGCACGCCGGGCACACGCTGGCCGTGACGCCGGACGAGGAGGAGCTGCCGGGCGCGGTGGGCTACGACTGCCCGAGCCCGACGGGGTACGTCGGCATCACCAGCGGCTTCGACGTGCCGCCGACGCCGGCGCCGGCGGGGTGCGTCCTGCCCGGCCAGACGACGCCGCGGCTGATCGGCGACCCCGGCGACACCCCGCCGTTCAGCCCGCTGACCGACCCGGCGCGGACGATGAACGCGGGTCACCTCCTGGGCAGCGCGTACGGCATCACGCCGTCGTCGCAGGTCTGGGGCGTGACAACCAATTCGAACACCCAGGCTGGAGCGTATGAATTCGTGTGTTCCATACACGACTGGATGGTAGGAAGTATCAACATCTGACCGTCGATTCGCGCGCCGCGAACCGACGCATCTCTGGCCCAAAACGGCCTCGCTCCGGAGAGCGAGGCCGTCGTCGTTCAAAAACATTACGTTCATCGCATCATCCACATGGATGATTGCCAATCGGAGGTTGCGGTTCATTGCGAAGCCCTTCCAAAATTGCTAAGATCTCTTGACGCGGAGCAGCACGGGTTAGTGGGAACTGGGACGACGACGGCAGGATCGAGCCGCACACCGGCAACGAGCGGTGGGCCGCGGCACGATCGTCGATTTCAGGGGGAAGCGACGTGGATACGACCCGTCTGTACCTCTTCGGGAGGTTCGATGTCGTGAGTGACTCCGGGCACGTCCGGGGTTTCGAAGCGCGCAAGATCCAGGAGCTGTTCAGCTACCTGCTGCTGGCGAAGAAGCGGCCCATCCAGCGTGAACGATTGGCCGATCGGTTGTGGCCGAACGTGGACACGCGCCGCTGCAAGAAGTACCTGCGCCAGGCGCTGTGGCAGCTGCAGAAGGTGACGGTCCGAGGTGTCGATGCGTCGCCGCGGCAGCAGCTGCTGGTGGTCGATCAGGAGTGGATAGAGATCAACCCAGAGGCGGACCTATGGGTTGACGTCCTGGAGTTCGAGCGCGCCTACGAGTACGCGATCGGAGCGCCGACCGGCGAGCTGTGCCCGGAGCTGCGCTCGACCGTCAAGTCGGCGGTCGAGCTCTACCGCGGCGAGCTGCTGGAGGGCTGGTACCACAACTGGTGCCTGTACCCGCGAGACGCGTACCGGTCGATGTACCTGGCCCTGCTCGACGTCCTGATGGTGGACGCCGAGGCCTCCGGCGCCTGGGAGGCGGGCCTGGCCTACGGACGGCGCGCGCTGACCGAGGACCGGGCCAATGAGCGGACGTACGTGCGCATGATGCGGCTGCACTGCCGGGCCGGCAACCGGACCGAGGCGCTGCGGCAGTACGACGTGTGCGCGGGCGCCCTGAACGAGGAGCTCGGCGTGACTCCGGAGTCGGGGACGCGCCAGCTCTACGAGCTGATCCGTGACGAGGGCCGCGTCGACACGGTGTGCGAGCCCGCGCCCGCCCTGGTCGGCGCCGGCATGGCGACCGGCTCGCCGGAGTCGCTGGGCCGCCTGCGCGAGCTGAACCGCTCGCTCAGCCAGCTCCAGGAGCACGTCGTGGGCCAGATCAGGGCCCTGGAACGGGGGGCGTAGCCGCCGGGCAAGACCCATGGTTCGTCGCCACACCAGGGCGGAGGATAGCACGATGGTGGTTCCACAGCAGTACTTATGCCATTGACCGCGCGCGGCCCCTCCCCCCTCCGCGGGGGAGGAGGCCGAAGGCCGGAGGGGAGCCGCTGGAGGGCAGACGCCGGCACGGACGGGCCGGCAGACGGCCGCCGGGGCGGCCGGCCGGTACGAATGCTCCCAGCAGCCATGCACGACGACCCACCGACCAACCGCGTGCCCTCCGCGACCCGGCCGCTGGCGGGCTTCGTGCCGGTGCCCGAGCCACGGGCCGCGGCCTACCGGCGCGCCGGCTACTGGACCGGCGCCACGCTCGCCGGCGCGCTCCTGGAGCGGGCCGGCGCCCACGATCCCGGCCGGCCGGCCCTGATCGGCGAGGGCGAGACCGTCGCGTTCGGCCAGCTGTCCGGACGCGTGGAGCGCCTCGCCGCCGGCCTGCGCGGCGCCGGCCTGCGCCCCGGCGACCGGGTCGTGGTCCAGCTCCCCAACTCGCCCGACTTCGTGGTCCTGCTGCTCGCGCTGTGGCGGGCGGGGCTGATCGCGGTGATGGCTCTCCCTGCGTACCGCGAGCACGAGCTCCGGCGCGTCCTCGACCTGTCGGAGGCGGCGGCGATCGCCGTGCCCGAGCGGCTCCACCGCGCCGACCACCTGGCCACCGTCCGCGGGCTGCTGCGCGAGCGCGCCCGCGCGACGACGCTGGTCGTCGCCGGCGCGACGGGCCCGCTGGAGCCGGGCGAGGTGGCGCTGTCCGCGCTCGCCGGCGCGCCCGCCGAGCCCGACCGGCCGTGGCCGGCCGAGCCGGGCGACGTGGCGGCGCTCCTGCTGTCGGGGGGCACGACCGCCCTGCCCAAGCTGATCCCGAGGACGCACGCGGACTACCTGTACAACCTGCGGATCAGCGCGGACATCTGCCGCGTCGGCGAGCGGACCGTGTACCTGGCCGCCCTCCCGGTGGCCCACAACTTCGCGCTCGGGTGCCCCGGCGTGCTGGGCACCCTGCTCAGCGGCGGGACCGCGGTCTTCCTCACGGCGCCGCACGCGACGGCCGTCCTGCGCGCGATCGAGCGCCACCGCGTCACGATGACCGCGGCCGTGCCGCCGCTCGCGCTGCAGTGGGCGGACGCCGCGGGCCGGGGCGAGGCCGACCTGGGCAGCCTGGAGCTCCTCCAGGTGGGGGGCGCGCGGCTGCTGCCGGAGGCGGCCCGCCGGCTTCGCGCGGCGCTGCCCGGCCGGCTCCAGCAGGTGTACGGCATGGCCGAGGGCCTGCTCAACTTCACGCGTCTCGACGACCCCGAGCCGGTGGTGCTGGAGACCCAGGGCCGGCCCGCGTCGCCGGCCGACGAGCTGCGGATCGTCGACGAGACGGGGCGGGACGTCGCCGGCGGCGCGGTCGGCGAGCTCTGGACGCGCGGTCCGTACACGATCGCGGGCTACTTCCGCGCGGAGGCCGACAACGCGGTGGCGTTCACGTCGGATGGATTCTTCCGGACCGGCGACCTGGTGCGGCGCCACCGGTCAGGCGCGCTGGTCGTGGAGGGCCGCCTCAAGGACGTGATCAACCGGGGCGGGGAGAAGGTGGCCGCCGCCGAGCTGGAGAACGTCCTGCTGGCGCACCCCGGCGTGCTCCAGGCGGCCGCCGTCGCCATGCCGGACAGCGCGATGGACGAGGCGATCTGCGTCTACGTGGTCGCGCGGCCTGGCCGCGCGCCGACGCTGATGGAGGTCAGGACGTTCCTGGCCGACCGCGGCCTCGCCAGGTACAAGCTGCCCGACCGGCTGGAGACGATCGACGAGCTGCCGGTCACGGCGGTGGGGAAGGTGGACAAGGGCCGGCTGCGGACGGCGGCGGCCGCCGCGGTGGCGGGCGAGGTGCGCGGGTGACGCCGCCGGTGATGGGCCGGGCGCCGCTCCCACCGAAGCGGTTCGTCGAGGTGGGCGACGGGATCATCGCGGTCGTCCACGGCGACGGCACGGCCGGCGTGGCCAACTGCGCCGTCGTGGCCGACGGCGGCTCGGCGTTCATGTTCGACGCGCTCCTGCTGCCCGAGATGGCGTGCGGCGTCGTGGACGAGGTCCACCGGCGCGGCTTCCGGGTGGAGACGGTCCTCAACAGCCACTTCCACGTGGACCACGTCGGCGGCAACGCGGCCTTCACGGAGGCGGCGGTGTTCGCGCACCCCACCGCCAGGGCCATCGCCGGCGGCATGGTGGGCCGGCTCGACGTGGTCGCCAGGACGCAGCCCCGGTTCGCCGCCGAGCTGGCCGAGCTGGACCTGCGCCTGCCCGACCCGGCCCCCGCCGGGCTGCCGCTGCCCCGAGGCGGCCGGCTGCTGACGTTCACCCCGGCCCACTCGCCCGCGGACCTGGCGGTGTGGCTGCCGGACGAGCGCGTCCTCCTGGCCGGCGACGTGTGCTTCAACGCGGTCACGCCGCTGGCGGTGCACGGGCAGGTCTCGTCCTGGATCCGGGCGCTGGACGAGCTGATCGCGCTGGAGCCGGCGGTGGTCGTGCCCGGCCACGGGCCCGTCGCCGCGGTCGAGGACCTGGTGACGCTGCGCGGCTACTTCGCGGCGCTGTGGGACGTCGCGGCGCGCGCGCACGCGGACGGGGTGGCCG
>Ga0066903_100000877_pt1 | contig 20536 bp, 19 predicted proteins | sample PanSoiMetaGPlot1_FD_67491 | JGI IMG/M metagenome (GOLD analysis project Ga0066903, IMG submission 67491) | Tropical forest soil microbial communities from Panama analyzed to predict greenhouse gas emissions - Panama Soil - Plot 1 (version 2) | ecosystem: Environmental > Terrestrial > Soil >... | reverse complement strand
GAAGTTCGAAGTCTGAAGTCAGGCAGACGTCGCGCTTCAGACTTCTGACTTGCGGCATCCGTCTTTACTCATCCTCGCTCGGATCGTGCGGCTTGCTGGTCGCGATGTCGTCGATATCCGGCATCTCGTCGTCCATCGCGTCGACGTCGTCGAGACTGAACGAGCGGCCGGTCTGCTTCATCGGAATCGGACCGCGCGGCTTGTCTTCGCCCTGCTTCTTTTTCTTCGCGCTGCCGCGCTGAGGCTTCGCATCGGGACCGAAGTTGCGGTTGCGCGCGGGGGCGCTCGGCGCGCCGCCCGGGTCGAACGGGCGCGGGCCGCCGAACGATCCGGGCGGCCGGGGCGCATAGCCGCCGGGACGCGGCCCCGAAAAGCCGCCCGGCCGCGGCGCACCAGGTCCGCGATCCTCGCGCGCGCGCGCCTCGCTGACGGCGAGGGGCCGTCCGTTGAAGACCTGCCCGTTGAAGCGCTGAATCGCCTGTTCGGCGTGCGCGCGATCGATGAACTCGACGAAAGCGAAACCGCGCGGGCGCCCGGTTTCCCGGTCGACCGGCAGCACGACCTGCGACGGCGGCGCCACGGCGCCGAAGTAGGTGCGCAGATCGGCTTCGGTCGTGCTGTAAGCCAGATTACCGACGAACAAACGGACGGCCAATCAACTCTCTCCTAGTCTGTGAAGAAGGGGCAGGGACACGCGGGAGTGGCAGGGGCACACACGCTGGCAGAGGGTTTCAGTGGAAAAACCTTACCTGAACTCCGGTCATCCTGCAAGCGGGGGCTATAGTAAAGCCTGCAACCTGACAGTTTGGACGAGGGGGATGACGTGCGCGTGTCACGCGGAACGTTTCGTGGGTGGATCGCCGCCGTTGCGGTCGGCACGGTCGCGACGGCCGGCGCCGCTGGCGGCTCAGCGTCCATTCGAAGCCAGGACTTGCGAGAGTGGCTGTCCTACATCGCTTCCGATGAGCTTCAAGGTCGCGCAGTCTTCTCGGCCGGCTTCGGTCTGGCCGCCGGTTACATCGCCGATCACCTGCGATCGTGGGGCGTCAAGCCGGGCGGCGATCTCGGCCAGTACCTGCAGATGGTGCGCGTCCTCGGTGTCAAGACGACGTCGCACTCGACCGTGACCGTCGAGATCAATGGCGAGTCGAAGACCTTCGCGGACGGCAGCGGTGTGACGTTCCCGAAGAACATGGGCGGCAGACAGCGCCTTACGATCGAGCGCCTGGAGTTTGCAGGGTACGGGCTCGACGCGCCGGGTGCCGGCCACGTCGACTTCCGTGGCAGGAACGTGAAGGGCGCCGCCGTCGTCTGGCTCGGTGCCCGCGGTCCGAAAGACGTCGACCAGGGTGTTTTCCGGCGTTTGCTGACCGGCCGCAACCGCTACGCAACCGATCAGCTCGAGGCGGCGGCGTCGATCGGTCCCGCTCCTGAGGGAGGCCAGACGAGTCGGCCTGGGGCGGGCAGGGACGGAGGAAACGCAGAAGACGGAGGAGCGCGAGGGTTTCAGCCCAGCCGCGGCGGACGCGTCCTGCCGATTCCGGCGGTCGACTTCACGACGGCGCAGCGTCTCGACACGCCGGCGCCGCCGAACGTCACCGCGTCCGACGCCTTCTTCGAATTCCTGTTCAGCCGCGCACCGGAAAAGTACACCGAGCTCAAACGCAAGGCGGCGGCGCAGGAGCCGCTGCCCTCGTTCGCGCTTGCCGGCGTCACGCTGACCTTCAACGTGGATCCCGAGTATCAGATCGTTCGCACGCAGCTCACTCACAACGTCGTCGGCGTGGTCGAAGGCCGCGATCCACAGTTGAAGCGCACGTTCGTGGCGTTCGGCGCGCATTACGATCACGTCGGCTACGCCGAAGGGGAAATGACGCGAACCGACGGGGGCGCGCGCCGTGCGGCGGCGCCGGGCCGCGTGACAGAGGGCCACGAAGACGATCGCATCTGGAACGGCGCGGATGACGACGGGTCGGGCACGGTGGCGCTGATGGCGCTTGCGCGTGCGTTCGCCGAGGGGCCGAAGCCTGCGCGCTCGCTGCTGTTCGTGTGGCATGCGGGCGAGGAGCGCGGCCTGTGGGGATCGCGGTACTTCGCCGATTATCCCGCCGTGCCGATCGACGCGATCGTCGCGCAGCTGAACATCGACATGATCGGCAGGAACCGCGACGACAAGGCGAGCGAATCGAACACCGTGTATCTCGTCGGCTCCGATCGCATCAGCACCGAACTGCATAACCTGAACCGGGCGGCGAACGCGGCCCTCCAGCGGCCACTGACGCTGAACTACGAGTTCAACGATCCGTCGGATCTCGAGCAGCTGTACTTCCGCAGCGATCACTACAGCTACGCGGCGAAGGGCATTCCCGTCATCTTCTTCACCACCGGCCTGCACGCCGACTATCACGCCAACACCGACGAGGTGTCGAAGATCGAGTTCGAGAAGCTGGCGCGGATCACGCAGCTGGTGTACGAGACGGGCGAGCGGGCGGCGAACCTCGATCACGCGCCGGTGCGCGACAACCTGGGGCCGCGCGCGGGACGCCTCACCCAGTAGGACGGCCGTCGCGCCGCCCTCCAAGGTCGCCCTGTTTGTTCCATTCCGAATAGTACGATATCGTAACAACATGACGGACGTCGAGCTGGCGCGCGCCATCGAGCGATGCGAGGCGCCGGAGGCCGGCTTCCATCATGCGGATCATCTGCGCGTCGCATGGGTATACCTGCGCGAGGCCGACACGGTCGACGAGGCGCTGGGGCGCATGTCGGCCACGCTCCGGCGCTTCGCCGCGTCGGTGGGGCAGTCGGACACGTACTCCGACCCGATCACGGCGTTCTGGATGTATCAGATGGCCGCCGCCCGCGCGGCGCTGCCCGGCGCCGCCGACTGCGCCGCGCTGCTGCGCGCGTTTCCGCGGCTGCTGGACAAGGACCTCATTCATGCCGCTCCGGCTGGTTCCTCCGATTCACCGCGCGACGCATCGGATCGGACTCTACCTCGCCGATCTGCGTGAGGACGATCTCTCGCAGGGCGAGGCGCACATCCTGGGGCAGCTCGCGGGCGCCCCTCCGGCGACGATTGCCGCGCTGCACCGCGGCCTGGCTCACAAGCGATCGACGCTCACGAGCATCCTCGACCGCCTCGTCGATCGCGGCCTGGTCACACGAGACGTCGGCGCCGAGGATCGGCGCACGTTCGTGATCGCATTGACGCCGAGCGGACGCGCGGTCGCCGGGCGCGTGCATGCGCACCTGGCGGCGCTCGAGCGGGCGGTGGGGCGCCGCGTCACGCGCCGCGATCTGACGGCGTGTCTGAAGGTGATCGCTGTCGTTGAAGACGAGGCGCGTCGTTCAACCCGCGCAGGGCGATCACGCCGAACACCGGCCCCGGCACCAGGCAGATGAACACCCACTGCCAGCCGATCGAGGCCGCGACCACCGGAAGCAGCCGGATCGACACCATCGTCAGCAGGAACCCCATGGACGTCTGAAGGGTGAGGGCCGTGCCTACGTGGTCGCGCGGGCTGTACTGCGCGACGAGCGCCGACAGCTGCGCCGAGTCGGCGACGACCGCGACCCCCCACACGACGGCGAACAGACCAAGCAGGGCGGCCGGCGCGTGAAACAGGAAGCCGGCGGACGCGCAGCATGCTCCGCTGACGATCATCGCCCACGACGCGATGCGCGCCTTCCCGACGCGATCGGCGAACCAACCCGCGGCGACCGATCCGAGGGCACCGCTTGCGATGGCGATGAACGCAATCGTCGATCCGGCGGGCGATCCCGGCGCCGTCCCCGACGCCAGGCCGAGGCTGACGGTCGCGAACGCTGCAATCCACGTCCACACGGCGTACAGTTCCCACATGTGGCCGAGGTAGCCGAGCGTCGCGAGACGCGTGCCGCGGTCCCTGAAGACGCCCGTAACGGCCGCGGGATCGAACCGCGCGCTGCTCGCGACGTGCGGCCCGTCGCGCACGACGGCCAGCACCACCGCGCCGCCTGCCAGGGCAAGCGCCGACGCCGACAGCATGAGCGTTCGCCACGGAATGGCGGCGGAGGCCGCGGCGAGAAGATGCGGAAACGCCGAGCCCACCGTCAGCGCGCCGATGAGCACGCCGAGCGCCGCGCCGCGGCGTTGGTCGAACCAGCCGGCGGCGACCTTCATGCCCGGCGGGTACACCCATGCAAGCGCCGCACCGGTAGCGAGGCGGAGCGCGATGAGAGGCGCCGGTCCGCCGGCGCGCACGAGCGCGGCGTTCGATACCGCGGCGAGCGCGCAGCCGATCGCAAACAAGCGCCGCGCGTTGATCACATCGGGCAGGTTGAGCAGCGCAGAAATCAGCGTGCCGATCACGAAGCCGCCTTGCACGGCCATCGTCAGCCACGCGGTCTCGGCGGTCGTGAGGCGAAACTCGGCGACGATCGGCGCATTGGCTGCCGTCGCCGAAAACCAGAGCGTCATCCCGCAGAACATGGCGATCGAGAGCCACGCGAGCTGCCGCAGCGGCGATGCCGTCAGCGGCGTGGAAGGCAACGGCACCCTCGTGCGACGTGGACGGGAATCGTGTCTGTCGGCCTGCCGTTGCTGTTCAGGACTCACGCCGGTCATTGATTACGGCTTCACCGTGACGGCATCGCGCGCGAACGTGCTGTGGCACGCGTTGCACGCGTCGGCCACGGCAGGATACTTCGCGCGCACCGCCGTGTAGTTCTCCGGCTTCACGGTGCGCAGGCCGAGCAGCGCCGCGGCGGCGACGTCAGCGGCCGCCTGCCGCGCACGCGCCGCGGTCGCCACCCATTCCGGCTTCCGCGCATCCTCGTGCGTTCGGAACAGAATCAGATTCGAAAGCTCCGCCACGCGTACGGCCTTCTGGTAGATCGTCGCCCACTCCTTACGATCGACCGGCGGTTTGGCCATAGCCTGCTGCAGCTCGGCGTATGCCGGCTTGATGAAGATGTCCATCAGCTCGCCGGTGTCGACCACTTGAGCCGGCCCGTCCTGCGGCTCGGCGAGGACAATCGCGAAGAGTATTGCGAGGATTTGCGCCATAATCTCCCCCGGAGCGACGCCAGGAGTATTACATGCCCACCACCAGGCTCGTGACGGCGGCCCTCGGCGTCGCCCTCGCGCTGACCGCGCCGCGCTCGCCGTCGGCGCAAACCACGACGCCGCCGCCGCGCACCGCCACTCCTCGAGAGCCTCAGGGCGGCCCCAAGCTGCCTCGAGGGGCCGACGGCCATGTGGATCTGCAAGGCATCTGGGATTTCCGCAGCGCGACGCCGCTCGAGCGGCCCGCGCGGTTCGCCGGCCGCGAGTTCATGACGGCCGATGAGGTCGTCGAGTACGAGAGGCTCGCGCTCGCGCGAGAGGACGGCCGCCCGCCCGACGACGCCCGATCGACGGACGAGCAATCGGTCCACCCGGTGTGGTGGCTCGACTACGGCAAGAAGCCCGTCAAGACGGCGCGGACCTCGCTGATTGTCGATCCGCCGGACGGCAAGATCCCGCCGTTGACGGCCGAGGGCCGCGCCCGGGCCGCCGCCAGGCGCGCCGCGGCCCGCGAGCACGGGCCCGCCGACTCGTACGAGCATCGCAGCCTGCAGGAGCGCTGCATCACGCGCGGCCTGCCCGAGGTGACGCTTCCCGGTCCTTACAACAACAACCTGCAGATCGTGCAGTCACCGCAGTACGTCGTGCTGATGACGGAAATGATCCACGAGGCGCGCGTCGTCCCGATGGACGGCCGTCCGCACGCCGATGTCGCAGTGCGGTCGTGGGTCGGCGATCCGCGCGGACACTGGGAGGGCGACACGCTCGTCGTCGACTCGACCAACTTCACCGACAAGACGAGCTTCCGCGGCGCCGGCGCGAACCTCCATCTCGTCGAACGCTTCACGCGCCTCGATGCCGACACCCTCGAGTACCGCTTCACGGTAGACGATCCGACGACGTGGACGCGGCCCTGGACCGTGGCCTACCCGATGATTCGGACCGACGGACCGATCTACGAGTTCGCCTGTCACGAAGGCAACTATGGGCTGCGCGACATCCTGAGCGGCGCGCGCTGGGAAGAGAAAGCCGCTGAGACGGCCGACACGAAGAAGAAGCCGTAACGTGACCGTCATGCGCCTCGTCGCGTTCCTGGGTGCGGCGCTGGTCGCGGCGCAGCCGGCCGCGCCGACCTACGACGTCGTATTTCGCGGCGGCCGTGTGCTCGATCCCGCGTCGGGTCTCGACGAGGTTCGTCACGTCGGGATCACAGGCCGGACGATCGCCGCGATCTCGCCGCAGCCGCTCCGCGGCCGGATCGAGATCGACGCCGCCGACCTCGTCGTCGCTCCCGGGTTCATCGATCTGCACTCTCACGGCCAGACGCCGGAGAACTACCGCTACAAGGCGATGGACGGCGTGACGACGGCGCTCGAGCTCGAAGTGGGCGCCTCTCCGGTCAGCGACTGGTACAGGGCCCGCGAGGGCAAGTCGCTCGTTCACTTCGGCGCCAGCGCCGGTCACATCCCGGCGCGCATGGCCGTGATGAAAGACAGCGGCGGTTTGCTGCCGCGCGACGCGGCGATGAACCGCGCGGCGACCGCCGAGGAACAGCAGGCGATTGAGGCACTCGTCCGCCGCGACCTCGACGAGGGCGGCCTCGGCATGGGGATGGGGATTACTTACACGCCGACGGCGACGCCCGACGAGATTCTCGGTTTGTTCTCCCTGGCGGCGAGTTTCCGGCGACCGGTGTTCGTCCACATGCGCGGGGGGGACGTCGTCGCCGCGATTCAGGAGGTCGTGGCCGATGCCGCGGTGACCGGCGCGCCGCTGCACATCGTGCACGTCAACAGTGCGGCGACGGCCAGGACGCCGCTGGCGCTCCGGATGATCGAAGGCGCTCGGGCGCGAGGGCTGGACGTGACGACCGAAGCGTACCCATACACCGCGTCGATGACCGAAATCGCGTCGGCTGCCTACTCCAACTGGGAGCGCCAGGGCCCGGAGTACTTCGCGAGACTACTGTGGCCGGCGACCGGAGAGCGCCTGACGCGCGAGTCGTTCGAGCGCTACAGGAAACAAGGTGGATTCGTCATCGCGTTCGGCAACACCGAGGAGATGGTTCGCGCCGCAATCGCGCATCCGCTCGTGATGATCGCCAGCGACGGCATCATCGAGAACGGCAAAGGGCATCCGCGGGGAGCGGGCACGTTCGCGCGCGTCCTCGGTCACTACGCGCGCGAGCAGCATGCGCTGTCGCTGATGGACGCCGTGTGCAAATCGTCGCTGATGCCGGCGCAGCGGCTCGAGTCGATGTCGCCGGCGATGCGGCAGAAAGGCCGGCTGCAGGTCGGCGCGGATGCCGACATCGCCGTGTTCGATCCTGCCCGCGTCATCGACAAGGCAACGTTCGAGAACGCCGGGCAGTATTCAGACGGATTCCGGTACGTGCTCGTCGAGGGGACCTTCGTCGTCCGCGACGGAAGGCTGCAGGACGGCGTGGCGCCCGGGCGGGCGATTCGCGCACAATAAGAGGCTCAGGAGCCCGCAATGGCTGATCAGAAGCTCGTCGGCCAGAACTACACGACGCCGGATCTCGTGGCGAAGGTCACCGGCCGCGCGAAATACGCCGAAGACTACCGCGCCGACGGCATGCTGTTCACGAAACTGCTGCTGAGCCCGATGCCGCACTGCCGCGTGCGCCGCATCGACACGCGTGCGGCGCTCGCGACGCCGGGCGTCAAGGCGGTTCTCACCGCCGACGACCTGCCGGAGCTGCGCGGCGGCGAGCGCGCCCTCACCTACGAGCCGCTCTACCAGGGCGAGCCGATCCTCGCGCTCGCGGCGGTCGACGAAAAGACCGCGTCGGAGGCGATCGAGAAGATCGACCTCGACCTCGAGCCGCTGCCGTTCGTCGTCGATCCGGTCGAGAGCCTGCGGCCCGGCGGCGCCAACGGCCGGACCGAGGGCAACGTCTGGTTCCCGCCGCCGCCGCCTGCGCCTGGAGCGGCGGGCGGACCGCCGCGACCGAGGATTCAGACGTTGAAGTGGAGCGAGCAGGACTTCGCCGACGCGCCGGAGGGCGGCCTGCCGATGGGCAAGGCAGTCGACGAGTGGTCGTACGGCGATCTCGATGCGGGCTTCAAGGCCGCGGCGATCGTCGTCGACGAGACGTTCGTCGTGCAGTCGACGGGCCACCAGCCGATGGAATCGCGGAGCGCGATGGCCTACTGGCAGAACGGCAGGCTGTTTCTGCACGGCTCGACGCAGAGCGTCGCCCGCACGCTCGATCCGCTGGCGGGCTGGCTCGGCATGGACGCGTCGAACATCGTCCTCGTCAGCGAATACTGCGGCGGCGGCTTCGGCAGCAAGGGCGCCGGCGCCGTGTCGATGGTGATTCCCGCGCTGCTGTCGAAGAAAGCCGGTGCGCCGGTGATGATGCGCATCAGCCGAGAGGAAGAGCACTACATCGGCCGGGCGCGTACCGGCATGGTCGGCCGCGCGCGCGTCGGCTTCGCGAAAGACGGGCGCATCACCGCGCTCGATCTCTTCATCGTCGAAGACAACGGGGCGTACGGGCCGATGGGCGATCATCGCTCGGCGGCGAACGCCGCGTCGCTCATCTGGCAGCCGCCGGCGATGCGATTCCGCGGCCTGGCCGTGATCACCAACACGCCGCCGCGGTCGCAGCAGCGGTCGCCCGGACCGATGCAGGCGAACGCGATCATGGAGCCGGTCGTCACGAAGGCGGCGAAGAAGCTCGGCCTCGATCAGCTCGCGATCCGGCGGATCAATTCGCCGGAGGGCAAGGCGTTCTACGGTCCGCCGCGCGGGAACGGCAGCCGCGGGCACGTCACGAGCGCGTTCGTCAAACAGGCGATCGACCGCGGCGCCGAGCTGTTCAAGTGGGACGAGCGGAAGGCGCGAAGCGGGAAGCGCGAGGGCTCGACGGTGCGCGGCGTCGGCGTCGCCGTCGGGCCGCACGGCTCGGGCTCGATCGGCTACGACGGCCTGATGTCGATTCAACCGGACGGCAAGCTCTACGTCCAGTCCGGCGTCGGCAATCTGGGCACGCACTCGTGCATCGATCTCGCGCGCGTCGCGGCCGATGTGCTGGCGATGCCCTGGGACAAGGTCGTCGTCAACTGGGGCAGCACGGCGAAGAACGTCCCCTGGTCGGCGATGTCGGTCGGCAGCCAGACGACGCACGCGATGACGCGCGCCAACCTGGCGGGAGCGGTCGACGCGAGGCTGAAGCTGCAGGAGATTGCGGCGAAGGACCTGGGCGGCAGGCCGGCCGACTACGTCCTCGGCAACGAGCGCGTTTACCGTCGCGAGAATCCGTCGCGAGGCCTGACGTACGCGCAGGCGGCGAAGCGCGCGATCGACCTCGGCGGCAAGTTCGACGGCCACGAGCTGCCGGACGACATCCATCCGATGACGAAGAAATCCGCGACGGCGCTCGCCGGTCTGGGCCTGATGGGCGTCGCGAAAGATACGTATCCGCACGACGGCGACACGTACTCGTTCGTCGTCGGCTTCGCCGAAGTGGAGGTCGACGTCGAGACGGGCAAGGCGACGATTGTCGACTATCTCGCCGTCGCCGATGTCGGCACACCGATCAATCCGCGGAGCCTGCACGGTCAGATCCTCGGCGGCATCAACCTCGGCATCGGCCATGCGCTGCAGCAGAAATGGGTCTACGACCATCACTACGGCGTGCCGCTCGCGAAGCGCTTCCATCACACGAAACCGCTGACGATTCTCGACATTCCGTCGACGATGCACACGAGCGTGCTCGGCCTCGCGGATCCCGAGACGCCAGTCGGCGCGCGCGGCGTCGGCGAGCCGCCCGTCGGCGCGGGCTACGGTTCTGTGCTGAACGCGATCGCCGACGCGGTGGGCGAGGAGGTGTTTCGGCGCGCGCCGGTCATGGCCGACATCGTGCTGATGTCGCTCGAGCACGGCAGGCGCGTGCACGAGCCGCTCGCCTCCCATCTCTGACGGGCTTTTTGCACACGACCGAGGCCCCGCATTTGACAGCGCCGTGCGACGTGGCATCGTCGTCGTCGAGGTCAAGAAAGGGGCACGACGATGACGGGCAGCCGGATTCCGGCTGCGCTCCGGACACGGCTCGGCGACGAAGCGACCTTCGGTCTGATGGAACTGCTCGATGCTGAACGCAGGGACTGGAGCGAAGAGGTGTTGAGAAGCGCGAGTAACGGCTTCGAGCGGCGATTGAGCGGGGAGATCTCGGTGTCGCGCGTGGAAGTGCGAAACGCGCTGCACGAGGGCCTTACGGCGGTGCGTGCAGAAATCGGTTCCGTGCGGACGGACCTGACTCACGCGCTGAGCGATGGGCTGATGTCCGTACGTCAGGAGCTGTCGACAACCCGGACCGAGATGCTGAAGTGGTCGTTCCTGTTCTGGGTCGGTCAGGTGGCCGCGATCGCGGGGCTTCTCGCGTGCATGTTGCGCGGCGTCCGATAGGGCGCCGCCGCCCTGCGGCTGCACGGGCGCTGACGGTGGTCGTCAGCCTGCCGAGCGAGTTCCTTCGCAACTCCTACCAACCGAAGATGTAGCGCTCGCGCCTGACGTCGGCTCCGCCGCGCAGCGTGCCGCTGCGCGGATCGACGCCGACGGCGACGACGCCGGTGCTCATGCCGTAGGCGGGTAGCACCCTCAGCTTATGTCCGCGGGCTGTGAGGGCGTCGCGCACCGCCTGCGGCACGCGATCCTCGATCTCGAGCACTCCGGGCTCGCTCGGATGGTTGTCGAACGATCCGAACGGGTGCAACGAGTTGACGCGCGGCGCTTCGATCGCTTCCTGCACGTCCCTGCCGAACACGAGGATCTCGAGCAGCACGTTCAGAATCTGCTGATCCTGGCTGTCGCCGCCAGGCGTGCTGATCGCCAGGAACGGCTTGTTGTCCTTCAGCACGATGGTCGGCGTCAGCGTCGTCCGCGGACGCTTGCCGCCGGCGAGCACATTCGGGCTCAGCGGATCGAGATCGAACACCGTCATCCGGTTCGACAGGGGCACGCCGGTATCGCCCGCGATGAACGCGCCCGCCAGCAGCCAGCCCGAGCTCGGCGTCGCGCTGAAGAGGTTCCCGTCCTTGTCGACGACGTCCACACAGGTCGTGTCGCCGGCCTCGGCGCCGCTGCGGTCGCCCTGGGAGTGCGGCGTGTAGCGCGTCGGCGGGCGTGGAACCGCGGGGTCGAACCGGAACGGATCGCCGACGCGATGTTCCAGCGAGGCGCGGGGGCCGATCAGGGCGCGCCGCTCGGCCGCGTAGTCCTTCGACAGGAGCCCCGCAATTGGCACCTTCACGAACGCCGGATCGCCGTAGTACGCGTTGCGATCGGCGTACGCGAGCTTGATCGCTTCGTGCACATTGTGGATGTAGTCGGCGGAGTTCGCGCCGAACGATTTCAGGTCGACCCCCTCGAGGATGTTGAGCGTCTGCAGGAGCACCGGTCCCTGGTCCCACGGTCCGGCCTTGAAGATGTCGAAGCCGTGGAAGCTCGTCGTCGTGGGCTTCTCGATCTGACCGTGATACGACGCGAGGTCGTCGTAGGTAAACACGCCGCCGGCGGCCCTGTCGGCCTCCGCGATGCGCCGCGCGATGTCGCCCTTGTAGAACGCGTCGCGCCCGGCCCTGATCGCGGTCGTGCGGTTGCGCGTCTGCGCGAACGCGCGCTTGTCGGCGTCGGCGATGGCCCGTAGCGTGCGCGCGAGGTTCGGCTGCCGGAACATCTCGCCGACCTCGGGCACGCGGCCGTTCGGATAGTAGGTCTTCGCCGACCACTCGTATTGTTCCGTCGCCGCGCGCTCGCTGATGAGGTACATCCGAAGGAACTCGTACATCGGGAAGCCGTCGGCCAGCTCGATTGCGGGCTGCAGCACCTGCTCGAACCGCATCGTTCCCTTGGTCTCGAGCGCGATCGCCATCGCGTCGAGCATCGCGGGAATCGTCGCGCCGAGCGGACCGTTGCCGGGTACGAGGCCGCGCGACGCGAACAGCGCGGGCGTCGCTGCCTTCGGCGCCGGGCCCTGGCCGTTGATGACGATGATTTCGCGCGTCTTCGCGTCGTAGACCATCGTCGGCGCCTCGCCCCCGAAGCCGAAATGCGAAATCTCGCAGACCGAGGCGGCGAGGACCGTTGCGACGCCGGCGTCGATGGCGTTGCCGCCCTGCTGCAGCATGCGCACGCCGGCCGACACCGAGTAGTGACGCCCGGCCGCGACGATGCCGCGCGTGCCGAGAATCTCGGGCCGCACGGTGGGCGTGTGGGCGGCAGCTCCGCCTGGGGGCGCCTGCGCGCCGGGCCGCGCGCCGACGGCGACGATTGTCAGGATAGCGGCAGCGATGACGTGGCGTCCGACGGCCCTGGCCGGGATGGTTTCGAGCGGCACGCTGAGAGTATAGCCTGCGCGTGATTGTAGAATGGCTGGCACTGTCGTGCCGCGTCCGCTCCTCATTATCTTCCTTACGATTCTCGTCAACCTCGTGGGCTTCGGAATCATCGTCCCGCTTCTGCCGTTTTACGCGGAGACGTTTGGCGCATCGCCGCTCGTGATCGGTCTGCTGTTCGCGGTCTTCTCGCTCTGCCAGCTGGTGGCGGCGCCCGCTCTCGGCGATCTGTCGGACCGATACGGCCGCCGACCGGTTTTGATCTTCAGCCTGCTGGGAACCGTCGTCAGCTTCGCGATGCTGGCGCTCGCGCACAGCATCGCCATGCTGTTCGCCGCGCGCATCGTCGACGGATTGTCGGGCGGAAACATCTCGACGGCGCGCGCGTACGTCGCCGACGTGACCGAGCCGCGGGATCGCGCGCGCGCCTACGGCTTGATCGGTGCCGCGTTCGGGCTCGGGTTCATCCTGGGTCCGGCGCTCAGCGGCGTGCTCGCGCACGTCAGCTACACGGCCCCGATCTGGGCCGCGGCGGCGCTGACGCTCGTGGCGACGGTCATGGCCTGGCTCTGGCTGCCCGAAACCGTGCACCGCGCGCGGGCGGGCGTCGGCAATCCGTTCAGCTATCTGCCCGCGATGATGGAACGGTCGCTCGTCCGACGGGTGCTCGCGATCGATTTCGTGTACTGGGTTGCCTTCGCGACCTTTCAGACGACTTTCGCGCTCTTCGCCGGACGACGCTTCGGCTTCGACGCCGCGCGGACCGGCTATTTCTTCGCCGCGTTCGGCATCCTCGGCGCGGTGATTCAGGGCGTGTTCATCCGGCCGATCGTCGCGCGGCTCGGCGACATGCCGACCTTCAGGCTCGGGCTGGGCTTCGGCGCCCTCGGCCTCGTGGCAGCGGTCGTCGCGCCGTCGGTGCCGGCATTCGCCGTCGCGCTCGTTCCCCTTGCGTTCGGGATCGGGTTCGGCCACCCGACGATGGCGAGCCTCGTGAGCCGCGTCGCGCGCGGCGACGAGCAGGGCCGCGTCCAGGGCGCGGCGAGCGCGGTCGAGAGCCTGGGCCGGACGCTCGGTCCGGTGTGGGGCAACGCCACGTTGCAGCAGTTCGGCGAGTCGACGCCGTATATCTCCGCCGCCGCCTTCCTCGTGGTCACGCTCGTGCTGACCGTTGGTTTCCAGACCGGCGACGCCGTCGCCGAAGCCGCGCCGTAGTCCGCCCCGTCCGGCTCGAGCCGGACGCTGCCGATTCCGCCAGATGTTCAGTGCGCGACGACGATCCCCAGCAGGCTGCGCAGTCCGTTCAGCGTCTGGATCATCGAGGCGATGAGCGCGGAATTGGCGCGGTCGCGCGGGAAGATCTGACCGACCGCCATCTCGAGACGGCTAATCAGTTCCTCGGCTTTCTGGCGTTCCTGGTCGGTCATCGCTCTCCTCTGAAGATGTCGGGCTCGAGCCGGCCGACACCATATCAGAAATCTCAGGCAGCCGGAGGGGCCGCCCGAGCCAGCGCAGCGCCGAGCCGAGCACGCGCTCGCGCCGCTGTTCGGCGTCGAGGATGCGGGCGCGCGCCGTCAGCAGATCCGTCAGCGCCAGCATGCCGACCAGCGCGCCGTCCCGCCGCTCCACGACCGGCAGGCGCGTGAGCCCCGTTTCTGCCATGCGGTAGACGATCATCCGCAGCGGCTCGTCGGCGTACGCCATGACGGGGCGGCGCTCGATCACGTCGCCGAGCATCCGGCCGGATCGTCCCGGTCCCGCCAGCCACTGCCGCAAATCGTACCGTGTGACGACGCCGACGACGCGCCTGGCCTCGTCGATGACGGGAAACAGCCGCTGGTCGTGACGTGCGTTCGCGCCAACCTTCAGCGACGCCGTCACCTGATCGACCGTGGCGGTTGCCGGCAGCGCGACGACCGAGGTGCGCACGACTTCGCGGGCGAAAATGATCTCGAGCGGATCGATCGAGTACTCGCGGCTCAGGTGGTAGCCGCGGCGGCTGATCTTCTCCGTCAGGATGGAGCGCCGCAGCACGAGCACCGTGAACCCGTGCGCCATCGTCACCGCAAGCAGCAGCGGCAGCATCACGTTGACGTCGTGGGTCAGCTCGATCGCGAACACGACCGCCGTCAGCGGCGATCGCATCGTCCCGCCGAGAATCGCTCCCATGCTGACAAGCGGCCAGAACCCCGCGCCCTCCCACGGCAGGAAACGGGCTTCGACACCGCCCAGCGCGCCGCCGATCATCAAGAGCGGCGCAAGCACGCCGCCCGACGTGCCCGAGCCGAGCGAGACCGCCCAGATGGTCGACTTCACCACCAGGACGCCGACGATGATTCGCGTCGGCATGTCCCCTTGCAGCAGTCCGCCGATGACGTCGTACCCGACGCCGAGCGCCTGCGGAAAAAAGAGGCCGCCGATGCCGATGACGAGCCCGCCGATGGCCGGCCACCACATCCAGTGAATCGGCAGCCGGGCAAACGCGTCCTCCGATGCATAGACGCCGGCCGTCAGGAGCGCCGACAGCACGCCCGCGAGCAGTCCGACGACGACACAGCCGACGAGACCCGCCGTGCCGATGAACGCCGGATGTGGCGGCACCGGAAAGAGCGGGCCGAGGCCGAGGATGTGGCGCCGCACGGCCGCCGCCGTCACGCTTGCGAGCGCGACGGGAATGACGCTGCGCGGCTTCCACTCGAACAGCAGGAGCTCGACGGCGAGCATCACCGACGCGACAGGCGCCGCAAACGTCGCCGACATGCCGGCGGCGGCGCCGGAGACGAGCAGCGTCTTCCGCTCGGTGCTCGTCAGGTGGAAGAACTGCGCGATCAAAGAGCCGAACGCGCCGCCCGTCATGATGATCGGTCCCTCGGCGCCGAACGGTCCGCCCGATCCGATGGAAATCGCCGACGAGACAGGCTTGAGCAAGGCGACCTTCGGCTCGACGCGGCTGCCGTTCATCAGGATCGCTTCGATCGCCTCCGGAATGCCGTGTCCGCGGATGCGCTCAGATCCGTACCGCGCCATTGCGCCGACGATCAGGGCGCCGACGATGGGCACCAGCACGACGAATGGTCCGAGGTGATGGCCCGCCGGCGACACGAGCGCGGTGTCGATTCGCTGAAAGAAAAAGAGATTCGTGCAGAGCCCGATGAGCTTGAGCAGGAGCGCTGCGACGTACGCCGCGAACACGCCGATGCCGACGGCCAGACCGGCGATCGGGATGACGCGGGGAGTTGTCGTGAAATCGCCCAGGTGGGACAGGTTCTCCGAAGTCGATGCCATTCTCGTCAATCTAACATCGCGTGCGCCGCAGGAAGGAATGGAAGGAATCCGGAAAAGTAGCTGTAAATCGGCTCACCGGTACCGCGTGCCCAGCCGCTTGGCGACGGTGGCGCGCAAATTGGCTTCCGATCCTGTGCCCGTGATGTCCATGCCGCTGTCGATCAAGCCGTCGATCAGCGCGCGGATGATTTCGGCGCGATTCAACGCTTTGGCGCGCCTGGCGCGCGCGGAGGTCGACAGGCGATCGAGGTGGAGAATCTGCCGATCGAAGAGCACCACCGAAACCTTGGTCCACGCCTCGTTGTGAACCGGAGGCCGGCCAGGCCCCGGCTTGCCGTGTCGCGCCGCTGAGAGTCGGGAGTGCACGCGTCTCGTCCGGTTCCTCGCCAACCGCGGAACCGTTCGGCGAGAGTATACCGGTCGATTGGTGGTCGCACAAACACATCAATGATGCTCGACGGCAAACGACCGAAGCTCGGCGTTAGACGGGCGTCGCCTCGGCGGCCATCGCGAGCGGAAGGTAGATGAAAAACGTGGCGCCGCGGCCGGGCTCGCTCGTCACCGTGATGTAGCCGCCGCTCTGTTTGACGATGCCGTAGACGATCGACAGGCCCAGCCCCGTGCCCTTGCCGTGTTCCTTCGTCGTGAAAAACGGCTCGAAGAGCTTCGCGCGCGTCGCCGCGTCGATGCCCCTGCCGGTGTCGGCAACGCTCAGCCGCGCGTAGCGCCCGGGGCGGCCGTCGACGAAGGTCGCGGCGCCGTTCTCGTCGAGCTCGATCTCTTCCAGCCTGACCGTCACGCGCCCGCCATCGGGCATCGCGTCGCGCGCGTTGACGACGAGGTTCAACACGACCTGCTCGATCTGCCCCGAGTCGGCGATGACGTTCAGCGGGCTGGCGGGGACGACGATCTCGAAGTCGACTTGCGCGACGATGAGCCGGCGGAGCATTGTTTCCATGCCGCGCACCACGTCGCCAAGCGCGAACAGCCGCGGCCGCGTCGGCTGGCGGCGGCTGAACGCCAGCAGCTGGCGGGTGAGGCCCGCGCCGCGATCGACCGCCTGTTTGATCTCGTTCGCCTCGTCGCGCGCCGAATCGTCCGGCGTCATCTGCATCAGCAGCAGGTCGGCGGCGCCCATGATGCTCATCAGGATGTTGTTGACGTCGTGAGCGACTCCACCCGCGAGGCGGCCGATCGCCTCGAGCTTCTGCGACTGGCGCAGCTGCTCCTCGAGCGCGCGCCGCTCCGTGATGTCGTGGAAGAATCCGGTCAGCACGGCGCGGGTGTCCGAGCCGATGCGCGCGACCGTGAGCTCGACCGGGAACTCGCTGCCGTCCGCGCGCAAGCCACGCAGCTCGACGTGGCGGCCCGCCAGCGGCCCGCGCTCCGCGGTCAGGTACTCGCCGAGCGCCCGCACCTGTGACGGCCGATCGGCAGGCGGGAGCAGCAGCTCGACGTTGCGGCCCAGGATATCGAGCTGCTTGTAACCGAACATCCGCTCGGCGGCCGGATTGAACTCGCGGATGTCGAGGCGCTGGTCCATCGTGATGATCGCATCGTGCGCCGCCTCGAGAATCGCGCCCTGGCGCGCCTCGCTTTCGAGGCCCGCGCGATACATCCGGTACGTGAGATACAGCGGCGCCGCCGTCAAGAGCAGTGTGAGCCAGTAGCCGGAGCTCTGGGTCACCTTGATGACGACCGCGGCGGTGACCGCGCCGAGCAGATAGCTGGGCGCGCTCGTTGCGAAATCGGTCTTCCAGATTCGCCACGCGCTCTGGTTCGTCGTCAGGGCGATCGCGAGCGCGATCGGCACCGTGTTGACGAAGAAATAGGTCAACGCCATGCCGAGGAGCGGCACCACCAGCGCAGCGGGGTCGGCGTCGGGGCTGCCGCCGAGGCGCTGGAACACCTGGCCCGCCGCCTGCACGGTCAGCACCAGCATCGACATGTTGAAGAGCGTGCGGAACGCCGGGTTCGGCGTTCGGGAATTGAGCGTCGTCTGACTCCAGCCGCTGGCGGCGCCGACGATCATCGTCGCGTGCGGTCCGCGAAGAATCAGCGCGGCGATGTCGACGACGTAGGAGACCGACATGTTGGAGCCGCTGGCGATCGCGAAGGGGATCTTGAACGCGGAGGTCAGCGACGACAGGAGCACGAGGAAGACGAGCGGAACGATCGGCGTGAAGACGGCGCGCGGAAGCAGGACGCCGAAGGTGACGGCGCCTGCGGCAATGACGACAAGGATGTACCAGCGGGCGCGGGTGGGCTGATCCCGGAGCAAACCGCCTCAAGTATACTTTTTCCCCCAATGAAAGGCGCGCGCGGAAAGCGCGGACGCCCGCCGAAATTCGGCCGGCCCGGCCAGGTGGTCGCGCTCACGCTGCCCGAGGAAGTCGTGTCGGGGCTGAAGCTGATCGACGGCGATCTCGCCTGGGCCGTCGTGCGGTTGTACGAGCGCGAAGCGCGGCGCGCATCCTCGCACGGCGAGCGGGCGGTCGCCGAGCTCGTCCGGATCGCCGATCGGCGTTCGCTCATCGTCGTCAATCGCGCCGAGCTCACGCGCCTGCCGGGCGTGACGATGGTGCCGGTGGGTCCGACGCGCGCCTTTCTGTCGCTCGAACCGGGGCTCGGCATGAACGATCTCGAGCTCGCCGTCAGCGACCGGCTCGAGGAGCCCGGCCTCGGCGACCGCGAGCAGCGCGCGCTCGGCCGCCTGCGTGCCCAGCTGCGGCGGTGGCGGCGCGATCGCGGGCTGCGCTTCCACACGCGCGCGATCATCGAAGTCGAGCAGGTGGTGCCGCACCGAATATCTCGCATAAAATGACAGTTTATTTTTAAGAAATTGACGCGCGGGCGCGCAACCCGGTACAACTGGGGGCCGGTGAGACGCCGCGTCGCGCGTGCGCTCCCGCGGCGGCCCGTGTCGGGCGCCAACGTGGTGCTTGAAGACTCGATGAAGCGGTGCGCACCCGGGCGGACCGCATATCGTCTACACTGAGTGCCTATGAAATACGCCTGTGCCGTATGCGTCCTGGCGGCAGCCGCGTCGTTCGGCTGCTCGTCGCCCAACCCGTCACAGCCGACCGGGTCGGCGCCCGCGACGGGCGGCCAGAACGCGACCGCGTCCATCGCGGCGCCGCGTCCGCTGTCGCCCGCCAACAACGCCACCATCCGCAACGCCGATCAGCCGGTCACCGTCACGGCGACCAATGCCGTCACGACGGCGACCTCGCCAGTGACCTACACCTTCGAGATCGCGAGCGACGCGGCGTTCGCCAGCCGCGTGCAGACGTGGGACAACGCGGCGGAGGGAACGGCCGGCGTGACCTCGCAGCGGCTCGATCCGCTCGCGCCCGCGCACGACTATTGGTGGCACGTGCGCGCGACGGGCGGCGGCACGACCGGCGTCTTCGGTCCGGCGTTCAAGTTCACCATCGGTCCCGCGGTCACGCTCGGAGCGCCGGTGCCGATCGGTCCGCTGACGGGCCAGACGACGTCGCCCCGTCCGGCGCTGCGCGTCACGAACGTCAACCGGACCGGGCCGGTCGGCGCGATTACGTATCGATTCGAGGTGGCCAACTCGGCGGCGTTCACGACCTTGCTCGCGAGTGCCACCGCCGTCGCCGAGGGCGTCAACGAGACCGGCTTCGTTCCTCCCGCCGATTTGCCGCTCGACGTGCTCGCGTACTGGCGGGCCACCGCGATCGACAGCACCAACGGCGTCACTAGCGCGCCAAGCGCCGTGCAGAGCTTCACGCCGCACCGCCCGTCGCAGGCGGATCTCGTCGCCGCGCAGCTCGGCATCGTGCTCTGGCCGGGCCAGGTGCCCTCAGGCACCGCCGGGCACGCGACCATGGGCAGCTTCTGGGGCGTCGAGTACGTCACCTCGTTCGACGGCGTCCGCTTCCTGAATCCGCCGGTCGACGAGCTGCAGATTTTCGACCTGCTCGACCGCGGGTTCCAACCGCAGGAGGCGATCGACTGGATGAACAGTCACGGCTATCCGACGCAGGCTGCCTGGTACGCGTCGGTCCAGGTCATCGGGTTTCAGTACGAGTACATGGCCTACGTCGGCCAGCGGTGGGACATTGTCCTCAAGGTCGGCGCGTAGGCAGCTTCAATTCGAGGAGACGACTGGATGAGGTTGTTCTGCGCTCTCATCGTCACCACCTTCGCGCTGGGCGGAGTCGCCCGCGCGCAGACTGGCGCCGCGGCGGATAACGGCTATGTCGAGGCCGTCGGCCAATCGTCGTTCGGCAGCGTCACGAGCCAGTCGTTCGGCGTCGAAGCGGGCGTGACGATTCTGCCGCACCTGCAGGTGTTCGTCGAGGCGGGCAGGACCAACGACGTGTCGCCGTCCGCACTCGGCGCCGCGGCGCAACGCATCGCCGGTGCGCTCACCGCGGCGAATTCGAACGTCGCGTTCACGGTGAAGGAGCCGGCCACGTTCTTCGATGGCGGACTGCGCTACGTGCTCGTGCCGCCCGGCGAGAGCCGCGTGCAGCCGTACATCCTCGGCGGCGTCGGCATCGCGCGGCTCGAGAAGAACGTCAGGTTCAGCGTAGGCGGCACCGACGTCACCGACACGCTGTCGCAGGCGCCGTATTACGTCACGCTCGGATCCGATCTCAGCGGCTCATCGACGAGCCTGATGCTGGTCGGCGGCGGCGGCGTCGCGGTGCCGGCGTGGACACACGTCGTGTTCGATTTTCAAATCCGCGTCGGGCGCATTCTTGCGGACGAAGAGGCCATCACGGTCGGCCGCGCCGGAATCGGCGTCGGCGTCAGGTTCTGAAGGCCTCGAGCGACTCGATGGCGCTCCGTGCGCGCCGCATGCTTT
>Ga0066903_100000876_pt1 | contig 20544 bp, 18 predicted proteins | sample PanSoiMetaGPlot1_FD_67491 | JGI IMG/M metagenome (GOLD analysis project Ga0066903, IMG submission 67491) | Tropical forest soil microbial communities from Panama analyzed to predict greenhouse gas emissions - Panama Soil - Plot 1 (version 2) | ecosystem: Environmental > Terrestrial > Soil >... | reverse complement strand
GCTTCTCTTGTATGGATGTGCCTTCGGATGTCAACAGCAGGCCGTCAGTACCCGGTGCGCTGCTTGAGCGGCCGGTCGTCGCGGTGCATCGCCACGACCTTCCCTCTCTCCGGCAAGCGTGCGCCAAATCTCCAGGACCTCTCGTCGATGCGTGTGACCGTCTCGCGGACCACGTTGTCAGCCTCTATCGCTCCGATGGGCGTTCCTTCACGATACATCTTCAGGATTCTGTTTCTGGCTGCTTCTCGAATCCTGACCACGTTGCTTCGAGAGTGAAACAGGGAGCCCATGAATCGTTCCTTCCTTCGCTAGGACCAGGTCACTTATCAGTCGAGATGAAGCATAAGCGCGCCGCGGAAGAGCTGACATCCGCTGAATTCCGGAATGTCGTCCGGGAGAACACCGTACAAGATGAAAAGACGGCCGTAGGCCGCGCATCTTGAATTCACTCAGCGAGACGCGGGCTCCTGAAAGAAGGCTGATCCGATCACCGGCATGGCGGCAGGATGCGAGGAGACGCGCGTCAGGGCGCGTAACACCGGGCGGGCGGCGGCAAGGTGCTGGCATGCGGCATGGCCCGCCAGGCAACGGATGAATGGGCTTCACAACAGGCCAGGCGGCCTTCTCTTGCTCGAATCGCTTCCAGCCGGGCATCCGGTCGGGGTCTGCGATCGAAGCGTCCTGGGACCCTGCTCAGCTTCGCATCGGCCAGGATCGCCAGCCACCCACGGGCGCATCGGTCGCCGATTCGGCGGGAGCGGTTCGAGATCGCGACGCTCGCTCCGCCTCGAGGAGCTCGCGAGCATGAGGCGGGCGCACCGCGGCTACCGTGTCGAGACCGGTCGCCGTGTGCAGGAGTGATGGGGGGCCTTGCGACGCTAGGTTCCGTACACCGAATAGACGTAGCGGGAGTATTGATAGCCGCTCTTGCGGATGTCGACGTTGTTCATGACCAGCCCGAGAATCTTCGCATTGACCTCCTCGAGCTTCTCCTTCGCATGGCAGACCATGTCGCGGTCGGCCGACGTGGGACAGTGGACCATGACAACCGCCTCGGCCTGGGTGGCCAGGATCCTCGCGTCGGGAACCGAGGTGACGATGGGAGAGTCGATCACGATGGTGTCGTAATGATGACTGAGCTCCTCGACGGTGACGCGCATCAGCTCGGAGCCGAGCAGCTCCGAGGGATTGTCGGGGATGCTATGGCACAGCAGGAGATCGAGGCCCGGAATCTCGGAATGCTGCACGGCCTCCTCGAGAATCATGCGGCCGCTGAGCACCTTGACCAGCCCCCGGTTCTCGCGATGCCGGAAGTAGCGGCGCAGGGCGGGCCGGCGCAGATCGGCATCGGCCAGGAGCACTCTTCGGCCGCTCTGCGCCATGACCACCGCCAGGTTGGCGGCCGTCGTCGATTTCCCCTCGCCCGCCACCGCGCTCGTGACGAGAATGACCCGCGGAATCGAGCTGCCGGAGGAGAAGAGGATCGAGGTGCGCAGGTTGCGGTAGCACTCGGCCGCGTGCGAGCGCGGCTCGTGGATGGTGACCAGCTTGGCCTTGCCTCCCTTGCCGATGACCTTGCCGAGCCCGATGCCGGGCACCACGGTGAGCAGCGGCAGCTTGAGCACCTTGGCGACGTCCTGCGGATTCTTGACTCTCCGGTCCAGGACGTTCAGCAGCAGGGCCAGGCCGGCCCCGAGGGCCAGCCCGATGGCGACGGCGCAGGCCAGGATGCGGAAGGTCTGCGGCCGGACGGGATACTTGGGGATGAGGGCCCGATCCAGCACCTGCACCGAGGCGGTGTTCATCTCACCGGAGAGCTTCGTGTCGCTGATGCGGGATTGCAGGTCGTTGCACACCGCCTTCTTCATCTCGACCTGCTGCTTCAGCAGGGCCAGATCCAGGGAGCCCGCCGTCTTCTGCGACTGCGCCCTCTGGGCGCCAAGCATGCGGCCCAGCGCCTGCGCCCGGCTGGAGGCCTGGTTGTACTCCAGCTGGAGGTCCGCGAGATTCGCCGTCGGCTGGCTGGTCGTCAGGACATCGGCATCGGCGGAGCCGGATTCCTGCTCGATCTTGTGGATGGTGCTGCGCAGGTGCTCGGCCCGCGTCTTGGTCGCGATGAGATCCGGGTGCTCCGGGCTGTACTTCTGCGACATCTCCAGCAGCTGCTGCTGCGCATCCAGATACTCCTTGGTCAGCGACTGCAGCATCTGCTGCTGGACGGCGCTGTCCAATCTGTCCGAAGAGCCCTTCTTCTTGCCGCCGCCCGTGCCGCCGGTGCGGGCCGCGCGCAGCGCGCGGATTCTGGCCGCCAGCGCCTCGCTCTGGGCCTGAGCGCTGATGTATTCGTCGTTGAGCCGGCTGGCTCCGGCCGCCGCGGCCGGCTCGACGGCGTCATCGGTGATGTGCTCCTTTTCCTTATAGTCTCGCAGCTTGACTTCCGCCTCGTCGAGGTCGGACTTGGCTTCCTGCAGGCGCTGCTGGAGCCACCCGACCGTCTGTCCGGCCATCTCCTGCTTGTTGCCGAGGTTGTAGGTCACGAAGGTCTCGACGATGGCGTTGGCCATCTTCGCGATGCGCTCGGGATCGTTTCCTTCGACCGCGATCCAGATCACCATGTTGTTCTCGACGGAGGTGACCGTCTCGTGCAGCTGCAGACGGGCGGCCCGGCGCGTGATCTCCGCGTCGCTCAGATCGCGCTTGCCGTAGAAGCCCTGCTCCGTCAGATGCCGGATTACCTTCTCGAGGAAGGACCGGCTGCCCAGGATGCTGGCCTGGGTCTTGAGGTAATCGCGCTCCTGGAAGCCCTCCTTGGGAAGGGGGTCGGTCGTGAGAATCCGCGGCGCCTCGCGGCCCAGCAGCACGCTCGCCTTGGCGCGATAGACCTTGGTCTGGAATGAGATGAACAAGCCGGCCAGAGCCAGCACCAGCGCCATGCTACCGAGAACGAGCCACTTGCGGGTCCAGAGAAGATCGACGTAGAGCCGCAGATCGAAGTCGTGCTCCGGGTCCTGCTGATTTTCGGCCATCGGAAATCCCGTCCATTCAAAGTGATCGAAATGCTCCGGCGCACGTGAAGCGCGCCAACGTGAGAATAGACCGCGGGTCCGGGAGGGGGCATCGGGGAAACCCTTGAGATGGCTCGCGGTGATCCCCTTACCGCGAGCCGCGCTGGCGCCGCGGAAGCCGCGGTTTTCCCTGGTTTCGGCCGCTTCGTTGTTCAGGGGAGTGGTGGACGCTATAGTGAACGTCCCGGTCCTTGCGGAAAGGAAGTCAACATGAAGCGACTTCTCCTCTTGAGTTGCCTCGTGCTGTCGCTTTCAGGAGGCGCGCTCTTCGCCGCCACCCAGTTCGATGTCACCGTCGGCGTGCGGGTCAACGAAGACAGCCGGATTTTCCTGAACCTGGCGAACGAGACCTGGAGGCCTGCGGGCGCGACAGAGATCGTGCGGCGCTGCCCGAATCCGGAAGATGATTTTCCCGTCGTGGCGTTTCTCGCGTACCACTCGCATCGGAGCCCCGGCTACATCCTGAGCCTGCGCCAGGCGGGCTACGACTGGTCGGACATCTTCTTCCAGCTGAACGTCAATCCACGCGTGCTGTTCGTCGGGATCGATCGGGATCCAGGGGGCATCTATCACAACGCCTGGATCGAATGGAGCCGCACCGGCCGCACCGACCGCTATGGCGGCTACGGCTACGGCGGATATGGCCGGCGCCCCCAGTACCGTCTGTCCGATCGCGATGTCGTCTCGCTGGTGCAGGTGCAGACGGCGGCCCGCCACATGAACCGCAGCGCGTTCACGGTCATCATGCTCGACATGGGACGACGGCCGGACGTCTACCTGGCGCGCCACTGGCGCGAGCGCAACGGACGCGATACGTGGAATCGCTACGATGGCCGCCATGGAAGGGATCGAAACGCCGACTACGATCGCTACGATGACCGCGATCATCGACGCCACGATCCGCATCATGAGCCCTACGATCCGGACCGGAGCGAATGAGTCTGCTAAGGTGAGTTCCTCCGGCTTTTCCTTAGATCACCCTATGGTGGAACGCAGCGTCGTGTGAGAAAAAGAATGTGCGGATACTGGTGGTCCGGGGCCACCGCCTCAAGGTGCCTTACCCCGACAAGACGCCACCAGGCGACACGGACCACCATGGTCCACACCCTTTTTATCCTTCGGGGGTGCGGCGCTCTAGCCACCTGCTCCACACAGGAATTGGCCATCATCCTGAGCGCCCGCCCCCGGAGTTAGAAAACCCACCGACATCTTCAATTTCATCCCATCAACGACGAAGTCTCAGTCCCTGAGAGGACCGGCGACCCCAGCACGCGCTCAGCGCGACATATGATTCGATGCCGACGGGGTCGGTCCGGGGAGAACGGGCCTGTACCCGGCCAGCCGATGGATCTCCCGCACGTTGATAAGTAGGTGCGTAGAGCCCGCAGAAGGCGCGCCCGGATCGCCTGCAGCGAACTCGCGCCTGCAGAAGCACGCGAGCGGGAGAGCGATCATCCTGCGAGATGAAACTCAGGAACTGTCCGAATCGATCCTGAGGGACTTACCCTAGGCCGCGCGCCGAGGTTGCGCCGCCCGGTCGAGGACAACTCATCGAATCCGGGACAGGCTCGTCCACAATGGGGGACGGCCTTGCGCTCCCATCGGATGCTCCTCACGCGGGGGATGTGGCGCAAAAAAAGGGTGCGCGAAAGCGCACCCCAGGTATGCATACGATGGCGGCGAGGCCTCAGCGAACCATGGGCTCGGGAGCCTCCCGGCGGTCTCTCTCGAAGTCGGACACCTGGCAGAGCGCATCCTCCTTCGTGAGCCCGTACTTCTCCTGCACCTTGCCGAGCAGCTTGCTCCCGGCAATTTGATCCACCTCATCGTCGGTGAGCCTGCCGCTGGTCTGTTTGACCTGTCCCTTGAGCTGCCGCCAGCTTCCTTCGAACCGATCCCAATGCATCGCGTCTCCTCCGACGAGAGGCTCTCGACGCTCAAACCGCTCTGCGTCCCGAGAGCACCTGGATCAGCACCACCGCCAGGGCGATGACGAGAAGAATGTGAATGAACCCTCCCATGGTGTAGGAGCTCACGACTCCGACCAGCCACAGCACCAGGAGAATGACAAAGATGGTCCAGAGCATTTTGAAACCTCCTTTTCCAAGAAATCCGCTCTTGATCACCGGCGAACGGATGAGCTCCGCCGGGCCAGAAGGTGGATCGCAAAAGTGCAACTACGGTGCCAGGACGAGGATGAATTTCCCGGGGCGCGGCCCGTCGGGTGACTACCTGAGATCGACCCGAGGGAATCGAAGCGGCCCGAAATTATTTGGAAGGACGGGTTATCGGGTGCATACTCGGGAAGTTCGGTGACACGACGAACAGAGCTTGCGGAGCGGAAGGTCACTCCGCACTTGCACGAAAAGGAGGCTTGTGATGACAGACGATGTCAAGCGCCCGCAAAACCAGGGAGGCGGTCGGCAGGACGCCCCTGGATACGGCTCGCAGAACCCCGGACATCACGACACCGGCGGCCGGCAGGATCCCGGACGGCAGAATCCCGGAGGGGGCGGTCGGCAGGAGACTCCGGGGCGCAATCCCCAGGATCCTTCGCGGGAGCCCGGGACGACCGGCCGCGGAGCTCCGGGATCGCAAAGGCCCGAGGACCGCAATCGTGGTGACAAAGAGGATGAAGAGCGCTGAGCCGCCCCCATCCACTCGAGCTGTTTCCCCAAGACCGGCCGCCGCTTCGGCGGCCGCGTCGCTTCTTGGGGATTTTTTTGCGAGATGAGCGGTGGGGCTGGGGGATTATCGCCGCTTCGAGCGGCCGGAGGTTCGTCGACCCGAAGAGGCTCTGCGCGACGAGCCGCGGCGTCGTGAGGAGGAGCCGCGGCGCGGCACCTTGCCCCCGGCCTTCCTCGCCTCGGACAGTCCGATGGCAATCGCCTGCTTGCGGCTGGTGACTTTCTTGCCGGAGCGCCCACTCTTGAGCGTTCCTCGCTTTCTCTCGTGCATGGCCTTCTCGACCTTCGCGGATGCCTTGCTGCCGTATCTCGCCATGATGTTTCCTTCAGGGACTGGTTCGTCGATGCCTTGAACGGGACTCACCCCCGGGCGCGGAGGACCCTCGCGCCGTGAGGAGCGAGCCGCCTCACGGCGGCGCGCGGAGAAGCCCGGCTGATTTTTCCTTGGATGGCTTGGCGGGCACCTGCGAGGCGAGGCGAAGCTCGCCTGACTCACCGATACAGCAGCGTGAAATAGGCCATGAGCCCGAGCGCAAGGGTCAGCAGCTGCGGCCAGATCTCGAAGCCGGCGCCCGCGAAAGCTCGCATGCTGTCCCGCCACCTGGGCTCGGGAGGCGGAGAAGGTCGAAAATGCCGCGGGGGGAGCACGACGTTGGCGATGCGCTTGTCGCGGACGACCCAGGGCGTGCGGTGTCTTGGTGGTTGCATCGGTGGGGCCCTCCATCTCTTCTGACGTCCTATCCGCTTCGAATCGTTACGAAGCTGAAAGAGCGTAAAGGTTTCCCTCAAAGTCGGACAATCGGGGAATCTATGTAGCGATTCCCGCGGAAAACCTTAGTCGAGCGGGCTGCCGATCCCGGGATCCGGGCCCGTCCCGTGCGATGTGCCGGCAATCATCGCCTCGCCGGTTCAGAGTGTGGCTGCGCCCGCGCCGGCGTGCGAGGATGCTTGAGCGGCGGCGTCGACGGAACCGCCGCCGCGGTTTGGAGCAACGCAGCGACACGGAGAGCGAGTCATGCGAGGGAGAAACCTGTTCACGATGATCGCCGCCATCGTCGCCTGCATCGGGGTTTTCCCGGCGCGCGCCGTGGCGGACGCGGCCCCGGGCGCACCCCCCTCCACAGCGGCCGGCTATCGCATGGATCCCTCCAGGAGCCATCTCACGGCTCAGGTCGAGGTGGGAGGAATGATGAAGCACCTGGGCCACCCGCACACGATCGCCATCCGCGATTTCCACGGGGAGGTACAGGCGGATCCGGGGAATCCGGGGAATGCTTCCCTGCGCATGACGTTCGTCATGAGCTCCCTGACGGAGGTGGGCAAGGAGTTCGATGAGAAGGATCGCGAGAAGGTGAACCAGGCGGTGCGAGAGGAGGCGCTCGAGACCTCCCGCTATCCCTCGGCGGAGCTCAAGAGCCGCAGCATCACCGCCAGGCGGACGGGCCAGCATCTCGTCGAGGCCGAGGTGAAAGGGGATCTGACCCTGCACGGCGTGACCCACTCCGTTGCATTTCCGGCCAAGGTTCGATTCGAGGGGGACACGCTGCACGCCAGCGGAGCCTTCACGATTCTGCACAGCGCCTACGGCATCGAGCGCCTCTCGGCGGGCGGCGGCACCATCAAGGCCAAGGACCCGATTCAGGTCTCTTTCGATCTGGTTGCGGAAAAAAAGAGCCCCTAGCGGTCGGTCGATGCGTGCCGACGCTGGGCGATTCCGCTGCGCGCTGCTATCATGAACATCGCCCGGTCCCAAGACCGATGGAGGACCGATCGATGGCACAACAGACATATTCTTCGTCACTGGGAGAGACGACGACCGATTCGAAGCTCGATCAGCTCGCACAGGCTTCGCGCGAGAAATTCGATCAGCTCAAGGAGAAGAGAATCGGTGACGTCTACCGCGATACGAGAGGATGGGTCCAGGACAATCCCGTCAAGATGATGGCCGGTCTGACAGCGGCCGGGATCGTGCTGGGTTGGCTCCTCGGACGGAAGAGGTAGTCGAGTTGCAGCCCCAGATGTTTGAGTCAAACATTTGATGCCAGGTGGTGCCGGCGTGCAGCGCCGGCACCCCTTGGCGCAACCCCCGCCACGAGATCGATCACTCCCGTCAACGAAGTCTTTCGGAATCGTCGGTCAGGCGTCCTCGAAACGATCGTGCAGCGTCCCAGTCCAGCGGCAGCGTATCGCGTCAGCTCCTGTCCCGGAGCCGGCCCGCCGGCGATCCAGCATCGGAGGAGGGTCCGGCGGGGAATGAGGTCCGGGTGACAAGCCTCTGAATCCGATGGAGATGGGCCCGTCGCCCGATGACCGAATGGATTGACCTCCTCCCGCGGCCCGCGTAGGATAAAGATCTCTCACGGGTCGCCAACGCAAGGTTCGCCATGGCCAAGAAGGCGAAAAAAAGCCGCAGCCCAGCCGCCGGTTCACGTCGCCGCCCTGCGACCAGCAGCCACGTCTCGTTTCCCATCGTCGGGATCGGCGCCTCGGCAGGCGGCTTGGAGGCGATCGAAGCGCTGCTCAAGGGCATTCCCGCCGACACCGGCGTGGCGCTTGTCTTCATCCAGCACCTGGATCCCAAGCACGAAAGCCTGCTGACCGAGATTCTGGCGCGCTCGACCACGATGCCCGTGAAGGAAATCACGGACGGCATGCGGGTCATGCCCAGCCATGTGTACGTCATCCCACCCAATACGGATCTGGAAATCAAGCAAGGCGTCCTGCGCCTGCATGCGCGCACCTTCACGCGCGGCCAGCACATGCCCGTGGATGTCTTCCTGCGCTCGCTGGCGGAGGATCAGAAGAACAAGGCCATCGGGGTGATTCTGTCGGGGACGGCCTCCGACGGCGTGCTGGGCCTCAAGGCGATCAAGGCGGAGGGCGGAATCACCTTCGCGCAGGACGAGCAGTCCGCCCGCTACGGCGGCATGCCGCGCAACGCGATGACGGCGGGAGTGGTGGATTTCGTGCTGCCGCCGGAGAGCATCGCGCGGGAGCTCGAGCGCATCGGCCGGCATCCCTACCTGGCCTCGGAGCAGGCGGCGGTGCCCGAGACGCTGCCTCCGGAGAGCCGCGGGAGCTTGACCAAGATTTTCACCGTTCTGCGCCAGACCTTCGGAACGGATTTCAGCGACTACAAAGACACTACCATCCGCCGGCGCATCAAGCGGCGCATGGTCCTGCACAAGATCGAGGATCCTGAAGCCTACCTCCGCTACCTGCGCGACAGCGCCGAGGAGGTGGAAGCGCTCTATCACGACATCCTGATCAACGTGACGAGCTTTCTCAGGGATCCGGTCACCTTCGATGCCCTGAAAGCGAAGGTGTTTCCGACCCTTCTCGAGAACCGCCAGTCGGACGAGCCGATCCGGATCTGGATTCCGGGATGCGCCACCGGCGAGGAGGCGTACTCGGTGGCCATCTGCCTGCTCGAATTCCTCAGCGCCACCGACGCGGCGACGCCCATCCAGATCTTCGGCACCGACGTCAGCGAGGTCTCCATCGAGAAGGCGCGCGCCGGCGCCTACCTGGAGAACATCACGCTCGACGTCTCGCCCGAGCGCGTCCGGCGCTTCTTCACGAGAACCGACGGGGCGTATCGGATCAGCAAGATGGTGCGCGACCTGTGCATCTTCGCCCAGCACGACGTGACCAAGGATCCCCCCTTCTCACGGCTGGACCTCATCACCTGCCGCAATCTGCTCATCTACCTGACGCCGGTGCTGCAGCAGAGGATTCTTTCGCGGTTCCATTACGCGCTGAAGCCGCACGGCTTCGTCATGCTGGGCAGCTCGGAGACCATCGGATCCTTCGGGCATTACTTCCGGCTGGTCGACAAGAAGAGCAAGATCTACGCGAAGCGGATCACGGCCGGCCGGCCGCGGCTCGAATTCCCCCTGACCAAGATCGGAACGGACCGCTTCGGGATCTCCGACAAGAAGCCCGCGCTAGAGGGAAAACCGGAGTTCGACGCCCTCAAGGAGGCCGATCGCATCGTCCAGAGCCAGTACGCTCCCTCCGGCGTGCTGATCAACGACGAGATGGAGGTTCTGCAGTTCCGCGGCCGCACGAGCAACTATCTCGAGCCCTCCCCCGGGACGGCCAGCCTCAATCTGATGAAGATGGCCCGCGAGGGGCTGCTGCCCGAGCTGCGCGCCTCCATTCAGCAGGCGCGCCGCAACAACGCCCCGGTCAGCAAGGAAGAGGTCCGGGTGAGAAGCAACGGACAGACGAAGATCATCAACCTGAAGGTCTTCCCCATTCGCGGGAATCATGGCGCCGAGCCCTACTTCCTGGTGCTTTTCGAGCAGCCGCCTCAGTCCGAGGCCCCTTCCCGCAAGCGGACGGGCAGCGCGAAGGAGCGGGCTTCCGATCTGCGCGGCAAGGACCGCGAGCTGCTGAACCTCAGGCGGGAGCTGGAGGCGACCAAGGACTATCTCCAGTCGATCGTCGAGGAGCAGGAGGCCACGAACGAGGAGCTGAAATCCGCCAACGAGGAGATTCTCTCGAGCAACGAGGAGCTGCAGAGCACCAACGAGGAGCTGGAGACCGCCAAGGAAGAGCTGCAGTCCGGCAACGAAGAGCTGACCACGCTGAACGAGGAGCTGCAGAACCGCAACATCGAGATCGGCCAGGTCAACAACGATCTCCTGAACCTGCTCAGCAGCATCAGCATCCCCCTGGTGATGCTCGCCACCGACCTGCGCATCCGCCGCTTCACGCCGCAGGCCGAGAAGGTGCTGAACCTCATTCCCAGCGACGTCGGGCGGCCCCTGACCGACATCCGGCTGAACATGCATATCCCCGATCTGGAGGAGAGAATCCTGCGCGTCATCGACACGGTCAGCGGGGACCAGGTGGAGGTTCAGGACAAGGAGGGGCGCTGGCATTCCCTGTGGATCCGGCCCTACAAGACCTCCGAGAACAAGATCGACGGGGCGATCCTGATCCTGGTCGACATCGATCCGCTGAAGCGGCACGCGGCGGAGATAACCACGTCCAAATCGCAGCTCGAAGCGGAAGTCCTCGGGCACGAGCGCGCCGAACAGGAGCTGCGCCGTCTCAAGTTCATCAGCGACCATTCCGCCGACGGCCAGGAGCTCATCGACCAGGAAGGCCGGTTCCTCTTCGTGAACCGGCGCGCCAGCGAGCGCCTCGGCTACACCGAGGCGGAGATGCTGCAGCTGAATGTCGCGGACATCGAGCCCACCCTCACGCCGGACAAGATCCAGGACCTGTTCGGGCGCGTCCAGAACGAGCGGGTGCCGCCCTTCGAGAGCGTCCGCCGGCGGAAGGACGGATCGGCTTTTCCCGTGGAGGTCAGCGTCACGCCGGTCACCTTCGACGACGAGCCCTACCTGTTCGTGATCGCCCGCAACATCACCGATCGGAAGAAGGCCGAGCGGCGCACCCAGCTGGCGGTCGAGGCGGCGCCCAACGCGATGGTGATGACCAGCGAGAAGGGAATCGTCTTCCTGGTCAACGCCCAGGCGGAGAGGCTGCTCGGCTATCCGCGGGAGGATCTGATCGGCAAGTCGATCCATCTTCTCTTCCCGCCGCGGTACCGCTCGGGACCGGAAGCCTTTCTCGCCGATTTCCTGGCGCATCCGACCCAGCAGCCCGCAGGCCGGAGCCACCGGGTCACCGCCCTGCGCAAGGATGGCGAGGAGGTGCCGGTGGAGGTCCGGCTGAACTCCATCGAGACCGATGAGGGAATCTGGATGCTAGCCGCCATCGTGGACATCACCGAGCGCATGCAGGCGGAGGAGTCGTTGCACAAGGTGCGCGAGGAGCTGGAAGTGCGGGTGCGCGAGCGCACCGCCGCGCTGAACCAGGCGCTGGAGGAGCTGCAGACCGAATTCGAGCAGCGGCGCCAGCTGACGGCGCAGATGATCCGGATCCAGGACGAGGAGCGGCGCCGGCTGGCGCGCGAGCTGCACGACAGCACCGGGCAGAATCTGGTGGCGCTGAAGCTCGATCTCACGATCCTCCAGGAGAAGGCCGCGAGCCTCGACCAGTCGCTGCGGGAGGTGCTGACGGAGTGCATGGAGCTGGCGGAGAAATGCATCAAGGAGGTCCGCACGCTGTCCTACGTCCTGCATCCGCCCCTGCTGGACGAGCGCGGGCTCGCCTCGGCGCTGCGTCTTTTTTCCGAGGGCTTTTCGCAGCGCAGCGGCATCGACCTGACGCTCGATTTCCCCGAAGATCTGGGTCCCCTGCCGCCGGAGGTGGAGCTGGCGGGCTTCCGCATCGTCCAGGAATGCCTCACCAACGTGCATCGTCACGCGGACAGCAAGACGGCGAAGGTCCACCTCGAGCGCCAGGATCATCAGATGCTGTTCGAGGTCAGCGATGCCGGTAGGGGATTCAAGGCCACGGACGGGGATCACGCGGGCAAGGTGGTGGACCACGGCATCGGCATCCGGGGCATGCGCGAGCGCATCCGTCAGCTGGGCGGCTCCCTGCAAATCGATTCGGGCCCTGGCGGCACGCGCGTCCGGGCCATCCTCCCCCTGGGGGAAGCCGCCTCCTGAGACAAGGTCCTTCTAGTCCTGGAATTCCGGCCGACCGGCCGGCCCTCGCCAGGCGCAGCTTAAGGCAAAGACCCTGATTCGCCTCGGGATTTCACCGTATTGCAAAGGTTTGGCAAAGAAGGAATCATTTACCGGGAGCATACCGGGGTGGGTTTCCGATGAGAACGCGAGTCTTGATTGTCGACGATCACCTCCTCGTGCGGCGTGGATTGCGCACCATTCTCGCCGCGCACCAGGACTGGGAGGTTTGCGGAGAGGCTTCAGGCGGCCAGGAAGCCATTCAGAAAGCGGTGGAGCTGCAGCCTGAGCTGGTCATCATGGACATCAGCATGCCCGGCCTCAGCGGGCTGCAGGCCACCCGCCAGATACGCGAGGCCCTTCCGCAGACGGAGGTCTTGATCCTGAGCATGCACGAATCCCACGAGATCATGCGGGCCGCGCGCGAGGCGGGAGCCCGGGGCTTCATCGTCAAGTCCGACCCGGACAGCCGGCTGATGGAAGCCATGCGCACCGTTTGTCTCCACAAGCCCTACTTTCCCACCAACTGGGGGGAGAACTAGCCCTTCCCGGGGAACCCTTCATCCCTTTGCAGTCTTCCATCCACGAGCCGGCGGAACGCGGAAGTGGCCTGCGGCCGGCGCCTTGCTCAGGAATGTCGGGTCATCAGGTGGGCTGAATGCCGGCGCTGACCGTGGGGAAGGCCTGCCGGGGCGGGCGGACCGTCTCCTTGGGGACGCTGCGGACGGGAGCCACGGCCGAGGCCTCCAGCTCCGGAATCATCTCCGCCTCCGAGATCAGCTCGGCATAGCGCCCCAGCCTCCGCGCGTACAGCCGGCGGTAGTAGGCGGGAAGCTGCGTGGTGCGGCCTTCGTGGAAGCTGCGGAATTCCCCGTCGTCGCGCAGACGATCGCGCGTCCTTCTCAGCTTTCCGAGGATGCCCTGGAAGGCGAAGGCGCGCAGGAAGTAGAGGATCTTGAGGGAATAATCCGGCGTCGAGGCGACCCGCGCCCCGAGGAGATGAAAGGAGTTCGCCGAGGCGTAGATTTCGATGAGCTTCTCGTAGTAGTCGAGGGGAGCATAGTTCCGCAGCGTCATGACCAGATAAGGCATGTAGTAGAAGGCGAACGGCATGGAAGCCAGGATCCGGCCTTCCTTCAGGTAGGACTCGTACAATGGCGTGCGCCCGTAAGGCGTCGGAATGTTGATCGTCGGCCAGACGAAGGGCAGCCGGCGGATGAATTCCTTGGTCATCTCCACCGGATCGTCCCCCTCGTCCAGGTCCGTCCCGAAGATGAAATTGGCCTGGATGTTGGGGACGAACTCGTGGATCTCCTGCAATCGGGCAATCACGCCTTCCAGCTTCTGGCGCGCTCCGTGGCGGCCGAGCCCCGTCTTGTTGTTGTAGTCCGTCCACGACTCGATCCCGGGCGCCGTGTAGAAGCAGTTCGTCTCCTTGAGCCGGCGCAGGCGCGGTCCCTTGAGGATCGAAAGCGAGCTTTCCATCACGTAGGGGTTGCGGGCGCCCGCGGGCAGCTTGGAGATGATGTCGAGCGTGCGGTCGAACTGCACGCCGAAATTGGGATCGTGATAGCTGACGTACACGCCCGGGAAGCGCCGGGCGATGAACTGCAGGTCGGCCGCCAGGCGCTCGCCCGCGATCGAGACATAGGGACGATCCCAGTCGACGCAGAAGTTGCAGGTGTACGGGCATCCGACGCTGGAGAGCAGCCCGATGTTGGCCGCGTAGGGGGGCCGTCCGTCGGTGAGCGTGGAGGTGAGGAGGTGAGGCAGCCGCTCCTCCACCGTGGGAATCTCGAGCAGCGTGCGGCCGCTGGAGACGATCTGGTTGCGATCGTAGGCGCCGCGCAGGATGTCGGCGATCACCTCCCGATCGCAATCGTGCACGGCGAGGTCGAAGAATCTCAGGCAGTCCCGCGGGAACGAGCGCGCGTGCGGCCCCCCGATGACTGTCAGGGCGCCGCGGGCGGCGTGCAGCTTGGCCAGGGCGCAGGCGGTGGCGCTGGCATGCGTGTAGGTGGAGACGAACAGCACGTCCAGCTCGGAGGGCAGCAGGTCGGCCGGATCCTTCTGGCCGTAGAAGGTCGTGTAGGTGACTTCATGGCCGAGCTGATGGCACCAGACCGCCACCGCCTGCGGCATGATGCTGGCGTAGTGTCGCCTGAAGCGGGCGCCGTAGAAGCGCGTTCCCCAGTTCTGCCGGACGGAGTCGCTGATGAGCTCGATGACGCCGACCCGCAGCCTCTTCAAGGGGGCGAACTCCTGTCGCGATGCGAGAAAACGAAAGCGGCCGCGCGGTCCTCAAAGAACGGGAGCAGGCAGGACCCGGGCACGAGCGCGGGCATTATACATGGTGTGAAGGATTTCTATCTGCGGTTCAGCGAAAGGCTTGCTTCAAGGCAGGACGGCAGCGCTCGTCGAGGCCGGCGTCCGCGAGGGTTCCGGCGTCGAGGGAGGCACCTGGCGGGCGCGCACGATGAAGCGGTTCGGCGCATGGCCAACGTAGGTGAACGGATAGCAGGTCACCAGGGTTAGGACCGGATTGCGGGTGTTGGAAAGAACCTCCGTCTGAGTGGGCTTGACGATATTCCTGGAGACGACCTGGTACTCGAAGACTCCGTCGGGAGTGGAGATCTGGACGCGATCGCCAAGCCTGACGCTCTTGAGATTCCTGAAGAACGAGTCGCGATGGCCCGCGAGAACCACGTTTCCCTTCTCGCCGGGGAAAGGCGTTCTTGGCAGGTGTCCCACCGCGCGCCTAAGGGCCCGTGCATCGGTCCCCTCCGCCACGATGCTGTGGATGTTGAGCCTGGTAATCTCGATGCGTCCCACCATGCCGCTCTCCCGGACCTCATCCCGAGTGGCGGTGGCCTTCCAGGTCGCGGTCGCCTTGTGGGCGTGCCGCGCGTGTCCCGCCAGGATGCCGCTCAGCCGTCGACCTTGCATGGTCTCGTAGAAGGATGAATCGAGCTTCGCCCAGGTCCAGGAGCCGAGGCAGAGGAGCGCGAGAACCAGGAGAAAGCGCTCGAGATTGAGCGCCAGGAATTTACCGACTGAAGAAAAACTCATCGCATGACATCCCTGGGGGCCGACGAGGGGCGCCGCGCTCTCGCGGAGGCGCGGACGCCCCAGGTCTGGCAACCCGTCATCCCTAGCGGGCTCGAAGGAGCCGGAAGAAGCGAAGCGCAAACATGCCGACGAGCGCCGACAGACCGATCAGGAGTACGAGCGGCTCGTTGCTGGCCGTACGAGGCATGTGATGCCGCGTCGTGTCCTCGTTCGTGGTGGTTGTCGTGGACGTCGATGTGCCATATGTGTCGGTCGTCGTCCCCGAATTCTGCATGGAGGTGTTGTTGGGATCGGTCGTCCCGGTTGTCGTGGTGCCGGTGCTCGTGGCTCCCGACTGGCTCTGGCTGTACTGGTCGGGATCGGTCTGAGCGAAGAGGTTGCCGGCCATGAAGACGGCCAGGGCGGCCATGAGCGTGACAGCCAATGTGAATCTCATTGGATTCTCCTTGAGATGGCGCGGGCATGCGGGCAGGCTCCGCCTTCGAACGGTGGCGCGCTCCGGATCCCGCGCGGTGGAATGCTTGAAAAGCTGTGAAGAGACGGAAACTGGGGCTCGGCGCTCGTTCATGACTCGGACTCTCTGGGCGTCGTGGCGGGCAGCCACGGCCGCCGATTGCCCTCATGGGGGCGCCGAAGGGCGGAGCGCCTGGCGGCGAGCTTCAGGGCCGGCCGGCGATCCGATCTGAGCAGGGAGCTTCTTGCGCAAGGACATTGGGTGCCGATCCAGGTCGAGAGATTCTTCCGCTGGCTCAATGCGAGGCTCCAAGAAGAGTGAAGGCCGCCGATTTTCTCCATCGGATGAAGTTCCTGGCGTCGCAGACCCGCGTGCTTCGACCAGGCAAGCAAGGCGAAGGGGCAAATCCAGTGCCATCGCGCATCGGGAATCGCGCGAGCCGTAACTTGCTGTCGCGCGGGCGTGTGGAATGGTCGAAGATGAATGGAATGCGCGAGGAGCGTGGAAGAGCTTGTCCTCTGCCGAGCACAAGGTGTTGAGGAAATCTCGTGTCGGCTGATCGCGGCGCGTGCGCCACGCGCGCGTCAATCACGGTTTGCGCGGCACGCGCGTGAGATCTAAGGCTTCTTCTGTATTTCGAGAAGGGAGATTCCCGATCTGGCCGCGCGCTTTCAGTGGCTCAGCAGCGTAAAGTAGGCCAGGATTCCCAGTCCGATGGTGAGCAGCTGAGGCCAGTTGTCGAGGCTGGCGCCGGCGAGCGCCTTCATGCTTTCCCGCCACGCGGAGTGAGGCGGATCCGTGATGCGAAAGGATCGAGGGGGAAGGACGACGCTGATCGGTCGGCTGTAACGGCTCACCCGGGGTCGACGGTAATGTCGCTGATGCATCGGCGAACCTCCATGGACGGGTTGTGGTGGTCCTCGTGCCAAAGATTCGATGACGGCGATGACGGATGATTCCGAGAACCCGGGAAATGTAGCGAGTCGGAGGCCGCGGAGCCATACGGGAGTTTACCTAAGTCGTTCTGGAAGGAACCTGATCAGGCCGGTTGCGATTCAGGAGACGAGGCAGGTCTGCCGCGCCGGAGGCAGGAGATGGTGAAGGAACCCGGCGCCCTGGCCGGCCAGCCACTCGCGCGTGGAGGAGAAGCCGTAGCGCAAGGCGGCCTGGGCGGCGCAAAAGCTCAAGGTGTTACAGAACAGCGGCGTGCTGGAGCGCGGCGGCTCGAGGAGGACGAATTCCGTCTTCGGATAGTTCAGCGAGAGCATTTTGAAGCCGAGTTGGTGGAGATTATGACCGTCGATACGGTTGGCCTGCTGCATGATGGCGTACAGCCCGCGGGAGCGCAGCCGGACGCCGCGTTTCATGTCGACCGGCACGAGCGGGTGGACGACGAGGACGACGTCGGCACCGCATTCCGCGGCGAGGTCGGCGTGCCCGCTGAACCCCACGCCTCCGTCCACGTAGTCCCGCCCGCGGATGGAGAAGGGCTCGAAGACGAAGGGCAGCGCCGAGGAGGCGGTGACCGCGTGGCTGATGGGCACGTCGCGAAGATTGCCGACGCCGAACACGACGCGATGAGCCCGATCCAGATCGATCGCGGGGATGAGCAGCGTGGACCGGACGTCCCGGAACGAATTGGGAAGCCCGCGTGACGCGAGGCCTTCGCGCACGAAGAGCTCCAGGCCGTCCAGGGGGAAGAGGCCGGCGGGCAGCTCCGATTCGGCCCGCGCCAGGCTTTCGGCCAGAGATCTTCGAAAGCCCCCGGCCGCGCCGAAGAGGACGGCCCAGATGAAGCGCAGGAAATGCTTCGCCGTCTTGCGGATGCTGCGCGAGGAGAACATGGCCCCGCGGCGGAAATTCAGCGGGTCGTCGAGATCCTGATCGAGAATCCGGTAGAGATCCAGCGCGTGAATCCCGCTGGCCATCAGCGCCGCGACCACCGACCCGGCGCTGCAGCCGACAAAGATGTCGAACGGCGATTCGCCTTCCAGCTTTTCCTCGAGCGCGGCGAGAACCCCCACCTCGTACATGCCGCCGATCACGCCGCCCCCCGCCAGCGCCAATCCGAGGCGCCGCCGCGCCGGCTGCGTTCCCGCCAGAGAAAGCAAGGGATGAAGTCGATTCCGCATGTTTGAAGAACTCCCGATGAAGGACTCCGCCCGGCAGGCATAGCAATTTCGTTGCCACGCGCGCCGCGCGCCCAAGACTCCGCCGCGTGCGGCGCGGCGCTCGCGCGCTCTTCCACTCGGCCGGAGACGACCTTGAGCGGCGCGCGCGCGACGCAGCTTTCTCCGCGCGCGTGAGCTCGACACGGTTCGCCGGGGTTCCATTCGCCGATGAAAATCCTGCCGTTCGTCCGTCGCAGAGGACAAGAACTCGAGCGGCGCGAGGATGGCCGCAGAATCGTGACGAGGATCTGTCGACGCGGAACGGCCTCGATCCTCCAGGCGAGCGGGAAAGAACGCCATACCCAATCGGTGAAAGCCTCGACACCTTGTTTCGGGTACTTCCGCCGCAGATCGGGTAAAGCCCTCACGCGCCGCTCTCCGCTTCCCTCGACAGCGAGCTTCTTCTTCACGTGGCACGTGGCGTGCAATGTCCCGCGCAGGGTCGAAGCCTTTCGACGTGACGAGGTCGCCTTGAGACACGCAATGCTCGCGGTTCTTCTGGTCGTTCCGTCGCTCCTTCTCGCCGCGCCGCAAGATGCCGTACTGCACGCCGGCGGCATCCCGCCTCCCGATTTCCGGCTGGAGCAGGCCGCCGGGGCGGAGGAGATCGCCATTCCCTTTCAGAGCGTCAACCACCACCTGCTCCTGCCGGTCATGGTCAACGGCGCCGGTCCGTTCCAGATCATCCTGGACACCGGCATGCCGATGGAAGACTTGATCCTGTATGACAGCGAGCGGGTGAAGGATCTGAATCTTGCCTACCTCGACGCGCAGATGAAGGTGGCCGGCGCGGGTGGGGATGGAAAGGGAATGTCCGCGCGCATCGCCCAGGGCGTCGCGCTGGGAATCGGAGAGCTGAAGATTCTGGACGAGAGGGCGACGGTGCTGTCGACCCCTCCCGGGTTCGCCGGCTATCACGACGGAGTCATCGGCGCGGCGCTCTTCCGGCATTTCGTCGTGAGCATCGACAACGATCGCAGGGTCGTCACGCTGCGCCGGCCGGAGACGTTCCGGCCTCCGGAGGGAGCGCGCCTGGTTCCGCTGACGATCGAGCAGAACCGCGTGTACGTGGACGCAACCGTGCGGGTCGAATCGGGCGAGGCGGTGCCGGTGAGTCTGGTGGTGGATCTGGGCGCCTCGCATGCCGTCTCGCTCAACCTGTCGAAGGAAGGGCGGCTGCGCGTTCCCGGCCGTGTGATCGCGACGGGCATCGGGCGGGGAGTGAGCGGAGAGATCCTGGGACGGGTGGGGCGCATTCGCGCCTTCGAGATAGGCGGCTGGACTCTCGGTGAGGTGGTCGCGACCTTTCCCGACAAGGAATACCAGTCGCCGCACGGGGTCGACTCGCGCGACGGCAATCTCGGCAACGGCGCGCTCAGCCGCTTCAACGTGACGATAGACTACGCCGGCCGGCGGATGTTTCTGGAGCCGGCGCGCTCGTTCTCCGAGCCTTTCGAGTGGGACATGTCGGGGTTCCAGGCCGAGTCCGCGGCCGACGGCGCTGTCCGCGTGAGCCGGGTGCTGCCGGGCTCGCCGGCGGCCCAGGCGGACATCCAGGAAGGCGATCGCGTCGTCAAGATCGGCGGGAAAGAAGTCACTGAAACGACCTTCTTCCGATTGCGCGAGCGCCTCAAGAAGGACGGGGAGACGGTGGTCGTGGAGCTGCAGCGGGACGACAAGCCGAAGACCGTCTCACTCAAGCTGCGAAGGCTGATTTGAAGTGGGCTGGGACGACTCGGTCATCTCGAAGAGCGAATCGCTCAGCGGCGGATTGACCTCGACGGTATCCACCGTGACGATGAGGTGCTGCGGGCGTCCGGAGGCCGCCACCTCGATGCGATGGGGAAACGGCACGCCGTCCGTCTTGCGGTAATCGCTGAAGGTCGCCTCGATCTGCACCGGCCGCCCGTGCAGTTGTCGCGTGGCGACGGTCCGCAGCCGGTAGAAGGTCCTGGCGTCGAGGAACTCGTAGCGGACGGCGCCGCTCTTCAGCGTCAGCTTGAGCTTGTAGGCGGCGTGGCCGTCGATATCCTCCCGGCCCACCAGCTCGACCTGGTGGCCTTTTGCCTTCCAGTCCACCAGCGGCCCTTCGATGTCGCCCTGCTCCGACGCCTCGCCGATCACCTCTTCCGGCAGCGCCGTCGGGCCTTCGTTCCCCTCGAAAGGCGACATCTTCCAGCCGCGCTCGCCGTTGGAGACGAACACGCTGGTGACTCCCTGCACCGTGAACTCGAAGCGCGTCAGGTTGGGCCGCTTGCGCTCGCGCGTCACGAGGGCCTGGCGGTCCGCTCCGGCGGCAATCCGTCCCGTCTCGCGCAGCGTCTGGATCGCCCGGATCTTCTTCAGCCCGCCGCACGCCTTGAGGTGGCGCGCGACGATGTCGTCGACGCTCGCGGTCCCGCCGGCCGTGTCCGCCGCGGCGGGCGCGGCCAGCGCCAGAGCCGTCGCCAGAAAGATGGATGAAGCGCGGAGCAGGCGGCTCACTTCGGCGTTCCGGGAGGTGGCGTGGCGGCGGGCGGCGGCTGCGCCGGCTGCTCCTGTTGCGGG
>Ga0066903_100000875_pt1 | contig 20554 bp, 18 predicted proteins | sample PanSoiMetaGPlot1_FD_67491 | JGI IMG/M metagenome (GOLD analysis project Ga0066903, IMG submission 67491) | Tropical forest soil microbial communities from Panama analyzed to predict greenhouse gas emissions - Panama Soil - Plot 1 (version 2) | ecosystem: Environmental > Terrestrial > Soil >... | reverse complement strand
TTTCACGTGGCAGAAGTTTTCACGGGCTATAAGGGCCAGTATGTGCCGGTTGCGGAAACGGTCCGCGGTTTCAAAGAAATTCTTGAAGGCAAACATGACGATGTGCCTGAACAGAACTTCTATATGAAGGGCGGAGTCGAGACCATCAAAGAGACTTAGTCATGGCGACCCTCCGGCTCGAGATTGTTACACCTGAAGAAAAAATTTACTCCGAAGACGTGGAGATGGTCACGTTGCCGGGTTCGGAAGGAGAACTGGGAGTTTACCCCAAACACGTTCCGCTGCTAACCACCCTCGTGCCGGGCGAGCTGCGAGTTGTAAAGGACGGTCGCGAAAGGTCCATGGCAATAGGCGAAGGCTTTGTTGAAATTAAGACCGACGCAGTGTCGGTCCTGACTGACATGGCACTTGAAGCCGAGAAGATCGACATTTCTGCCGCCGAAGCAGCTGTCGAACGCGCCAAGGCGGCTATGAAAGAAGATCAAACGCCTGAACAGGTGGCCGCCATTCAAGCGTCGCTGCAGAAAGCACTTGCTCAGTTGCACGTCAAACGGCGTCGCCACGGGTAGCCCAATTGTAGAGGCGCTTGTGTCAGGCGTCTGTTTATTTCAAATTTGCTGCTTGGTAAAAGCACCGATACAAACTCTCGGAATCATTGCTGGGAACGGCGTGTATCCGCGATTGCTCGCAGATGCGGCGCAAGAAGCAGGCGTCAAAAAAATAGTTGCAGCCGCATTTACGGGCGAGACCGATCCGGAACTTGAACGACACGTCCATCTAATCGAGTGGATGCGCGTCGGACATCTTAATCGGTTGTTGAAGTTTTTTGAGCGAAACCAAGTCCGTCATGGGATCATGGCGGGACAAATCGCGCCGAAAAACCTGTTTGACCTTCGGCCTGATCTAAAAGCGTTGCTATTACTGGGAAAACTCAAAGAGCGTAATGCTGAATCGATCTTTGCCGCGATTGCAGACGAGCTCGCCAAAATAAATGTCGACTTACTACCGGCGACAACCTTTCTAGAGGAGTGCGTTGCGTCAGCGGGCCTGATTGGCGGATCGAAATTATCGAGACGTGAGGAAGAGGATGTGGATTTGGGTTGGAGGATTGCGAAGGAAATCGCGCGGCTCGACATCGGGCAGACCGTCATTGTGAAAAATGGGACCGTCGTGGCCGTGGAAGCGTTCGAAGGAACGAACGAGGCCATCAAACGGGGCGGCGCGCTCGCGCGGGAAGGCGCGGTAATGGTTAAAGTCGCCAAGCCGAATCAAGACATGCGTTTCGATGTGCCGGTAATTGGCGTTGAGACGATCCGCCTTGCGACGGGAGCGAAATTGCGTGTTATCGCAGTGGATGCCGGGAAAACCCTGGTGCTTGAACGCGATGCGGTCGTCGATCTCGCCGACCGCTCGAAGATCTCGATCGTTGCTCGGTAATATCCAGAGTGTTCCATGGCATGATCGTACTCTAGCTGCTCACTGCCGGGACGCGCTTGTATCTCTTAGCCGTCACGCCAATCTCCGTCTGTTCTCGCTAAGAGAAATATTGCTATTGGCCTCCGAATCGGCAGAATAGGCGGTAAGCATTGGGGAGGCGCCATCAAATGCTGCGTTTAGCGAGTGATCCTTTCTGGCGGAGCCTGCGCTCTCAACAACGTACAACTAGGGCGGTCAGCTTCGAGACCGGCATCATGATCCGTGCCGGTATTTTGGTTTTCATAGGCTATTATCTTGGGGCAAAAGTCGGACTTGCGCTGACATTTCAGCCACACCCGATTTCGGTTTTCTGGCCGCCGAATTCCATTCTCCTTGCGGCGCTGTTGCTGACGCCACCGCGTACATGGTGGTTCTTATTGTTGGCGGCTTTCCCCGCGCACTTGATCGCCGAGCTGCAATTTCATGTTCCTCTGCCGATGATTGTCTGCTGGTTTATCAGCAATTGTAGCGAAGCAGTAATCGGAGCCGGGCTGACCCGTTACTTGCTTGGCGGCCCGGTCCGCTTCGACAATTTGCGTGGCGTCGCCGCCTTTTGCCTGTGCGCGGGATTTCTTGCCCCTTTTCTATCCTCATTCATGGACGCTGGATTCGTTGCGCTGAATGGTTGGGGCCGGAGCAGTTATCTGGAGAATTGGCGTAGCAGATTTTTCTCTAATGTGCTGACCACGCTTACTCTAACGCCTGCCATTCTAACGTGGTGCGACTTCAAGTTTGCTCAATGGAGAGAAATATCGAACCGCCGCGCATTGGAAGGCAGCGTTCTCTTTTTAGGCCTGGTGATAACGAGCAGCATTGTGTTGTACAACGCGGGGAAAGATTCCGATCCGGCCCTGTTTTATGCGCCTCTGCCGCTTCTGCTTTGGACCGTGTTCCGTTTTGGACCGCGCGCTACTTGTGCAGCTGTCTTGATCGTCACGTTTCTGGCTATTTGGAGTAGTGCTCATGGTCACGGGCCATTTACAAAAGAAAGTGCGGAGATCAATGCGCGCTCTATCCAAATGTTTCTTGTCGTCATGACCGTTCCAATCATGCTGCTGGCGGCCGGAATCCAGGAACGCAGGATCGGGGAGAGCGAACTGCGCGAAAGTGAATCGCGTTTTCGAATTGTGGCTGATGCCGCGCCCGTTTTCATCTGGATGTCCAGCGTGGACAAACTTTGCAGTTTCGTTAACAAACCGTGGCTGGAGTTTACCGGCCGCACGCTGGAACAGGAACTTGGAAGTGGCTGGGCTGAAGGCATCCACCCGGACGACGTTCAAATGTGCCTCAAAGTGTACGCGGAAGCCTTCGATGCTCGTAAACCGTTTATGATGCAATACCGGCTGCGGCGGAACGATGGCCAATATCGTTGGGTTACTGACGAAGGCGTGGCCCGCTATGACGCCGAAGGAAGGTTCGTCGGTTATATCGGCTCTGCGATAGATATCACCGAACTCGTAAACAAAGACACGGCTTTGAGGGAAAGCGAAGAACGCATGCGTTTGGCGGCGGATGCCGTCAACATGGGGATCTGGGAGTGGGACATTCGCAAAAATGAAATCTGGGCCACAGACGCGCGACGCTCCCTGTTAGGATGGTCAGCCTCGGGAAAGGTTACCTTCGAAGATTTCATTTCCGGTATACATCCAGAGGATCGCAATCGGATTCGGCGGACGATCGACGACGCAATTGCAAGACGAAAAGATTATGAGGCCGAGTACCGCCTTGTTTTGCCTGATGGCGTCGTCCGTTGGATGGCAATGCGGGGTAGCGTTCACGTCGCCCGAAACGGTAAACCGACGCGCGTTCTCGGTATCAGCATCGATATCACTGCTCACAAACAGGCGGAGCTTGAAGCCAGACAGCGCCGCGATGATCTCAGTCATCTCAGCCGTGTAGCCTTGATGGGCGAAATGTCCGCTTCAATCGCGCACGAGATTAATCAACCGCTTGGCGCGATCTTAAGCAACGCGGAGGCGGCGGAACTGTTGCTCGAATCCGAAACGCCACCGCTGGATGAAATCCGAAAGATTCTGGCCGACATTCGCACTGATAACCTTCGCGCGAGCGACATTATTCGCCACCTTCGATTGCTCGCTCGGAAACGGGCGATGCAAATAGAATCGCTCGACTTGAATGAGGTTACCGTCGAGGTGGTCAAGTTAATGGAAGCAGAAGCGCTGCGGCGCAATGTTTCAGTGCACACTGATTTCACCGCTGTGCCCGCAACCACTTTTGGGGATCGCGTGCATCTTCAACAAGTCCTCATCAACTTGATTCTGAATGGAATGGAAGCAATGGCGGACACGCCGGAAGCAGAACGGCGCCTTCTTGTTCGGACGGCGACAAATGGAGATCGACGCGTGGAAATTTCAGTGACGGATTTCGGCCAGGGTATTGCTCCTGAAAAGTTGCCGCGGTTGTTTGATTCCTTCTTTACGACTAAGGAAACTGGAATGGGACTTGGCCTCTCCATAGCGCGTTCCATAATCGACGCCCATCAAGGGTCCATTTCTGCGGAAAACAATGCGGATGGTGGGGCAACATTCCGATTCAATCTTCCAATTGACGGCGAGTTAGCCGGTTCGTAATGACCTCACCGGTGTCCGAAAAGCCAATTGTTCATGTCGTCGATGACGATGACTCGGTTCGCAAGGCAGTTACAAGATTGCTGCGTGCGGCTGGCTATGATGTTCGGGCCTATGGGTCCGCGGGCGATTTCGCGTTGGCAAATCGCGAAAACCACAGGCGTGGTTGCTTGTTGCTTGATGTGCGAATGCCTGGCCCGAGTGGTTTGGATCTTCAGGAAGCGCTTGCCCGGGAAGATGAGCCGTTGCCCATCATCTTTCTGACAGCATACGGAGACATTCCCACAACTGTTCGTGCGATGAAGGCGGGCGCCGTCGATTTTCTCACCAAGCCGATCAAGCGCGATGTATTATTGAGTGCGGTCCGTACAGCTCTTGCTCGCGACATGCGGGTACACACTTCGCGCGAGCAACTGCGCGATCTGCGCGCGCGTTTTGCAAAATTGACGCCACGGGAGCGGGAGGTGTTTGAACTGGTTGTTGAGGGCAGGTTGAACAAGCAGATCGCAGCCGAACTCGGCATGGCCGAGCGCACGGTCAAAGCGCACCGCGGCCAGGTGATGGCGAAGATGCAGGTGACCTCCGTCGCTGAACTGGTGCATCTCGCCGATAAGATGCAGTACGACCTGTCATAATTCGCGACTTACTCTACAAAATCGCCCTGCTCACGCTGCCGGCGCGGCTTCGTCCGAGCACTGTCATTAATCAACAGACTTGGCATGTGCGGCTTTTTTTGCTGGGACGAATTTGTTGACCAGCGTGTTGGTAACCTTCTCCAACAAACCTCCCCAGACACTGAGAACCGCCAACGTCGGGATGGTAATCAAGAGAAACGCCCAGATTGGAACCTCCCGAATGCGGAGCCCGAGCCAGATGACATAGGGCTGGTGAATGAGATAAAGACCGTACGAATAAAGTCCGACGAGTCCGAAAACTCTCGCTGATCCAGTAAACAATGAAATGATCCCGGCAATGCCGACGATTTCGAGCATGCAACACGCTCCGGTAGCAAAGTCGACGAAGATATACTCGTACAACCCACGATAGAGTTGCAGCGCCGCAGGATAAAGGACGAGACCAAGAATTAGTCCTGTTCCACGAAGCAGAAGCCATTCAACACGCGCAGTTGATCGTGTGTGCCACATGGCAAGCGACATTCCAAGCGCGAACTCGGGCAGGCGGCAAACCGCAAAACCGCCAAGCACCCACAAGCCGTTCTGGGGCCAGGCTACAAGCAACACGTAGCGCGCAAAGAAACCAACGGCGCATGCGATTACCAGAAACCACGACGGACCCAGTCGTCTCGCCGTCAGAAAGAGCAGGGGAAAAATGGCATAAAACTGGATCAACATTGAGACGTACCACCACGCCGCGTTGAGGTACATGAAATTCATCTCAATATCAATGAACCGCAGACCGAGAAGACTCAGGATGATGCGGTCATCCACGGGCTCCAATCGCGCGACGAACGGCGAGAGAAGATAAACCAAATGCGCGACCCAGTACATCGGATAAAGCCGAAGAAAACGTGCGCGATACCACGCGCCCCAGGCTGCCGCGCCGGATTCCGCGCGGCGCATGGTCGATTGCATCAGTGTCCAACCGCTGAGAATGATGAAAACACCAACGGCATGGAATCCAAGTCCTGAAACATTGAACCACACCAGTCTCAGGATAGTGAGGGCGCTGGTTGCAAAACTGCTCCAATTAGCTGGTGGAAGAACACCGTACTGGTAGTAAGTCGTGAAAAAATGAAAGTAAGCGACGAAAAGAATCGCGAGCCCCTTTGAGATGTCGATCCAAAGGAGGCGTTTCACCGCATGGGCTTAGCAGGCGAAAGCCGCTTTGGTCAAGGCATGCGGATTTGGCCCGACCTGAACGGACGTAGATACCAAACTGAGAATTTACCGTTCCTGAGAGGCCGACGACGCAACTGCGGTGGCTGGTCGAATCGTGCTCCCGGCCAGCGCGAGGATTACGTCCGTTTTTGCGATGGTGCCGATTAAATGTTTCGTTGCCGAATCATTTACGACCGGTAACCGCTCTCCGTCGTGATGCCTGAAGCGCTCCAGAGCTACGGTCAACGATGCAGTAGGTCGAACTACAGGGATCGAATCGTGCAGGAGGTCTCCCGCAATAACGACCCTCGCGAGCTCCGGTGTGTTCAGATAGTTCTTTATATCATGCAACGATACCGCGCCGAGAAACCGGCCGTGATCGGCCACATAAAGATAATTGAATCGCGTCTGCACAAATTTCTCCGCGATTTCCGAAAAGCCGGCCCTTGGCGATATGGTCAGCGGGTTCGGTTTCATAATGTCGCCGACATGAAGCTCCGCCAGTTGCTTGCGGTAATCTCCGGCGCCTTTGCGTTTCAGCGCTTCAGCATAAATCGACTCCTTTTCGATGCCGACGGAGGTGTAATAGGCAACCACGCACGCAAGCATCAACGGGAGAATGATCTGATAGTCGAGCGTAATCTCGAAGATCATGACGATCGCCATGATTGGAGCGTGAGTGGCAGCCGCCAGAAATGCACCCATACCGACGAGCGCAAATGCGCTTGGATTGACCGAGAAATGGCCTAGCAAATGGTTTGTGCCGGTGCCGAACAAAAATCCGAGGCTCGCGCCGATAAAGAGCGTCGGCGTGAAGACTCCACCCACTGCGCCAGAACCAAAGGTCGCGGTTGTGGCCAGTATTTTGAAAATCAGAATGATAGCGAGAGTTTGCCAGAGCCATTCGCCACGCAAAATCCCGCTTACCGTGCTGTAACCGTTGCCGCAGACTTCAGGATGAAATATGGCGAGGACACCTACGATAAGGCCGCCACCGCACATCTTCAGGTAAACAGGCGCGCGGATGTGCCCGATCAAATTTTCGGTGGCGCGTAGCAACCGGATAAACCATGGCGCAAGCAGGCCGGCTCCAAGGCCAAGCAAAAGGTAGGGCAAAATTTCCCAATTACCGTTGAGTTGGAACGGCGGAATCTTGTACAACGGGTCGCGTCCGAGAAATCCTTGCACTGTCAGCGTGGCGATCACAGAAGAGAAAACCAGAGGGCCAAAAATTTCCATGGCCAGCGAACCGAGCACGATTTCAGCGACGAACACCGCGCCGGCGATCGGCGCGTTATAAGCTGATGCAATTCCCGCGGCGGCTCCGCAGCCGACAAGCAATCGCAGTCGTGGCGTGGACCATTTTCGCAGCCGCCCAGCGAGCGATGCGACCAACGCTGATAGTTGCACGAGCGGGCCCTCGCGCCCGATCGATCCACCTGAAGCGATGGTGAAAAGTGACGATAAGCATTTCAACAGGGTGCGTCGCGCCGCGATTTTTCCGTCGCCTAGGACCACCGCCTCCATGTAATCGGTGGTCGTAACCTCCCCACGCAATCGTGTGCCGAACTGAATGATTGCGCCCGCGATGAGACCGCCGATTGCTGGAATGGCAAGGCGTGATAACGGGGGGAGTTCGGAAAAACTTTCAACCAAGCCTGGCTCGGAGCTGCCGGTGAGAATTTTGTGAACGAAGCTTGTCGCGACGCGGAATACGATTGAACAAACACCGCCGCAAAAGCCGATCGTGCCCGACCAAAGCAGCGTCGCCTGAAGATCGGTTGGCTGGATCCGCTCCTGAAACCAAACCAGGAATTTGAGCCGGCGAAAGGTGTTGGGGCTTGCACGGGGTGATTTGGTTACGGCACTGCTGGAAGCCACCCTTATCAACTTGATGCGTCAGAGCCAGCGTCAAGCGGGAGAATGATCTTGCAGCGCCCCAGTCTGTTGCTGCCATCGATCCGTCAGGAGGTTGGTGTTGTGAACAGGAAGATATTTCGGTCGAACGGGGACGCTTGGCGTCGTGCTGCGACCGTCTTAACTCGCAACCGCCGGCTGTTCGCTGCCTGCCGTTTCCGCTTTGCCGATCGTCAGCGCGAGAAATGTGGAGATAACCGCTAATCCACCGAGCAGAAGAAACGCATCGGTGTGTGTGCCGGTTCGTGTCTTCAAAAAGCCGATCAGCGCCGGTCCGGCGAATCCTCCGACATTTGCGATCATCGTTACAAGAGCTACTCCGGCAGCCGCGGCCGGCCCAGTGAGAAACTGAGTCGGCATTGACCAAAACGGCCCATAACTGCCGCAATGTCCCAACGGGACAAGGGCCAGCGCTATAATCGCGAACACAGGTTGGTTTAACAGAGCGGATCCTATAAGGCCTACCCCGGATAAAAATAGCGGCACGGCTATATGAATTGGTCGCTCGCCTGTGCGGTCGGAATGATAACCATTCAAAAGCATGCCCACGATGGTCACTGCACTGATCGCACCCAGCACGAGGCCTATCTTGAAGTTACTAAGTCCCGTAAGTGACCTGATGATGAGCGGTCCCCAGAAAGAGTAGCCATAGAACCCGGCTGCGGCCAGAAAGAAAATGATTCCTAACTTCCAAACAGTGCCATCGGTTAAAGCTATGCGGATATTCGGCTTTAAGACGCAAGCTTTTCGCTCGACTATAAGCGTTTCTACCAACCAGTCGCGTTCCTCCGGTCCCAGCCAGCGCGCCGTTTCCGGCCGGTCATTCAGATAAAAAATCACGACGCCGCCTAGAATAACCGCCGGCAATCCTTCGAGGAAAAACAACCACTGCCAGCCGCTTAAACCGTAAACGCCATCCAATCCAAGCAGCGCCCCGGACAGCGGCCCTCCTATGAGCCCGGTCACAGGGACTGCCGTCATGAATGCTGCGATTGCTCGGGCGCGTTGTGCCTTAGGATACCACAGGCTTAAGTAGTAAATTACTCCCGGGAAGAAACCTGCTTCAGCAGCTCCAAGAAGGAATCGTAACAAATAGAAAACTGCCGGCGTTCGCACAAGCATCAGGCCTGCAGAAATCAGGCCCCATGTTATCATAATTCGCGCGATCCAAAGTCGCGCTCCGACTCGTTCCAGGATGATGTTGCTTGGTATCTCAAATAGACAATAACCGAGAAAGAAAATGCCCGAGCCCAAACCGAAGGTCGCCGCGCTGAAGCCAAGATCGGCGTTCATTTCCAACGCTGCGAAGCCGACGTTTACCCGATCCAACCAGGCGACAACGTAAAGGACAAAGAGAAACGGGATTAGCCGCCACGTCACTTTGCGGAGAGTAGTCGCCGACAATTCATCCTCGCGGGTTGTCCCGATACTATTTGGAATCAAATCAGACCGTTCGTCAGAGTTTTTCACATCTCGCAGAGCTTAGACCGTTGGAGTCGCAACGAAAGGAGACAAAGCTTTACTTGTCATTTACCCACGATTTTGACTGGAAAACACTTCTCCTAATCAGACCAAACTATGTCAATAAGAGCAATCGCAGTCCTCATTGGAGTTATCGGCATTACGGTCGCTGTTCATGCAAGCGTCCCAATTATCGTCTCCAGTGGTGTGGGGCGGCGCATAGCCACGAGCTTCTCTAAAAAGGCGAATGATCAACTCGAGAACGGCGACGTGACAGGTGCGAAGCGCAATGTAGATGCGGCGTTGCACGCTGATCCTAAATACTGGCCCGCGCTGTATCAGCGCGCCGAAATTTTTGCAATGCAAGGGAAGTACGAACTTGCGATGCAAGATTGCAATGAAGCACTCCGAGAATACCCGGCATTTGTCGACGCGTCTCTTTTACGCGCTACGATCAACGCGATGTATGGAAAATACGCGGAGGCGTTGAAGGAATTTAACTATGTCATTTCGCTCCATCCTCAGCGTGTTACTCTCGGCAGAGCCTTGAAACAACGCGCGTGGTTGCAGGCAACTTGCCCAAATCCAGCATTTCGTAACGGTCAGCAGGCAATCAAGGACGCTAAAGCTGCTTGCAGCATCTCTGAGTGGCGGGACGAAAACACGATCGATACGCTAGCCGGTGCATACGCCGAGACCGGCAATTTTGATTCTGCGGTGCGTTACGCAGCCCAGGCTCTCGCAGCAAAAGGAATCGCGCCAATCGACCAGAAACACATTCAACAGCATCTGACATTATTTCAGCAGCGTCGGCCGATCCGATTGTAAGAGAGGTTGCTAATCGCAAATGATAATCGCGCTTTAAGTTGCCGATGCCCGGACCTCAATGGATTGTTGACGGAACCAGAATCGCGTCGCTCATACCATGCACAAACTTCTTATCGGCTGGAACGATTGTCGCCAGCGCGCCTCGTAATCTTACGCGATCCGGTTCGACGAAGAAGTACGGGCAAAGCCGAATGCGGCCTTTCATCGTCTTCAACTCCTTCGAGTCAGGATCCCAATATCGGTGCTCGAAGAGGCCGCCCTTATGAAAGCGTTGCATGATCGTCGGTGACGATTCGAATGTCTCAAGCGCATGATTGATTCGCTTTTCCCACTCAGCATGCGGCAGATCTGCGCCGAGCGCGACGCCGCGACTGCCCCAACCGAGTGGTGAAAAGCCGCTTACTTTCAAAAGAAGGTCTCGGTCTTTCTGGCTGAACTTCGCTGCCTCGCGCCAATCATTTATCTCCAAGCGTGGTATGACCGCGTGTTGTGGCAAAGGCATTGGATCAAGCAGCCACGAGTAGGGAAGCACTTCTTGTAGCTTAACGAAATATTTATCCCCTAGTTCGCGTCGCCAAAATTCACGCAATGGCTGCATCCAAAAAAGCGCGAACCACATTTTCTCTTCTAGATAAGGCTTGATCGGTGGCGTGATGGTGATGCGGCCTTCTGCGTTTGCCCGCAATGTGTTCTCGATTCCTGGAATGTTCGGTAGATCAAATAATTCGAAAAATCGATACACGGCGCGCCCATCTTGTGGCTTGTAGTTCTCAGCCGCTACAACACGCCAACTGTCCCTGGGATCGGTGATCCCGGCCGGGTTGGGATCACGAACAAGGCCGGAGTCGGCGACTCCGGCTACATTTGGCATCGAGAATCCGGCATCCAGCGTCTTCTGGTTCAATCGCGCGGCGACCCATTCCATTTCTGGTCGGTACGTAGCGGCCTCCCGCGAGATGACGATGTCGCCGCCGTTTGGCAACACAGTGCGAAATCCATCGAGCACCCCAGTTGGCCCGCCGATGACCTGGATGTCGAATGTTGAATAAGTTTGATTGAGCCAACCAGTCAGGCCGATTCCGCCGGGCACGGAATCGATCTCGGCAATGATATAGCCCGTGTCCGTCAGGATGAGATCGGGCCGGATCACTCGCGGTAAATCCTCACGAATTTCTTTGTGCCTCGAAAATTCAATCAGTTCTTTGGGTTTGCCGGCATCGAGATAGCGAGCCACCCACGCGGGCTGTTTGTTTTTAATACTCAGTTGATAGAGTTGATTACAGGCGCGTTGAAAAACGAACAATCGATGCCCGAGTTGTTCCAGTTCGCTAACAAACTTTTTCTCGATCGGAAATGCATCAGGCGAAAGCAGCCAGTCCTTTTCGGCGAAAAGGCCTTCTTTAGGAAAGGCGGCGCGGATTGCTTCCAAACGGTTCTCCGTGTCGACGACCATTTCCCAAACGTCCAACGTCCAACGCTCAACGTCCAACGTTCATTGGTACTGTTCCGCCTTAGGCGATGAGCGTTTTCTTGAAAATTGCCTCTATCTTCCTGCCGCCATTTTCTTAAGCGCGAGCTTGACCAGATCCTCCGCCGCCTTCGTTTCGCCTTTATCCTGCAGGTCCCGCACTACTTTGTGTGCATCGACTTGTTTGTAGCCCAACGCGATTAGCGCGAGCACCGCTTCGTTCGCCTGCTCCTGCTCGGGAGTAGGCGCATGTGCGGCGCTGGCTGCTTCCCAAGCTGCTGCAACGCCAAGCTTGTCTTTCAATTCAAGAACGATTCGCTCGGCTGTCTTTTTGCCGAGGCCGCTGATTTTTGAAATTGTGGCGACATCGGAGTTCACGACGGCGGCCTTGAAATTGTTGACGCTCATCCCGCTGAGCACTGCGAGTGCCAGCTTCGGTCCGATGCCGCTCACACTGTTCACGAGCAATCGGAAAAGATCGCGCTCAGCGGACGTCATGAATCCGTAAAGCACATGTGCATCCTCGCGAACTGCCAGATGCGTGAGAATACGAACCGGGTGACCCGGCTCCGGCAGTCGGTCGTAGCTGGACAGCGGGATAACAACTTCGTAGCCGACGCCGCCGACATCGATGATTGCGTGTGTGGGCAAAGCGTTCACGAGTTTGCCATCGAGAAAAGTGATCATGAGGAATCGTTAAACGGTTGAAGCGCTGAAGCGTTAAAGCGGTTCCGGAAATTTAGCAATTCAGCATTTTTAGGGGTTCAACGCGTTACTCAGGTTTCAGAACAAGCGTGAGATCAACCTGTTTGCCTTTCGCGATGTTGAAGCCACGTGTCGAGAAAGATTTCCATTGTTGTGGCCGATCTGAAAACAATGTCCCCGCGACAGAACTAGGCACAATTATAAAACGCGGACCGGGCCCAGACATGAAATCGGTTGCGTTCTTTTTGTTCAGGCGCGTGAGAAAGCCCATTACTTGTGAACGAAAATACCAGACGAGGCTTGGCTCCTCGAATTCGACCGAGGCGAATTGCATGTTCGATTGCAAAGAGCCGCGCGACTGTTGAAAAAGCTGATAGGCAGGAAAAAATCGGGTGACGAACGGTGGGATGACAAGCGCAATCGCAATCCAAACACACGCAGTCACGATAGCGAGGGTTCGAAAAGAGGAGCGGTGATTCTTAGTAGCCGTTCCGCCTCGCCAGTGACGGGCAAGCAGGAGCGCCAGCAAAGGAAAAGCCGGCAAGGTGTAGTGCGGCAACTTCGTCGCGACCAGTGTGAAGATCACGAAAATGATCGCCATGCCGGTGAGAAGATAATTATCGATCTCCTTCCCGCCGTAGCCGGCATTGGCGATCCCGGCTTCGTTTCGCGTCAACCTGCGAATCAACCACGGCAATTTGATCGACCAGGGAAAGAAACTGACGAAGACCATCACAAAATAGAATGGTAGAAGGAGCAGATACATTCCAAACGAGTTTGCCCCGTGCCCCTCCATTGTGGCGAGCGATCGCCCGATCACGTGTCGGCCGATTCCAACGGAAAAGAATTCGCCGTGGGTCTGAATCAGCGCTGGGATCCCCCAAAGCGCGACTACCGCAAGCATCAACACAATCCCCCGCAAGAATTTGAAATTCCGAGTCAGCGGCCAATCTCGCGCAAGAATAATTGTTATCGCCACGGTGAGCAGCGGTATCCATGCAATCGGCCCTTTCGCCAGGAAACCAAGTGCAAGCGAGACATAAAAGACGATGAAGGACCCATCTCGTTTGGGATTTGAGCGTTGCGCGCTGGGCGTTGGGCGTTGAAGCAACTCATATCCCGCCCAGTGCGCCAAAGTCATGAACAGCACGAGCCACATGTCCGCGACCGCAGCTTTTGCGTGAACAAAAGTCTGCAGCGCAAGAGTGAAAATGATCGCCGCCCACCACCCGGCTGCGACCGCGCCGATGCGATAACCCCACGCAACGATGACCAGGGCTGTCAGCGCGGCCGCGATTGCAGATGGAAAACGCGCGCTGAAATCGCTCTCACCAAAAATCCGGTAGCTCGCCACCTGGGCCCAGTAGGCGAGGGGAGGCTTGTCGAGTCGTAATTGATTATCGAAGTAGGGAACGACGTAATTTTCACGCTGAATCATTTCTCGTGATGCCTCCGCGAAACGCGGTTCGTCACGATCAATCAGCGGCAAGCTCCAGGTTCCGGCCAGATGAAAAAGCACGGAACCGAAAAATAAAAGGAGCGAATTGCGTATTGCGGATTTCAAGCGCGCGCTCAAAATAGCGCCCGCTAAAACTGACGGGAACTTATTTGTGAAGCGCGCCGCCGTTTTTTATTGGCTGATCGACATCATCATCGCCGCGTTAGCGGTCGCAACAGCATTCTGTTTCGACGACACAGTGCGTGATTTCATGCTGCAACATCAAATCCCGGGCATGCATGGATTCATGCGTGCTGTTAGTGTTTATGGCGATTGGCCGTCGCATGTGGCGCTTGGATCGCTTCTGTTTGCAGTCGCGTGGCGACTTCACAGCCACAAATGGATGCGAATTTTTTTGTCGATGCTGTTGGCCTTAGCCATCGCAGGCATTGCAGGCACAGTTATCAAGCGGACGGTTCCCCGCGCGCGTCCGTCCGTGAAGTCCGAGCTCCGCTGGGGCGGCCCTCATTTCAGCACGAAATATCACGCCTTTCCCTCCGGACATGTTGGAGCTTCAACGGCGTTTTTTGGTGTCTTAATTCTTGCACGCCGCCGTGTGGGGCTCGCCTGTTTGCCAATACCTATTTTGATCGGGATTTCCCGAATGTACCTAGGCGCGCACTACTTATCAGATGTTGTCTGCGCGGCAGTGTTGGGAATGTTTTGGGCGTTGCTCGTCGCGCATTTTTTTCTACGCAATATAGCCACGTCGATGCCTTGAGAATATGTGCAGCCCGGCGGGAGCCACCCTTTAGTACTTTTTGGCCGCAAGGATGAGGTGTAAAAGTTGGCCAAACTGGTCCAATGTCACTTTCTTCGTGGGGTCAGCTGTATTGACTCGGTGGACCACAACCAAATTCAACGAGGGAACGACGACGATAAAGTGGCCGCCGGCGCCCCATGCCGAAAAGCTTCCGTCGGGCAATTCCACATTCGGATAATGGTTGCCGTTGACGGCGATCCACCATAGGTAGCCGTAACCGCTGTAGCCGTCTCTCGCGTTCCCGTCCGCAACAGAATAGGCGACTGTGCTATCATGAACCCACTGTGCAGGTATAAGCTGCGAATCGCGCCACCTGCCGCCTCTCAAGTACAGCAGGCCGAATCGAGCCATGTCGCGAGCGCTCATGCAAAAGGGGTACGCGCGGTGAACTGAATCTTGCCCTGTAAAATACTGCTGTTCCTTCGGGTCATAGTCCTGCATGCCAATTGGCTGAGCGATCTGTACGTCAAAGGCGTGGTAAATCGAGTCACGCGTTGTCTGTTCATAAATGGTTCCAAGCGCATTGAAATCCCAATTGTTGTAGTACCAAAATGAGCGCGGCGGGTGGGAACCACGCGGCAGTTTTTCTGCCCTCATCGCGGGGGACTCATATAGTGCTGGGTGGTAGATGCCAGATCTCGCCTTCAACAGGTCGATTACTCGCGCCTGTTTTTCTTGTAGCGTCAATGATGGCTCGTTGTCATCGACACCCAGTTGCTCCATGGTGGCATTCAGATTGATTTGACCATTCGCGACCGCGATGCCACACAGAGCGCTCAGAAAACTTTTGTGAATAGAGTGCACATTGAACTTTGTGGACACCGCTCCCCACTGAGAGATGATGATCCCATCGTCAACAATGATGACGGCAGCGGTGTCGAGAGAATCGGCGTATTTCTTAGCGGCAAACCAACCCTTCCGGCGACCACCCTTGATCCTCAGGTGTGCTAGCCAGCGTCCACTCTTTTCTGGGGTATTCATGTTGCGCATTTGCCGAAGCGTTTCCCTTTGCTTGCAACGCAGCCAATGCAAAGAGAGCGAGACAAGAAAAAAATGCCGTGTGCAGCAAACGTCGCATCTGTGGTGTCGAGGCTAATCTTCCCGGGATTTTCTTTTGCGGGAAATCTAAAAACTCATCTGATCTTAATTTTTTAAGTCTGATGGCTAAGAAGACGGGAACCTGCCGTCGAGTTTCATTACCGTCCTAGTTGGCATTCGTTACTCTCTTACAAAGGTGAAAAATCCGCACCGTTTCAGAAAAACGCCGATTTTGCGCGCCTAGAGAGCAGTCCCTAAGCGTCTTTCGGCTCTTTGTCCCTATTACACGAAGCAGGACGGAAGGGGTGAGAGTTGAACTCAGGATTCGAACGGCACTTCGCTAGATGAGATTTGTCACTCGTAAATGCACATGACAAAACTCGCTTGAACGCTGCTCCTCCGAGCGTTCGATCGGACTTAACTCGCACACCGCTATATTTCGAATGGCTTCGAGCGTTTCCTTCAGCGTTTGGGCGAGTCCATAAATTCAATTCCATCTGCTGAAGTTTGCCGGTTACCCCGCCTAATAAACGCCCGCAAAGGCGGAGTAAGAACGCTTTAATGTTCAAAAGAACATATATTCGCGCGCCTCGTTGTCGAGGTAAGAATTTCAAATCGACGACGCGCTCGGAAGCTGCTCGCGCTCTGAGAAAATTGCCCGAACCGCGCTGGTAATGTCAGGCACAGCACTGCATTGAAACTAGGTCACGTCTAACTAGACAAATCCGCAAAGACTGGGCAGGGACAGCGAAGTCACCATCGTATGCTCGGCGAAACTTTGCTGCCCGAAATTAAGCCAGCCGTATCCCGCAATCGTCCGGCTCAGCAACCGTCAAAGCTGGATGAAGCAGCGCATCAGGGAGCAGCCCAAGCTTTTGAAATATTCGGCACGTCGGCTGCCGGTTTAAACGAGGACGAAGCAGCAAAGCGTTTAGAAGAGTACGGGCCGAACGAAGTTGCGTACGAAAAGAAAGAAAGCTGGTCGCAGCGGCTTTGGGTCGCAGCGCGCAATCCACTGGTGATTTTGCTCACGGTCCTAGCGATCTTGTCTTATTCCACAGGGGATTCCGCGGCCGGCACAATCATGATGCTAATGGTCGTACTGGGCATGTCGCTACGCTTCGTGCAGGAAACGCGCGCAGACAACGCGGCAGCCAAGCTAAAGGCCATGATCACTGTCACAGCTACCGTCGTACGCGACGGCCAAATCAGAGAAACGCCATTGCGTGATCTCGTTCCCGGTGACGTCGTGACGCTCTCAGCTGGCGATATGGTTCCTGGCGATGTACGACTAGTTTCCGCCAAAGATCTATTCGTTATTCAAGCCACGCTTACTGGCGAATCTTTGCCAGTTGAGAAAACCGACGCGCCGGATCAGCGCGAAAATGTTTCTTCACTGGAGCGCACAAATCTTTGCTTTTTGGGGACCAGCGTCGAGAGCGGGTCGGCCGCGGCCGTAATCATCGCCACCGGCGTGCAAACTTACTTTGGAAAAGTTGCGCACAGCATTGCCGGACGCCAGGTCGAAACTGCCTTCGATAAAGGCGTCAAAAAGTTCACCTGGCTGATGATTCGTTTCATGGTCGTGATGGTACCGCTGGTTTTTCTTATCAACGCCATTACGAAACACAATTTCAAAGAAGCATTCTTTTTTGCTCTCGCCGTCGCTGTCGGCCTGACGCCTGAAATGCTTCCGATGATTGTCTCGGTTTGCTTGTCAAAGGGCGCAATCTCCATGTCGCGCAAGGAAGTAATCGTGAAGCGGCTCAATTCGATTCAGAACTTCGGAGCGATGAATGTCCTCTGCACCGACAAGACAGGCACGCTAACGATCGATCGCGTGATCCTGGAGCTTTATGTTGACGTTTTCAAAAAGGAAAATGAAGAGGTACTTCGCGATGCTTATTTGATCAGCCATTTTCAGACGGGATTGAAAAACGTACTCGACCGCGCCGTGCTGAAGCACGCAGAGCTGCACGGCGAGGTCGGAATTGATAAATACACGAAGCTTGACGAAATCCCGTTCGATTTCTCGCGCCGCATGATGTCTGTCGTTGTGGAAGGACCGGACGGTCAATGCCAATTGCTGACCAAAGGCGCGCCCGAAGCAGTCTTCGCCGAATGCACGCGCTTCGAGAGTGAAGGCGAGATCTTCGAGATGGAGCCAATTCTTGTGGGCGATCTGCTCCAACAGGTAAATGAGTTGAGCGAGGATGGCTTCCGCGTGCTTGCGGTGGCGACAAAGAAGCTCGACAAACGCCCCGCCTACTCGAAGGCGGACGAGTCGGAGCTTGTTCTGACCGGATACCTCGCGTTTCTCGACCCGCCAAAGGATACTGCTATCGAAGCAATTGCGGCGCTGCGTCAGCATGGAGTGACCGTCAAAGTGCTAACGGGGGACAACGATTTAGTGACGCGTAAAGTTTGTAGTGAAGTTGGCATCAACGCCCAGAAAATTGTCCTTGGACGCGAGATCGAAGCGATGTCCGATACTCAGCTATCCGACGTCGTCGACGGCACCGATGTTTTTGCGCGCCTCTCGCCTGTGCACAAGCAGCGGATCGTCAAGGCTCTCCAAAGTAAGCGTTACGTCGTGGGATTTATGGGAGATGGGATCAATGATGCGCCTGCGCTGCGCGCGGCGGACGTGGGCATCTCCGTGGACAATGCGGTCGATATCGCGAAAGAATCGGCCGACATTATCCTACTCGAAAAAAGCCTGATGGTACTAGAGGCAGGCGTGCTCGAAGGTCGCAAGGTGTTCGTCAATATCCTTAAGTACATCCGGATGGGCGCGAGCTCTAACTTCGGGAACATGTTTAGCGTGATCGGCGCCAGCGCCTGGTTTCCGTTTGTCCCAATGGCTCCGATTCAGGTTCTCACTAACAATCTTCTCTACGATTTTTCCCAGGTTCCCATCCCCACCGACAATGTCGGTCCGACGCAAATCGCGAGACCGAAGCCTTGGAACATGGGCGAGATTGCAAAATTCATCGTCTTCATCGGACCCATCAGTTCGATCTTTGACTACACGACTTACTGTCTCATGTGGTTTTACTTTGAGTGCCGCAATCTTGAATTGCTGCCTCCCGGTGAACTAGCGACGCGTTTCGTCGGGATCACTGAGCCTGACAAAACCTATGCTGCTGCTCTATTTCATACCGGTTGGTTTGTCGAATCGCTCATGACGCAGACACTGATCGTTCACGTAATACGAACGAACCTTATACCTTTCATCCAATCGCGTGCGAACTGGCAATTGACCATGACAACCCTGTTAATCATGGGAATCGGTGCGGTTTTGCCGTTTTCGCCATTAGCTCAGTTCCTAGGATTTGTTCCGCTCCCCTGGCAATTTTGGGCTTTCTTGTTAGCGACACTGGTTTGCTATGTCGGGCTAACCCAGCTTGTGAAAGTCTGGTTGCTAAAGAAAGCGTGGATTTAGGTGGAATCCATCCCTGACGATGTTCACAGCTCTTTCGATCAATAGACGACGAAGCGATCTTACTGAATAGCGACGCTTGCATGAGCAGAAACTAGTCAGAAGGTTGCGGCGGTTGCAGTGGCGAGTCGTTTCATGGCGTCCCCGATTTGCGATGGTTTCATTTCGCCACCTCCGCGATTTGTTGTTTTGCCCATTGCAATTGGCGGTGCACCATCGCGACGTCGCGGTCGTCACCCGCGTCGGGTTCTGAGTCGCGATACATCGCCAGCGTATCGTTAGCCAGCGCGATGAAGCTGTGTAGGTCATCGATGATCGCTTTCCGTTTAACCTTGCCGTGATGGAACGCGGCAATCTCTTTGTCTAGGCGTGCTCGCTCTTGTTCGACAAGACACGGCATACATGGACCTGCTTGGACAGTCATTGCCACAAAAACGGCGATGATTGTCAGCACTCTTTGTTTTCTGTTCATCGCATTTTGCGAATCACGGAACTGTCAGCTTCATCACGGCTCTTTGAAATCGCCTTTGTGCCTATGTACTTCAATCAGCTTGCCCGCCGCATCATAAACGTGAATCACAGCGTCGTGCGCCCGGCTGTAGTGCTTCGCGTAGTCGATTGCGTTCGGGGCGTTCAAATACTACAGCCCGCCAAACGGCAGAGCATCAGAGATCAGATCAAAGCCGCGCTTGTCTTTGCGCGGTCGGATTTCGTAAACGTATTTAATCTCTGTCACGTTTCTTCCAGATTTTATCTTTAAATAACCAAGCAATGATTCCGGCAAAAACGGTCGCCCAGACGATTGCGAAGTTAAAAATCTCTATTTGGTTGAGCTCCATTTAGGTGATTCTTTTTGTCGATCAAATCCTTTTAGTAATTAGTAGGTACAGAATCCTGCGAGCTTCGCCCAAAGGGCATCTCGTACGTTGCACGGTTAGTCTGACTCGTTACGGCTGAGTCCGAAGTCGATGTTGTTGTCGTCGCGGGTGTAAAAGGGTTAAGTGAATCTGGAATGTTCGCGCATGAGGCCAGCATCATCGCCATTAAAGAGAGGGCCGAAATGAAAACGGTCGAGTTTTTCATTACCAAGAAAATTGTCGTTGACGGCTGCCGGGCATTCAATCACAAGCAGCGGACGATTTGAATCGCAATCAACGCTGTACACGTTTTGAAGCGCGAGTGCGGATCGTTCTGCTCGTGACTTACGCGAGAATCGGACAAGGCGCACTGCGCGATTTACGAGGAGGAAGGATTGCAACGCATCTGGCCGCTAAACGAAAAAGATCGGGAAAGAAAAATCGCTCAGTTTGCAACAGAGTACGGATTCCATTTGAGTTTTTACAAACAGGGACTGTGCGCCATCTTCGTTAAGGCATCTTAACGCGCCTAGAAATTGCCGATGATGTAACCGGCCCCGGTGCGGTCGCGTCTGGGGGTAACATTTTCCTTTATTCAGATTTATGCATTTGAGGGCTGCTAGCGTAAGTGCTTGATAATCTATGGAGCGGAGGGGGTGAGATTCGAACTCACGA
>Ga0066903_100000874_pt1 | contig 20556 bp, 22 predicted proteins | sample PanSoiMetaGPlot1_FD_67491 | JGI IMG/M metagenome (GOLD analysis project Ga0066903, IMG submission 67491) | Tropical forest soil microbial communities from Panama analyzed to predict greenhouse gas emissions - Panama Soil - Plot 1 (version 2) | ecosystem: Environmental > Terrestrial > Soil >... | reverse complement strand
ATCTGAAAGGCGAACATCAGGATTCCCTCCAGGTAACCAGCCACGTCTCCCGGGTGGCGTGCGTACCAGCCTCCGTTCAACACTGTGTAAAATCGGCCGCGACTTGACCCTCACTGGGGCCGCCTCTAGGGTCGAATCTATTCCCGTGCTTAAGAATCAGTTTCCAACCGATGGCTGAGGCCGACCTTCGTGCCAGCGAGGATGCGCATCAAGGCACCCTGGACCCGTCACGGTCATTCCAGGGGCTGATCCTTGCGCTGCAACAGTATTGGGCGAACTGGGGTTGCGTCATTCTCCAGCCCTACGACATGGAAGTGGGGGCGGGGACCTTCCATCCTGCGACCACGCTGCGCGCATTAGGACCGAAGCCGTGGAATGCCGCCTACGTGCAGCCCTCACGACGCCCGAAGGATGGGCGCTATGGCGAGAATCCGAACCGGCTGCAGCACTACTACCAATTCCAGGTGATCCTGAAGCCATCGCCGACGGACATACAGGATCTATATCTCAACTCGCTCAAAGCAATCGGCATCGATCAGAAGATCCACGACATTCGCTTTGTCGAAGACGATTGGGAGAGTCCGACCCTCGGTGCGTGGGGGTTGGGCTGGGAGTGCTGGTGCGATGGCATGGAGGTGTCGCAATTCACCTATTTCCAACAGGTCGCCGGCATCGCTTGCGAGCCCGTCTCGGGCGAACTCACCTACGGGCTTGAGCGTCTGGCCATGTATGTGCAAGGCGTCGACAATGTGTTCGCGCTCAACTTCAATGGCCGCACTGGCGCGCAGAAGGTCACCTATGGCGACGTCTTCCTGCAGGCGGAGCAGGAGTATTCGCGGCACAATTTCGAATTTGCCGACACTGTGATGCTGTTCGAGCAATTCAAGATGGCCGAGGCCGCCTGCCGCAAATATCTCGCCGCCGGTTGGGTAGGCGGGAAGAAAGAGCGTCACCTGATGGCGTTGCCCGCCTATGACCAATGCATCAAGGCAAGCCACGCATTCAATCTCTTGGATGCGCGGGGCGTTCTCTCGGTCACCGAACGCCAGAGCTATATTCTTCGCGTACGCGAGTTGGCGAAAGCCTGCGGAGAGGCTTGGCTCGCGACAGAGGGCGGGGGAAGTCCTGGTCCAACGTGACAATTCACGCCTGCCCTGCTAGTCCGACCACGTTTCAGCTCCTTAGAGCCCGCAATGCCCGATCTCCTTGTTGAATTCCTGTCCGAGGAAATCCCCGCTCGCATGCAGGCGCGCGCGGCTGAGGATCTGCGCCGGCTGGTCACTGACCGGCTCGTCGCAGGAGGGCTGACATATGATGGAGCCAGCGCATTTGTCACCCCGCGCCGGCTTGCGCTGACGGTACATGGGCTTCCGGCGAAGCAGCCGGATACAAAGGAAGAAAAAAAAGGCCCGCGCGTTGGTGCTCCGGAAAATGCAATTACTGGCTTTCTGAAAGCGGCTGGTCTGAAATCGATCAGCGACGCCAGGGTGCAACCCGACAAGAAGGGCGATTTCTATGTCGCTGTGATCGACAGGCCGGGGCGCAATGCAATGGACGTCATCAAGGATGTCTTGCACGCGACAATTGCGACCTTCCCGTGGCCGAAATCGATGCGCTGGGGCGCCCAATCTGCAAAGCCCGGTTCGTTGTCGTGGGTACGTCCGCTCCATTCCATTGTTGCGACTTTTGGTCCTGAGACCGAGGAGCCAGCCGTCGTGCCGCTAGACTTCGATGGCATCATCAAGGCCGCAGACGAGACGCGCGGTCATCGATTCATGGCACCGGCGCCGTTCAAGGTGAAGCGTTTCGACGACTACGTGGCAAAACTCGAGAAAGCCAAGGTCGTGCTCGATCCGGCACGGCGCGCCGACATCATTCTCACCGACGCCAAGAATCTTGCGTTTGCGCAGGGCTTCGAGCTTGTCGAGGACCAGTCGCTACTTGCGGAAGTGACGGGTCTTGTTGAATGGCCAGTGACGCTTACGGGCAGTTTTGACCAGGCGTTTCTGTCCATTCCGGCCGAGGTTATCCAGGCAACGATACGCAACAATCAAAAATGCTTCGTGCTGCGTGATCCGCAGACAGCAAGATTGGTCAACAAGTTTATCTTGGTCGCCAACGAAGAGGCCGCCGATGGCGGCAAGGCGATCATTGCCGGCAACGAACGCGTAATCCGTGCGCGGCTCTCCGATGCCAAATTCTTCTACGAGACGGATCTGAAAACTCGTTTGGAGGACCGGCTGCCAAAATTCCGGCAGATTGTATTCCACGAGAAGCTCGGCACGCAGGCCGAGCGTATCGCGCGCATCACGGCGCTCGCGGGCAAACTCGCACCGCTTGTGGGGGCCGACGTCAACAAGACGGAGCGCGCCGCGCAGTTGTGTAAAACGGATCTGCTCACCGAAGTCGTGGGAGAATTCCCCGAGTTGCAGGGCCTGATGGGCCGCTATTACGCCGAGGCACAGAACGAAGACGAGGCGGTGGCACACGCGTGCGAGGATCACTACAAGCCGAAAGGCCCGGACGATCTCGTGCCAGGCGATCCGGTTTCAGTCTCCGTGGCTCTCGCCGACAAGATCGACACGCTGGTGGGTTTTTGGCTCATCGATGAGAAACCAACAGGAAGTAAAGATCCCTACGCATTGCGCCGTGCAGCATTGGGAGTAATTAGAATCATATTAGACAATCGCTTGCCGGTGAGTTTGAGGAATGTCGCGGAGAGCCACACACAGAAGGCCTTTGGCCGAGAATACCTGCAAGTTGCTGGCAAACTCGACGATCTGATGGTCTTTTTCGAAGACCGGCTGACCGTTCAGTTGCGCGATCAAAAGGCTCGTCACGATCTGGTCGACGCCGTTCTGTCGAATGCTTCGTTGGTTGAAGGGCACTCGCTCCTATCAATCGTCAATCGCGTCGAAGCACTGGGAAAGTTTCTCGACACCGATGACGGCAAGAACCTGCTTGCCGGTTACAAGCGCGCTACCAACATCATCCGCATCGAAGAAAAAAAGGACAACCGCGAATATACCGGCACTCCCGACGCGAAGCGTTATCAACTGCCTGAAGAAAAGGCGTTGGCGGAGGCAATCGGTGTTGCCAAGAGAGATGCCGCTGCCGCAGTCGGCAGGGAAGATTTTGCCGCAGCGATGAGCGCTATGGCAAGGCTTAGGCCGCGCGTCGATGCATTCTTCGACAAAGTCACTGTCAACGTCGATGACAAGGCGTTAAGAGAGAACCGGCTTAGATTGCTGAATGAGATTCGTGAGGCGACGCGGTCTGTCGCGGATTTCTCAAAAATCGAAGGATGACCGTCACCTGGGTGACACTTCGGGGTGGCGGATCAATTTAGCTGTTGGCGGGAACTGCCGGGCCTGTCCCGTCGTTCTGTTTGATTGCCATTCAACCGGGGACTCTCATCATGACCATCAGCATCGGGCACTTGCAACCCATTATCGCGATCATCGCCGGCGTTCTTATTCTTATCATGCCCCGTCTGCTGAACTTCATTGTCGCGATATATCTGATCGTGATCGGTCTGCTCGGACTCGGTCTTTTCCGCTAAAGCGGAATCGGTTGAGGTTGACACGCTCGAATTGCCATGGCCGGGCTTGTCTCGGCCATCCACGTCTTTGAATTGCAACGGTCTTAAGACGTGGATGCCATCGGAAGTGCGGCTTACCCGGCTTCCCTATTAAGTGTTTCGGCGCTGACCATAGTCAAATTCCGGACTTGCGCAGGACTGCAAGGCGGTGCTTTTAAGGGCCATCGTCCCACTAACATTGCTTGACCTATGGCTAGTCGAAAACGTTCGCGCGTCACCGCAAAAGGTAAGAAACAGCCGCTTCAGAGGGCCTCCCGGCCCAAGCCAAAAGCGGCTGCCAAATCCCAGCCCCCGGCCAAGACAAAGGGCAAGTGGGTCTATGGGTTCGGCGATGGTCGTGCCGAGGGCAAGGCCTCGATGCGCGATCTGTTGGGTGGCAAAGGAGCCGGACTTGCCGAAATGGCAAACCTGAGGCTGCCAGTTCCGCCGGGCTTCACAATCACTACTGACGTCTGCACTTACTATTACGGGCACAACAAGGAGTACCCGAAAGACCTGCGCGCCCAGGTGGAGAAAGGGCTGGCACAGATCGGGCGCATCGCAGGCAAGACATTCGGTGACAGGTCCAATCCGTTGCTGGTTTCGGTGCGATCAGGCGCGCGCGCTTCAATGCCCGGCATGATGGATACTGTGCTCAATCTTGGGCTCAACGACGAAACCGTCGAGGCGCTGGCAACGAAATCCGGCGACCGGCGCTTTGCTTATGACAGCTATCGCCGCTTCATCACCATGTATTCGGATGTGGTGCTCGGCGTAGGCCACGAGCACTTCGAGGAGTTGCTCGATCACCACAAAGAGCGGCAGGGCTACAGCCTCGACACCGACCTTTCCGCCGACGACTGGGCCGAGCTGGTGGTCCGTTACAAGAAACGCGTCAAGGATGAACTGGGGCAGGATTTTCCTCAGGATCCACATCAGCAGCTTTGGGGAGCAATCGGCGCGGTGTTCGGTTCGTGGATGAATCAGCGCGCGATCACCTATCGCAAGCTGCATAATATCCCGGAGAGCTGGGGCACGGCGGTGAACGTGCAGGCCATGGTGTTCGGTAACATGGGCGACACGTCTGCAACAGGCGTAGCTTTCACGCGTAACCCGTCGACTGGTGAAAAGAAGCTTTACGGCGAGTTCCTGATCAACGCGCAGGGTGAGGATGTCGTGGCCGGCATCCGGACGCCGCAAGAGATCAGCGAAGCGGCGCGCAAGGAAGCGGGTTCTGACAAGCCTTCGATGGAATACACGCTGCCAAAGGCATACGGCGAGCTCAAGCGCATCTACGACATTCTCGAGCGCCATTACCGGGACATGCAGGACCTCGAGTTCACGGTCGAGCAGGGAAAACTGTGGATGTTGCAGACACGGTCCGGCAAGCGCACTGCAAAGGCAGCTTTGCGAATTGCGGTTGAGCTAGCCAGTGAGGGGCTGATTTCGAGGAACGATGCTGTACTGCGCGTCGATCCGCTTTCCCTCGACCAATTGCTGCATCCCACTATCGATCCCCGCGCGCACCGGCGGGTGATCGCCACTGGCCTGCCGGCGTCGCCGGGCGCCGCGAGCGGCGAGATTGTTTTCTCGTCTGATGAAGCGGCGCAACTGAAATCTGACGGAAAAAAGGTTGTCCTCGTGCGCGTGGAGACTTCGCCGGAAGATATTCATGGGATGCATGCTGCCCAAGGCATCCTGACAACCCGCGGCGGCATGACATCGCACGCCGCCGTGGTAGCGCGCGGCATGGGCAAGCCCTGTGTTTCAGGTGCGGGCTCGCTTCGAATCGACTATGGCGCCGGAACCATGACGGTCGGTGGCCAGACCTTCAGAAAAGGCGACCATATCACCGTCGATGGGTCGACCGGACAAGTGCTGGCCGGCAAGGTCGATATGATCGAGCCGCAACTTTCCGGTGAATTCGCGACATTGATTGGCTGGGCTGACAAGGTGCGCCGCCTCGGTGTGCGGGCCAACGCCGACACTCCGGCCGACGCGAGGGCTGCAGTTCGTTTTGGCGCCGAGGGCATCGGGCTCTGCCGCACCGAGCACATGTTCTTCGACGAGAATCGCATCCAGGCGGTCCGCGAGATGATCCTCGCCGATGACGAGAAGTCGCGCCGCTCGGCGATCGCCAAGCTCCTGCCTATGCAACGGGCTGATTTTGCCGAATTGTTCGAAATCATGGCTGGTCGGCCGGTGACCATCCGCCTCTTGGACCCGCCGCTGCACGAGTTCCTGCCGCATGGGGAAGCGGAGATCGCCGAGGTCGCTGCCGCCATGGGCGCCGACCCGAAGAAACTCGCCGCGCGCGCCAGCGAGCTGTCCGAATTCAATCCGATGCTGGGATTCCGCGGCTGCCGCATTGCCATCGCCTATCCAGAGATCGCCGAAATGCAAGCGCGGGCCATTTTTGAGGCTGCGCTCGAGGCTGGCAAACGGACCGGCAAGCCGGTGGTCCCGGAGGTCATGGTGCCATTGATCGCGACCAGGGCTGAGTTCGATCTGGTCAAAGCTCGCATCGACGCGATGGCGGAAGCGGTCGCCAAGGAGAAAGGCGCCAAGGTTAACTACCAAGTTGGCACGATGATTGAGCTGCCACGGGCGTCCTTGATGGCAAGCGAAATTGCGCAAACCGCCGAATTCTTTTCGTTCGGCACTAACGACCTGACTCAAACGACCTTCGGCATCTCACGCGACGACGCGGCGAGCTTCCTTGGCATTTACACCGCCCGAGGAATACTTCCGGGAGATCCATTCATATCGATCGACCAGCAGGGCGTTGGCGAGTTGGTCAAAATAGGTGTCGACCGAGGCCGCAAAACTCGCCCGAAACTGAAAGTGGGAATTTGCGGTGAACACGGTGGTGATCCGGCGTCGGTTGCATTCTGCCATGAGGCCAAGCTCGACTATGTGTCGTGCTCGCCGTTCCGCGTTCCAATCGCGCGACTTGCTGCGGCACAGGCCGCGCTCGGAATGGCGGCTGCCAGCCAGGCCTGATTTTCGCTTGTGGCCCTAAAGCGGGATGGCTTTAGGTTCAATCGCCATGCCCGGCCATGACTGGAAATGTTCAAGCATCAATCTATCGCGATCTACACCTCCATTGCCGAGGAAGTCTTCGACCTCAAGCCGGAGATCGGAAACTGCATGGTCGACGGCTTCGGACGCATTACGTACCACTTCCGCCGACGCACGTGTCTGTGTTGCCGCGCCAGCGACGTCGCCGAGCACGGACACGACGTGACCGGTACCCTCGGCGGCGCTCAACGACATTTCGAGAGATTTCGCTTGTCGCTGCGTTAAAGGGAGGAAAAAACGTGTCGGCCTGTGAGAGATTGCGAAGGCAATATTGTGGCAGCGATTGGCGATATAGTTAATTTTTGTTTCCGGTCCCTTGCTGGAAGCGGCAGATCAGCGCCCGCCGAGAGTGGCAGCACCGGCAACTTGCGAGCGAGCTTTCGTCTTGGCACCGCGGAATTAACATCTTCGCAAGGTTAATCGGGCCATAAAAAATCTGCATTGTCGCCACCCGGCGGCGGTGGCGGGACATTGCGGTGTGGCGTTGAGCCAACGGGAAGCAGTTTCGCTTGGGCGTCGGCGGCGAGCAAAGGCCGCGTCGGCAGCCATTGCGACGGCGCTGCTCGTGATGCCTGAGAGGACCGCATTCCAGGACCTAGGCGCCCTGCTGGCCCGTCAGCCGGGTGTGGCCAAGCGCTGGCAGCAACATCTGATCGCCTCTCCATTCGGCACCATTCACGCGGCCACGTTCAGCCTGCCGAATCCGGTAGGCACCACGATTCCGCATCCGCCGATCTATGCGCTCGCCAACTTCGATCCGGCAGACATCACGGGATCAATCGGTAGGCAGCCGCTTGGCGATGCGACGGCGCCTTTGCAGTTTCCCAAGGCAAACCGACGGTCCAAGCAAGACTCGCTGGTTTCGCGGCCGCGTGAACCAATGCCACCCATGCCGACGGTTGAAACAACGTCGGAAACAGAACCCAATGCTTCAAAGAAAGATGCCTCTTCCGTCCGCTTCGATCCGTACTCGCAATACGAGTTCGTGACTCCGTTGGACGAAAAAACGTCGACGCTGGATGTCGAGCTACCGTATGCGGACATTCCGCCCGCCAATTTGACTCCCGCCGTGCCCCATACCGCCACCAGGAAAGACGCAACGCAACTTTACTTCGGAATTGATCCGATTGCGGGCGGCCTAGAGGCGATCGCGCCATGGGCGCCAGGCGAGGCACCGGTTGTCCTCGCTTCCCATGGTGATCCCGATATCAAGCAGTCGGCGCTTGGTCCGATGTCGCCGGACGGCGAAGGCAAGGGTGGTGAAAGCACAGCCAGCAAAGGTGAGGTTACCGGTGATGACCAACGGCCAAGGTCACCCGCCGAGCGGTTGGCGCTTACCGGAACCGCGAGGGCGAAGGCTGAAAAATGTCTCGCCAATGCCGTTTACTTCGAAGCACGCGGTGAGTCCGTGCGCGGGCAGATCGCGGTGGCACAGGTGGTCATGAATCGGGTGTTTTCGCCATTCTACCCAAATGACGTCTGCGGCGTCGTGTACCAGAACGCGCACCGTCATTTGGCCTGCCAGTTCACCTTCGCCTGCGACGGTATTCCAGACATCGTTACGGAACCTGACGCATGGGAACGCGCCAAGCGCATCGCGCGCGATGTCCTCGACGGGAAATTGTGGATGCCGGAGGTATCAAAATCGACGCACTATCACGCCTACTGGGTTCACCCGGATTGGGTCCATGAGATGAAGAAAGTTTACAGGCTCGGCGTGCATACCTTCTATCGCCCACGCGCATGGGGCAATGGCGAAGACGAGCCGGTCTGGGGCGACGCGGTTACGACCGAAAAAGAAACCGCCAATGAGGAAGCAAAAGGCCCCGTAAGTCATAGTGTTGAGTGGCTCAAATCCGAAGAGGGACAGGCTTCTCTCCGGCAGAACGCCCGGAAATGAGACGAGCCATGCGTGGCGCAAATACTCCGGATCACGAATAATCGTTTTTATTGATGGCTCGGAGTCTCTATGGTCCGGCCCCGCACGTGACGCCGGAGACGCTTTGAAATGACCGTACAGGCGACAGCCGATCAGCGAGTATTCGTCGGGTGGCGCACGCCAGCCGTCGTAGTTTTATGCGGTTGCCTGATTGCGATGATCAGTTTTGGGCCACGCTCATCGCTCGGCTTTTTCCTGACGCCTTTGTCACAGACGAATCATTGGGGCCGCGACGTGTTTGCGCTCGCTGTCGCTATCCAGAACCTGCTGTGGGGAATCGGTCAGCCCTTCGCCGGCGCAATCGCCGATCGCTTCGGCACCAATCGAGTGCTTTGCGTCGGCGCCGTTCTCTATGCGCTCGGTCTTGCGATCATGGCGCGTTCGACGACTCCGGAGCTGCTTGACCTGTCGGCGGGCGTGCTCATCGGTCTAGGGTTGTCGGGTTGTTCATTCAACATCGTGCTCGGCGCCTTCGGCAAGTTGTTGCCGGAAAAATGGCGTCCGCTGTCCTTCGGTGCCGGCACTGCCGCCGGTTCCTTCGGGCAATTCCTTTATTCCCCCATTGCCGTGGCGCTGATGGACAAATTTGGCTGGCAGGAAGCCCTTCTGATTTTCGGAGCTGTCACCCTGCTCATCCTGCCGCTGTCGCTTGCGCTGGCGACGCCTGCGGCAGCCACGGGGCAGGTGACGCCGCGGCCCACGCAATCAGCACGCCAGGCATTTGCGGAAGCGTTCGGCCATCGTAGCTACGTTCTACTGGTGCTCGGCTTTTTCACCTGTGGATTTCAGCTTGCCTTCATCACGGTGCATCTGCCGTCTTACCTGATCGATCGTGGCCTCTCGGCGGAGGTCGGAGGCTGGACGCTCGCCACCATCGGCATATTCAATATCATTGGCTCGTTGGGTTCCGGGTGGCTCAGCAGTCGCATGCCGAAGCGGTATTTGTTGTCGATCATCTATTTCATCCGCGCGACCGCAATTGTCGCTTTTATCACTCTGCCTGCGAGTCCATTTGCGACGCTTGCTTTTGGCGCCGTCACCGGCCTGATGTGGTTATCGACGGTGCCGCCAACGTCGGCGCTTGTCGCGGTGATGTTCGGCACGCGCTGGCTGGCGATGCTGTTTGGCTTTGCGTTCTTCAGTCACCAAGTCGGCGGTTTTCTCGGCGTGCTGATCGGCGGCATCGCATTCGAGCGCACCGGCTCCTACGATCTGGTCTGGTGGCTGGCAGTTCTGTTCGGCGTGCTTTCGGCAGTGATCAATCTGCCCATCGTCGAGAAGCCGGTCACGCGTCCTGCAATGGCTGGTGCCTGAGGCGCTTGCACGACGGCTCCGCCCGCGTCATGAATGCCAGGTATTTGAAACCGGCGAGGCAGGCGTGGCGTCATTCAGGGCGATCGTCATCGAGAAGGCGGAGGGCGGAACAAAGGCCGCGCTCACGGATTTCGACGAAACCAATCTGATGGACGGCGATGTGACCGTCCGCGTCGAATACTCCACGCTTAACTACAAGGACGGGCTTGCGATCACCGGCAAGGCGCCCGTTGTGCGAAGGTTTCCGATGATCGCCGGCATCGACTTCGCTGGTACGGTTGAATCATCCAGCCATTCCGGATGGAAAGCTGGCGACAAAGTTGTCCTCAACGGCTGGGGTTGCGGCGAAACCCATCTGGGGGCCTACGGCGAAAAGGCGAGGGTGAAAGGCGACTGGCTTGTGCCATTGCCAAAAACCATGAGCGCGCGCGAGGCCATGGCGATCGGTACCGCGGGCTATACCGCTATGCTTGCAGTGATGGCGCTGGAGCGCCATGGCCTCAGCCCCGCAAGCGGTCCGGTCGCGGTGACCGGTGCGGCGGGCGGCGTCGGCTCCGTCGCGATCGCAATCCTCGCCCAAGGCGGCTTTGCCGTTCATGCGGTAACCGGACGCCCCCAGGAAACCGATTACCTGAAGGGGCTCGGGGCTAAGGAGATCGTCGACCGCAAGGAGCTTACGGGGCCCGCAAGGCCGCTCGCAAAGGAGCGCTGGGCCGGGGCCATAGATGCGGTAGGGTCCACAACCCTTGCGAACCTGTTGTCGATGACGCGGTATGGTGGCGCTGTGGCGGCGTGCGGGCTTGCCGGCGGCATGGATTTACCGGGCTTCGTTGCTCCGTTCATTCTGCGCGGCGTGTGCCTTTACGGCATCGATTCCGTCATGTGTCCGATCGAGCGGCGTCGGGAAGCCTGGAAACGCCTGGAAACCGGCTTGAACCGCCAAAAACTGGCCTCGATGACCCGCGAAATCGCTCTTCCCGGCGTGTTTGAGGAGGCGCCGGAAATCCTGTCTGGTCAGGTCCGGGGCCGAATCGTGGTCAAAGTTGTGTAAACGCGTTCAGGATTTGTCGACGAAAGGCGTGCATAGTCTGTTAGGCCTAAAATTGGGCCGAATGTGCTGAAATTTGTTGCGTAAGGTCGGAGTACGGGGAGTACTGGGTAATGTTGCGTGGTTTTGTACTGACGGCCGGCCTTTTGGCCGCGCTGCCTGCGATAGCCGGTGAGATGAGCGCCGAGGAAGCCCGCCGGTTCGTTATTGGCAAGATGTTCAACTACACCTGTTTCGAAGGAAGCCGGGGACAGGGCCGCGTCAATGCCGACGGCTCGGTCGCAGGCTCGATCCAACTTCAGGGCGGCGGCCCGGTTCGCTATGCGCATCTCCCGCCCAACACGCTCCAGGTGCGAGGCGAATCTGTGTGCGCTTCCATGAAGGGATTGTTGATCCAGCCCTGCTTCAACCTCGAACGCACGAGCGACTTCAGCTTCCGCGGTTCGATCTCAGGTTTGGGCTTTGCCTATTGCGAGTTCACGCGGCATGGCGGGCGCACACTCGTGGCGCACAGCCTGCATCGTTCGGCCGCGACGCAATCGCTCGGGCTGCGGCCATCGCTCACGGCTGACAACAAGAACTGATCTTCATTCTTCCGCGGGGAAGATCATGCACGTCGTCGTGGCGTGCGCATAAAGCTTGCCGGCGCGATCCCTGAGATCGCCTTCCGACGTCGCGATTGTGCGGCCGCGATGCGCGTGGCAGCAAAGCCGCCGTGTACCGTCCCGATTGGGTTGTAGTGACGAAACTCCGGCACGCCCTCGAACACGGCGCGTCCTTCTTCGGCTTCAACGAGGTGAAAGCCCATGAGTTCGCTGAACGGCGGATTCGGTACCGTGCCGTCGACGATCGCTTTCAAGAAGCCGAGCCCGTCATAGGATTTGAGAACGTTGGGCGCGACTACGCCGTAAATCTTGCTGGTCACAACGCCTCCCAAGTTCCCGCCGCGGGAACGGACCACTAAGCGATATCCAGCATGAACGGATGACCTTCGATTGCCGCGTCACCAAGACCGATGGCATCGATCGCCCGAATCATGCGGCCATCTCGGCTGAGCAGCCGATCGGCAATCGAAACAATCCGCGAATTCGGCTGCGCCGTCCGCGACGCCCGGCGAATGTCCCAGGCGATCTGCATCTCGTCTCGCTTTGGGTTGAGCGCGCAAGCCGCCACATAGGCGCCGGCAGTCGACCGGCTAATTCCAGCAAAGCAGTGCATTACCATTGGGGCCCTGCGATCCCAGGCGCCGACAAAATCGATCAGGCGCTGTACATGCTCGTGCGCCGGCGCGGTGTAGCCGTCCATCGGCGTCGTGATGTCGTCAACCGCAAGCACCAGATGGTTTTCGGGTGCAATGTGGTTTGGCCGCTGTACCCGGTCGACAAGTCGCAGCAAAGTAACGATATGACGCGCCCCGGTTTCATCGACCGTCGAATGTAGGCGCGAGAGCGAGCAAACGTGAATCATGGTCACACTATAATGGTGATTCTTACGTCATATGTATGACCTTGACGCCACGGTGAAAAGCGTCAGGCGCGCAGGAGTTTTTCAAAGCGCTCGCGGTAACGCGCTTGCGCGGTGCCGACAGACCACGGATTTAGATAATCACGTTCGAGCGTGGCAGAGAATTTCGGCGGCGGCCCGAAGAACTTCCTTGCTTCCTCATCAGCAAAACCGGCGAGCCGCGTGGCCTCAAGATAGGCAGCGCTGCGATCGGCAGCCTTGATTAGGTTCTGCAAATTTTCGGGCAGCTTTGCCGGAAGGCCGAAGCGCAAATGTATGGCTGCAAGGAGGCGTTTTTCGACTGCCTTGTAACTATCTCCGATCACCGCCTTGAACGGTGAGATCATGTCACCGATGACGTATTCCGGCGCATCATGGAGGAGCGTGGCCAGGCGGCCGGTGCGGTCAAGCCGAGGGACTTTTGCGCGCGCCAGCGCCTCCACCAGCAGGGCGTGCTGCGCGACGGAAAAGATATGCGAGCCCTTGGTCTGTCCATTCCAGCGCGCTACCCGTGCAAGGCCATGGGCAATGTCGTCGACCTCAATGTCGAGCGGGGAGGGATCGAGCAGATCAAGACGCCGGCCGGAGAGCATTCGCTGCCAGGCGCGCGGTGCGCTTTTTGCGCTTCCTGCGCTTTTTGGCGGCGCCTTCATCGCGTCCTGGCGAGTTTCGCACAAGCGGGATGGCGATAGCACGTGACGAGATGGTCGTTGACCATGCCAACGGCCTGCATGAACGCGTAAACGATGGTTGGCCCCACGAATTTGAAACCGCGTGTAGCGAGTTCCTTTGATATTTTCTGCGAGAGTACCGTTTCCGCAGGCACCTGTTTGGTGGTGCGGAAATTGTTGATCTTCGGTTTGCCGTCGATGTGGTCCCACAACAGCCTCGAAAACCCCGGGCCCTTTTCCATGATCTCAAGCCAGGCGCGCGCCGATGCAACCGCGCCTTCAATCTTCGCGCGATTGCGTACGATGCCGGCGTCCTTCATCAAGGACTCAATCTTGCGCTTCTGATAGCGTGCAATTTTTTCCGGAGCGAAGCCATCAAAAGCCCGACGAAAGTTGTCGCGCTTGCGCAAGATGGTGATCCACGACAGGCCGGCTTGGAAGCCATCGAGCACGAGTTTTTCATAGAGCGCCCGATCGTCGAATTCCGGCACGCCCCACTCTTCGTCGTGATAGGCGACGTAGAGCGGATCCTGTTTCGGCCATGGACAGCGGTGCAAACCGTCGGGATGGAGGAGGGACTTGCTCATGTCGGCACTTTCGCTTCGCCCGGCCAATTGAACTTTGCCCAGGCGGGCTTCACCGCGCGAATTGTGATTCCGCCGGCCTGCAGCTGCGTTCCGGCGGCAAGCGCATCCTCGACCCGGTCAAGGCGCACGAGCGCCAACCCATGGCCCTTTGCGGTCGAACCAAGCGTGCCGACTTGCCTATCCCCGGCCATGATCGGGAGGCCGGAACTTGGCGCAAACTCGTCATACGCGATTGGCACGACGCGGCTGCGCGCACTGGCCCGATGCTCAACTCGCGATACGACCTCCTGTCCGACGTAGCAGCCCTTATCGAAATCGACTCCGTTGAGCTGATCCATGTCCGCTTCGTGTGAGAACGTATCGCCATAGGCGAAATCGAGGCCGCCACGTGGAATGCCGAGCGCGATGCGATGCGCCTCGTAAGCCTCGGTGTCGGCTAATTTGGCGTCGAGATCCGAAGCGGCCTCTCCGGCAAGATGCGGCGGCAGCATGACGCGCGATCCCAGTTTCGGCAGGCGCGGATCTGAATAGCTCAATCCGTATTCACTGTCAGGCGTGCCTCCCCACACCGCCATCACCCCGAGCACGTCCGATAGATCTTCGCAAACGACTTTGGCGCGCAATTTGTAGAAATTCAGCTTTTCCACCAGCGTACCAGCAAGTGCGCGCGGGCAATCGAGGAAGAAGCCGCCGCCATCGCTCGCCTGCGCTTCGACGACGATGAAGTCGACGATGATTTTTCCCTGCGGCGTCAGCAGTGCGGTGAAGCGCGGCTTACCCGGTGCGACCTTGTCCATGTCACTGGTCACAAGCCCGTTGAGGAAGCGCCGGGCGCCGTCGCCGACGACCTTGACCACACCACGATCAGGAAGAAGTGCTGCCTGCATGCGATTTCCTTGGGTCTATTTCGATAGTCTCTTGCCAGAACTCTCGCCGGAACGTAAGCGCTGTCGGGTAAGCCTCAAGTCCATTTAGACCCATTCCAGCATGGCCGACAGCTTCGATCTGATCCTCAAAAACGGCACGGTGGTCAATCATGACGGCGAGGGCCAGCGCGACCTCGGCATTCGTGCCGGCCGGCTCGTGGCCATGGGTGATCTGTCACGGGGTTCTGCGGGGGAGGTGGTTGATTGTCACGGGCTGCACATATTGCCCGGCGTCATCGACACCCAAGTCCACTTTCGAGAGCCTGGGCTCGTTCACAAGGAAGACCTGGAGAGCGGCTCGCTTTCGGCAGTTATGGGCGGCGTGACCGCCGTGTTCGAGATGCCGAATACCGATCCCCTGACTGTGAGTGCGGAAGCATTGGCAGACAAGGTCAGGCGCGGTCATCACCGCATGCATTGCGACTTCGCGTTCTTTGTCGGAGCGACTGCTGACAACACAAAGCATCTCACCGAACTCGAGCGGCTGCCTGGCTGTGCCGGTATCAAGGTTTTCATGGGTTCTTCCACCGGCTCGCTCCTGGTCGCGGATGATGCCGGCTTGCGCGCTGTTCTCAAAGTGATCCGGCGCCGGGCATCATTTCACGCCGAAGACGAGCCGCGATTGAATGATCGAAAGAATTTGCGTATCGCGGGCGATCCGCGTTCGCATCCCGTGTGGCGCGACGAGACTGCTGCGCTCAAGGCGACACAACGCCTGGTCGCGATCGCGCACGAGACTGGCGCCCGCGTGCATGTCCTGCATGTCTCGACGCGGCAGGAGATGGAATTTCTTGCCGGTCACAAGGATGTGGCTTCGGTCGAGACAACGCCGCATCATCTCACTCTTGAGGCGCCCGGATGCTACGAGCGCCTCGGCACGCACGCACAGATGAATCCGCCGGTACGCGATGCGACTCATCGTATGGGAATCTGGAATGGCATCACAAATTCCGTTGTCGATGTTCTTGGATCGGATCACGCACCGCACGCGCGCGAGGAAAAGGCAAAGGTCTATCCGGCCAGCCCATCGGGAATGACGGGCGTGCAAACACTCGTTCCGATCATGCTCGATCACGTCAATGCTGGCCGGTTATCTTTGCCGCGCTTCGTTGATCTCACCAGCGCCGGACCAGCGCGCCTGTTTGGGATCGCGAGCAAGGGGCGCATTGCGGTTGGATATGATGCCGATTTCACCGTGGTCGATCTCGAGCGCCGCGAAACGATTACCGACAAATGGATCGCCTCTCGTGTTGGCTGGACTCCCTATGATGGTGTCACTGTCACCGGATGGCCGGTTGGAACTTTCGTCCGCGGCCGCAAAGTGATGTGGGACGGCCACCTCGTCACGGCCGCGCAAGGAGAGCGCGTACATTTTCTGGAGACGCTGGCGAGCTAGAAATCTGCAGCAGTTATTGCCGCTGCTGATCAACCGAAAATTCGCCGTTGCGGATCCGGCTGCTCAAACCATCAGCAAAAGTGGCGGCGGCATCCTCGCCATAGGTGGTTACGAACTCGACAAATGCCGTGAAGAGGCAGGCTTGCGCGAGACAATCCCCGTCAACGCCATCGATACGAGCTTCTGCCCACGCTTCCCGGAGGTAGCCGAGTGCCACGCGCTTTTGCTCGCGATCGGAAATGAGCTCGCGCGCGTCGATAGAGCCTTCGGTCGTCGACATCGTTTCCCGCGTTCCCCGGCGTCCGTTGCGGACACTCTTCTCAGTTGCGACCGGACGTTAGCACGGAGATTGTGGCCCACGAGCCCGCAATAAAGAAAAGGTTAATTACTTGCATTGAGCCAGTCCCGTCAGGCCGAGTTCGTCCCGAAAGTCGGCTAAACCGGGCTTGCGCGCAGGGCGGAGCCCGGCTCGCGGACACGAGCGACAGAAGGCAATAATGTGCAACATACTCCGCTTATTCCCGCGCCGGCGGGAATCCAGAGACCCAAAAATTTCAAGCTCGCTGATGAACTGGTCTGGGCCCCGCTTGCGCGGGGACGAACGGATAAAGAGTCGTTTCCGCTCGAATTGGACCAGAGTCTAGTTAGCGTACCGCGCCGTGATTTCGCGCGCGATTTTCGCGCCCTCGTCAAGATAGCGGCGAATAGCGAGGTCGGCTGCCGGAGTGCAGGTTCTGTAGGTCTGTTGGAAGCCGCGATAGCCGCGATTGAAGCTTGCGACGATCTTGCGGCGGCGCTCACCGCTCGGAGCTTCGGCATCGATCAGCGCCTGCATCTCGTTGCGCCATTTCGATCCTTCGTTGGCTCCGCAGATTGCACGCAGGTAGTGCAGAGCGCCCAGGATTTCGCCGAGCCTCTCCAGGTCGCCGTCAAATGGAGCCGGCGTGTCACTTTGCGCGCGCGCGGGCAAAGTAAGACACAGTAGGATTGAACCGATGGTGAGAAGCTTCTTCACGTTTTTTCCCAAAATCCCCCTCGAGAAGATATGCGCCGGCTTGGCGCCGTCCGCAAGACAGGTCTTCAGCGCGTTCGGTCCACAAGCGCCACCGCCGCAGCGATGATCTCGGCGAGGCCCTCCGTTGTGCGATAACCGTGGAGCTCGGACGGCTCGATCCAGCGCGCGTCGTCTAGCTCCTCGTTGAGGACCGGCTCGCCCGCAAGCCAGCGCGCGGCAAAGCATAAAATGACGAAGTGGCGCTCGATCTGTCCCTGCGCGTCGCGCATAATGACCTCGCGGTGTCCGGCAAGGGCAAATGTTTCGACGGAGAGCGATGTCTCCTCGCGAACTTCGCGGGCGACGGCTTCGGGAAGCGATTCTCCAAGTTCGACGGCGCCCCCCGGCAGCGTATAAAGGTTGAGAGCCGGGCTGCGCGCTCGGCGAACAACCAGCACCTTCCCATCGCGAATGATGGCGGCGCTGACTGCGAGATAGGGGCGCTTTGGGTAAGTTCGCTCGTCAGCCACTATCGTTTCATCAGCTTGTCGACGACTTCCTGCGGCGTAGGTGCGTCTCTCTCTTCGGCGTCACCGTTGATGATCGCACCGGCTCGTGCGATCAGCGGCTTCAGCCAGCCAATGGCACTTTCCGCCAGCGCAGCAACTGTCTCAGGTCGCCGCTCGGCATCATCCATTGCCGCCCGGGTTGCCTCTAGCACGATCGTCATCGTGACGGCCAGGGTATCAAGACTGTTGCGCAAATCTGGATCGGCACCGTCATAGGCGGCGATTGCGAGGTCACGGGTCTTGAATTGCGAGAGACGGAAATGCTCACGGTAGCTCATCGGCTCCCATGCCAGGAAGTCGGTCCGGAATTCCGGCGTGACCGATAGCAGGTCGAGCAGCATGACGGCCTCGCTGAAGCGATTGAGATAGTCGGTCGCTAGGCCGGTTGCCGGATTGATATTGGCATCCGCGAGCCGCGATGCCATATCGGCATCAGAAGCTTCGTCCGACGCTTGCATGGCGTCGGCGCGTTTCTGATATTTCATTGAGACCCGATCCCTGAAGTCGGCTGGACTGCTAGTCTTACGATCGAGGGTTAAATTGCACTTAAGCACGCTTTGGTTGAGGTTTGCGCGATGTGCGGCCGTTACGCGGTGACCTCGGCGCCGGAGGCGCTGCGGACGCTGTTTGGTTATCCCGAGCGACCCAATTTCCCGCCGCGTTACAATATCGCGCCGACGCAGCCCGTCGCTATCGTTCGCCTGGTCGAAAACAGGCGCCAGTTTGCCCTTGTGCGATGGGGACTGTTGCCGTCGTGGGTGAAGGACCCGAAAAATTTCTCGCTGCTGATTAATGCACGCGGCGAGTCGCTGAACGACAAGGCGGCCTTTAGTGCGGCGATGAAGTACCGGCGCTGCCTTGTTCCGGCCGACGGCTTTTATGAGTGGAAAGCAGTGGGACCAGGCAAACAGCCATATTACGTGCGGGCGAAGTCGGGTGAGCCGTTCGCTTTTGCAGGACTCTGGGAGACATGGACTGGTCCCAACGGCGAGGAGATGGAAACCGCCGCCATCGTGACGACGCGCGCCAATCGCACACTTGCCGGCATTCATGAGCGGATGCCCGTCATCGTCCCGCCTGACGCCTTCAACCTGTGGCTCGATTGCAAGAATGTTGATGTAGAGACTGCGGCGTCTTTGGTTGGCCCGGCTTCGGAAGACCTGCTCGAAGCCTATGAGGTTTCGGCCGCGGTCAATCGCACCGCCAATGACGACGCTAAATTGGTGGAACGATATTCCGACGCCGAAAATGGGCCGGCGACGCCGTCTGCCACACGGCCGCCTCGCAAACGAGCTAAAAAAGACGACGGGCAGGGGGTTTTGTTCTGAATGAGGCCGCGGCGGGAACCTTTTTGGGGGGAGTGCATCTAATGAATCGAAGCGGAAGACATTGCCACGGAGGATACCGCCAATGCCGGTGACGCGGGCCCAGCAAGCCGCTGCCGAGTCGCTCAGCGATGAGGATCTGGTCGGCCGGGCGCGAGGGCGCGACGAGGCCGCAGTCCGTGCCATCACCAAGCGCTACAATCGCCGCCTGTTCCGCATTGCGCGGAGTATCCTGCGAAACGATGCGGAAGCCGAGGACGTGGTGCAAGAGACCTACGTCCGCGCCTTCACTGGCCTCGACATGTTCCGCGGAGACGCAGCCTTTGGCACATGGATCACGCGCATCGCCATGAACGAGGCGCTGGGGCGCCTGCGGCGCCAGCGTCCAACTGTGGACTGGGACACTTACGGTGCAAATCGTCACCAGGCGGAAATCATTCACTTTCCGGCCTCGGCGGCCGGCAGCGATCCGGAGCAAAGCATGGCGCAGAGTGAAATTCGTGCGGTGCTGGAACAGGCGATCGATGAGCTCCCCGATGCGTTCCGTGCCGTTTTCGTCGCGCGCATCGTTGAGGGGATGAGTGTGGACGAAACGGCGGATCTTTTCGGCCTGCAGCCAGAGACGGTCAAGACACGGCTGCATCGCGCGCGCCTTTTGTTGCGCGATGAGCTGGACAAGCAGCTCGGTCCGGCGCTCACTAGCAGTTTCCCCTTCGACGGCCGTCGCTGCGATCGTATGACCGAAACCGTCGTTGCCCGCATCTGCATGGTTTGAATTTCCGGGAACCTTGCGCGGCCAGCTGCATCAAATCTCGCATTGATGCATGGCACGGCCTGACGGCCGCACAAGGGAGGTTCCAATGATTGCCAGATTGTCCGCAGGTCTTGCGGCGCTCTGCCTGTTGTCTGCACCCGTATTCGCGCAAGGCGCCAAACCGACCGATCCGCAGATTGCGCATATAGCCTACACTGCGGGGCAGCTCGACATTGAAGCCGCCAAGCAGGCTTTGGATAAATCCAAGAACAAGGAAGTGCGCGACTTCGCGCAGGACATGGTGCGCGACCATACCGAGGTGAACAAACAGGCGCTCGCGTTGGTCAAGAAGCTGAACGTTACGCCGGAGGACAACGACACCAGCCGTGCCCTCACCAAGCAGGCGGCAGCCAAGCGTCAGGAGCTGTCCAAGCTCAATGGCGCCGCCTATGACAAGGCCTATGTCGCCAACGAAGTCGCCTACCACAAGACGGTGAATGGCGCGCTTGAGAGCACGCTCATCCCTTCGGCGAACAATGCCGAGCTCAAGGGTCTGCTGCAAACCGGCCTGAAGATCTTCCAGGGTCATCAGCAGCATGCCGAGCATGTCGCCGCGGACGTGAAGTAGTTTTTCACATGGCACCGGGACGGATCGGCATCGTTGCTTGTGTTGCCTGCGGGCTGTTATCCGTCCCGGCGCAGGCGGAAACGATCCAGGTCGTCATCGACAAGCTCGCGTTTGTGCCCGCCGAGGTGAATGCGAAGGTCGGCGATACCGTGGAGTGGATCAATAAGGACGCCTTCGCGCACACCGCGACGGCGACCAATGGCGACTGGAATGTCATGCTTGCGCCTAAGCAGAACGGCCA
>Ga0066903_100000873_pt1 | contig 20559 bp, 16 predicted proteins | sample PanSoiMetaGPlot1_FD_67491 | JGI IMG/M metagenome (GOLD analysis project Ga0066903, IMG submission 67491) | Tropical forest soil microbial communities from Panama analyzed to predict greenhouse gas emissions - Panama Soil - Plot 1 (version 2) | ecosystem: Environmental > Terrestrial > Soil >... | reverse complement strand
TGCCTGACATGTCGAAGTTCCAGGACATGAACGCCGCTTACCGGGAGATTTTCGCGAAAGACTTCCCGGCGCGCGCCACCGTCGGCACGGGGCTCATGGGCGCGGATGCCGCGGTCGAAATCATGTTCACGGCGGTCAAATAGCGTGATTCGGGACGAGTGATTCGGGATTTGCGATTCGGGATTCGTTGCGTCTGTGATTGGCCAATCGTCATACCGTGATTCGGAAACGTACCGAATCGCGAATCCCGAATCCCGCATCCCGACGTGCTGCCTGGCCTAGCCGCCATCGCTTTCGTCGCCGCCGTCGTCAACGGCGCGCTCGGGTACGGTTTCTCGTCGATCACGGTCCCGCTTGCCCTGCTCTTCCTCGCCAATCGCGTCCTCAATCCGGCGCTCGTCCTCATAGAAATGGCGCTCAACGCCTACGTCATGTGGGTGAACCGATCGGCACTCGGCGCCGTCTGGCGTCGCGTGCTGCCGATCGTCTGCGGTCTGGCGCCGGGAATCGTCGCAGGCACGCTCGTCGTCGCGCGCGTGCACCCGGGGTGGCTGAGGCTGTGGACGTTCGTCGTGCTGCTTCCGTTGATCCTCACGCAGGCCGCCGGCTACCGACGGCCAATCCAATCCGAGCGCGCCGCCGGGTTCGTGTTCGGCGGCAGCCTCGGCACGCTTTACGCGGTCACGACCATCTCGGGGCCGCCGCTTGCCGTTATGCTATCCAACCAGGGTTTTGTCCTTCAGGAATTCCGCGCTGCGCTCGGCGTCATCCGGCTGTCGGAGTCGTCGTTGACGGCGGTGTCCTACTCCGTCGCCGGCCTTGTAACGCGCGAGAGCCTCGCCCTGATTCCGTGGATCGTTCCGGGGGTAATCGTCGGCGTCCCGCTTGGCGCATGGCTGATCCGCCGCGTCCGCCCTGAAACCTTCCGACGGGTTTGCATGAGCTTCGACGCGTGGGTGGTGGCGTTCGGACTCTCTACTCTGCTCCGCGAGCTCCACATCGTCGACAGCGCCGCCAGGTTCCTGGTTCTCCTGGCGGTCATCGCCATCGACGCCTGGCTGCTGGCGCGCTTCGTGGCGCGCGGGGGCCGCAACACGTAGCTTCGCTATGCAGGCACGGACCGCGCAATCTCCTCAGCGGATCGCAACGTAAGGGCCACGAACGTGAGCGTCCCATTCGTGCAGCCACCGGTCGGCGTCGTCGGCGCGCCCACGACAAACAGGTTCTCGTGATCGTGGGTGCGGCCGTAACTGTCGCAGACACTGGTCGCAGGATCGCTCCCCATGCGGCATCCACCGCCCGGATGATCCAGGTAGTCACCCTCGTTCGTGTTCACGATCTTCCCGTTGCTGGCCTGCGCCAGCGTCTCGAAGACTCCAAGCACGTGCGCCTTCGTTGCGACCTGCCGCGCGAGCGTCGCATCGTCCAGCCTGTGTTCGATCTTGGGCATCGGGTCGCCATACCGGTTCTTCTTGGCCGCATCCAGCATCAACCTGCTGTCGGCAGACGGATGGACGTCCATATACGCCCGCAGCCGTACCGAGCTGCCTTTCGTCCGTGAGCGCCAATCGTTCATGAGCTCATCGCCAAGCAGCAGACGCCCCTCCGCTGAGCGCAGCCGCGGGTCGCGCCCCGCCGAGCTCTCCCACACCCGCGTGTCGTGACGCACGAACGGCCGGTCGCTCCGACACCGGAAGTATTCGCGCGAGATGAGGCTGTGGGTCATGTTCTGACCGGGAAATGTCTGCTCGTCGATGTTCGCCGTTGCCTGAATGAACGCGTGACCGTTCATGTAACGGCCCACTAGACCTGAACTGTTGGCGAGCCCGTTCGGGAACCGAGACGTCGACGACAGCAGCAGCAGATGTGAGCTCCAGCAGTAGCCGGACGCGACCACGAATACTCTGGCCCGATAGTCGATGCGCTCGTCGGGACGATCCTGGTGCCAACCCTGGGCTGCAACGAGTGTGGAGCGCCGGTCGTCGGGCACAAGCCGTCGGACGAGCGTCCGATCGTGGAGGGCGATCGACTTGTTCTCGAGCAGTTGGCGGAATGTGAAGTCGGGAGAATATCGCGCGCCCGAAGGGCATATCTCGCCGCAGGTGTCGTAGACGCAGCAGCTGCCCCGCCCGTCGAACGGCGTGAGATTGCGCGCCATCGGCAACGACGAGAACTTGAGTCCACTCTTCTCCGCCCACGTCTTCAGCAGCTGCAGATTGTAGGAGAGCGGAATCGGTCCCTGCGGGTATGGCGCAGACCGCCGGTCTTCCGGGTGCGGGCTGGGCTCGCCGCCGACGTTCAGGCGCCGTTCCGCTTCGACGTAATACCGCTCGAGCTCCTGCCACGTGAGGGGCCAGTCGACCGCAAGGCCGTACATCGACCTCAGCCTCAGGTCCTCTTCCGAGAAGCGGTTGCAGGCGCCGCCCCAGTGCAGGGCGAGTCCGCCGACGGCCATGGTCATCGAGATGATGCCCTCGGCCCGTTGATCCTCAAGGTAGTCGTCGCGCCAGGGATGCTCGCCGTATGCGATCGCTCGCTCGCGATACCGTCCCCTGTTCTGCACGTCGAAAATGGATCGTCCCGCTTCGACGACCGTCACGCGCGCGCGGGGGCGGAGAGCGGCCAGCTTGTGCGCCAGCATGGCCGAAGTAATGCCGCCGCCGATGATGCAAATGTCTGTTTCGTGGACCGGCATAGAGGCTCTCAGCCGATCGGAGCCGGCCGCCGCGTCGTGATCTGAATCGGCCGGCACACCTCGCGCTGGATGAGCGCGCGGTAGCAATCGTCGTTCGCCTGGCTGCTGCGAAAATAGAACGCCATCAGATCGACGACCACATGCTGGCCTGCCGGGCGCGCCGGCAGGCCGCGAACGCCGGCCTTCACGAAGGCGGCGTCGACGAGCGCGCGGCGTGTTTCGAGATCGAGCGTCGCGAAACCTCCCCCCTTTGCGCGTGCGTCGGCGTCGAGCGCAGCAAGCTGCGCGATGTAGCCGGGCACGGGCGATGGTCCGCTCTTCTGCAAGCGCGGGTGTCCGTACCCGTGCGTCAGCGCCACGCCCTCCTGGTACCCGCGAGTCCAGGCAACGAACCCTTCGACCGCCGAACGCAATCGGTCCTGGCCGATCGAGGCGGGCAATACCGTTGGAGCCACCTCATGCAGGAGCGTGATCGCCTCCGGTGTCAATTCCGGCGGCTGCGCCCACAGGCGCACTCGATTGAGCCGAACGGCCGCGGGCGCGGCAGCGATCCACTGGAGGAGCGTGCGTCGTCGCATAAGCTGCTGCCGGATTCTACGCTATAGTGAGGCGATGCAAGGCATTCTTGCTGCTTGGGGGCGAATCCTCACCGGTTACACGCCAGCCCTCTCGATTGAGATTACCCGAGAATGTCCGCTTCGGTGTCCTGGTTGCTACGCCTACGGCGACGACCACCTCGGCGGCGAAATCACGCTTCGCAACGTGCGCGACTTCAAGGGGCAGGCACTCGTCGACGGCGTGGTCGCACTCGTCGACAAGCACCGCCCGCTGCACGTCTCGATTGTCGGCGGCGAGCCGCTCGTGCGCTACAGAGAACTGAACGCCATTCTCCCCGAACTGGCCAGGCGCCGCATTCATGTTCAGCTCGTGACGAGCGCCGTGCGTGAGATTCCCCTTCACTGGCGGGACATCTCTCGACTGTCCATCGTCGTGTCGATCGATGGATTGCAGCCCGAACACGATGCGCGCCGGACGCCTGCGACCTACGACCGCATCTTGAAGCACATCACGGGTCACCGCATTACCGTCCATTGCACGGTCACCCGGCAGCAGGTCAACCGCCCCGGCTATATCGAGGAATTTCTTCAGTACTGGTCCGCGAAGCAAGACGTCAAGAAGATCTGGGTCAGCCTGTACACACCGCAGGTCGGTGAAGTCTCCGACGAGCGCTTGCGACCGGCGGACCGCACGAGGGTCGTTGCGGACCTGCTGGCGCTGCGCCTGCGCTACCCGAAGCTCGCGCTGCCGAAGGGCCTCATCGAAGCGTACGCGACCCCTCCGAGCTCACCTGATGAGTGCGTGTTCGCGCGGACGACGACGACGATTTCCGCCGACTTGACGACGAGAATCACCCCGTGCCAGTTCGGCGGGGCGCCGGATTGCGGCAACTGCGGGTGCATGGCGTCGGCCGGGCTCGCGGCGGTCGCTAGACATCATCTCTTCGGCGTCATTCCGCTTGCACCGATTTTCACCGGATCGATGAGGGTCGGCGAACAGATCCGTAAACGGCGGCCGGCCACCTCTGCCGCGTAAGCTATACTTCTTGGCGTCTTTACATTCACACCCTTGAAAGCACTCACCTCGGCCACCCGCAAGGCGAGATCCCTGAGGGAATTCGTGCGCGGGTTGACTGATACGGCGCACCCCCTGCTCGTACAGATCATTCCCATCCGCAGGTGCAACATCGATTGCGGGTACTGCAACGAGTACGACAAGGTCTCTGCTCCGGTACCGACCGATCTGATGAAACGCCGCATCGACAAGCTGGCGGAGCTCGGCACGTCGGTGGTCGCGTTCAGTGGCGGCGAACCGATGCTGCACCCTGACCTGGACGACCTCATCAGGCACATCCGCGGCCGGGGGATGATGGCCGGACTGATTACGAACGGGTATTTCCTGGTCCCGAAACGGATTGAGGCGCTGAACAACGCCGGCCTGGATTTTCTTCAAATCAGCATCGATAACGTCGAGCCGGATGAAGTCTCCAGGAAGAGCCTTCGGGTCCTGGACAAGAAGCTCCAGCATTTGAGGGAGCATGCCGCCTTCGACGTGAACATCAACTCGGTCCTGGGCGGCGGCATCAAGAATCCCGAGGATGCGCGGACGATCAACAGCCGAGCCCGGGCGCTCGGCTTCTCGACGTCCATTGGCATCATCCATGACGGCTCTGGCCGCCTGAAGCCGCTCCGCCCTGCCGAACGCAAGGTCTACGACGAGGTCTCGGCGGCGATCAACGGGCCGTGGCAGGTGTTCAAGAACCTTTACTCAGGCATCCGCGGCTTCCAGGACAGTCTCGCGGACGGCAAGCCGAACGAGTGGCGGTGCCGCGCCGGCGCCCGCTACCTGTACATCTGCGAGGACGGACTCGTGCATTACTGCTCGCAACAGCGCGGTTCCCCCGGCACGCCTCTCGAGCGCTACACCGTCGACGACATCCGGCGCGAGTTCGCCACGCCCAAATCGTGCGCCCCCTACTGCACCGTCGGCTGCGTTCACCGCGTTTCGACGATGGACTTCTGGCGGTCGCCGCAGAAACCCGTGCCGCGCGAGATCACGGCATTCGGCCGGCGCTAGCTCCCATCCACAGCGGCGGGCCTCACGCGCGAGCAGAGGGTTACTGGCCCGAAAAGCGCACGCGCACGCCTCCGTTCACGAGCCGGGGAGTGCCGATCGTGTCGGGCAGCGTCCCGACGAAATACTCTTTGTTGAACAGATTCTGGACCCCGACAAACAGGTCGATGCTGGTGCGGACATTGCGCATCAGAGTCCGTGACGCCGTGGCGTCCACGGTCGTATAACCGGGCAAACCCGGGCCAAGCGTGGTCGGGTACCCGGCTTCGGCGAGCGCCTGCGGGAGCACCGCCCTCACGTTCTGGTCGTCGTCGAACTGGAGACCGTAGACCTGAATCCAGACCGCGGCGTTCAGGTATTTCGGGTTGGCGTAGGCGATCTGCAGCGACCCGCGATTCTGCGGCACCTGCGGCAGATATTTCCCGACAAGGGCAGCGTTCGCGACGCTGCCGTCGGTGACGGTCGCATGGTTGTAAAGGTACGCGGCAGAGAACCGCAGATCGCGCGTGGGCCGGTACTCGACATCAGTCTGTACGCCCCAGATCTCGGTGCTCCCGAGGTTCTGTCGCTGCTGCGTTGTCAGGATTGGTGTGGAAGACAGGGTCACGTTCGCGACGGGATTGCTGACGCGGTTGTCGTACCACGTCGTTCGCCACGTGACGCTCTTTGCGACGGCGACGTTGACCCCTACTTCACCGCCGAGCAGGCGCTCGGGCCCGAGCTGGTTGTTCGCCAGGGTCAACACTGTGCCGACTCTGAACTGGCGGTAGAGCTCGTTCAGCGTCGGCGCGCGGAAACCGGCGCTCCACGCCCCCCACGCGCTGACACGGTCCGACAGATGATAGAGGAGCCCCACGCGCGGGCTGGCGGTCGTGTCGGACCGATCGGGCAAGTCCGGCTGGTTGTTGACCGGCGTCTTCGGAATGACGGCGGTCTCGAGGTTGTGCCCGTCGTAGTTGTGCCAGTGGTCGACGCGGGCGCTGAGCGTGATCGTGGCGCGTGGCAGCGGCGTAAGCACGTCCTGCACGAACGCGCCGGCGATCTGCTGCGTCCCGCCTGAAATGCGTTGCAGCGCCAGCACGGACGCAATGGTCACGGGCGGGATGATCGCCGGCGGCGTTGCGGCGTTGTAGTTGTCCTCGTGGCTGTCGCCTTGCACCCAGCGCCAGTCCGCACCTGCGCTGACGACGTTCGCAGTGCCGATGGCCTTCGACCACTGCGCCATCGTCCCGACTCCGTCGGTCGGGACGTGCTGGTCGACCGACAACCGGACGAAGTTGCGGAGCGTCGTCGCGTTGCTCACCGCCATGAACGTGCTGTGGAAGCGTTGGTAATCCAGGAACACGCGGGCCTGCAGGTTGCTGTCGTCGGGCAGGTGAAACCGGGCCCCGCCGCTTGCCGATGTCCATCGCGTGTCGTTGACTTCGCCGACCTTGCCGTTCGCTCGATCTTCGGTGAAGTAGCCCCCGCGGACGAAATACTGAGCGCGGTCGCTCGGCGTGAATTCGAGCTTGGTGGAGAAGTTCGCGTACTTCACGGTCGCGTTGATGTCGATCGGGCCGCGCTCGGACGCCGCCACGATCGGGAACCCGTCCGTGTTGAAGACGCTCCCCTCGACGATCGCACCGAACCGGTTCCACGTGTCGCTCGCCGCGAAGTCGAGCTTCGGGCTGTTGAGGTTGCCGTACTGCGGCTTGACGTCGACGGTCCGTCGCTCGGGACGGTTTGTGACGATGTTGATGACGCCACCCATCGCGTAGTTGCCGTAGAGGCTGGCCGTGGGGCCGTCGACGACCTCGATGCGCTCGGAGCCCTCGAGCGGCACGCGCGTCCAGTAAACCCAGCCGCCGAACGGATCGTTGAAGGGCACGTCGTCGAGGAGCACCAGCGTGCGGCTGACGCCGCTCGGACCGATTCCCCGGAGCGAGACGCCCTGCGACGTCGGGTGCGTCGACAAGCTGTTGCTGCGGCGAAACAGGCTGAAGGTCGGCACCTTCCGAAGCACGTCATCGGCCACAACGGCGGGAGAGCTCTTGATGTCGTCGCTCGTGAGCATGCTGACGCTTGCCGGCGTGTCGGCGAGCCGCTGCTCGCTCCGCGTCGGTGTGACGGTGACGGTCTCGAGCACGGTGGCGGGTTCCACAACGAGATCGATCTCGCCGGTCCGGTCCGTTGCCGTCAGACGCTTCCTGGCTTCGGCAAATCCTCCCGCGCGCACGAGCACGGTCACGTCCGCGCTCTCGGGCGCGATCCCATCAATGGAGAACCGGCCGTCGGGTCCTGTCACGGTTTGGCGGTCCGAGCCTCCGGCCACGCGCACGATGACCACAGCTCCAGGCACGACGGCTCCGGACGAGTCGTGCACCACGCCTGATACCGATGACGGCGCTCCGTCGGACAGCAAAGTAAGCGCAAGGATCAATGAAGTGATCACTCGGGGTCCTTTCTCAACGCAAACGCCGTGAGCGAAGCATCTTCGCCGCCGCCGGTGGCGATAACGACGAACTGACGGCCGCTCCGCGACCGGTATGTCATCGGCGTCGCGTTCGCGCGCCGAGTGAGCGCGTGCTGCCACACGTCGTGTCCATTCGACGCAACGACGGCGTGAAACGCGACATCACCGCCACCGACGAAGATCAGGCCGCCCGCGGTCGCCAGCACCCCAGGTGCGCCTGCAACACCAAGTACTTCCGGCAACTTCGCGGCCTTCAACGCGGGATGACGCCGCAGCGACGGGGTGTCCCCGAACGGCACGCGCCACGCGATGGCGCCGCGATTGAGATCGATCGCCACCAGGTGCCCGTACGGCGGTTTGAGCAGTGGAATGCCGTCCATGAACTCCGCCGCCGGCTCGCCGACGCGGACCAGATCGGCATCGACTTCAGCAGCGCGCGGGTTCGAGGCTGACCGGTCGGGCTCGCCGACGCGCGCGACATTCGCTGAATTCGTCGTTTTGACGAAGAGCAGACCCGATGCGGGATCGAAGGCGCCGCCGCCCCAATTCGCGCCGCCAATAATGCCGGGGCGCTGCACCGTGCCCCGCGACGATGGCGGCGTGAACAACGGACCCAACCGATATTTCTGCAGTTCCCGGCGCGCCGCCGTCTTCAGCTCCGGCGTGAGATCGAATGCATCGTCCAGGCTGACGCCCTGCTCGGTGAAGGCGGGCGGCCTGGTGGGAAACGGCTGCGTCGGCCACGACTCCTCGCCTTTCACGTCGCTTTTGGGCACCGCCCGCTCTTCGATGGGCCACACGGGCTTCCCGGTCACGCGATCGAAGACGAAGGCAAAACCTTGCTTGGTCAGCTGGACGACCGCATCGATCGTGTTCGGAGGCGCCTCTCCCGCGGCCAATGGGACGCCGTTCGACGGGCGGATCGTCACGAGATTCGGCGGCGACGGATTGTCATAGTCCCACAGACCATGGTGAACGAGCTGGTAGTGCCATTGGCGCCGCCCGGTGTTCGCATCGAGACACACCAGCGAGTCGGCGAACAGGTTGGCGCCGAGACGCCGCCCTCCATAGAAGTCGTTGCTCGGTGTCGTGACCGGCAGGTAGAGGAGCCCGCGCGGTTCGTCGAGCGTCATCGGCGCCCAGACATTGGTGTGTCCGGTGAAGCTCCAGGACTCGTTTCGCCACGTGTCGTTACCGAACTCACCCGCCTGCGGGATCGTGTGGAACGACCAGACGATTTTCCCGGTGCGCGCGCTGAACGCGCGGACGTCCCCGGGAGGATCGTTGCGATACGCCAGTCGATCGCCCACACCGTTTCCAACGATCACCAGATCCCTGTACACCAGGGGGGGCGACGTATTCGTGTAATGCTTCTTGTTGACCTCCCAGATCAAGCCTTGACTGAGATCGACGACACCGTTGGCGCCGAACGAGCTGACCGGCCGGCCGGACGATGCGTCGAGACAGATGAGGCGATAGCGGCTGTTGATGAAGATGCGAAGCGCCTGGTTCCCATTGCTGCTGTCGCGCCACGCGGCCACGCCACGGTGAACGAATCCTGTGCCATTTGGCGGCTGGCCGTCCTCGTACGGTTTCGGGTCGTACGACCAGAGCTCTGCGCCGGTTTCGGCGTTGAGCGCCACCACGCGGTTGTACGGCGTGCTCAGATACAAGACGTTGTCGATCATCAACGGCGTGGCCTGAAACGCGCCCGGGCGCGTGCCGTACTGCTCCAACGCCTTCTCGCGCGTCGACCACTCCCACGCCACCTCGAGCGTCGAGACGTTCGACACGTTGATGTCGGCCAGCGTGGAGTACTTCGTCCCGCCCTGATCGCCACCGTAGAAGGGCCAATCCTGCTCGGGTCTGTCTATTCCGGGCGCTCTTTCGTCGCGGCGCGCGACGCGTGGAGGCCCTGCCCCACCCCGGCGGTCAACTCCTGGAGCTGCCGCCCCCAGCGGTTCGGCTCGCGCGCCGCTCGCCGCGGCGGAGGGGAAGGCGCGCCGGACGGACGGAGCGGAGACCACCGCGCCCAGAACGATCAAAAGCGCGACCGCTGATTTGAGCATCGTTCTCGTGTGAGGATTATAATTCGCGCCATGCAAACACCGGTATCCGCTCTGGTGACGGTCGCGGGCGTCTCCGCGCTGAGCGTCACGCTCTTTTCACAATCGGCGACCACCCGAATTCACGCGGACGTCGTGCTCGATGGTACCGGCCAGACCGTGCGGAACGCGACGATCGTCGTTCAAGGATCCAAAATCACGGCGATCGAGACGGGGAACACGGCGAATGCGACCTACAACCTGGGACGCCTGACCGTCATGCCCGGCATGATCGACGTCCACGCTCACGTCGGCTGGCACTTCGACAAGGACGGCCGCTACGCCGGCCGCCCGGGCCCGCCAGCGCAGGAGATCCTGTACAGCGCGGAGAACGCGTACATCACGCTGATGGCCGGCTTCACCACGATTCAGAGCCCGGGCCAGGCGAACGATGTGGAGCTGCGAGAGGCGATCGCGCGCGGTGTGCTTCCGGGACCACGGATCCTGACATCGATTCGGCAACTCAACGAGCGCAGCGGGACGCCGGCGGAGATCAGAGGGAAAGTTCAGCAGTTGAAACAAGACGGCGCGGATGTCGTCAAGATCTTCGCCTCCGCGAGCATTCGAGACGGCGGCAAGCAGACAATGACCGACGATCAGCTGCAGGCGGCGTGCGGGGAGGCCAACGCGCTCGGGATGCGGACGATGGTGCACGCGCACAGCCCGGAGTCGATCAAGGCGTCGGTGAACGCCGGCTGCAAGCAGATCGAGCACGGAGTGTTCGCCACGCAGGAGGTGCTGACGCTCATGGCGCAGAAAGGCGTCTACTTCGACCCGAACGTCGGAGTCGTGCTGCAGAATTACCTGGCCAACAAGGCGAAGTTCCTCGGCGTCGGCAATTACAACGAGGAGGGTTTCGCGTACATGGAGAAGGGGGTGAAGATCAACGACGCGATGATCAAGCTCGCCGTGGCGACGCCGAACCTCAAACTGGTGCTTGGCACTGATGCGGTGGCTGGCGCCCATGGGCACAATGCCAATGAGCTCGTCGAGCGCGTGCGGCAGGGCCACCAGAAGCCGATGGACGCCATCGTCTCGGCAACATCGCTGTCGGCGCGGTCGCTCGCGCTCGATAAGACGGTTGGCACGCTGGCACCCGGGTACGAGGCCGACATCATCGCTCTCGATGGCGACCCGCTAAGCGACGTGACGGCAGTGACCCGCGTCGCGTTCGTCATGAAAGGCGGCAAGGTCTACAAGCAATAATAGGTGTCTGTGATCGCCGGCTCTACAGCTGAGTTCGACCGCCGCGACGCTCTCTGGGCCATCTCCTCCGCGCTCATCGCTTTCGGTATTTACGCCGCGACGATGTACCCCGGACTTGTGGGCATCGGCGACACGCCGAAGCTGCAATTCGTCGGCGCGGTGCTTGGCATACCTCACAGTCCCGGGTACCCGTTGTATGTCTGGCTCTCCTGGATCTTCTCGCGCCTGCCTCTGGGCTCGACGGTCGCGTTTCGAGTGAACCTGCTCTCCGCGGTGTGCTCGGGAGCCGCGATCGGTATTTTGTCGCTGGTTCTGCGCGAGCTCGGCTGCCGCCGCCTCGTGGCGTTCGCGGGCGCGCTCGCCATTGCTTTCGGTCGCCTGTTCTGGTCGCAGTCGCTCCTGGCTGAAGTGTACGCGCTGAACGTCTTGCTCTTCAGCGGCGTCATGCTGTTCCTGCTGCGCTGGTCGCGGTCGCGTCGCTTCGGAGACCTCGCCTGGGCGCTCGCGTTCTTTGCCGCCGGCCTCGCGCATCATCTGACGCTGGCCATGACGGCACCCGCCCTGCTGGCGTTCGCCCTGATGGCCGACCGGCACGTCATCACTACGCGCACGCTCCGGGCTGCACTCGTGGCGTGCGTTGCAGGTTTAAGCTGCTATCTGTTTGTCTGGGTCCGAACGCACCAGCACGCGCCGTTCCTGGAGGCGCGCGCGAACACACTGTTCGATCTCGTCGGGATCGTATCGGCGCGTCAATTCAGCCCGGCGCTGTTCCGTTTTTCATTTCGCGAGCTGGTCACCGAGCGTGCGCCGCTCGTCGCGGCGTGGCTCCTCTCCGAGCTGCGGTGGGGCGGCGTCGCGGGGGCGACCGTCGGCGCCATCTGGTTGGCGTACCTACGCCCCAGGGACCTGGTCCTGCTGCTGGGCTCCGCCGCAGCCGTCATGGTCTTCGCGCTCAACTACGACGTCTACGATGTTCAGGTGTTCCTCATCATCCCGATGGTGGCCTTCGGCCTCCTCGCCGGTGCCGGGCTCGAAGCGCTGTGTCGCGCGGCGCAGGCGTTGATCCGCCGGGGCGAAATGTTGACCCGCGCAAGCGAAGCCCGTCCAGAAGTGACGCGCGCGGCTGCCGTTGGACGGCTTTTGACGGGGACAGCGAGCATCGCCGTTCTCATTCTGCCGTGGGCGCAGCTTCGCGCGAACTTCAAGGTGAACAATCACCGTGATCATACGTTCGAGGCGCAATACTTCGACGCGCTTTTCAAAGCTCTCCCCGAGCGCAGCGCGATCGTCGCCGAGAGCTATACGATCGACCACATGGTGCTGTACAAGCTGCTCGCCGAGGACGGCGGCCGCGGACGTCGGATCGAGGTGATTCCCGCAGACGCCGGCGTGGTGCGACGCTATATCTCGAGCGGTTTCGCCGTGTTCGCGTTCTCGAACGGCCGCTCCGAACTGCAGTTCGACGTCCCATTCTCTGTCGCGGACCTGAGCCTGCCGACGGCGCCCGGCGTGAAGCAGCTGGCCGAAACGGAGGCGCAGCAGCTCGCCTATCCCCTGTCGGTCGTAACGCTCGACCGGCGTGGAACGACCGGTACTACCGGTGCCGTGCCTGATCGCTCGCCCGAGCCGATGACCGGTGCGGTCTGGCGGCCGACGGCTCAGTGACGGGCAATCAGCCGCGGCGCGGCCTGTCGCGGCGCAGCCTGTCAAGGAGATCAGCGAGATCCGCCGGCAACGGTGCCTCGAACGCGAGCTCGCGCCGGTCCCGCGGGTGGAGAAAACGGAGCCGGTGAGCGTGCAGGGCCTGACGCCGAAACGCAATCGGCCGGAGCGAGTCGGGCCCGTGGTTGTAACGCCGTTCGCCCACGAGCATGTGACCCCGGAGCCCGGCTTGCAGGCGAATCTGATTCCGCCTGCCGGTGACGAGGCGGACCTCGATGAGCGACGCGCCCCTCAGCGTCTCGATCACGCGGTAGTGGCACACCGCCTCCTTCCCCCGTGCGTCGGTGGCATGCGTCTCTTTTTGTATGAGGGCTTTCCGATCCCACGCAAGCCGGTCGCGCCACGTCCCTGAAGCCGGTGCCGGGTGTCCGTAGACAACCGCGAGGTAGACCCGCTCCGGTTGGCGGCTCTTGAACTGCGCTTTGAGATCCGACTGCGCCGCAGCGGTCTTCGCAAACACCACCAGGCCCGACGTGTCGCGGTCAATGCGATGGACGACGAGCGGCCGCTGCCCGCTGCGGGCGCGCAGATAGGTGTCGAGATCCTCAAAGACCGAGCGGGCGCCTTCGCGCCGCTCGAGGGGTACGGCCAACACACCGGCCGGCTTGTTCAACACCACCACCGCGTCGTCTTCGTAGACAATGGGAAGGTCCCGCCGATCGCCGAGCGTCGCGCGCCGTTTCGACGTTCCGGGGCGATCCATCCACACACGCACGATGTCGCCCGCGACGAGTCTCGCTCCACGCGCTTCCGGCACCGCCTCGCGACCGTTGAGGAACACTTTGCCGCGCGCCAGCGCGTCGAACGCGCGCCCTCGCGATCCGAGTCGGCCTGTCACGGCCAGAAACCTGTCGAGTCGGCGGCCGGCTTCAGCGGGCTCGACGGTCCATTCCGCCATGTTCAGCGGGGTCGTTTCAGCAGCAGCAGCAGGGTATCGGCGCCGACCGGCCACACGATGCCGGTCGTTTCCCATCCTTCGTTGCCCAGCGCGTTGAGGCGTCCGGACGCATCGGCGGAGCTGACGCGAACGGTCTGGTACTCCCACAGCGGCCGCGCAACGCGTACGGGCACGGGGGGCGCGCCCGAAGTTGGCTCGCCGTTCCAGATGGACACGCGGATCGGCTTCTCCACGCTGACGTCGTGCAGCGTCACCGGGATGGCCTCAGTGTCGCGGTTCTGGACCCACACTTCTGCGCGTGAGATCTCGCCTGGCCGGCCGAACTGACCCGGTGCTGCGATGATGGCCGCGCCACCAGCAACGAATAGCGCGACGGCGGCAGGCGTCAAACGACTCTTCACGGGGCACCTCCATCGTGGTCCTTGGTCCCTGGGACTTGGGCCGTGGTCCCGCCTGGGTCCTTCGTCCTGACTCCTCAGAGCGGAATATTGCCGTGTTTCTTGAGCGGGTTCTTCACCCTCTTGGACTCCAGGTTTCCGAGCGCGGTAATCAGCTTGCGGCGGGTCTCTCGGGGGTGGATGACTTCATCGAGGAAGCCGCGGCCCGCGGCGATATAGGGGTTTGCGAACTTCTCACGAAACTCGCGGACTTTCTCGGCGCGCGCGGCAACGGGATCCGACGCGGCGTCCAACTCGCGTTTGTAGAGGATGTTCACGGCGCCTTCCGGCCCCATGACGGCGATCTCCGCGGTCGGCCACGCGTAGTTGAAATCCGTTCGAATGTGTTTGCTGGACATGACGCAGTACGCGCCGCCGTATGCCTTGCGCGTGATGACCGTCACTTTGGGGACCGTCGCCTCGGCAAACGCGAACAGCAGCTTGGCGCCGTGCTTGATGATGCCGCCGTACTCCTGCACCGTGCCGGGGAGGAAACCAGGCACGTCCTCGAACGTGACAAGCGGGATGTTGAACGCGTCGCAAAACCGCACGAAGCGGGCGCCTTTGACCGACGCGTCGATATCGAGTGTCCCGGCGAGCACGGCCGGCTGATTGGCGACAATGCCGACCGACCGCCCATCGAGACGCGCGAAGCCGACGATGAGGTTTCTGGCATAGTGCTGGTGGACCTCGAGTATGTACTGCTCGTCCATCACCGCGCGAATGACCTCCAGCATGTCGTAGGGCTGGTTCGGAGCGAGCGGTACGATCCGGTCGAGCGCCTCGCTCTCGCGGTCCGGTTGATCGTCCGATCGGACCCGTGGCGCCTCGTCGAGATTGTTCGATGGAAGAAATGACAGCAGCTCACGAACGAGCGCGACGCACTCGCGGTCGTCGGCCACGGCAAAATGCGCCACGCCGCTCGTCGCGTTGTGCGTCATCGCGCCGCCCAGCTCCTCCTTGGTGACGTCCTCGTGGGTCACGGTTTTGATGACATCCGGACCGGTGACGAACATGTAGCTCGTGTCACGGACCATGACGATGAAGTCCGTGATGGCGGGTGAATACACGGCTCCCCCGGCGCACGGCCCCATGATCGCTGAGATCTGGGGCACGACGCCCGAGGCCAGCGTGTTGCGGAGAAAGATGTCCGCGTAACCGCCGAGCGACAGCACGCCTTCCTGGATCCGTGCCCCGCCCGAATCGTTGAGGCCGACGATCGGCGCGCCGAGACTCATGGCGAGATCCATGATCTTCACGATCTTGGCGGCGTTGGTCTCCGAGAGCGAGCCGCCGAAGACCGTGAAGTCCTGAGCGAACGCGAACACCTGGCGCCCGTCGACGAGACCGTGGCCCGCGACGACTCCATCGCCCGGGACGATCTGGCTCTCCATCCCGAAGTCGCGGCAGCGATGCGTGACGAGCTTGTCGACCTCCTCGAACGTGGCGGCGTCGAACAGCAGATCGATGCGCTCCCGCGCGGTCAGCTTGCCGGCGGCGTGCTGGCGGTCGAGGCGTGCCTGTCCGCCGCCGAGCTCGGCGCGCGCCTCGAGATCAGCCAGAACCTTTTGCGGATCTGTCACAGCTGATCGCTCGGGGCCGAACCCTCGTCGGACGTTTGTCGGCGCTCGCGGGACGTTGGCCACCGCTCGGGCTCGCGACGACGCGATGTCACGCTTTCACCGCGTGCGCCTTCTCCCAGTCTTTGAGGAACTTCTCCAAGCCGATGTTGGTGAGCGGGTGGTTGAACAACTGGTCGATGACGGCGGGCGGACAGGTGGCGATGTCGGCGCCCGCTCGCGCGGCCTCCACCACGTGAATCGGATGCCGGCAGCTGGCCGCGAGGACTTCGGTCGTGAACTCGTAGTTGTCGTAGATTTCGACGATCTCGCGAACGAGATCCATGCCGTTCGTGGCGATGTCGTCGAGGCGGCCGACAAACGGGCTGATGTAGCTGGCGCCCGCCTTGGCGGCAAGCAGGGCCTGGGTGGGACTGAAACAGAGCGTGACATTGACCCGGATGCCCTCGCTCGACAGCGCCTTGCACGCCCGAATGCCGTCGCGCGTCAGCGGCACCTTGACGACCATGTGATCGTCGATCGCCGCGATGTCGTGCCCTTCCCGAAGCATGCCCGCAAAGTCGGTCGACGTCACCTCTCCACTGACCGGTCCCTTGACGATGTCGCAGATCTTCTTGAGGTTCTGGCGGAAGTCGCCCGGCTCTTTTGCGAGCAGCGTCGGGTTGGTCGTGACGCCGTCGAGAATGCCGAGGTCGGCAATGGTTTGGATGTCCCTGATGCTTCCGGTATCGACGAACAATTTCATAACAGCTCCTTGTAACTCGTGGCTCGGTGCTCGGTCTTCGGTGCTCGAAAAATCTATGTCTCAGCCTGCACAGCGTTGGTCAGATCGCCGACGCCCTCGACCTTGACGGTCACGGAATCTCCGTCGCCCAGCGGTCCGATGCCGGCGGGAGTCCCTGTAGAAATGATATCGCCAGGCTCGAGCGTCATCACGAAACTGACGAACTCCACCAGGTAGTCGATCCCAAAAATCAGGTGCGCCGTACTCGACGATTGGCGGCGTTTTCCGTTCACCCAGCCCTCGACGGCGCGGGGAGACCCGTCGAGGCCGGCTGCCACGCACGGGCCGATCGGCGCGAACGTGTCGAATCCCTTGCAGCGGGTATATTGAGATTCCCGGCTCTGCAGGTCGCGAGCGGTGACGTCGTTGACGCACACGAGACCCAGGATGTAGCGCCAGGCATCCGCCCGCTTGACGCGGTGAGCGCGTTTCCCTATGACGACGCCGACCTCGGCTTCGTGATCGACGCGACCCACGCCCGGCGGCAGCTTGATCGGCTGGCCGGGTCCGACGACGGCCGACGCGGGTTTGATGAAGATGAGCGGCTCGGTGGGGAGCGCCATGCGCTGCTCGGCCGCATGATCTTTGTAGTTCAGCCCGACGCACACGATTTTCGACGGGCTGACGGGCGGGAGCAGTGTCAGGGCCTCCACGCCCCCAGCAATAGTCGGGCCGGCTGAGTAGACGCCGAAGATGTCGCCGGTCAGCTCGTGGGCTTGGCCGTCGCGCTCGATCGCATACCTGACTCGAGAAGCAGAGGCCACGGGATGGTCAGGAAGGGCGGATTTGGGCGCTGGGCCGGTTCCGTCGGCGTGGTATCGATACAGACGGTCCATCGGCGGCATTAAATCATAACGATGGGTGCGAGGGGCGCGAAGGCGCGAGGCTGGACCGGCGGGAGGAAAATCAGGCTTGGGGGTCCTTCAGCGCGCGGCTTCCTCGATCTTGTTCGACGGAGCGCTGATGTTGCCCGCCTTGTCGACGGCCTTGACTGCGTAGGTGAACCGGACGCCCGGCTCGAGGTGTTCGTCGCGAAACTGCGTGACGTGAACCAGCTCGGCGGTGATTGGCTGGAGCGCGTCGGCTGACGCCCCGCGCAGCACGACGTACCCGTCGAGGTCCTGCTCCGTGTTGGCATCCCAGATCAACGTCACCGCGCCCTCCTGTGGCGACGACTGAAGGTTGGCGGGCGGAGCGGGCGGAAACGTGTCCACGAGCGTCTCACACGTCGCTGGCGCTGCGTCGCTCTCGATGGTCAAGTCGCTGAAAGTCTCGACGGCGCGAACCACGTAACAGCGTCTTTCGCCCCAGACGATGCGGGCGTCAGAGAAGGCCAGCTCCGCGATGGGCGTCACGTTGAGCTTGAGCGGCGCGACAGGCGGAGATGAACGACTCGGGGGCACACCGTTCGGGGCCGTGGCCCTTACGTCGTACACGTTGTAGCGAATCGCCACGGGGCTGGCGCCAATTGGGGTCGACGGCAGTTCGTTGCCCGCCGGCGGCAGTTGAATCGGAGGCGCCGACGCAACCGGCTTCCATTGGACGGTGATCGCTTTCTCGTCGTACGCGATCGTAGGACTGGTCGGCGCCGGTGGTGGCGGCACGAGCGGCACCGCGATGCGCTTGGAAAACGGACCGTGGCGGTCGTGCGTCGAGACGCCGACCGCGACGTACGAGCGCGCCAGAGGCGTCGACCGCGGCGGCACGAGCGGTCCGCTTCCCGACGCAGTGGTCGATCCGTACGAGCCGTCGCCTCTCGCCTGGTCTCGATGCCTGCGATCGGTCGGCACGCTCACGGGCGCCCGGGCGGCCGAGTCCAGATTCTCCGACACTCGCGCAATGGCGCCTTGATCGAGCCCGTGTCCCTCGGGCACCGCCATGTCGACCGGCGGATCGTCCTCTTCGATCACATCGTCGGGATCGCGGGGCGCCTTCACCGCGACGCTCGCGACTCGCGTGCCCCGCTTGATGATTTGCTCATCGGTACACGCGTCGCTGGACGTGACTGCGTAGACGTCGACGCGCTGGATATTGGCTGGACGCGAGTTGTCGGTGTTGGTGGCGGGGACAGTGAACTGCAGTTCGACGGTGGCGCCGCGCAGCTCTGCAGAAAAACCAGCCGGCGGAACAGGGAGCCTCACGAGCGGCGGCAGCGGCGGCCCTTTTTTGCCGCAGCCGTAGCACCCGATCGAGCTGATGATCGCGACGGCGACGATCAGCTGCGCGCGTGGGAGATCGGCGTCTGTCACAGGATGTATCGCGACAGGTCTTCGTTTTTGACGATATCGCCGAGCATTCTGGTGACGTAAGCTTCGTCGATCCTGACCGACTTGTTCCCGAGATCGGGTCCCTCGAAGGAAATCTCGTCGAGCAGCTTCTCCATGACGGTGTGCAGCCGGCGGGCCCCGATGTTCTCGGTCCGTTCGTTCACGAGCGTGGCGTAGTCGGCGATCCTGCTGATCGCCTCGTCGGTGAAAGAGAGGTCGATCCCTTCAGTTTCCATCAACGCGGTGTACTGCTTGACGAGCGCGCTCTTGGGCTCGGTGAGGATGCGCACGAACTCCTCCTTGCCGAGCGGCTCGAGCTCGACACGAATCGGGAAACGGCCCTGCAGTTCGGGGATCAGGTCAGACGGCTTCGACACGTGAAAGGCGCCAGCCGCGATGAACAGCACGTGGTCGGTCCGAACCATGCCGTACTTGGTATTGACGGTGGTGCCTTCCACAATCGGGAGGATGTCCCGCTGAACGCCTTCCCGGCTCACCTCGGGACCGTGCACGCCCTCGCGTCCCGCGATCTTGTCGATCTCGTCGATGAAGATGATCCCTGCCTGCTCGACGCGCTCGACGGCCGACTTTGCGACGCTGTCCATGTCGATGAGCTTCTGTTCCTCTTCCTGGGTCAGGTAGTCGAGGGCCTCGGGGACCTTGACCTTCCGCTTCTTCATCTTCCCCTGGAAGAGTCCCGGCAGCATGTCCTTCAGGTTCACGTCGACTTCTTCGACCGCCGACCCTGCGATGATCTCGAACGACGGAAACGCCTTCTCCCGCACCTCGACCTCGACAGTGCGCCCGTCGAGGCGTCCGGCGCGCAGTTGATCGCGGAACTGCTCGCGCGTACGGCGCTGCTGCTCGCGCGAGGCTGCGGGATCCTCGTCGGGCGCCACCGGCCGGGGCGGCGGCAGCAGGATATCGAGCAGCCGCTCCTCCGCGTTCTGCATCGCCTTGGCGCTCACCTCGTCGAGCCGCTCACCGCGCACCATGTCGACGCCGAGCTCCACCAGGTCGCGCACCATCGACTCGACGTCGCGTCCCACGTAGCCGACCTCGGTGAACTTGGAGGCCTCCACCTTCAGAAACGGTGACTGCGCGAGCCGCGCGAGCCTGCGCGCGATCTCGGTCTTGCCGACACCGGTCGGACCGATCATGAGGATGTTCTTGGGCGCGATGTCTTCGGCCAGTTCCGGCGGCAGCTTCTGGCGCCGGAGCCGGTTGCGTAGTGCGATCGCCACGGCGCGCTTCGCCGCGGCTTGCCCGACCACGAACTTGTCGAGCTCGGACACGATCTGGCGCGGGGTCATGGCGCCGGCGGAGGATTGCGTGGTTTCGGGCAGAGGAATGGCCAAGGGTCCCTACACTCTCACGACTTAGCGTTCGACGATTCTACAGTTCTTCGACGATGATGTTCGCATTGGTATAGACGCAGATGTCGCTGGCGATCCGCAGCGCTTTTTCCGCGATCGCCCGCGCGCCGAGATCCGTATTGCTCGCGAGCGCTTTGGCGGCCGCGAGCGCGAACGGTCCTCCGGATCCAATCGCCACGATCCCGTCGTCGGGCTCGATGAGATCCCCGTTACCGGACAGCAGGAACGTCGACGCGTGATCGAGCACGATCAGCATCGCCTCGAGCCGGCGCAGGATGCGATCGCTTCGCCAATCCTTGGCGAGCTCCACGGCAGAGCGCTCGAGGTTTCCGCGATATTGTTCGAGCTTGGACTCGAACCGCGCGAACAGGGCGAACGAGTCGGCGGCGGAGCCGGCAAAGCC
>Ga0066903_100000872_pt1 | contig 20578 bp, 22 predicted proteins | sample PanSoiMetaGPlot1_FD_67491 | JGI IMG/M metagenome (GOLD analysis project Ga0066903, IMG submission 67491) | Tropical forest soil microbial communities from Panama analyzed to predict greenhouse gas emissions - Panama Soil - Plot 1 (version 2) | ecosystem: Environmental > Terrestrial > Soil >... | reverse complement strand
CTGTTTCCGCAGATCTATGGCGGGCGCATCTGGATGGTCATCGTCGAATTCGTATTGCTCGGAACTTATCTGTGGCTCGCGCTGAAGGCCGCACGCGAGCAACCGGTCTGAGGGCTCTCTATCGTGATGTTGCGGAGACTGAAGTGATTATTGACTTCCAACAACACTACACGCCGCCTGAGCTCTTCAAGGGCGATCGCAACGCGCTCTCGGCAAGACTCGACGAACACGGCAATCCGAACTACCTGCTCAATCCGTTGCTCGCCGATCTCGCCGCACACGTACGCATGATGGATCACGCCGGAATCGACGCCGGTGTGCTCTCATGCGGCTCAGGCTTCGATCAGCCCGACCTCGCGATCTGTCGACTGATCAACGACCGCATGCACCAGGCGGTGACCGATTATCCGGGGCGCTTCCTTGGGCTTGCCCATGTCCCCGCGCTCAAAGCGAGTGAGGCTGCGGCCGAGCTCAAGCGCTGCGCGGTTGAGCTCGGGTTCCCGGGCGTGGTGATCGGCTCTGAGCTGCAGGGCCAGCCGCTCGACGCCGAGGCGCTGCGACCGTTCTGGCGCGCGGCGGCCGATCTCGGGCTTTATGTGTTCATCCATCCGCTGCCGCAGGTGATCGCCTGGCCGCAGCTCTATGCGGACGATCTCGGCCGTATGCTGGGCTGGGAGTTCTCGCTGATGGTCGCGACCATACGCATTATCAACAGCGGGCTCTTGGACGAGCTGCCAACGCTGAAGATCCAATTCTCCCATTTCTCCGGCGGCATCGGCCGCTATCTCGGTCGCATCCGCGGGTTCCAGCAGCGCAACAAATGGGGCACCGCCGGAGTTCCGCGGCATGGGCGGCAACCGCAACGGCCGTTTGACTATTACCTCGAGCAGCGCCTGTTCTACGACTGTGCCGGCTGGGCCGGTCCCGATCATTGCGGCGAGTGGGGCGCGGAATGGGTACGCTTCGGGCTGCAGGAGGTGGCGCTGTCACAGACCGTGTTCGCCACGGATTATCCGCAAGCCGTGCGCGATGCCGACGAAGTAGCCGGCTATGTGGCGGCGGTGCGCGCGCTCGGGCCCGATGCGCGCGCGATGGTTGATGGCGTAAGTGCGGAGCGGCTGCTACCCGATCTCAAGCGGCGGATCGGTGCGCGCGTACATCGGAATGGTACGGGCGCGCGGGAGAGAGGAACATGACCGAGATCGGCTTCATCGGGCTTGGCCGCATGGGCTTCCCAATGGCGCAGAACCTGATCAAGGCTGGCCATGCGGTGACTGGCTTCGATGTCGACAGCGCAGCGGCTGAGCGCCTGAACACGACCTCCGGCAGGTTCGCGACCGCTATTGATGTCGCCTGCGGGAGCGCCGAGGTCGTGATCACGATGCTGCCATCGGGCAAGGAGGTGCGGGAGGTCTATCTTGGCTCGGGCGGCGTGCTTGCCTCGGCGCCTGACGGCGCGCTGCTGATCGATTGCTCCACCATCGATGTCGAGTCCGCGCGTGCGGTCGCGGCGGCCGCTCAGGTCAATGAGCTGCGGATGGTCGATGCGCCGGTGTCGGGCGGCGTTGCGGGTGCGGAGGCGGCAACGCTCACGTTCATGGTCGGCGGCAGCGATATCGCCTTCGAAAAGGCGAAGCCGATCCTCGCCGCAATGGGCAAGATCATCGTACACGCCGGCAGCGCCGGCGCCGGGCAGGCCGCCAAGATCTGCAACAACATGATGCTCGGTGTGTCGATGATCGCGGTCTGCGAGGCGTTCAGCCTGGCAGCAAAGCTTGGCCTCGACGCGCAGAAGCTTTTCGACATTGCTTCGCAGTCGTCCGGGCAGTGCTGGGCGATGACCAAGTATTGCCCGGTGCCGGGGCCAGTGCCGGCGTCGCCCGCCAATCGCGGCTACCAGCCCGGCTTTACCGCCGCCATGATGCTCAAAGATCTTTTACTCGCACAGGCCGCGGCCAAGGCTTCGGGCGCCAAGGCTCCGATGGCTGCAGGGGCGGCGGCGCTTTACGATTTGTTCGTCGATCAGGGCAATGCCGGGATGGACTTCTCTGGCATCATCAAGCTTCTTGACCACGAGTAAGTAGCCGGACGAAGGCAGAACATGTGGTTTGGCGGGGCTTCCCAGCGTCAACAGACCGTTACGACAACCACTTGCATTCGATGATCAATTGGCGATTTACCGTGATAAATAAACCCGATCTTTATCGTATTGCTTAAGCCGAATTTAGACCATGGGCGTTAATGTGGCGCCGTTAAGACGGGGAAACAGGGCCTCGTCAGCGACAACGACAACAGTGAGGCGTATCATGAAAGCCGTTGCCAAGACGGTTGAGCCGGCTGGTGAGCGAGAGGCGCGGCTTGACAATATCAGGCCGCTCTATCTCGAGGCCTTGACACTCGTGGAGCGGCTGCACCGCCGCCTGCTCGACGTGATCAAGGACGAGTTCGATCGCCGCAGCCGCGCCGACATCAACTCAGTGCAGGCGCTCCTGCTCTACAATATCGGCGACAAGGAGCTCACCGCAGGCGAGCTGCGTACACGCGGCTACTATCTCGGCTCCAACGTGTCTTACAATCTCAAGAAGCTGGTCGAGATGGGCTTCCTGGATCATCAGCGCTCGCGCGTTGATCGGCGCTCGGTGCGCATCCGACTGACCGACAAGGGCCGCGAGGTCCGCGACACCGTCGAGGGGCTTTATCAGAAGCACGTTCGCACGGTCGAGCAGGTCGGCGGCATCAATGCCGAGGAGTTCTCGACCCTCAACAAGTCGTTGCACCGGCTCGAGCGGTTCTGGACTGACCAGATCCTCTACCGGCTGTAATCGGCAATCAGTCTCGATTGAATCGCGCCCCGGCACCGGCCGGGGCGCTTTGCTTTGGGCGCGGCAGAGCCGAGAGTCCGGGCGATTGTTGATGCGCCCTCTCCCCGCAAGCGGCGCGAGGGCGCAATAACAAGCGCTTGCGTTTTCTGATGCGGCGAGATCAGGACACAGGGAACACGATCACCATCCGCGTCCCGCTGTTTCCCTTCTCGACCGCCTCGTGCACCTGTGCAATCTGATCGAGGCTGAACTCCCGTACCGGCAGGTGCTTGAGCTTGCGGGCGCCTTGCAGACGCGCGAAGTCGCTAACCGAGTTCACATAGGCCTGCGTTGGCAGCTCGTACATATACATGAACTTGATGGTCGGCTGGTTCTGGATGCCCCAGCCGGCTGGAATAGCACCATCCGTCCCACCTGCGCCGTAGACGATCACGGTGCCTTGCTTGGCGAGCATCTTGGGAAAGAGCGGCGCGTTCTTCGCGAAGTGCGGCTCGAGCAGGCGGTCCGCGCCATTGCGGTTCGTCAGTTCAGCTATGCGCGCGCCGACGTCCTCGGCGCGAAAGTCGATCACAGCATCTGCGCCGGCATCACGCGCCATGCGGCCTTTCTCGGCACTCCCGACAGTCGCAATGACGCGTGCGCCTTCGTGCTTGGCGATCTGCACCGCGTAGTAGCCGACCGCACCGGTGCCGCCAGCGACCAGCACGGTGCGGCCGGTCACCGGGCCGTCGCACAAGACCGCGTAGTGAGCCGTCAGCCAAGGCACGCCCAGACAGGCGCCTTCATTGAAGCTGCAGTTATCCGGCAGCTTCGCGGCGCGGCCTGATGGCAGCACGCAGAATTCGGCCGCGGTCCCGTGCGCGCGCTGCCATTGCGCCATGAACAGCCAGACGCGCTCGCCGATGCGCTCTCTCGGTACGCCATCGCCCACCGCAACGATCACGCCCGTGCCGTCCTGGTGCGGCACGATGCGCGGAAACGGCATGCCGCGCCGACGCACGCCGCTGCGGGTATAGGTGTCAGTTGGATTGGCGCCGGAGGCACGAATCTGAACCTTCACCTCGCCCGGTCCTGGCTCCTGGTCCGGGAGTTCGCCGACTTTGAACACCTTGTCTGGCTCGCCTTGCTCGTCGTACCAGGCTGCTTTCATCCACCTCTCCGCTCCGGGTCTGTGGCCGGCACGCCGATCTCCGTACCCAACCAGCGTTGCAGCAAGCCGTGCACAAGCCACACGCCGGCAACAAGGATCAACACGGCCATCATTCCACGCATCGCGCTCGCGATGAACGCGGCATCAAGCCTGGGCAGCGGGAACTTCGCAAGCTCGCCGCCGCGTTCGATCATCCAGTGCCATGCCGTGTGTGCGATCAGCACCGACAGAATGATGATGCCGAGCCGTTCCGGCACGACGCGGCGGAACAGCAGCCCGAGGGCCGGGATCAGCACGAGGAGTACGGCCAGCTGGCCGATCTCGACCCCGACGTTGAATGCGAGGAGCGAGGTCAGGAGATGGTCGCCGGCGAATTGCAGCGTCTCACGCAACGCGAACGAAAAACCAAAGCCGTGCACCAGGCCAAACGCAAACGCGACGATCCAGCGACTAGAGACCGCAGCGCTCTTGCCCAGCGACGCATACACGATGTTCTCGAGCGCCATGGCAACGATGGTGATGGCGATCAGCGTCTCGATCAGCGGCGGGAACCACAGCCCGTCGGGGGCAAAACCGAAGGCCGAGGCGATCAGCGTGATCGAATGGGCGACGGTGAAGGAGGTCACGATCACGACCAGCGGACGCAGCCTCCGGAACGGAATGACCAGGCAGGCCAGGAACAGGAGATGGTCGGTGCCCTCGAGGATGTGCCAGAAGCCAGACACGACGAAGCTCAGCGCCGCCTGATGCCAGCGTGGATCGAGATACAGACGTCCGACATCACCGTGAAACTCGAATGCCCGGGTGTTTCCGTCCGGCGGCATGAAGCGCAGCGCCGTCGTCACCTTGCGGCCGAGCCGATCGACGCTGAATTCCATCGCGAATTGGGAGCGATCGGATTGGATCGGATATTCGAGCAGCACATCAAGAAGCTGCTGAGACCAATAGAGCTCCAGACTGGGATCGAGGGGCGGCGCTTCGAGGTGCGCCAGCGCCTCTTCATAGGACGCAAACGATTTGTCCGACGGCAGCGAGATGCGGGCATGCACCACACGCGGTGTCGGAAGCGGGGTATCGTTCTCGGTCACCGTGAGGTTGTCGGTGAGATAGACCTTGGCGGCGCCGCGCAACGCTTCGTCCGCGCGGGCGAGATCGATGTAGCCAGGGCCGCGCGTCGGCACTTCCGCCTCATTCATGGCGGCGATCGGCGCGCGCACGAGCAGGAGGAGACGGTTGCCCGCGGGCTTGAAGAAGACGTTGAGCTTGACGTCATTGGGAATCTCATGCGCACGCGCACCAGACCCAATCGCAGCTATGACCAAAATGGCGGCCATCACCCGCCAGAGCGCACCAAGCCCCTGGACGCGCACTGTTAGTCTCCCCTGAGGGGAGCAAGCTTAGGGGGCTTTCAAGTGCCGTTACAAGTCCTCTGGATTGGCGTATAATGCACGTAAAGAAGCATGCACGACCGGCTGATGCGGCGGCGGCAGGCTTCCGGGCGGTAGCGCCGCCCATATCAGGGGAGGAGTTTGATGAACTTCAGCCAGCAGCGGAAGTTTGCGTCCGGCGTCGCGCTCGCCGCCGGCATCGTGACTTTGGGCATTGGGCAGGCGGTGCTGCAGCAGCAGGCCGATGCGCAGGGATCGAGCGTGACGGCGCCGGTCTATGAGGTCGATCCGCTCTGGCCCAAGCCGCTTCCGAACAATTGGCTGCTTGGCTGGACCATCGGCACATGGGTCGACGAGCAGGATCACGTGTGGGTGATCCATCGCGGCGCTGGTGGCCTGCACAACAACGAGCGCGGCGCCGAACTCGATCCGCCGATCGCCGAGTGTTGCCGCACAGCGCCACCGATCCTGGTCTACGATCAGGATGGTGGTTTGGTACGTTCCTGGGGCGGACCGGGCGAAGGCTACGAATGGCCGCAGTCGAACCACGGCATCCATGTCGACTACAAGGGCAACGTCTGGATTGGCGGCAACGGCGCCAAGGACGCGCACATTCTCAAGTTCACCAAGGACGGCAAGTTCCTGATGCAGGTCGGCAAGTTCGGCCAGGGCAAGGGCAGCAATGATCCGGAGAATTTCGGGCGCGTCGCCAAGATCTGGGTCGATCCCAAGACCAACGAGGCCTATATCGCGGACGGCTATGGCAACAAGCGCGTCGCCGTGATCGATGCCGATACCGGCAAGATGAAGCGCTACTGGGGAGCCTACGGTAACAAGCCGGACGATGCCGCGCAGGGTCCCTATGATCCAAAGGCGGCGCCCCAGCAGCAGTTCCGCAATCCGGTGCACTGCATCGAGCGTGCGAACGATGGGCTCGTTTACGTTTGCGACCGGCAGCACGACCGTATCCAGGTCTTCACGCCGGAAGGCAAGTTCGTGAAGGAGGGGTTCTTCGCCCGCAACACGCTCGGGTCGGGATCGGCCTGGGACATCGTGTTCACCAAGGATCCGGAGCAGCGCTTCATGCTGCTGGCAGATGGCCAGAACTCGCGCGTGCGCATCATCGTGCGTGAGACGCTGGAGGAGATCACCGCCTTCGGCGCCGGCGGCCGTCAGCCCGGCCAGTTCTACGGCGTACACAGCCTCGCGTCGGACTCCAAGGGCAACATCTATACGACCGAGACGTATGAGGGTAAGCGCGTGCAGAAATTCATCTACAAGGGCATCGGCACGGTGCCGCGCGGCTACCAGGGCGTGCTCTGGCCCAGGAAGGCCTAAAGGTAAGGCGCAACGAGTCGTAAAGGCTGGCCTGTCAGAAAGGCCCCGGCTGCTGCCGGGGCCTTTCCTTTCGGTCGGGATTGGACTTATCTCGTGGCAGAACAGGATCGCCGTCGGAGGATAGATTTGACCACTGCCGCCATCGACTGCGATGTGCATCCGCAGGTCCCGAACCTGAAGGCGTTAGCCCCCTATCTGGAACCCTATTGGCGCGACTCGTTTACAGAGCGTGGCATTCCAGGTTTCGAATCCAACTCCTATCCGCCCAATGTGCCGCTGAGCGTGCGTGCGGACTTCAAGGGCAAGGACCATCCGGCGACCGATGTGACGCGCCTCTCCGCGCAGGTGTTCGATCGCCTCAAGGCGGAGACTGCCATCTGCAATTGCCTCTATGGCGTCGAGCTCATCTTCAGCGAGGACATGGCGCTGGCGGTCGCGCGCGCGGTCAACGACTGGATCGCCAAGGAATGGCTCGATCGCGATCCGCGGCTGCGCGCCTCGATCGTAGTGCCCACCCAAAACGTCGAGTTCGCAGTGTCAGAGATCGAGCGCTGCGCCCAGGACAAGCGGTTCGTTCAGGTCGTGTTGCTGGCGATGCAGGAGTCTCCGCTCGGCCGCCGGCACTGGTGGCCGATCTTTGCCGCTGCCGAACGCCATGGGTTGCCGATCGGCATTCATCCTGGCTCGACCTATCGCCACTCGCTGACCTCACTGGGCTGGCCGACCTTTTATCTCGAGGACTATGTGGCCTACGCGCAGGCGTTCCAGTCGCAGCTCACGAGCCTGATCAGCGAAGGCGCGTTCGCCAAGTTCCCGGGCCTCAAGGTGGTGCTGATCGAATCAGGCGTGACCTGGTTGCCGGGGTTCCTGTGGCGGATCTCGAAGTTCTGGCGCGGGGTGCGCGCGGAGGTTCCCTGGGTGGATCGCTCGCCGGCCGAAATCGTGCGCGACCATGTGAGGCTGACCATCACGCCATTCGATGCGCCTGACGATGCGGACACCATCAGGCGCATCATCGATCAGCTGCGTTCCGATGAGCTTCTGCTCTATGCCTCGGATTTCCCGCATTGGCAGTTTGATGGCGAAAGCGCCATGCCGCCCGGCTTGCCGGAGGGCCTCGCTCGGAAGATACTGGTCGAGAATCCGCTCGCGACCTATCCGCGCCTCAAGGAGGCCGTGTCATGAACATCGAGCTGCGACAACCGGACGTCGGCCAGAAGACCCGCCTCAAGGTCATCGACGTCGATATCCATCCCAAGAGCGCGATGGAGGATCTGCAGCCCTATCTCGCCAAGCGCTGGTGGGACCACTACAAGACCTTCGGGGCGCGCACGCGCCAAGGGTTCCTCAAGGGCTTTCCCTATCCCAAGAGCCAGCCATTCGCCTCGCGACGTGACAGCTGGCCGCCCGGCGGCGGCTTGCCGGCCAGCGATCTCAATTTCATGAAGCAGCAGTATCTCGATCTTTACCCGATCGAATACGCGATCATGAATCCGCTGTCGCCGACCGGGCAGGGCGACCAGAACGACGAGTTCAGCGCCGCCATGGCGGTCGCCGCCAATGAGTTCCAGCTTGACGGTTGGCATGAGCGTGACGGGCGGCTGCTCGCGTCCGTCGTCGTTCCCTACGAAGATGGCGAAGCCTCGCGCGCCGAAATCCGCCGTCGCGCCGGCGACAAGCGTTTCGCGCATGTGCTGCTCAAGAGCCGCACCAACGAGTTGCTGGGCAAGCGCCGCTACTGGCCGATCTACGAGGCGGCGGTCGAGGCGGGGCTGCCGGTCGGCATCCACGTGTTCGGCACCAGCGGCCGGCCGGCGAGCAATACGGGCTGGCCCTCGTTCTATATCGAGGACATGACCGAGCACGCTTCCTGCTGCCAAGCCCAGGTCGTGAGCTTGATCCTCGAAGGCGTGTTCGAGCGCTATCCCGACCTCAAGATCGTGATGGTCGAGGCGGGCTTCGCCTGGATGCCGCCGCTGGGCTGGCGCATGGACAAGCACTGGAAGACGCTCAAGTCCGAGGTGCCGCACCTCAAGCGCGCGCCGTCGGAATATCTGCGCGAACATTTCTGGGTCTCGACCCAGCCGATGGAGGAGGCCGAGGAGCCCGACCATCTGATGGAGACGATGACCTGGGTCGGGTTCGACCACATCATGTTTGCGAGCGATTATCCGCACTGGGATTTCGATGACCCGCTGCTCGCGCTGCCGCCGGCGCTCGATCAGGAGCGACGCAGCAAGGTGCTGAGCGAGAACGCGCGTGCGCTCTATCGGCTCGATTGATCGGCTCGATTGGTTCCAATGGCCGGCCACGTGGTTGCGAGCGTCGATGAGATCCCGCCGGGCACCCGCAAGCTCGTCGACGTGAACGGCCGCGCCATCGTGGTGTTCAATCTCTCCGGCGATTTCTTTGCGCTCAACAATCGTTGCCCGCACCGCGGCGGCAGTCTTTGCGATGGCATCCAGACCGGGCTGGTCGAGTCGAAGGTGCCGGGCGAGTATTGCTATTCGCGGCCGGGTGAGATGGTGAAATGTCCCTGGCACGGCTGGGAGTTCGACATCCGCACCGGCAAGTCCTGGTGCGATCCGGCTCGCCTGCGCGTGCGACAATATCCGGTCAGCGTGAAGTCCGGCACCGAGCTGGTCGAAGGCCCGCATGTGGCCGAGACCTTCCCGGTCCGGGTCGAGAACAATTACGTCGTGGTCGAGGCGTGACGCAGCGTTTGATGCTCCGTTCGTTCCCGCGGAAGCGAGGACCCGGGATTGGAGACATTTGAGTGTTTGGCCCCTGGGTCCCCGCTTTCGCGGGGACGAACGGGTCGTGGCGCTCAGCCGAACAGGAAGTCGCTGGCGTGCAGGCTCGCGAACTGCACGTGCTGCAGCGTATCACGTTGCCGGGATCGAGCGTGATCACGACATCGGCGCTGACTTGCTGGCTTGCGTTCAGGACCGCCTGGAAGTCGTTGAAACACGCCAGCCTGGAAGACCATGTGATCGCCGCTGCGGAAGTCGGTCACGACGTCGTGCGAACGGCGCACCTTTGTGGTGTTCTGTAACAGTGCCGTGACGGCTGGCTGAATCTTGCTAAGATGCTACCGCAGCGCAGGATTGCGAACACAATGGCCAAGTGGGAGCTGTCAAATTCGGCCGACGTCTATTTCGAATTCGTTGCGATTGGGCACAGCGTCAAAATCACAGCCATTCACGCCGCGTCCGGCACTGAGGTAAGCGTGATCGGTCCCGCGAGTGCTGCGCGCTCTGACCTCGAGCGGCTTGCCATTCAGAAACTCGCCGCGCGCCTCAAGAATGACGCATGAACATCGCTGATCTGTTTCCGCAACAGCGGCGGAACACGCATGCGGTGTTGGCGAATGCCGAGACTGGCCAATCTTTCCCGGATTGGCTGCGCAGGCAGATGGGTCAGCTCAGGGCGCTCGGAAGCGCGCAGGGAGCGGGAGGCGGCGGCCGCGGTCGGCGCCGAACTCCAGCGCGCTGTTGCGATTTTGCGCGTCGGCGACTTTATGCAGGCGATCCGGGCCGAGCTCGCCTTGCAGGCGCTTTGCAAGCCGCAGCAATAGGTTACGGTACTACCGGCCGGCCAATTAAATTTTCGCCCCGCTGTCGGGGTCGGGCATACTGGCACGTCCTTGCAGTGAGGAGAGTGCCAGCATGCAATACGCAATCCTTTGCTACCACGATGAAAAAGTGACCTGCGCCTGGTCCAAGGAGCAGGATGACGCCGTCATGGCCAAGCTTGGCGGGGTCATGGACAAGCTGTCCCGCCAGGGCAAGCTTGGCCCGGTGGCGCGGCTGTTGCCAACCACCGCTGCCACCACGCTGCGCAAGGATCGCGAGCAGCCGATCGTGATCGACGGCCCGTTCGCCGAGACCAAGGAGCAGCTTCTCGGCTTCTACATCGTCGACTGCCAGTCGCTCGACGAAGTGCTCGATATTGCGCGCGAGCTTGGCGCAGCCAATCCGGGCGGCGCCTATGAGATCAGGCCGGTTGGTGTCTTCTTTTCAGGAAAGACCGCAGCGTGAGCGACACCGGCTGGATCAGCAACGTCCTGACTGCCGCCCGTCCGCAGGCGGTGGCCGCCCTGCTGCGTTATTTCCGCGATCTCGACACCGCGGAGGAAGCCTACCAGGAGGCCTGCCTGCGTGCGCTCAAGGCGTGGCCAACCAATGGCCCGCCGCGTGATGCGGCGTCATGGCTGATCATGGTGGGCAAGAACTCCGCGATCGACCATGTGCGCCGGCAGCGGCGCTTGCAGCCGCTGCCGCCCGACGAGGTAATCTCGGATCTGTCCGACGCCGAGGCGGAGCTGGCGGACCGCGTCGACGAGGCTGACTATCGTGACGACATTCTGCGGTTGTTGTTCGTGTGCTGCCATCCCGAGCTGCCGGCAACGCAGCAGATCGCGCTCGCGCTGCGCATCGTGTCGGGGCTTTCGGTCCGGCAGATCGCCAATGCGTTCCTGGTGAGCGAAGCCGCCATGGAGCAGCGCATCACCCGCGCCAAGGCGCGCATCGGCGCCGGGCAGGTACCGTTCGAGGCACCGGGCCCGATCGAGCGCGCAGAGCGGCTCGCGGCCGTCGCCGCCATGGTCTATCTCGTGTTCAACGAAGGCTACACCACCAATGTGGCTGAGAAGGGCGCGCGTGCGCCGCTGTGCGAGGAGGCGATCAGGCTGTGCCGCTTGTTGCTGCGGCTGTTCCCGACCGAGCCCGAGATCATGGCGCTCACGGCGCTCCTTCTCCTGCAGCACGCACGCGCCGATGCGCGCTTCGACGCTGACGGCATGGTTGTGTTGCTCGAGGAGCAGGACCGCTCGCGCTGGAACGGCAAGCTGATCGCCGAGGGCCTCGCGCTGGTCGAGAAGGCGCTGCGCCATCGCCAGCCCGGTCCCTATCAGGTGCAGGCCGCCATCGCCGCGCTGCATGCGCGCGCGCCGCGCTTCGAGGACACCGATTGGAACGAGATCGAGCTGCTTTATGGAACACTCGAGCGCATGCAACCGTCTCCAGTCATCACACTCAATCGCGCAGTGGCGGTCTCCATGAGCCGCGGGCCCGAGGCCGCGCTCGCCATGATCGAGCCCTTGGCCCAAAAGCTGAATGGCTATTTCTACTTTCACGGCGCACGCGGAGCATTTCTGAAAAAGCTCGGGCGCGCGGACGAGGCTCGGATTGCTTTCGATCGGGCGATCGCGCTCGCCAACACGCCGGCGGAAGCCGATCACATTCGTCGTCAGATCGATCGGCTGGCCGCGACCGGCTCGGAACCTCTGCGCGGTACCATGAGCGGTGCGCGCCCCTGACGCGGCCCGGCTGACAAACAAATTCCTGAAAAAAACATTCTGAAGCTGTCGGCTCCCGGCCACATTCTTCGTCCTTGGGGCAAGTTCGGGTTCCTGAAAGGAGAGCGAGCGCATGCCGATCAAACAAAGAATTACCCCGTTCCTGTGGTTCAATGGTCAAGCCGAGGAGGCCGCCAATTTCTATGTCTCGATCTTTCCCAATTCGAAGGTCGTCGCGATCTCGCGTTACGGCGACGCGGGACCTGGCCCCAAGGGCAGCGTCATGACCGTCGGCTTCGAGCTCGACGGGCTGTCGTTTACGGCGCTCAACGGCGGTTCGCTGTTCAAGTTCACGGAGGCGCTCTCGCTGGTGGTTCACTGCGAGACCCAGGCCGAGGTCGATCACTACTGGGACAAGCTCTCGGCTGGCGGCAACGAAGTGCAATGCGGCTGGCTCAAGGACAAATATGGGCTGTCCTGGCAGATCGTCCCCAATGCGCTGATGGAGTTCATCCAGGACAAGAATCCCGCCAAGTCACAGCGTGTCATGGCAGCAATGCTGCAGATGAAGAAGATCGGCATTGCAGGATTGAAGGCCGCCTACGCCGCGGCATAGCGCAGCACATCTATCAAGCATAGCAACAAAGGAGAGAAAAATGGCCAGCTACGTCGAGGTTTATGTTGTTCCAGTCCCCAACAGCAACATTAGTGAATATCGCAAGAGCGCCGAGTTGTTCGGCAAGGTGTGGCGCGAGCACGGCGCGCTGTCGTTCCTCGAGGTCGAGGCCGACGATGCCCCGCCCGGAAAGGTCACATCGTTTCCGCAAAGCGTCGATCTTAAGCCGAACGAGACCGTGTTCGTCGGCATCGCTACTTACAGCTCGCGCGCGCACCGCGACGAGGTCAACGCGAAGGCCATGAAGGATCCCCGCCTGGGCAACATGGACCCGAAGTCGATGCCGTTTGATGCCAAACGCATGTTCTGGGGCGGGTTCAAGCCGTTCGTCGAGGCGTGAGCCATTCGCCAGTCGCAAAATCAGCGCACGCAGGAGACGACAATGAAGGTGCAACCCTATCTGATGTTCAATGGCCGCTGCGAGGAGGCCATTAATTTCTACAAGGCCGAGCTCGGCGCCGAGGTACTCGCCCTCATGCGCTTCAAGGAAAACCCGCCGCCGCCCGACAGGGTCCCGCCCAACTGGGACAACAAGGTCATGCACTCCTGCTTCAAGATCGGCGAAAGCGAGATCATGGCGTCGGATGGAGATTGCGCCGACAAGACGCCGTTTGGCGGCGTCACGCTGTCGATCCAGGTCAAGAGCGAAGCCGAGGCCGACCGCGCGTTCCACGGGCTCAGCAAGGGCGGCAATGTGAAGATGCCGCTCGGCAAGACGTTTTTCTCGCCGCGCTTTGGCATGGTCGACGACCGCTTTGGCGTGTCCTGGATGGTCGTCATGATGCCGGCGGCATGATCAACAGCAAAGCACACCCATTCGAGAGCTCACATCATGCCTAAGCTGCGCGTCCAAGGTTTTTCGATATCGCTCGACGGCTACGGGGCCGGCCCGGGGCAGAGCCTCGAGAACCCGCTTGGTGTGGGTGGCATGGGGCTGCACAAGTGGGTCTTGCCGACGCGGACGTTTCAAAAGATGTTGTTCGGAAAAGAGGGTGGAACGACCGGCCCGGACGACGACTTCGCGGCGCGCGGCATTGTCAATCTCGGCGCCTGGATTCTGGGCCGCAACATGTTCGGCCCCGTGCGCGGGTCTTGGCCGGACGACACTTGGAAAGGCTGGTGGGGCGACAACCCGCCCTATCACGTTCCCGTCTTTGTGCTCACCCACCATCCGCGTGCACCGATCACCATGGCTGGCGGCACCACCTTCCACTTCGTGACCGACGGAATCGAGGCCGCGCTCAAGCGCGCGACCGAAGCTGCGGGCGGCAAGGACATTCGCCTCGGTGGCGGGGTTGCAACCATCCGGGACTATCTGAAAGCAGGACTGATCGACGAGATGCATCTTGCGATCTCGCCGGTTCTGCTTGGCTCGGGTGAGCATCTGCTCGGCGGCATTGATCTTACCAAGCTCGGCTTCGAATGCACCGAGCACGTGCCGACGGCGAGCGCGACTCACGTGGTGCTGACACGTCGCAAGTAATCCTTCAGCGACATTGGAAAGGAGACGACGATGCTCAAGATCATCGGCATTGTGGCTGGCGTTGGCGTGCTTGCGATCATTGCGCTGCTGGTTTATGCGGCGACCTTCCCTGACACGTTTCAGGTGCAACGGACGCAGCGCATCAGCGCTTCGCCGGACAAGATTTTCCCGCTCATCAACAACATCCACCGCATGAATACTTGGAATCCGTTCTCGGAGGCCGATCCCGAAATCAAGATCACCTATACCGGTCCGGACAGCGGCAAGGGCGCGCGCTATGAATGGACCGGCAACAGCAAGGTCGGTCAGGGCAGCATCGAGATCGTTGATGTCGCGGCGCCATCGCGGGTCGCGCTCAGGCTCGATACGCTCAAGCCGATGGAGGGCCATCACACGGTCGTGTTCACGCTGGCTCCGAATGGCTCGGACACCGACGTGACGTGGGCGTTGACCGGCGAGCGCCCCTTTATCGGTAAGGTCATGGACGCGGTCTTCAACATGGATCGCATGGTCGGCAGTCAATTCGAGAAGGGCCTCGACAAGCTCAGGGCGATTGCCGAGAAGGCGTAATGCCGACTGTCAGCACTTTGGACAGAGCTAAAAAGAGGGGAGCGCCCATCCGCCCGCTCCCCTCCTCAGGTTGTCAAAAGACAAGCACAAGCACCTGATGTGTGAGCGAGGGAGGCGGTGCCTGTTCTCTGCTTCTGACTTGCAGAGAGTTCTGTTCGTTTGTGGCCGCAATATGGGTTGCGCGATTGAAGCTGTGAGTTCCAGAGTCGGACGGAAGACATAGTGCGACAACAAAAAACTAGGGAGCTCGTCGCCGCGAGCTCCCTAGTGTGTGTGTGCGGAAAGTCAAAAGAAAAAGACGGGCTTAGTGGAGGTCACTTTGGGAGTGGCACTGGAGCCCGTCTTCCTCGCTTTTGACTTCACGAGAATTCAGTTTGTTTGTGGCTGCAATATGGGCCGGCATGGTTAACACCAAGAAAGAAAGTGTCGGGTAGCGAACACTCCCGAGTGAGCGAAACGGCTGGTGTCTAGCTCGATTGTCGTGACGAGAGATTTGAAGAGAGAATCGTAAAGAGAATTTGAGAGATAATTTTGAGAGAAGGATTGTGAGAGAGAAAGTTGAGATCGTCGGATAGGTTGAACTCTGCGAAGACCATTTCTTCGAATGCAACAAAGGATGGGTTTCGCTATTGCCAAACCCATCCTGCGCCTTGGCAGAGTCGCTACGCCATCGGCACCATGCCGCTCCACCACTGGGTAAGATTGGTGCCGGTGTCGACGTCATACTTGCGCACGAAGGTGAGCTTGCCGTCCTGTCCGACCCGGAACACCGAGAGGGCGGCTGGAATGACGCTCACCTTGTCGCCTCGGCGCACCGCGATCGGAACCAGGCTTCCCGCCACCAGGATGCGCCCGCTGGCGTCAAATGAGAACGTGCGGGTGTGCGCGCCCTCCGCATAGGCGGTCTCGATCAAGGTTGGCTCGCCGGTCTGCTGATCAATGGCGTAGACCGCGATCGAGCTGTCGTTCGAGGGAAACACTGGCCGGCCTTCGAAGCGCTCCTGATTGGCTGTGGGTGTTACGCCGGCTCGATTGGTGAGATAGACAAAGCGGCCGTTGGGATGCACGTGGATCGGGCCCGCCGAGGTGCTGTGCTTGTCGGTTCCCAGAATCGAGCTCTTGACGAACAGAGGCTCCGGCGAGAGGCCGCCATCCGGCGTCAGCCGATAGACATAGATCTGGTTCTGGCGCTCGATCGACACAAACACCCATGGCTGTGTCGGATGGAAATCGAGATGACGGGGCCCGAAGCCGAGCCCGTTGCCGGGCTGAACTGCGGCCTTGTTGCTCAGCGCGCCGTCCTTGAAGCCGAATACGCGCAGCCCGCCCGGATCCTCCGGCGTGGTCGGCGTCGCATTGTTGCCGCGCGTCACCAGCAGCACCGACTGGTTTCCCGGCGCGGCCAGGATCTGGTGCGCATAGATGCCGCAGTCGAGCCCGGCCTTCTGCGGCACCGCCTCGCCGATCATGCCATCCGGCTTGATCTGATGAACGGTGACGCTACTGGGGCTGTTGTAGGCAACGAGCAGGTAATTGCCCGAGCGATCGACGCTGTTGTGAATTGGCCGATGCGCCAGCGCTACCGGGTCGCCATGCGGCGTGAGCGCGCCGGACGGGTCGATCCGGAACGCCGTTACGTGATGGCTGTTGCCACTCGTACCCGGGCCGCCGGAACTCGAGGTCACGTACAGGAATTTCCGGTTCGGATGCGGCCAGGCATATTGCGTGCCATCGGGAAGCTTTACCGATGCGCGCTTGGTGAGTGCCGCTCCTTCGACGTCGACATCGTACTGGGTGAATTCGGTCCCCACGCCCGAATAGAGTGCCATTTTCTGTCCAGCTTGTGCCCAAAGGTTTGATGAAAGAGCGGGCGCTGCCACCGAGCCCGCGAGCAAAGTCGAGAATGTGCGACGGTCGATCGTCATGATTTCCTCCCTTCGGTTAGCCCGCTCTTCTGAGCGGGTTGTTCCTACGCATTAGACGCCCGGCGCGAGCGATCGGCAACGGCTTTCCGCGCGCCGGGCGTGTCACTAGTTCTGTTCAGCGAGTTTCTTTCGTAAATCTTCTCGCTCCCGGTCATAAAGCAGCGGCAGCGACTGCCAGCGGTAATAGAGATTGGCCAGCCAGCAGCAATAGCCGCTTTGCGGTCGCTTCTGTTCCAGGAATTCGAACGACTTGTGTATGTCGAAGGCATACGCTGGATTGCGTTCCGCAAGGAACGCCAGCACATCGATGGCCGCATTCGTCGTCCAATCCATCGGCCCGAACAGGACTGACATCAGGGCGGTGCGGCGCTGCGAACCCTGCCAGCCCTCATCGACCTGCGCCGCCACGTGCATGGCCTCGAGCTGAATGCGTGGCAGGAATTCCAACGCCTCTCTGCCTGGCGGCAGCGGTGGCGGATGGACCATGGTGGCAAGGATGTCGGGCAGGGCCTGCGCTCCCAATTGCTCGGCAACACGGCTGGCGCGCGCAAAGCTGAGATGACGATGGAAAGTACCTTGCGCCAAATCCGCAATGGCTTGCCGCACGCGCTCGGATGGCGGCGGCAGACTGGGCGTCGCATCGGCGCCTTGATAGGTCCACAGCAGATAGCGAACCGCATCAACGGGCTGGCGCGGATCCGGCTCGGGAATTGCCGCGACGTGGGATTTGACCGTGACATCGAGGCCCTTCGCTGCCATTGCCAACGCGAAGGCAAGTCCATTACTTGGCGCCTCGAGTGAGGAGACGTCGATGTTGATGCTGCCGCCTCCACCCCCGTCTGTCGCACTCTTGGCGATGCTGTCGAGCATTTGTCGCAGGATATTGGCGGTTGCGTCTTGCGGCACGTGCGGCTGATCGAAGGCCTCGCACCAAAGGTTGTTAGCCCGGCCATTGCCTGCCTTGGCCAATTCAACGACGCGGTCGAAAAACGTCTGAGTGCCAGTCAGCTTCCATTCGCAGAACAGCTCCGACGGCTTTGCCCACTCCTGCATTGGCTCCTTGGCGAGCGCGCGCTGATACCACGAACGCGCCTCGTTCCAGCGCTCCGCCTCGAAGAACGTGTCTCCGCCTTCGAGATATGTCGCCATGTTGTCGGGATCGATGCGCTGTGCGATCTCGAAGGCGTCCGACGCCGCCGCGACGTTGCCCTGCTGGCGCAGGATCAGGCCGAGCGCCACGGCCTTGTTCCAGTCGGGTGCCGTCTCGAGCGCGGGCCTGACGACGGCTAGGGCGTCATCGAATCGGCCTGCCGTGCGCAAGATCCCCGCCCTGAGCATGACGTTGACACCGTCTGTATCCGTTGGCTGCAATGCGCGCTCCGTGATGGCCGCCCAGCGCTGTGCCAGTCGCATTTCCGTTGCGGTGGCCACCTGCGCCTCCGGCATCTTGTTCAACGCGAGTGCAAGCAGGTGCCGCACGATGGGGTCCGGCAGGCTCTCGATCGCGCCTTCGGGCTCGACCCAGGCGAGCACCCATTCATGAAGGTATTTCGCGTGCATCGCTGCGGTAACCTGCAGCATGAGCACAACGGCCTCGACGAGACGCCCCTGGCGCTGCCAGATCAACGCTCGCATCGCCTCGATTGCGGCAGAGAGTTTGTTGCCGCGCGTCCCCATCGTAAGCTTCTCGAAATCACCATTAGCTAAGAGGCTCATCCACTCGCGGTTGCTGTCAAATTGGAGGAGATTGCCGGGCGCAATAAGCTTCTCTAAATCACCATTAGCCTTGTCGACATATTGATCGAACAGGGCCATCCATTCGCGGTTGCCTGGGTCAAAATTGAGAAGATTGGCCAGATGGCTCGCGCCGTGCGCCAGATTCTGACCCTGGTCGAGTTCGACGCGAGCGGCAAACTCGTCGAACTCCGCGGAGCCTTCGCGGAGCTCAACGCTTTTGTCTTCAGTCGATGGCTCGGTGAGGGGGCTTTTTCGCTTCAGAAATGTGTTCAGCCAAGACATGCGTGGCCTTCTGTTAACAGAGCGGTCTGCTGACACCTCTCGGCATTCCGTCCGAATAGTCGATGATGATGGTCCCACGATGACGCGCACATCGTGAGCGCGAGGTCTCATGGATGTGAGAAGGCATGCTTCGAATGGATGAGGAATTTGCGCGCGGCCGCGGCGGCGCCCACCACCTCACGATCACGACGTGATGCTCCAATCGACAGCCGCCCAGGTGGTGTGGGGATGTTGGACATCCTGCGGCTGGCCCTCTAACATGCGCAAAACGCTTGTTCTCTCTTCGGAGATGGCGCCCATGCAGGATGTTCTCGACATTGAAGTGAGGCCGCTCTCGCCGGCCTGCGGCGCCGAAATCTGCGGCGTTGATCTGACCCGGCCGCTTGCCGAGGCGCAGGTGAATGCCATCAAGGATGCTTGGGCCAGGCACCTCGTGCTGGTGTTCCGCGGCCAGCAGGTGAGCCAGGATGACCAGCTACGCTTCGCGGCCTATTTCGGTGATCTCGGCAGCCGTAAGAAAGCGCCGGAGCCGTTGCGCAGCCGCGCTGAGGGCGTTCAGCAGGATCACGAGAAAGTTCTGCTGGTGAGCAACATCAAGGTTGATGGCGTACCGATCGGCGCTTTCGGGGAGGGCGAATTCTGGTTCCACATCGATTCCGGCTACACGGCCAAGCCCTACAAGTACACATTCCTCTATGCGGTCGAACTGCCCTCACGCGGCGGCAACACCATGTTCTCCAACATGTACAAGGCCTACGAGGCCGTGCCGGCGGGGCTCAAGGAGATGCTGCGAGGCAAGAAGGCCCTGCACATCCACGAATACAATCGCGCCAAGCAGGCGGGGCACTCAGGCGATATCAGTTCCATCCCGCACTACTTCCACCCGGTGTTCATCACGCACCCCGACACGGGCCGCAAGACACTGTTCGTCGATCGGCTGATGACGACGCGCATCGAGGGCGTGAACCAGGACGAGAGCGATGCGATCCTGCGCGAGCTCTATGACATCGGCGAGCGCCGCGAATATATCTACGAGCATGTCTGGAAGCTTGGCGATTTCCTGATGTGGGACAATCGCTGCACCATTCATGCCCGCACGGATTTCCCGAAGGAGGAGCGTCGCCTGCTGCGCCGCTGCACCGTCGAGGGCGAGCCGGTTTACGAATAGCAGCGTCGCGATCTTCGTAGCCCGCATTGAGCAAAGCGAAATGCGGGGGCGGCCGAGCAACTGGCAGCGTTGGTCCCGGATTTCGCTTCGCTCAATCCGGGCTACCAGCTGCCCATCGAGGTTTGCGTTAGGAGACGTCATGGGCACCCGACTTGCGGTCCTGGACAAGTTCATCACCGACCTTCGCGCAATCTGGGCTGCCGAGAGCGAGAACGGCCGCCGCATGGAGCGCGCGAAGCTTGTGCTCGAGCAGTTCGTGATGGAGCCGAGCCTGAAGGCGCATTCGTCCAACTGGCCATCGACCGAAGGCCACAAGAACCTCTTGCTCTACGTCGATCCCGACCATCATTTCGTGATCAACGCCGTGGTGCGCATGCCTGGCCGCACCGGCAGTGTGCACGACCACGCGGACGCCTGGGTGCTCTACGGCATGCTCGACGGCACCGAGAGCCTTGAGCGCTACGAGCGCCTCGACGATGGCAGCCGCGCCGGCTACGCCGAGATCAAGCTTGCCTCCGTCACTACCGGCTCCCAGGGCAAGGTTGACCTGGTGCCGCCGCATGCGATCCATGCCGAGCAGGGCGGCCCGACCCGCTCGGTCGCCATCATCGTGCGCAGCCAGAAGCTCGGGCAGGGCACCGTGCTGCAGGGCCGCTACGACCGCAAGACCAATACCCGCACCGAAGGCTATGGACCGACCCAGGTGCCCTACGAGCTGATGGCGTAGGGCCTGCGGGCCC
>Ga0066903_100000871_pt1 | contig 20592 bp, 26 predicted proteins | sample PanSoiMetaGPlot1_FD_67491 | JGI IMG/M metagenome (GOLD analysis project Ga0066903, IMG submission 67491) | Tropical forest soil microbial communities from Panama analyzed to predict greenhouse gas emissions - Panama Soil - Plot 1 (version 2) | ecosystem: Environmental > Terrestrial > Soil >... | reverse complement strand
GAGGTCGCAGGTTCGAGTCCTGCAGGGCCCGCCACCCTTCCCGGAACGTTCTACTTCGCCCGTCCTTTGTAGCCCTGCGCCAGCATCGGGATTGAGTAGACGTACGCGTGTTGCAGCCGCATCGGATCGATGAGGCTCACCACGGCGTACATCGTCTTCTTGTCCTTCCCGGCGAAGGCGGCCGTGATGAGGCCGTACGGCGCCGGAATGCTGCCCAGCACCTTGCCGTCCGGCGAGGCTACGTGTACCGCGGGTCCCGCTGTCACGTACAGCCGCCCCTGGGCGTCGACCGTCATGCCGTCGCCGTTGCCGCTTGGCAGCTCGATGAACTGGCGCTGGTTCTTCAGCGATCCATCCGGCTGCACGTCGAAGGCGGCCACCGTGCGACCGTTGGTCACGTACAGCGTCTTCTCGTCCGGGCTGAGGATAATGCCGTTGGTTCCCAGGTTCTCGCCGTAGCGCGTGACGGTCCCTTTCGGGTCGGCATAGAACAAACCGCCCATCGTGAAGTACACGCCCCTCTTGCTGTCGGCGGTGAGATCGTTGATGACGCCCCCGAGGCAATCGAGCGGATCGCCACCGGGCAGCTTGTCGGCGAAGACCTTGCGCTGCGGTGTGAGCTGCTCCACCCGCTGGTTCAGGCCGCGTTCGACGATGAAGAGCGCGCCTTTCGGGTTCTGCGATAGAGCGCCGCCAGTGTGCGTGTCCTTGTACACAACCGTTGCCTTGCCGCCCTTGTCGAGTTTCACGACGGCGCTGTTGTGGTTTTGCGCGATGAGGAGGTCGCCGCTCTTGTCGGCGAGGATCCCGTCGGCATTGTTGCCGCTGACTTCCCACACCTTCGTCCACTTCTGCCCGGCGGCAATGACGCCTGGAATTTCCATGACGCTGTATTCCGCCGGCGGAGGTGGAAAGGTCGTCGGCGCCTCGGCTGCCGCTCCGCCGCGTCCCTGAGGCGCGCCGCCTCGAGCCCCGCCCGGCCCGCCTCCGCGTGCTGGCGGCGGCGTCTTGCACATGCCAATCAGCGCCTGATATCCCGGATCCTGCGGCCCCTGGGGACTGGCTCCGGGCGGCAGCGCGATCTGCGCGAACGCCGTCGCGGCGGCGCACACAAGTGGAAGTGACAGGAGAACGTTGCGCTTCATTAGACACCTCGTGTCGCGAATCGTTCAGCGAAACAGAGCAAGATGAACGGCTGGTCGAACGATGCGGAATCTTACGCGAATTCGCGAATGGCCCACAGCCCAGTTTGTTCCAGCATTGTTTGTGCATCCGATCCGTGTCGTGCTCGCCGAGAGGAGCGCGCAGCAGAGATGGCGACGGACCGGACAATGATTCCCGGGTGGCGGCGTTCCCTTCCGGTCCTGCGTGGCACGGTCGTCACCGTACGCGAGCTGATAGCTGCCGACGCCACGGCGCTCAGCGAACTGCTCGCCGATCCGCTCGTCACCGCTCACATCAATCCTCCGCCCTCGTCGGCATCGTTGTTCCAGGGCTTCATCAACTGGGCGCGGCGCGAGCGCGAAGAAGGCCGCGGTGTGTGCTTCGGGATTGTCCCGAACGGCCTTGAACGCGCCGTGGGCATCATCCAGGTCCGCGCCCTCCACCCGCGGTTCGAAACGGCGGAGTGGGGGTTCGCGCTCGGCGCCGCGTTCTGGTCGACCGGCGTGTTTTCACGAAGCGGCGACGCTGGTCATCGACTTCGTGTTTCGGACCATCGGCGCCCATCGGCTTGAGGCGCGCGCCGTGTCGCATAACGTGCGAGGCAACGGCGCGCTGCAGAAGCTGGGCGCCGTCCCGGAGGGCGTGCTCTCGAAAGCCTTCCCAGCCCGGCATATGTACGAGGAGCAGTTTCTCTGGAGCCTCAACGCGATCGACTGGCACGCTGGTCAGACGGCCAAGAGTCGCTTCTCGCCGAAGCAGACGCGGGAGGCGATCTTGCGCGCCGTCGAATCGCTCGATACTCGAAAGTGGGACACACGCCCCGACGCGGACGCAACTGGCGAGGCGCAGCGATTCTTCCTGACCGGTCAGCGCAGCGGGCGCCGATGTGCGCGCTGCGGCGGTCCGATGAGTGGCGAGCAGTGCGACGCCTGCGGCGCGTGACCGTTACTTCTGATTGGCCTCTTCGGCCCGCGCCGCGCTGAGGATGTTGCGCAGCCCGTAGTTACCTTCGTGACACTCGTACTGCATGATCGGCTCGCTGTCGCTGAGGGTCAGCGGCATCGAGAACGTCCAGGGCTTCGTCCACGTCCTGGGATCGTCGACCGTCACCGTCCATCGCAGCTTGTCGGGCGCAATCCGGGTGAAGCGCTCGACGAAACGGAGTGTGTCCGGGTTCGCATTGCGAAACGCGCTCCGGGACTGGAAGTTGGTCGTCTCGACGACCAGCGTGTCGCCCTCCCAATGGCCTCGCGCATCGCCCATGTCGAGGTGGATCCCCGCGCCGACGTGCGGCCGTCGGTCCACGGGGATGAGCCGGGTTTCATGAATCATTTCGTACTGGATCGCCACGTACCCCGGACCCTGGACGATGCGCGACGAGTTGCCGTAGATGGTCGGCATGCCGGAGGTGGGGAAGCCGCGCGTGATGCAGCGATCGTAGAGGCTGCGATCCTCGTACGAATCGGCGGGACCGCGGCCGCTTCGCTGACGCGCCGAGAGCCTGGCCGCATCGCGCTGCTGCGCGTCTGCGGTGAGCGGCGGGATCCGTCCGTCGTCCGGGTCGACAACGAGCCACGCCTGCGAACCGTTTTCGAGGCGGAACGCCACCTGCCACCAGTTGCTCGGTGCGTCGAACGGCGTCTCGAACCGCTGAATCGTGTTGTCCTGAATCGATTTTTTGACCGCTTTCAGCTCCTCGCCGGTCACGTCCTGTAGCTTGCGGCCTGCAAACTCATCCGGACGCTCGAGCGGCGTACCCGCTTCATACAGGTTCGTGTAGTTCCCCTGGAAATCGGGATCGCCCCAGGGCGTGCGAGGCGGTGTGTAGCGGCTGGCCGATGTCCTCGCCGCCGCTCTCGGCGGATTCGAGGGTGACTGTGCAGACGCCGGCAGCGCGAGCAGGATGAAGGCGATCGCCTGTCGCGTGACGAGGCGATGATATGCGTCTGAAGTCATGCCTGAAATTATACGATTGTGAAAGTCTTCCAGTATCTATGAAGTAACATCGTCGTCTTCATCCTCGCTGTGCCACGCCATGAATAGAAGGAGCATGTAACGATGCCTCGCCCCGCAAACCAGATGCGAGAGCTGGCGCGCCTCGGCGCCGAAATCCGGCTTCGTGAGTTGAAGCAGGAAGTGGCCGCGCTGCTCGAACATTTTCCAGATCTCAAGAAGCCGGCCATTGGCGCGCTTGTTCGCGAGACGCCGTCATCCGCGCGGCCGTCGCGTACGGCTTCGGGCGCACCCGTGCGACGGCGAAAGCTGAGTGCGGAGGCCCGCGAGCGCATCAGACAGGCGCAGTTCAAGCGATGGGCCGCGGTCAGGGCGCGCAAGAAGCGCTGACGTGGTCCTCAGCGGATCTGTTCGAGCTGCCGGAGATGATTGATCTGGTGTCCCGCCATCTGATGGACGATCCAGTCCACGGTCAGCGCGCCGTATTCCGGATGCGTCAGGGCGATCGCGCGCTGGTCGGCTGACAGCCCCTCGAAGAAGGCCAGGTTCATCCTCGCGATCGCGAGGAACGCGTCACGCGCCTCGACGGCTGTGAGCCGCGGCTCGAGGGCGATCCACGAGTCCTGGTCCCAGGCTTGCGCGGCGTAGTCCGGCGTGGCGACCGCCATCCGCGCGCGGGTGCCGAGCGCCATTTCCACCTGCGCCAGGTGCGTCAGAATCTGCCGCGCGTTCCATTTGCCGGCCGCGTAGCTTCGTTCGAAGCGGTTGGCCGGCCAGCCGTCGACGACGGCCGCGACGCGGTCGATGGTGTCGCGCATGGCGGCGAGCGGATCGCGCTCGCCGAGATACTTCGTGTAGGGTGTGACGGGGGCGCTCATGACCGTACGCCCCCTTGATATCACAACATTGCCCGGTTTGGGCCGGCGGTCAGAGCGCGTCGGAACGACGCTGGTTGAGCGCCTCGATCGCGGCCTCGATTCGGACGATGCGGTCGCGTTGATCGTGGAGCTCGCCTTCCATGCGCCGCATCATCCTGACGAGTTCTTCCACTTGTCCGTACAGGTTCTCGTGTTCGAGGCGTGTGACGTCGGCCGACCGGCTCGGCAGTCGCCGCCGATCGACGGTTCGGCGATCGCCGAGCCTGCGCTCGGTGCCGTCGTGGTTCGGGGCCACCGACGATCGCGCGCGATCCTGACGGCGGCTCCTGTCGTCGGCCGTCTCGCTGTCGAGCAGGCCATGAGCGGTCAGCAGGCTTCGGACACGGGCCGCATCAAGACCGGCGAAGGTCGAGGCGGCGTGCTGCACATCATCCGGACGCTTATCGTCGCCATTCATGATGTTTTGTCTGGCCCTAATACATCAATTCCGATGATCGGACGTTCGAGCAGGAAGCATGCCACTGCGACCTTAGTTCAACCTTACGGGTGACTTCCCGCCCCGTTTTCCGCAGTTCAGGCCCGTTCGCGCCGGATCGGGCGTTGCGTTTCGGCAGTCCGTCCTTTCATGCGATGGCTCGCTCTCGTCGCCACGCTCGCGCTGCTGACCCTCGGGGCGGCCGATGGCGGCGAACGCCTGTCGATTGTCGTGACGCCTGTCGTGGCGTACGCGCCGGCGAATGTGCGGGTCCGCGCGAAGGTCGAATCGAACGCCGACAACCGCTCGATTCAGATCGTCGCTGACTCGACCGAGTTCTATCGCAGCAGCGAGATCCAGTTGGACGGCGACCGCGCGCCGCGCATGACGGTGGTGGAATTCAGGAACCTGCCGAGCGGCACGTACAACGTGACCGCTGTCCTCGTCGGCGCCACTTCGCGCACGAGCGCGGTCCGCCAGATCAAGGTCGTCAACCGCGTGCTCGAGTAATCCGCCGCCCGGATTCGTTATGATACCGGGATGGCCGACGACGATCTCCGGGCAGAACTCGAACGCCTCAAAGCCGAGAACGAACGACTGAAGGGACAGCGCGCGCGGGGCGTCACGCTCAAAGTCAGCGAAAAGGGCGGCGTCTCGATTTACGGGCTCGGACGCTTTCCGGTGACGCTCTACAAGGAACAGTGGACGAAGCTGCTCGACATGGCGGACGAAATCCGCGCCTTCATCACCGAGCACGACGCGGCGCTCAAAGCGAAACCCGAACCGCAGCCGAAATCGTGACGCGGTCGTGCGTCTACGGCGCCGCGGCGTCGGGCGCCGCGCGCTCGTCGTCGTTGCCGGTCACTTCCGACAACTCACCGTCGACCAGTTCCAGACACCGGACGTAAACGGGCCGCTGGCGATCCGCCTTCGCCTGGTACATCAGCGCGTCGGCGTGCTCCACCAGGCTTGCGGCCAGCCGCCGCGCGACGAACCGTCGATCCGCGAGGCTCCCCAGCCGCAGACAGACGACGCCGATGTCGACGCGAATCGGGCGCTCGGTCAGGCGCGGTTCGATGCCGCTCCAGTCGTGTGTGCGGACCGCGCTGTGGAATCGCCGGCAGATCGGGTGGATCTGCCGGAAGTCGGCCAGATCCGAGATCAGGAAGCAGAACTCGTCGCCGCCAAGCCGCGCATGAAGCCCGTGTCCGTCCTCGGTCCGTTCCTTGGCGACCAGATCCTGCGACCGCACCTGGACGCGGAGCAGCTGCGCGATGGTCTCGATGATGCGGTCGCCCACCATGTGGCCGAACGTGTCGTTGTAGTGCTTGAAGTCCGCGATGTCGACGAGCCCGACGACGCACCAGCGGCCGCGCTGCTCGGTCGCGAGAAACGCCTCGAGCTGCTGTTGAAATCGCGCGAAGTTGATCAGGTTCGTCTTCGCATCCCGCCGCGCCTTGTCGCTCAGCTCGACGACCAGCTGCTCGAAGTACTCAGAGATGCTCTGGACGGTGGCGTCCTTGGCCGACAGCTCTTCCTTCAGGCGCGCCACGGTGTCGCTGAACCCCGCCGACAGGGCCCGCACCGCCTCGCCTTTCGAGGCCTGCCACAGCTGCTCCTGACGCGTGATCACCATGTCAACGGCGGCGAGCAGTGAGACTTCGTCGGCGGGCGAAAGCTTCAGGTGACGACCGATCCAGGCCTGGAGTTCGTGGCGGGTGAGCGGCAGAGGATCGGAGTCCGCAAGTCGTTCAGCCTGCATGAATTCACCGCATATGAAGACGTCTCAACCTATATACGCGGTTTGCGGCGCAGCCACAAGGCCCGGGCAAACGATTCGTAATGACGGGCTCACGGCTAGCGCGACATGGCGCCGGGCTGAACGAACCGGCACGCCAGAGGGCGGCGGACGTTGCGCCAGCTGAGGATCTCCGGCGGCGGGTCGAACGCGCGGCACTCGGCGCTGGTCCGGTTGCCGGCCACCTTGCGGGTTTCCATGATCCACATCGCGCCGCCGTCATGACGCAGCGTCGTCACTTCAGTGACGGCGCAGGCGCCGGACGGACCGTCACGGCTGACCCATTCGTTCGCGGTCTGCTGCTGGAACGTTCGATCGTAGCGATTCGTGGTGACGAGGCAGGTCTGCGCATCAAAGGCCGCGGGCGTGAGGAACACCTGCTGAAACTCGCAGGTCATGGTCCGGCCGTCACCCGAGACATCGCACTCGCCGGCCTCGAAGTTCAGGTCGTCCGAGCTGTTCGCGTCAGCGAGCGACGGAATGATGACGTGCGAGCCCGGGGCCGCGCCGCGCTGCGCGCCCGCCCGGCCACCCAGGGCTATCGCCATCGCCAGGACGAGGACGAGACGTTGCATCGCGCTCATCGATCCAGCACCTCCCGCACGCGTCGCAGCAGATTGTCGGACATGAACGGCTTCTGAATGAAATCGAGGCCCGGCTCGAGGACGCCCTGGTCGGCGATCGCGTCGTCGGCATAGCCCGACATGTACAAGACGCGGACATCGTGCTGGCGCGCCGTGACGGCGCTGGCGAGTTCGCGCCCGCCCATGCCGGGCATGATCACGTCGGTCAGCAGCAGATCGATCCGACGATCGGTGCGCCGCAGCCACTCGAGCGCCTCATCGCCGTTGGCGGCTTCGACGACCGCATAGCCGTTGCGCGCAAGCGTTTCGCGCGTGATCGTGCGCACCTCGGGCTGATCCTCGACGAGCAAGACTGTTTCGGTTCCGCGGTTCGAGGCCGGCACGTCCACGTCTGCGGGAGCCTCTGTTCGCGCCGCATCCGTGGCGGGGAGGTACACGCGGAAACGTGAACCGTGCCCCAGCTCGGTGTCGACGGCGATATATCCCTGACTTTGCTTGACGATGCCGTAGACGGTGGCGAGGCCGAGGCCCGTTCCCTTTCCGCGCTCCTTGGTCGAGTAGAAGGGCTCGAACAGATGCGTCATGACATCGGCGTCGATGCCGGTTCCCGTGTCGTGGATCGCCAGCATGACATGCGCACCAGCTGTCGCGCCGCGATGCGCGGCGACGAACGCAGCGTCCAGCTCCAGAGTCGCCGTTTCGATCGTCAGACGTCCACCCTGCGGCATGGCGTCGCGTGCGTTGACGGCGAGGTTCATGATGACCTGCTCGATTTGACTCTGATCGGCGCTGACCGATGCCAGCGGCGAGGCCAGCGACGTCACGAGTTCGATGTGCTCGCCAATCAGCCGCCGCAGCAGCAGCTTCATGTTCGTCACGATCGTGTTCAGGTTGACGATCTGCGGCTGCAGCATCTGGCGGCGGCTGAACGCCAGGAGCTGGCCGGTGAGCGACGCGGCCGTCTGGCCGGCCTTCTGAATTTCTTCGATGTCGCGACGCGCCGGATCCTCGGGCGGCAGCTCGTCGAGCAGCAGCCCGGCATAGCCGAGGATGGCCGTCAGCAGGTTATTGAAATCGTGCGCGATGCCGCCGGCCAGCCTGCCGACGGCTTCCATCTTGTGAACCTGCCGGAGCTGTTCTTCGAGCTCGGTGCGTTGCTCCTCGGCCCGCTTGCGCGGCGTGATGTCTTCGAGGGCGTCGATGAAGTACAGCGGCCGCCCCGACACGTCGCGGTGCATCGTCGTGTTGAGCGAGACCCACACCTCGGAGCCGTCGCGCCGTCGATACCGCGTTTCGCACACGTAACGGGCGAGGGTGCCGGCCACCATCTCGGCGCGAGCCGCCTGGTTTTGCACGCGCGCGTCGGGCAGCGTCAGCGAGACGACGTCGAGATCGCGCAGTTCGTGTTCGGGATAGCCGACCAGCTCGCAGTAGCGACGATTCGCGCGGATGGTCCGCCCGTTGGACGCGATATGCGCGACGGCGATCGGGCCGGCCTCGAACGTGGATCGATGCGCGCGCTCGCTTTCGATGAGGGCCGTCTGAAACGTGACGCGCTCGCTGATGTCGCGGGCGACCATCGAGGCGCCGACGAGCCCGCCCTGGCCGTTCAGAATGGGCGAGACGGCGACGGACACGTGGATCGGCCGGCCGTCCTTCCGAAGCCGCACGGTTTCGTAACGCGAAATCCGCTCGCCCGCGCGCAGCCGCTCGAAGTGGGCGTCCAATTCGTGCCGCCTGTCCTCTGGAACCAGACGCGTCCACGGCATCCCGATGGCTTCGGCGGGTGGGTAGCCGTACAAACGTTCCGCGCCCGCGCTCCAGCTCACGATGGTGGCGTCGAGTGACGCCGCCAGAATCGCATCGTCCGACGACTCGACGATGCCCGAGAGCAGAGCAAGGCGGTCCCGCTGGATTTTCTGGAGCATGAGCTCTTCACGGTGGCGCATCGCCGCGTGCGCGGCGTGTTTCAGCAGCGCCGGCGTGACATCGCCCTCCGGCCAGTAGTCGACGGCGCCGGCGGCGATGATCCGCTCGATGCCCTTGTCGTCGAGCGGCTCGTCGCCGATGACGATGATCGGGATGGCGGACCCGCCCGCCGTCGCGCGTCGGATGAGATCGAGGACCGACGCGTCGCCGGTGCGCGCGGCGAGCAACGCGCTGTCGTGTTCGTTGGCAAGCAGTCGCGAAAGGCCTGCGAGGGCATCGTCGGCGCATTCGACGGCGAAAGCCGAGCGCGCCTGGTCGAGGAGCACGCGGGCACGGGCGGCGCGCGGGCCGTCGATGCCGATCAACAGGAGGCGGGCCGCTACTGCAGCCTCCAGAGATAGAGCTGGGTGCCCTTGAACCTGACGCGCTCGTCGGCGGGCCAGTCGGCCATCTCGAACCGGTGCGACACGATGCGCGCGCCGCGCGGAAGCTCATGCATCAACTTGGACTGCAGCCGCCGGTTGGTGGAAAACGACAGGTACAGCGTCACGACAGTGGCGCTCGAAATATCGGCCTTGAAGAGGTCGCCCTGCAGGAACGTGACTTTGTCTTCGACGCCGGCCTTGCGCGCATGATCGCGGGCCTCTTCGACGAGCTTGCGATCGAGCTCGACGCCGACGCCGCGAGCACCGTACTTCTGCGCCGCCGTGATGACGATGCGGCCGTCGCCCGAGCCGAGATCGAAGACGACGTCCTGCGGAGTCACGCCGGCCAGCATCAGCATCGCGTCGACGATCGCCGACGGCGTCGGCACGTAGTGGATGTCGGGAGTTTGCGAGGCGAGCGAGCGGGCTCGCCAGCGCAACGATGAGCAGTGCCGCGGCTGCGCGCACCCGCATCACGACAGTGTATCGGATCGAGGGATAATCGAGACGTCGTGCACTTCGTTCGTGTGCACCTGCTGTGTCACATGGCAGGCGCCTTTCTCCTCGTCCCGGCACTCGTCCGCGCGCAACCGCCCGACATCCTGATCTCGCGGCAGGCCTTTCGCGACGCGCATCTGTCGGTTGGCGACACCGTGACGCTGGCCAGGGATCAGTCGGGCGCGGGCGGGCGGACGTTCCGCATCGCGGGCGTCTACGAGCCGACGCCCGACCCGATGCGTTTCAACGCCGAGCGGCTGGAAGTGCGGATGCATCTCGACGACGCGCTCGCCTTCGGCACCGAGACGGCGGCCGACAGCACCGACTCGATTGCGGCCATCAACCTCAAGGTCGCCGCCGGCGTCGACCCTCAGCGGCTGGCTGGCGACCTCACGTCGCGGTATCCGCTCCTCTTCGTCCGTCCGACCGCGCGGAAGGGCGACGATACGCCGTTTGCTGTGCTCGACCGTTTTCACCTGGCGATCGCGATCGTGACCGTCATCGGCAGCACCGCGTTCCTGCTCGCCCTGATGGTCATCCGCGCCGAAGAGCGGCGCGAAACCATCGGCATGCTGCGCCTCATCGGCATCTCGACGCGGTCGATCCTGCTGGAAGTCGTCGTCGAGGGGCTGGCGGTGGCGCTCGTGGGCGCCGTTTTCGGCGTGCTCCTCGCCTGGGCGGCGCAGTACGGCGTGAACCGCTACTTCCAGGCGCGCTACGACACGACGCTCATTTTCGTACGCGTCACCGTACCGATCGCGTTGCGCGCCATCGCGATCTCCGTACCTGTCGGCGTCGTGGCCGGCGCCGCGGCGTCGTGGACCGTCCTGCGTCGGCGGACGGGGATGATCAGGCGGTAGGCATGTCATCTTTCGGACTCGCGTGGAAAACGGCGAGACGGTACAAGGCTCGGGCGGTGCTGGCCATCGCCGGCGTTGCCATCATCGGCGCGCTCAACTTCGACATGCTGCTGCTCTCGAAGGGCCTGCTGCTGTCGTTCGCGGACATGATCAACGCCCAGGGATTTGACGTACGCGTGGTCGGGAGCGCGGGACTTCCGGCGGCGCGGCTGCCAATCGCCGAGGCCTCGCGGCTGCTCGACGAGATTCGACGCCTGCCCGTGGTCGAAGAGGCGGCGATGGTGCGCGGCGAAGCGGCGTCGATTCTTGTGCCTGGCCGTCCGCCGACGGCCGGCGTGTTGTTTGGAACGGATCACCGTACAGGTGCAGGCGCGTGGACGCTCGTTCGGGGAACCGGATTCGAACACGTGCGCTCGGGTGCGGTGATCTCCACCGCTCTGGCGAGCGCCTTTGGCGTGGAACCCGGCATGACGCTGCGGGTGAAGGGGCGGCTATCCGATCGCCTGTCGGCGCTTCCACCCCTCGACGTGACGGTGACCGGCGTGGGCGACTTCCGCTTCGAGGCCGCCCAGGAATTCATCGTCGCGACAACGCTCGAAACGCTGAGCGCCGCGTTCGGCGGGCTGAGCCGCGACGAGGCGGATCTGGTGCTGGTGGCTTCGCGCGCCCGCGTGAGCCCTGAGCGGACGGCCGCCGCCATCAGGCGCGTCCGGCCCGATGTGCGCGCCTTCTCGAACCAGGACGTGGTCGAGAACTTCAACCGCAACAACTTCGCCTACTTCCGGCAGATTTCGACGGTGCTCTCGGCCACGACCGGCGCGTTCACGTTTCTGCTGGTCGCCACGCTGCTGACGGTCTCAGTGAACCAGCGTTTGGGGGAAGTGGCCGCGCTCCGCGCGCTCGGCATTTCCCGGCAACGGATCGGCGCCACGCTCCTGTGGGAGTCGGCGCTGCTGGTCGGCGCTGGCGGCGCGCTGGCGATCCCGATTGGTTTGGCCCTGGCGCGCGTGCTGGACGACCTGCTGCGACGGATGCCGCGGCTGCCGGCCGGCGCGCATTTCTTCGTCTTCGAGCCGCAGGCGCTCGCCTCGCAGGCGGGGCTCCTTGCCGCGACGGCGGCGGTCGCGGCGCTCTATCCGCTGTGGGTGGCCGTCAGCCTTCCCATCGCCGAAACGCTCCGGCGCGAGATTGTGTCGTGACGACCATTGTCGAAGCGCGTGGCGTCACACGGCTGTTTCCGATGTCGGCCGGCCCCGTCACGGCCGTGCGCGACGTGACACTGGCTGTCTCCATCGGCGACTACGTGGCGATCGGCGGGCCGTCGGGCTGCGGCAAGTCCACACTTTTGCACTTGCTGGGCTGTGTCGATACCCCCACCTCCGGCTCGGTGCTGTTCGAAGGCCGCGACGTCGCGGCCTTGTCCGAGCGCGAACGTAGCCGGATTCGCCTCATTCGTATCGGTTTCGTCTTTCAACGTTTCTTCCTGTTGCCCATGTTGACTGCGTCAGAGAACATCGAGCTCCCGCAGGCCGAGGCCGGCGTCCCGGCTGTGGAACGGCGGGCACGCACGCGCGCGCTGCTCGAGTACGTCGAGCTGGCGCATCGGGCCGATCACCTGCCTTCGCAGCTCTCGGGCGGCGAGATGCAGCGGATCGCCATCGCGCGAGCGCTGGCCAACCGCCCCGCGCTGGTGCTGGCGGACGAACCGACCGGCGAGCTCGACGAAGCGACAGGCGAGCATATCGCCGCGCTCTTCGATCGAGTCCACGCCGACGGTACGGCGATCGTGGTGGTGACGCACAACCCGGGGCTGGCGGCGCGGGCGCGCACCCAGGTCGCGATGCGGAGCGGCGCTCTGGCAGGCCAGGGGGCGGGCGCGTGATCGTCAAGCTCGCCGCGCGCTCGCTTTGCGTTCGGCCGGTGCGATCGATTGTGCTGGCCTGCGGCTTCGGCCTGGGCATCGCGGTGATGGCCGAGCTGCTGGGTATCGGCGAAGTGATTCTCGAGCAGGCGCAGGCGCCGGCGCTCCAGGGCAGCGGCGATCTCGTGGCCTCGGGCGTGACGGGAACAATCGACAACGGCCGCTTCGTGCTCTCGGCAATTGTCGGCAGCCGCGATATGCGGCCGCGGATCGCGGCCGCCTCACCGTCGGCGACGACAACGCTGTATCTGACGGGCCGCGGGCCAGCGATGCCGGTCGTGGCCAAGGGAGGAGTGCCCAGCCTCGAGAAGGCGCTCGGCGATGCGGAGGTGCAGGGCGTCGCCTCGTGGGTGGACGCGCCGGGCGATGCGCGCTGGACGACGCTCGGTGCGGCGGGCATTTTGCGCGACCTCGATCGGTTCCATGCGCAGCCCGACGTGCCTGAGTTCGCGCCGTCGTGGGCTGAGTGGCTGTACTTCAATGGCCGCAGCGCCGACGGCCGCGTGCGGTTCTACCTGACCTTTCTGGTGGGGCCGTTGACGCCTCGCGGCACGCGCGGCGCCGGTGTGCGGCTGCAGTTGGATCGCGGCGGACGCGTCGTGAACTTTTCGGAGGCCGCCGAGGTCAACGCCCATGAGGCGCTGGAATCGGCGCCCGACCTCCGGATCGGCGCAAGTCGCGTTCACCTCGACGGCGAGCAGTACCGCATGGCACTCCGGTTGCGTGAAGAAGGAGGGACGTCGACGCTCGACGGCCAGATCACGCTCGATGCCTCGGCCCGGCGAGCGCTGCCGCCCATGGTGATTCACGGCGCGCGCGGGTGGCTGTCGGGCTACGTCGTGCCAGTCCTCTCGGGTCCGGTTGGCGGCGAGCTGCGGATCGGCGGTGAGTCCGTGTCGCTGGCGGAGGCGACCGGCTACCACGATCACAACTGGGGCTTCTGGCGCGACGTGCGCTGGCAGTGGGGACAGGTGGGCAACGCGGAGCTGTCGTTCGTGTACGGTCGGGTCTTTCCGCCATCTGATGTCGCCGATCCCGAGCGCATGCCGGGTTTCCTGGGCGTGTTCGGATCCGACGGCGTGATGGGCGCGGCCACGAACGTGTCAATCGCCGAGGAGGACGCCGACGGCGCGCCACGCCGGATCGACGTGACGGCGCGAGGCGCTCAACTGGACGTCTCGATGGCGTTTGCGACCGAGCGCCTCGTGCGCAGCCAGCTGACGATGACGGGTGCGACGGCCGACTTCCTGCAGCTCGGCGGATCGTACCGCGTCACCGGGCGCGTCGGTGGCCGTTCGGTCGACTTCACGGCGCGCGGCGCGGCGGAAACGTTTCGGAGGCGATGACGAACCCGATGCTGAAGGTTGAACTGCACGCGCATACGTCGGACGATCCCGTCGACCGGATCCCCCACGATGGCAGGGCCCTGGTGGACGCCGCCGCAGCGCATGGCTATCACGCGATTGCGGTGACGCTCCATGACGCGCAGTTCGAGGTCGAGGCTCTGGCGGCCTACGCGCGCGAGCACGGAATCGTCGTCATCACGGGTATCGAGCGCACCATCTGCGGCAAGCACGTCCTTCTGCTGAATTTTCCGAAGTGCGCCGAGCAGGTCTCGCATTTCGACGACCTCGCCCGGCTGAAGCAGCAGGCCCCGAACGGCCTCGTCGTCGCGCCGCATCCGCTGTTCCCCTTCTCGACCTGCCTGGGCCGCCGGCTCCTCGACCGGCACGCCGATCTGATCGACGCCGTCGAAGTGAATGCGTTCTACACGCGCTGGGTCGATTTCAACCGCCCGGCCGTGCGGTGGGCGCGGGCGCATGGCAAGCCGATGGTGGGCAACGGGGACATTCACCGGCTGTCGATTCTCGGTCGGACTTATTCGCTCGTGGATGCCGAGCCGGATGCGGACGCGATTGTGAAGGCGATTCGGGAGGGGCGCGTGGAAGTGTGCACCGCGCCGCTCACCAGTGTGGAAGCGGCTGCCTACATGACCCGCCTGACGATCAGCGGGCTTCGAGCGAAACTGTCGGCACCGGTACGGGCCGCGGTGCGCCAACCGATTGGGTCGTCGTCAAAGTAATCGCTAACTGAGCCGTTCTGACGCGAGTCATTTGCGTCAGGACAGCGCCAAGCACGACGCGCGCGACTGCGACTGGGACGACCGCGGTTGCGGCCAGGATGGTCAAACCCACGACATCGTTCATACGTCGGCCTCGGGGACACCTCACGTTTCGGCGAGAGGCCGCCGCGGCTTTACACCTCGCCCGTCGAAATTGCACAGAGCATGCCGCGTGATCGGCAACGGTGTGCAAGGAGCCGATTGCTATCATCTCGCCATGAGTCGGCCGGCCGACGAGACATTCATGCGCGAGGCGCTGGACGAGGCGCGGGCCGCTTCTGACGCGGGGGAAGTGCCGATCGGCGCCGTCGTCGTCGTCGGCGAGACGATCGTCGGGCGCGGGTTCAACCAGCCGATTGGTTCGCACGATCCGACGGCGCATGCCGAGATTGTGGCGCTTCGCGACGCCGCCCGCCGGACGGGAAACTACCGGCTGTCGGGCGCGACGCTGTACGTGACGATCGAACCGTGCCTGATGTGCGTCGGCGCGCTCGTGCACGCGCGCGTCGGAACGCTCGTCTACGGAGCCGCCGAGCCGAAATCGGGCGCCGTCGAGTCGAGGGTGCGCGCCGGCGAGCTTCCCGGCCACAACCACCGGTTCGCGGTGATCACGGGCGTGTGCGCGGACGACTGCCGCGAGCTCGTGCAGGCGTTCTTCAAGGCGCGGCGGGGCCCGACGTAAACAGCGTCGCCTCGTCGACGAAGCACAACGGGTTGCCGAATGGATCGCGCATGTAGAAGGAGCGCTCGCCCCAGGGCCGTCTGGCGATGGCGCCCATCGGCAGGTTGCCGTCGCCCGTCGCCTCGACCAGGCCGCCGAGCCGCCCGGCTCGCGCGTACACCGCTTCGAGATCGGCGACGGCGAAATACAGATGTTCGAAGTTGGCGCGCGGTTCGGCGGGATCGCCGTCGGCCTTCGGCTCGTAGCACGCGAGAATCGTCGCGCCGCACATGAAGTAGTGCCGCCCCGGTGACACGCGCATGCCCGGCTGATCGAGCAGCGCTCCATAGAACGCCGCGGCGCCTTCGATGCTCGAGACCGGTACAATCACGCGAAACAATCGAGCCCCCGCCATCCGCACCTCCGAGGCACCAGAGTGTACGAAGCGCGGTTGCAGGGGGCAACCGGGTACTTGAAGTGACCTTGGGAGGAGGCCGCTCATGGATCGGCTGGCGGCGAGCGCACCTGAGGCAACTCGAAGCCGACGGCATCGTCGCGCGACGGCCCGTGCCGCGCGCTCAGCCGCGTGTGACGTGCACGCTGGCGCACGCCGGTCGAATCCAGTCCTGCCGTGATACGATCGTCGGCTGCGACTGCCCACGGTGAGGTGGCTGAGTGGTCGAAAGCGGGCGCCTCGAAAGCGTCTGTACGGGGAACCGTACCGGGGGTTCAAATCCCTCCCTCACCGCCAACCCACAAGTTTTCTGCCTTCAATCAGTTGCGTAGAACGGGGCAGTCGGTCCTTCGTCTCACGCGAGGCGAGTCGCGACCTGTCGAATCTCCGCACTCAGCGGGTGATCGGGAAACTGCAATGTGAAAAGCCCGCTGCTACCGAGCTCCAGCATCTCCGGTGCCTCGGGAAGCACGCCGAAGATCGGTGCGCCATAGGCCCGAGTGACTTCGTCCAGGAAGCCTCGCGCGATCACGCTCGGCAGCACCTTGTTGAGCACCATGACGAGCTGCCGGACCTCGAGCTTCCTCGCCACTTCCACCGTGACGGCCGTTCCTTGAAAGTCCTGTCGATCAGGCCGGAGCAGGACCACAAGCACATCGGAGATGGCAATGCTGAGGAGCGTTTCTTCGTTCAGGCCAGGGTGAGTGTCGATGAGGAGATAGTCGAGCAACAGCTCCTCGATGAGATCCTGGAGCCCGTCGTTCATCAGGCCGACGTTGTACCCTTCACGAAGGACCTTGGCGATCTCGCCAGCCTGAATGCTGGATGGGACCAGCCAGACATGTCCCTCGGTTTCCTTGATCCGATCGGGCGTCACGTCTGCAGCGGTTTCTCCAATGCGGCAGCGTTCCGACAGGTAGTCGTTGAGAGTGCGACACTCACTGGTGTCCTTCAGTCCGAACAACATATGGATTCCGGGCGACTGAATGTCGGTGTCGACCACCGCCACTCGCTTCCCTGCGCTCGCAAGGCAGGCCGCGAGGTTGGCCGTGACATTCGATTTGCCCGTGCCGCCGCGGTACGAGTGAACGGAGATGATCTTCGCCACTGGAGGTCGCCCTACCGAGTTGTCCGTCAGGCGGAATCGCCGCCCCTGGCGGCGCGCCGCGCAGCGAAGTGACGGGCCTGCGCCTGGAGGTCTCGAAAATAATCAGACTCCGTGATCTCGTGGACCTGGGCGGCCTTTTTCCTCTCGTCGATGGCGATGGTGAGTTGTTGAACCTGGTCTTCGAGCCGACGCTGCCGCGCCGCCACCTCAATCGCCATGCGACGGAAGAGTCTGGCAAGATTGCCCAGGGCATCGGGCCGCTGCGCGACCTCGTCGAGACTCTCGGCGTTGAATTGCCCGGACTCGACGGCGAGCGCCGCAGCGGTGACTCTGGCGACGCCTCGCAGATACGCGAGATCGAAGTCGCGGGCGCGCTTCTTCGCCAGGCATGCACGAACGCGCGCGCCGAGCACGACCGGATCGTAGGGTTTGGCGAGGTAGTCGTCGGCGCCAAGTGCCAGACATCGCGTGACACTCTGCGCGTCATCCGCGGCGGTAATAATGAGGACCGGAATCTCACGGAGCGCTTCATCGCTTTTCAGCCTGGCGAGAACCCCGTAGCCGCTGAGTCCCGGCAGCCACACGTCGAGCAAGATCACGTCGACCGGTTCGCGGGCCGCGATCGCCAACCCAGCCTCGCCGGTTCCGGCGAACAGCAGTGAATAACCCTGGCGAACCAGCCTGCGAGCGAGCAGGCCTCGGTTGGCCTCCTCGTCGTCGATGACGAGAATCGCCCCCCCACTGCTGCCCACTTTGCCAGGGACTTCGATGGCCTCGGCACCGACGGAGACCAATGGCGGCGCGTCGTCGGTGGCCGCTATGCGAACTCGGAACGTGTGTTCGACGCGGTCTATGAGCTCGGACAACCGAGCGGCCGCGACGTGGATCCGGCGCAGGTCGTCGCCGAGCGGAGCGTGCTCGTGCTCCTCGAGCATCGCCTCGATACAGCCTCGAACCTCGGTGAGCGGGGGACGCGTCGCAAGTCGCAGCCGGAAGGCATATTCTTCAATGCCGTCCGTAATCCCGGCCGGATCCAGGATTTCGCTGATGATACGAAGGAGCTGCTTTCCCGAGTGGGCCACGCGGACGAGATCGTCGCGCTCCGCGACGCTCAACGACGATTGGTCCCCTTCTTCCAGGAGAAGTTGACTGTAGCCGAGGATCGCGTTGATGGGCGCTCGGAGGTCGTGACGCATGTGAGCCACGAGGGCGGCGACGTCACCCATGATGCGTCAGCCGCCTGCAAGCGACCGCTGGCGGTCTACTCATGAAGTGCCTCCCGACTGTTGACCGGTCGCGCCCGCGGCTGATGGTGCGTCCATTCGCCGTGCTCGAAGAAGGTCTGGAGCTGGCGACGGTATGGCCTCAGGTCGACCTTGCGCTGCGCAAGCCACACATCGTTGTAATAGCTTTGCAGGTACCGTTCGCCGGAATCGCAAATCAGCGTGACGATCGAGCCCTCTTCCCCCGCGGCCGCCATGTCCGCGATGAGCTCGAAGGCGCCCCAGAGGTTGGTTCCGCTCGACGGCCCGGCGCGTTTGGACGTCAGCTTGTAGAGGAACATCATCGCCGCATATGAGGCGGCGTCGGGCACCTTGATCATCTGATCGACGACCGACCGGATGAACGAAGGTTCGACTCGAGGGCGTCCAATCCCTTCCACCCCGGAGCCTCGTCCCAACGTGAGCGAGCGGTCGCCCGTTCGGAAGTAGTCGAATGTCACCGAGTGCTCAGGGTCCACCACGCACAAGCGAGTGTCGTGTCCCTGGTAGCGAATGAAGCGGCCGACTGTCGACGCGGTTCCGCCGGTTCCTGCGCCCACCACGATCCACGTCGGGATTGGATGCGTTTCGTCGCGCATCTGCGCGAAGATCGTCTCCGCGATGTTGTTATTGCCTCGCCAGTCGGTTGCGCGCTCGGCGTACGTGAACTGATCCATGTAGCAGCCGCCAGCCTCCTCCGCCAGCCGCGCAGCGACGTCGTAGACCTTGCTCGAATCATCGACCAGGTGACAGCGGCCTCCTTCGGCCTCGATCAGGGCGAGCTTCTCCCTCGAGGTCGAGGCGGGCATCACGGCGACAAACGGCAGCCGAAGCAACCGTGCGAAGTAGGCCTCAGAGATCGCTGTGCTGCCCGAGGACGCTTCCACGACGAGGCTGTTCTCGCCCAATCGGCCGTTCGTGAGGGCGTAAAGGAACAGCGACCGCGCGAGCCGATGTTTGAGGCTGCCGGTCACGTGCGTGGATTCGTCCTTGAGGTACAGCTGAATGCCCGGAAACGCGGGGAGCCGTACCGGAAGTAGGTGCGTGTCGGATGACCGGCAGAAGTCCGCCTTGATACGCTGCATCGCCCACGTGATCCACGCTCGGTCGGCCGCACGCGGGATCACGGCCACTGGCGCCAGCCCGAAGAGGACGAAAAACCACCCAACCCGCTCGGGCGCGAGGGGCGTTCGAGGAGCTGGAGAATTCTGTTAGAAAAACTCGGCATTTAGCGAGGTCAGCATACTGCGAATGGACGGCGCCCGCGCGCAGAAAGAAAGTCTGACGCCGTCCGGCTGACCGCCTTCCCTTGCCGCCCCGCATCACCTCACGTGCATCCTGGAAACTCCGGGGAAATGGACTCGACGATTTCGGCGTTTCGGCCGAACGTCAGCCGAGAGGATCACTTGAGGCGGATTCGTTCGGCTCCTGCACCGAAGTAGGCGAAGTAGACAACGAGGGCGCCACTGACGGCGAGAGCCGTGCCGCCGAGTAGTCGAGCGTCATCGAGCAGTCCCCATACGCCGATCGCTGCGGTCACGATGATGCACAGGGCAATCAAGAAGAGATGGAACGACTTCAGCGAAAGCATGACAGCAGACTGTGAGGTGCATCTCGCGTGCCTTGGCGATACACACGGGATTCTCAGAGCTCTTGCGCTTCACATGCCCGGACCGGTTTCAGTCAGACGCTGGCAATGGTGATGCACTGGTTGACCGCGGCCGTGTTTGTGTGGATCGACCGCTCGGCTGGTGACGAAGGAAGAGATCGTGGTACATGCGAACGCCCAGGAGGAGGCCGGCGATGTCTTGGTACGAACGAGTCTTGCAGTCGTTGAACCCGTATCGTCTGGAATGGCGGTTGTTCTACGACGGCGCGGCGATGGAGTGCCGGATCGTGAGTCTCTCAACGGGCTCGGAGATTCAGTACTTCTATCGCGGTGATTTGTATCACTGCTTTCTGCATCGCACGCGAGCAGACGCCGTGGACGAAGCCGGCCGAAAGCGGCGCGAGTTGATTGGGGTGGGCTGGACGGAGCGCGGACGCGGGATGCTGTCGCGCGTGCCGTCGCTCACGTAACCCGGGATTGATCAGCGAACGGCAACATGGAACCGCAACTCACAAGTCTGCGAAGACGCGAGCACGTCGCGGAAGGCACGACGGCGTTTCACTTCGACAAGCCTCGAGGGTTCACATTCAAGGCCGGCCAGACGATCGACCTCACCCTCATCAGCCCGTCAGAAACCGACTCTGAAGGAGACACACGGACGTTCTCGATTGCGAGTCCGCCTGACGAGCCGGAGATCGTCATCGCCACCAGAATTCGGTCGAGCGCGTTCAAGCGAGTGCTGTCCGCGGTGCCCCTGGGCACCTCCGTGAGGATGAGCGAGGCGACGGGCTCGTTCACGCTGCACAAGAACACTGCGAAACCGGCGGTCTTTCTCGCCGGCGGCATCGGCATCACGCCCTTTCGCAGCATGAGTCTCGACGCCACGACACG
>Ga0066903_100000870_pt1 | contig 20598 bp, 12 predicted proteins | sample PanSoiMetaGPlot1_FD_67491 | JGI IMG/M metagenome (GOLD analysis project Ga0066903, IMG submission 67491) | Tropical forest soil microbial communities from Panama analyzed to predict greenhouse gas emissions - Panama Soil - Plot 1 (version 2) | ecosystem: Environmental > Terrestrial > Soil >... | reverse complement strand
CATCGCCCAGTGGAACCAGCCGCGAGCCGAGCGCTTCGTCGGCATTGCAGGCGAAGACGCCCCGTGCCGTCGTCACCTTGACTCGCGCAGGGCGCAATTGCGGATACAGGCGGTCGACCTCGGGTGTCGCAACCACATGCACCTTGCGGGCGATCCCACCGAAGGCCGGATCGCGCCTGACATTTTCGTCGAAATGTTCGAGCCGGATCGCGCGGAAACGCAACGCGAGGCCGATCAGGTACGGGAAGCTCAATTGCGCGCTGGCGAAGTCTTCCCAGCCCGTATGGGCATGCTCGGCGGCGATCCGGTAGGTATCGACGTCGATGCGTGTCACCTCGTCCGGCGAAATGTCCTCCTCGTGGCACAATCGCATCAGCGCCTCGACGGCGGGCTGCAGATGACGGCAGCATGGGTAAGGCTTGACATAGCAGTCTGTGATGCCGAATGCGACAGCTGGCGGCAGAGCCATCGGCCGCGTCCTGTCGATGCGCCCGAATGCGAACGCCTGCAGGAAACCGTCGCGCGACTCGATGACGTGCGGGGGCCCTTGTACGCCCTGCTCGGCCAGCAAGGCCGCCTGAACGCCTTCGCGTGCGGCGTGCCCGGCATGCAGGCGCTTGATGTCGGCGCCGCCATTCACGAAGGCAAACAGCCCGGCCGCGCTGCTCGCCGCGATGCCGAATGCGTCGGCAATCCGTGGGACCGGCAGGCCGCGGAGCTTGGCTGCCGCCGCCGCGGCACCGAACACTCCACAGGCGCCGGTCGGATGAAATCCGCGGTGCCGCAGGTCGGGATGACACGCGCGCGCGATCGCGATTGCCGTCTCATAGCCCGCGACCATCGCCTCGATCACCGCCTTGCCGTTCGCCCCGATGTCGTGGCCGACCGCCAGCACGGCGGGCACCACGGCGCAGCCCGGATGCACGGAGCCTTGCCTGTAGCCGTCATCAAGCTCGATCCCGTGAGCCGCTGTGCCGCCCAGAAAAGCGGCGTCGAGCAGATCGGCGCGGCGCGCTCGGCCCGGCACCGGGATTCGCCCGCCTCCGCGCACCGCAGCGAGCGTGGCCTCTGCACGCGTTGCCACATCGCCGGCAGCCCCGGAGATCATTACACCGGCGGTGTCGAGGAGATGCCTGCGCGCGTAGTGGCGCACCTCCGCATCGAGGCGATCAAAGCGAAGCCCGCTCACGAATTCGACCAGCGCTGCCGTAGCGCCAGCGGCGCCCTGCAATGTGTGGACCGCTTCGGCGTGGATCATCGGGGCCTCCGAGTTTTGACCAGAATCGTGAAACCGAGATGGCAGTTTGGTCAAGCCTGGTAGAATGGGTTGAGCTTGGAAACCCATCAGCGCGTTTCGCCTGCGCCCGATGGGTTCGCTGCGCTCAACTCATCCTACGAGGCTGCCGGTGCCGGTTACGCCTTCGCCCAACTAAGCCGCCCTACGCATCCGCACCACTGCATCGACCGCGACAACGCTCTTGCCCTGCTGGCGTACGATCAGCGGATTGATCTCGGCTTCGATCACGGTCGGCTCGGCGGCGAGCTGTGACAGTGCGGCGAGGGCTTGGGCCAGTGCGGCGACGTCGCCTGCCGGCTTGCCGCGATAACCGCTCAGCAGCTTGAGCGCCCGCACCTCGGCAATCATTTCGCAGGCGGTGTCCGTATCGATCGGGGCGAGGCGCAGGCTGCGATCGCGGTAGATTTCAGTATGGATGCCGCCGGCCCCTACCAGCACCAGCGGCCCGACATCAGGATCTACCCGGTACCCGATCAGAACTTCTCCGATTCCGACGATCATCGGCTGCACCAGAACCCGCTGCAGCTCCGGCAACCGCGTGCGCATGGCCGCAATGGCGGCAACGAGAGCCGTGGCGTAGGGAATCCCGAGCGTCACTCCGCCTATGTCGGACTTGTGAGTGACGGCGCACGACAACGCTTTGAGGACGACCGGGTACCCAAAGGGCAGCGTCGGCGGATCGGCGGTGCTCACGTCGAGCGCCACGGATGGGGCGCACGGAATGCCGAGCTGGTAGAGCAGCGCGTAAGCCTCCAGCTCGTCGATGGTGCGGATTAGTCCACCCTCCCCTGGAGGGGGAAGGCACAGGGCGCTTTCCTGGGACCGCGGCTGGTCCGGGGTGGGGTGCCGCGGCTTCGCCGAAATTGCTGAAGCGCTGTCATCCCCACCCGGCCCGTCCGCGGCCGACCTGCCCCCAGCTGAACCTCGCTGTAGCGAGGGTTTGGCCGCCGTATCGAGTGACCGAAATCGGGCAGGCCCGACTTCGGTCGGGGGAGGTGTTGGCCGTGGCGCGCGCCGCGCCAAAGCGGCAGCGACCGTATCGGCGCAGGCTTCCGGCGTGTAGAAATTCGCAATCCCCGCCCGCCCCAGCGCCGCTCGCGCTTGCGGGGCTTCGGGAACCAGGAACACCGCAATGGGTTTGTCGCCGCCGGCGCTGTCGATGACCGGCTGGACGACAAGCTCGGGATAAAACCGCGCCGAGGAGCCGACCACGACCACGACGAGGTCGAACTCGGGCGCGGTGGTCAAAATATCAAGCGCCGCCTTCATGACGTCGTAGCGGGCGCCCGCGAGGGTCAAGTCGATAAGTCGCGACCGCGACACCCTGATGCCGGCGGCGTCAAACCGCGCGTAGGTCGCTTCGCCTGGCGCAGCTACATCGACCCCGCGGCTCGCGAGCGCGTCGACCACCATGGCTGCGCCGCCCGCTGTGGTGGTGACGACTGCGACGCGAGGATTACGGGACTTCCGGCGTGCCGGTACGCGCGCCATGAGCGGCAGCCCCTCGATGAAGGCTGAGAGCGTTTCGACCCGGGCGATCCCGCAGTCGCGTAAAAACGCATCTGCGACGTCATCTTCGCCGGCGAGCGCACCCGTATGGGTCACGGCCAGTTCGCGCCCTTGCTCCGAGCGGCCGAGTTTATAGGCGAGCACGGGTTTGCCCGCAGCAGCGGCGCGCTGCGCGAACGCGCGCAGCCGGTCCGCGTGGCGGAGCGTTTCGAGGAACAAGAGATAGCCGTCGATGTCCGGATCGCCGAGCACAGCATTGCAGATGTCGCCGAGCGAAAGATCGACCTCGTTGCCGACGGATACCAGCCCGGCAAAGCCAATCCCGCAGGCCTTGCCGCGCGACAGCAACGTCCCGATCATGCCTCCGCTGTGGGATGCGGCGAAGATGCGTCCCACTGGCAGCTCCGCCTCGTCGAACGCCGCGTTGGCGGTGAGGACCATGCCGTTGCGCAAATTGACGACGCCGAGGCTCGACGGTCCGATGATGCGCATGCCGGTCGTCGCGGCGATCTCCCGCAGCCGCGCTTCGCGAGCGCGTCCGGCTTCGCCGACTTCTGCAAAACCATCAGTCAGCACGGTGGCGACCGTGACGCCGGCACGGCCGCAGGCCTCGATGGCTTCCATTGCGCCGTCGATTGGAGCCACCACATAGGCGTGCTCAGGCACCTCGGGCAGGGCCTCGACGGACGGCCAGGCGCGCTCGCCGAGCACTTCTGCGCGCCGCCCATTGACCGGGTAGATGCGCCCCGAATATCCGGCTTGGCGGAGGAATTTCAACGGCCGGCCAGCCGTCTTGGTGGGGTCATTCGACTGCCCGATCACGACGACCGAACGGGGGGAGAATAAGACCTCGCGAAGCCTCTCTTCACCTCCCCCTGAAAAAAAGGGTGAGAGCGCTTCAGCAGGTCTTCCGCTGCCGTCATCTATCGCACCGTCGCCACCCCACCCCGGACTGCCTTTGGCAGTCCGACCCTCCCCCTTCAGGGGAGGGCGGGCCAATGCAACACCCCTGTCTCGCCGGAGAGGTGGTTCTGACTCACTCCGCCGCATCGGCCTGCCGTCCACGTTGATCGAAGCGGCGATCGAAAATCTCCTCTGCGATGCGAGTCTTGAGGATTTCCACTGAGCCGCCGGCGATCATCCAGCCGCGGCAGCGCCGCATGCAATATTCCACCAAGGTATCGCGGCTATAGCCGGTTGCCCCCATGGCCTGGACCGCCTCGTGCGCAACCTCAAACCCCGCGAGGTTGCAGGCAGCCTTGGCCAGTGAGGTCTCATAAGCCGACGGAAAGCCGCGATCCGCGTTGGCGGCAGCGCGATAGAGCAGCAACTGCGCGCCTTCGAGCTTGAGCGCCATGTCGGCAAACTTCCATTGCAGGCCCTGGAATTCACATAATGGGCGGCCGAATTGACGCCGGGTCGCGACGTAGTCGCGGGCCGTGTTGAAGGCGTAGCGCCCGAAGGCGAGTGCGCGCGCCGCATTGCCGATGCGCTCCACGTTGAACCCAGCGATCTGCTTCTTGAAACCGCCCGGGCCAAGCAGCACGTGGTCGGCCGGGATCCGGCAATCCTCGAAATGCAGCTCGCACCATTCCTCGCCGCTCATGAAGCTCGAGGGCTGCCCGATGCGGAAGCCCGGCGTGTCGCGCGCCACAACGATGGAGCCAATGCCGCCGATTCCGGGTCCGAACCGCGCATAGATGAGGAAAACCGTGGCATCGGGGCTGAAGGTGGAAAACACCTTCGTGCCGCTGATCACGTAGTTGGCGCCTTCCGGCTTCGCTGTGGTCTTCAGATCGGTCACGGCTGAGCCTGCGTCGGGCTCCGACATTCCAAGGCTCATTACGGCGCGACCCGCCAGGAGGTCGGGGAGATACCTGTCCTTGAGAGACGGCGAGGCATATTCGGCGAAGGTGCGGATCGGGCCGAAGCTGCCGGATTGCACTACGTCGGCGCTGCGCGGGCACGCCAGCGCCACCTGCTCGATGGCGATCACGGCATCCATCAGCGAGCCGCCCTGGCCGCCGTCGACCTCAGGGAGCGTAATGCCCATCAGGCCCTGGCCGCTCATGCGTCGCGCGACATCGAACGGAAAGCGCGGATTGTGCGCGCGCTTCAGCGCGCCGGCCTCAAGCTCCGCCGCGGCGAACTTGCGTACCGCCGCGGCGAACAGCTTCTGTTCTTCGCTGAGTTCGAAATTCATGCGATGCTGGCCTACTCCGCCTTCGCGCCGGACGCCTTGATGACCTTCGACCATTGGGTCTCCTCGTGGTCGATGTCTATCGCGTATTCCTCCGGGGTGCTCGGCAGCGGTTCGGCGCCTTCGATGGCTAGCCTGCTTCGCACCTCCTCGGACTCCAGTGTTGTCCGCAGCGCTGCATTGAGACGCTCGACAACCGGCCGCGGTGTGCCGACCGGCGCAACGAGCCCGTAGCGAAGCACCGCATCGAAACCCGACACGCCGGATTCCGCGACGGTCGGTATGTCGGGAAGCAGCGTGGAGCGCGTGGCGCTGGTGACGGCAAGCATCCGCAAAAGGCCGCTCCTGGCGCTCTCATGCACGGCCGGTATGGGCGAGAACGATAACGGGATATGGCCGCCAAGCAGGTCCGTTATGGCCGGACCAGTACCCTTGTAAGGGATGTGTGTAAGCTTGATTCCAGTCGCGATGGCGAAATATTCACCCGCGACGTGGCCCACGGTGCCGATCCCGGCCGAACCATAATTGACCTTGCTCGGGTTGGCCTTGGCGTAGGCGATCAGTTCCGCAACGGAGCGCGCCGGAAACGATGGATGGACCACAAGCGCGCTTGGCGCAACTCCGATTCGCCCGATGGGCGCGAAGTCCGCACGCACGTCGTAGCCTGCATTCGGAAACAGCGACGGGGCGATTGCAAGCGTGCCCGAATAGCCGAGTGCGATGGTGTAGCCGTCCGGCGCGCTCTTTGCGACCTGGCGCGTGCCAAGCGTGCCGCCGGCCCCACCGCGGTTATCGACCACGAAGGGCTGGCCGATCGCATCCGCCATCCGATCGGTGATGATGCGCGCCACGATGGTGGTGCTGCCGCCGGGTGGAAACGGCACGACGATGGTGATAGGCCGGGTCGGATAGTTCTGGGCGTCCGCAGCCGCGGCAAGCCCGCACACGATTGCGGCCGTCAGCACGGCAATGCCGCAGAAAACTCTTAGTATGTGGCGCGGTGGGCGGGTTGCCATTGGACAGGCCCCTCGATTGCAAGTCTCGACGCGACAATAGCAGCACCGGGCTCCAGGCGCGACTCCTCCGCGAGTTCGGTATGATGAGTCGCTCAACGAGATCGACACTAGGTCGATTGTGTCAACCGCACCGAAGAGTTGAGCAGTGCCGGTATCGCCCTTGAAACAGCTCGCTCTGTCGGGGATGCTCCGGCGCCCGCCGCGATTTGTCAGTCGATCAGTTCGGTGGCGGAGACCACCAGCATGACCGGAATTTCGAGGCCGAGCCCTTTAGCGGTCTTGCGGTTGATGACGAATTCGAACTTGGTCGACTGTTGGACCGGCAGGTCGGCCGGCTTGGCGCCCTTGAGGACCTTGCCGGTGTAGACGCCGACTTGCCGATACATGTCCGCACCGTCGGTTCCGTAGCTCATCAGCCCGCCGGCGACGACAGCAGTGCGATCGGGATAAGCCGCGGGAATTCTGTTGCGTGCGGTCAAGGAGATGAGTTGCTCGCCGCGGCTCTGGAAAAAGCCGTCGGCGGCGACAAAGAGGATATTTTCCGCGCGTTCCTGCGCGATACTCGCAAAGGCCAAATCGATCTCGCGGCTCGTGGTGGCGTAGAGGATCTGCGACTGCAACCCGATGGACTGGGCAGAGTCCTGCACGATTCGCGATGTGAGGTCTGCGCTCGGACCATTGGCGGGATTGACGAGAATAACCACTCGAATGGCCTTGGGCGAAAGCGCATGCAAAAGCGCTAGCCGCTTTGCCGACACCTCCAGGAAGAAATAATTGATGCCGGTGACGTTTCCGCCCGGCCGGGCGAAGCTTGCAACAAGGCCGGTCTTGACAGGGTCCGTGCCAACGGCGAAGACGATCGGGATTGTCGTCGTCGCCGCTTTAGCCGCGGTCGAAACAAGCGTGTTACCCGGCGTGGCGATAATCGCCACGCGACGGCGAACCAGATCGGCCATCAACGCGGGCAGCCGATCGAATTGGCCCTCCAGCCAGTGGTACTCGACCGTTACGTTTCGGCCCTCATCGTAGCCGGTTTCATGGAGGCCCTTGCGGAACGCATCCACCACATATGTTGAGGCACGTTCCGACCTGGTGGTGACGAATCCGACAACCGGCAGCGCCGGCTGTTGTGCCCACGCCGCAACCGCCCACGCCGCCGCGCCACCGATCCCGGCGATGAACTCGCGCCGCCCCATCAGCATGCCCTCCCGTGAGGTAGCAACCTACAGCAGTCGGGTGGCGCGCGAAACGAATAAAAAGGCCCGAGACGCGCCATTGCGGTCTCGCCGCGTCCTATTGCTGCTTTGCAATACGATAAGGGCAATCGGAGGTTCGACAGACACGCCAAAGGTGCTGAATTTCGACCCCGAGGCCTTTGCAAAATCTGGCGGCCAAACTCTTTATCTTTGGGTGGCCCGAAAGGGCCTGATACAAGTCGTTGTGCGATAGGAAAAGGCTGTACGTGCAGGCAGGAGCACGATCGATGGGGGCGAAGCAGTTCGGCGCACGGGTGGCGCGGGTGGAAGACCCGGCGCTGCTCACGGGTCGCGCGTGCTTTGTGGACGACGTCAAGCTGCCCGGCACGCTTCACGGCTGCTTCGTGCGCAGCCCGCATCCGCATGCCCGCATCCGCACGATCAACACGGCGTCGGCACTGGCGATGCCAGGCGTTCATGCGATATTGACCGCGTACGACATGCCAGGCCGCCTCGCGACACAGCCGATTCCGACGCCGGTGCCTAATCCGGCCATTACCGCGATGCGCACGCAGCGGGCGCTTGCCTGCGAAGAGGTGTGCTATGTGGGTGAGGCGATTGCGCTTGTCGTAGCCGGTAACCGCTACGTCGCCGAGGATGCGGCGGCGGCAGTGGCGATTGATTTCGAACGGCTGCATGCGGTGAGCGATTGCCTCCACGGGCTAGCCGACGGCGCCCCGCGCTCTCACAGCGATCTTACCACCAACGTCGCGGCCCTCGTGCCCATGAGCTACGGCGATGTCGACGCTGCATTTGCCGACGCCGCATATGTCTTCGAAGAAGAGATTTTTCAGCATCGCGGCGCCGCAATGACGGTCGAGGGGCGGGCGGTCCTCGCAAACTATGATGGGGGCGGAGATATGCTCACCGTCTGGTCCGCGACCCAGACGCCGCACATCTGTCAACGCACCATCGCGGACTTGCTCGAGCGTGAGCTTCCCACCGTCAGGGTGATCGCTCCCTTCGTGGGCGGCGGGTTCGGCACCAAGGCGCCGTTCTACTCCGAGGAGATCGTGCTTCCGGTAGCGGCGATGAAGCTTGGCCGCCCGGTGAAATGGATCGAAGACCGGCGCGAACATTTCCTGTCCGCCACTATGGAGCGCGACCAGTATTGGAAAGTCGCCATCGCAGTCGACAGCGACGGCAGAATTCGCGGGCTGCGCGGCACGATGATCCACGACAACGGCGCCTACCTGCCTTGGGGAATTATCGCGCCTTATATCGCGGCGACTACATTCCCCGGGCCCTACGTGGTGCCGACCTTTCGGTTCGAAACGACGGTGGTGCTCACCAACCGAGTGCCGACCACGGTCGTGCGCGGCGCTGGCCGGCCGCAGGCCGTGTTCGCCATGGAACGCTTGATGGATCGCGTCGCCCACGAGCTTGCGATCGATCGCGCGGAATTGCGTCGCCGCAACATGATCAGGCCGGAGCAGATGCCCTACAGCGTCGGGCTGGTGTTTCGCGACGGCAAGCCGCTCGTCTATGCGAGCGGGGATTTTCCGCGCAGCCAGGCGCGGGCCACGGCGCTGTCCGGCTACGATGGTTTTCGTCTTCGCCAGCAGAGCGCCCGCGCCCAAGGTCGCTTTATCGGCATCGGCATCGGCAACTATGTAGAAGGTACCGGGCTCGGCCCGTTCGAGGGCGTCACAGTGCGCATTCTGCCCAGCGGCAGGGTTGCGGTTGCGAGCGGCGCCGCAACGCAGGGCCAGGGCACGCACACGATGCTTTCGCAAATCGTCGCCGAGCGGCTTGGTTGCCGGATCGAGGACATTGTGGTGACCACCGGCGACACTAATGCGATCAGCCAAGGGGTTGGGGCCTTCGCCAGCCGGCAGGCCATCAATGCCGGGAATTCGGCGATGATCGCAGGCGAGAATGTAAGGGCGCAGGTCGTTGCGCTGGCAGCACGCACGCTCGGCGTTCTGGAAACCGAGATTGACGTGGATGAGGGCCGCGCGATCGCTCGCGGCGGTAACAAGCCGATCCTGACTTTCGGCGAACTGGCACGCCTTGCGCAAGGCGCGCCCGGCTTTTCTCTTAACCCCGGCCAAAAGCCGGGCCTTGAACACACCGCCTTTTTCACCCCGCCCCAGGCGTCCTATTGCAACGGCACCCATGTGGCCGAAGTCGAGGTCGATCCGATGACCGGGGGCGTTACGATCCTCAATTATGTGGTTGCGCACGACAGCGGCAACGTCATCAATCCGATGATCGTCGACGGCCAGGTTCAGGGTGGCGTCGCCCACGGCATCGGCAATGCACTGTTCGAGTTCATGAAGTACGATGCGGATGCCCAGCCGCTGACCACCACCTTCGCGGATTATTTGATGCCGCTGGCCAATGATATCCCGAGCTGCGTCATCGAGCATGTGGAAACGCCGAATCCGCTCAATCCGCTCGGAGTCAAGGGCGCCGGCGAAGGCGGCACCATTCCGGCCCCTGCGGCTGTCGTGGCGGCGATTGAGGACGCCTTGTCGCCATTCGCCGTGCATTTCGCCGAAATGCCGCTGACGCCCGATCGCATCGTGGCGGCGCTGAAAGCGGCGGGCGCCTATGATAAGTTGCAATGAAGGTGGATCTGTATGGCTGATACCCAGGTGGAACAAGGCTCGCCGTTCTGGCGCTTTTCGCTCCGGTTCTATCGCTGCCCGGGAGTTGCGGACGCTTGCATCGCGCTTCAGGATGGCTGCGGTGTTGACGTCAACCTCCTGCTGTTCTTCCTCTGGCTCGCTGTGGCGCGGCGCACCGTTCCACCCGCCTTGGCGAAAGCGGTGTGCGCGAAGGCCGCGCCCTGGCGGGACGATGTCGTGGCGCCGCTGCGGGCGCTGCGCCGTCGCCTCAAGGACGGATCATCGCTGGTCGAACGCGGCGCGGCGGAATTGTTTCGCACCAGGATCAAGGCAGTCGAACTTGAATCCGAGCGATTGCAGCAGGAATCGATGTTTGCACTTGCGGCCGGATTGGCGACAGAGGACGCCACAACGGTTGAAGGCGCGGCACGGGCGAATGTCGCGGCCTACGAGCAGCTGTTGGCGTGCACATTCGTGCCGGACGCCGTGAACGTGCTGCTGGCCGCACTGCTGGCCGACGAACCCGCGCGTAGGATGGGTTGAGCGCAGCGAAGCCTATCACCAACCTCGCCGCCGGGAAACGCCCATGATGGGTTTCGCAAGCGCCCAACCCATTCTACAGATGGGGCTTGATATAATTCTCAGGCACCACGCCTAATCGGATCGAGGGAACCAGGGATGGCAAATAGTTTACCGCGCCGGCTGATCATCGGGATCTCCGGCGCGTCCGGCACCGTGTACGGCATTCGCATGCTGGAGCTCTTGCATGGCACCGACATCGAAACGCACCTGGTGATGAGCAAGTCGGCTGAGATGACGCTCGCCTACGAAACTGACCTCAAGCCCAAGGACATCCGCGCACTGGCCAAGGTCAACCATCCGAATGCCGATATCGGCGCGTCTATCTCGTCCGGATCGTTTCAAACCATTGGCATGGTGGTGGCGCCGTGCTCGATCAAGACCATGAGCGAGATCGCCACGGGAGTGACAAGCTCGCTGTTATCCCGCGCGGCCGACGTGGTGCTCAAGGAGCGGCGACGCCTCGTCCTGGCCTTGCGCGAAACGCCGCTTCACGGCGGCCATCTGCGCACTATGACGCAACTGGCCGACATGGGCGCCATCATCGCCCCGGTCGTACCGGCGTTCTATAACCGGCCCAAGACCATTGACGACGTCATCAATCACACGGTCGGCCGCCTGCTTGACCTGTTCGGCATCGAAACCTCAGTGGTGCGGCGATGGCGGGGCGGCGGCGAGGAGCAATAGAATAGGGCTTTGCTGTAGTGATGGGTTGAGCGCCAGCGAAACCCATCGGCGGCCTTTCCCGTGCGGCGACGGCCGTTGATGGGTTTCGCTCCGCTCAACTCATCCTACGACAGCTCAGTCGAATCCTGGCAGCACGCGTGTTCCTTCGAGCTGCACCGACTGGAGTTCATCCGGATCAAGTCCCAGCACCTTGAGAATGGTTGGGGCGATCTGGGTGGTTGCTACCGCCGTATTGATGGTAGCCTTTTCTATGCTCGGATGCGCCACGACGAGGGCGACATGCACATCGTCCTCATTGAATCCGCCATGTTCGGCGATCTTCGAGCCGCCGGTGTATATGACGCCTACGCGGGCGATCCCGATGATGTCGGGCGTGCGAGCGTCTGTTGCCGGGTTCTGGAACGGCAACGCCAGCAGCGGGCCGGAAAGCCACTCGACGATGCCGGTATCTCCGTTGAAGGCATTGAGCGCGGCGACCGCCTGAGCGGTCTTGCCGTCGGAATTGTCCTTCAACCAGATCAGCGCGCCGTCATCGGCGATATCGAAGGCGAAATTGCTGCCGATCGGCCCTGCGATGACCGCCCCGTCGTCAAGCGCCACCCGCTTTGAACGATCGATCGGCGACTGGCCGTGTTTGGCGCTGACGATGACGAGCGTCTTGTGAGAGAGGCCGCGGGCTTGCAGTGCGGCCACAAACTGCCCGATCGAGCGATCTACAAACGCGATGGTATTGGCGAGGTTGGCGCTCGGCGTTGCGGTAGGATCGACGTAGCCACCGATCTTGAGCTTCTGGCCGACGCTGACGGCTTGAAAATTCATCCCAAAGATTGCGGGCGTTCCGCGACGGTTCTTGCCCGTGTGATCGAAGCCATTGATCTCGTTGATGATGGCCTGGACCTTGATGCCGTCGTACCACTCGACGCCATCGATCGAGCTGGTGAAGTCGCCGCCCGGAACCGGCACAGGCGCGGGCGCTGTCGATTGGAGGCCGAGCGACGCGATCAAGTTGATGTTGGTGGCGCTGAGATCGGAATTGATCTCGGGAGCGAAGAAGTCGTCAACATTCGTGCCAGGCCCGTTGACGATTGCGTTTTCGGGATCGTGACCGTTGACGATATCGTAAGCCGGATGCTTGTCCGACCAGGCGGTGGGCAATCCGTGCTTGTGGATGACGCCAAAGATCGTGTTGGTGCGCACGAAATTGTGCGGCCACACCGGGCTGCACAATCCATGCACGCTTTGCCCCGGCAGGTTATTGGGATCGATGGCGATTGCACTGTTCAGCCCGGTCAACGCAAGAGGCACGCCGCCATCGATTGAGTGCAGGTTCTGGTCGACATTTTCGGCGATGTTGGTCTCGGCGCCAGGCCCCGATGCGCACGGCTGCGGCGGATGGCCGGCGGGAGCGAACAGGGTACGATCATAGCTGTCGTCATAGAACACGCCGTGCGATTTCGGTGTGCCGCCCGTGATCTGTGCAAGGAGCCCAGGAAAAGAATCCGACGGCTTTGTCGTCGACGCGTTGTCATACACCACGGCATGATTCGTGAGCTTCGCGAGGTGCGGGCACAAACTGGTGGCGATGCAATTTTCAAGATCGACCGCATGCAGTCCGTCGACGCTGATCAGAAGCACGTGGTCAACGCGCCGCGGGCCGTCGTCATTGCTGAGCGCGGCGGTGACGGTCGGCAGCAGCATCGGAGAACATAATGCGGATGCGAGCGCGAGGCGCCTCACTCGCCGAGAAAATGAATTCATGCGTTAACTCCCTTGCGGCGATTTTATGCCGAGGCAATATTGCAACGCCGGATGACAGACTCGTGTCAGCCGGATGGTGGTTGAAGTTGCCGCACTCTGCGTGTGCGGCGACGCAAATCCTCATCAGCCCGCTCCAGGCCTTCCAGGTCGCTAACCCTTCTTATTCACACATTGGGTGAATAAGAACGGCTAAATGGGTTGAGCGGTAGCAAGCCCATCAGAGCCTTCGACCGGCGAGGCCGATGGTGGGTTTTCGCTGCGCTCAACCCACCACTACGCGGGGAGCGACGCAAATCCCCTCCCGGCCGCGGCCAGCTCATCCAGCAGCGGGGCAGGACGGTGGCGGCCGTCGCCGGTCTTGTCGGCAAAGGCCGTGAGTCGGTCGCGGATATAGCCAAGCCCGAGGCTGTCGGCATAATGCATCGGCCCGCCGCGATAGGCCGGGAAGCCGTAGCCGTAGACCCAGATCACGTCGATATCGCCGGGCCGCTGCGCAATTCCCTCGCGCAGGATGCGGGCGCCCTCGTTGATCATCGGGAACAGCAGCCGCTCGACGATCGCATCCTTGCCGAGGGGGCTGCGCGCAACGCCGCGCTGCGCCGCCGTGTCGACGATCAGGCGCTCGACCTCGGGATCGGGCTTTGGCGTGCGCGAGCCCGGCTCGTAAAGATAGAACCCGCGGCTGGTCTTCTGCCCGTAGCGGCCAAGCTCGCACAGCTGATCGGCGATCGGCGCCGAGAGCCCCTGCGCTTTGCGCATGCGCCATCCTACGTCGAGACCGGCGAGGTCCCCCATAGCGAACGGACCCATCGGGAAGCCGAAATCCGTGAGCGCGGCGTCAACTTCGTGAGGCAGCGCCCCCTCCAGCAGCAGGCGCTCGGCCTCGACTCCTCGCAGCCGCAGCATGCGATTGCCAACGAAGCCGTGGCACACCCCGACCACCGCCGGGACCTTGCCAAGCTTGCGGCCGACCGCAATTGCGGTCGCAAGCGTTTCGGGCGATGTCGCGGCGCCGCGTACGACCTCCAGCAGACGCATGACATTGGCGGGGCTGAAGAAATGCATCCCGACGACGGATTGTGGCCGCGTGGTGCTGCGCCCAAGCGCATCAATGTCGAGATAGGATGTGTTGGAGGCAATCACTGCGCCGGATTTGACGATGCCGTCGAGTCTGCCGAATACTTCCTGCTTCACGCCCATGTCCTCGAACACGGCCTCGACGACGATGTCGGCATCCGCGACGGCGGCTAGGTCGGTCGTGCCGGTGATGCGTGCGATGCGCGCGTCCATCTCGTCAGTCGCAAGCCCGCCGCGCGCCGCCGTATTGCGGTAGTTCCGCTTGACGGTGTCGAGGCCACGCGTGAGCGCGTCGGCGCTGGTCTCCACCACCGTCACCGGAATGCCCGCATTGGCGAAGCACATGGTGATGCCGGCCCCCATGGTGCCGGCGCCGATCACCGCGGCCTTCGCGATGTCGTGGGCCTTGGCGCTCGCAATGTCCGGCACTTTGGCGGCTTCACGCTCAGCGAAGAAGATGTGGCGTTGGGCCTTGGACTGATCGCTGGCGACGAGTTCGAGAAACAAATCCCGCTCGCGCCTGAGCGCATCGGCGACAGGCAGGGTGATGGCGGCCCGCAAGGCCGTGATCGCAGCCGCCGGCGCATTCTGGCCTCTGGCCCGCTTGGTATAATTCGCGGCCGCCGTATCGAATTGAGAGAGACCCCACGCGTTTGCCAGCTTCTCCTCGCGGTCTCGCACTAGCACTAGCGGGCGCTTCTCGGCGACCGCGCGACGCGCGAATGCAATGGCGCCGGCAACAAGATCGCTGTCGACGATTTCGTCGACCAGGCCGGAATCGAGCGCGTCGCGGACCGGGATCGGTTCGCCTGAAAGAATCATCGCCATGGCCTTTTCCATGCCGACCAACCGCGGCAGGCGCTGCGTGCCGCCGGCGCCCGGAATGATCCCGAGCTTGATTTCCGGCAGGCCAAGGCGCGTGCCAGGCGCAGCAACACGGAAATGGCAGCCGAGCGCCAGTTCGAGACCGCCGCCGAGCGGGGTCCCGTGCAGCGCTGCGACGACAGGTTTAGGGCATGCCTCAAGGGCCTCGATCACCGCGATGGCGCTCGGCGGGCGCGGCGGCTTGCCGAATTCCGTAATATCGGCGCCCGCCACGAAGGTCCGCCCGGCGCACGCAATCACGATGGCGGAGATACCGGCATCCCCCCCGGCGGCCCGCGAAACGAGGTCGACGAGTCCGGCGCGGACCTCGTATTTTATGGCATTGACCGGCGGGTTGTCGATGGTGATGACGGCAACGCCGCCGTCGGTTCGCATGCTAACAAGCTCGGACACGCCCGGTGCTCCCTAATCCGCACGGTCCTCATATAATGCCGCGCGGGACCGCTTCAGCAGAAACTACCCTAGATCAGGCCGGAACGCGACCAATGATGTTGACGCTAGCTGTCTCCGGTTATCGATCCATCCGCGACCTGGTTCTGCCGCTTGGACGTCTCAACGTGATCACGGGTGGCAATGGCACCGGTAAATCAAGCCTCTACGGTGCGCTGGGGCTCCTAGCAGACGTCGCGCAAGGACGAGCGATTGTCTCGCTGGCCGGGAAGATGGCTTGCAATCGACACTTTGGGCGGGGCCGGAAGTCGTTTCGAAAGCCGTGAAGCGGGGATATGCGTCTGTACATGGAACAGTGCGGCAAAACAGCGTGGCACTTAAACTCGGATTCGCCAGCGAGGATTATGGCTATGCCATCGATCTTGGCCTACCTATCAAAGATCGATCCCGGCGGGACGCGCTGTCGCCCTTCAAGCAGGATCCTGAGAACAAAGCGGAGGTTGTGTGGGCGGGCGAGACTTTAAGGCGCTCAAACATATTCGCGTCGCAGATCAAACACGTTGTCCAGGTTCTTGCCGAAGTCGGCCGAAAAACAGTCCAGATTTGCCATCTCCCGCCATATGATGATGACGCATGCCGCCGATGCGAAGTCTGGCCGTGAACTTCTTGTGCTGCGTGAGGCATGCGGTCGTGGCGGTTCTACGATCACTTTCGGACAGACCCGAATGCGCCGGCGCGGATCTCCCGCGTAGGAACGCGGACGTTCGCAATGGCAAGCGATGGCGCAGATCTCGCGGCCGCGTTGCAGACGACAACGGCAATGATCAAAGGCTGATTGCCACGATCGCAGATGCGTCGCAACGAAGTCAGCTTATAGTCGTGACACACTCCACAAAGCTCGTCGAGCTCCTGCGTGCCACTGGCGGTGCTGTTTGTGAACTGGTCAAAGAGGTCGGCGAAACTGTCGTGAGGGATTTGTTACCGCAGGCATGGGTCTGGCCCTCGCGCTGACGTTGTCTGGTTTTGCTTCTCGTGTGAGGAATAGCCTGTGGCAGAATCGGTGACGGGTCGAGAACCGCTCGGCTTACCGGGGTTGAGCATCCAAAATCGCTGACTACGCGATGGGCTCAGGCGTTGCGCACCATTCAATCGCCATCTGATACTACCCTGGCCTCTCCGGTAGCGCCGTGACCCCAAGCCCCTCCGCGAGCTTGTCGAGCTGCGCGAGCAGCACCGCCGGCAGCGGTATGCCGTCGCGCAGGCGCGCGCTGCGGCAGGCGCGGCGGCGGTCGCCCGGCAGGCGGATGCGGTCGACGCCCGGCAGCCGCTTCGAGGCGCGCAGGTCGGATATATGGCGGTCGGTCTCCGCCACGAAGACTGCAAGCGGAACGAACCGCGCGATGTCGACTGCCACCACAAACTGGCCGGTGTTGGTGGCGCCGTCCTGGTTGTAGTTGAAGTCAATGACATCGCGGCCGAACGCTGCGCCATTGAGCACTCCGCCCAGAAGACCAAGCATGATGGCGAGGCCGCTGCCCTTGTAACCGCCGATCGGCAGCAGCAGACCTTCGGCGGCGCGCTTCGGATCAGTCAGCGGATCGGCGGTCTGACTATCGACGAGCCAGCCCTCCGGCATGTCCCGGCCGGCCAGTGCGTATTGCTTGACGGTGCCGTAGGACACGACAGTGGTCGCCATGTCGAGCACCACCGGGCCCTCGCCGGACGGCACCGCGATCCCGAGCGGATTGGTGCCGAGCAGGAGCTCCGAACCGCCCCACACCGCCATGTGGTTGGCGTTCGCTACGGCCGCATAAAGGCCGATCATGCCGTGCTCGACCGGCATGGCGGCGTAGAGCCCAGCCGTACCGGCATGATTCGAGCGACGCACCCCCACCCAGGCGACACCGGCATCGCGCGCAAGTGCGATCGCGGTTTCAGCGGCGCGGCTCACCACAAGGTGCCCCATGCCGTTGTCGCCATCGACCAGTGCGGTTGCGGCGGCGGTGTTCTCGACACTGATGCGCGGGTGCGTGTTGATGCCGCCAGCGCGAATGCGGCGGACATACTGCGGGAGCCGGAAGATACCGTGGGCATCGGCGCCGGTAAGATCGGCTTCGGTCATCAACTGCGCCACTTTCGCGGCATCGGCCACGGGCAGTCCGACGGCCGTCATGGCGTCGCTGATGAAATGCTCGACTGCCGAAGCAGCGAACTGATGATCCGCGTCCTGCTCGCGGGAAGCGTCAGTTGCGTTCATCACGCACCCCACATGCGCCGCTGCGCTTCCTGCGCGGCATCTTCCATGGCCATGAATACCGCGCCTTCGCGCGCAAGCGCGTCGACAAGGTCTTCCAGCGCCAGCATGCGATAGCCGCGGCCGATCACGTAGGGGTGCATGGTGTAAGTGAGGATGCCCCAGTCGACCGACTTTTTCATATAGAGAAACTCGTCAAGCCAATTGACCATTACGGTGCGGGCCGATTGCAGGCCGGGCAGTATCGTCTGCGGCGTGCGCACAAATTCAAAATGCGGGTAGTCGTCAAGCGACCAGCTGATGGGCATTTCAATCAGCGCCGTCTCTTCGCCCAACCGATACGGCTGTCCGAGCTCCGCCGCGTCGCCTTGCCGCGCCCGGTATGGCCAATAGTCCGCGCCCATCATGCTGGAATCATAGACGAAGCTCTTCTTGACCAACAGATCGATGGTATTGGGGCTCAAATCCCAGGATGGCGAGCGATAACCGCGCGCCTTGTGGCCAGTGAGACGCAAGATGGCCTCGTTCGCCCGTTCCAGATCGGCTTCTTCCTCTTGGCGGCTTTGGTTGGCGGGCGGCACATGGGCCCAGCTATGGTGCCCGATCTCATGGCCGGCTTTCACCACCGCCTCGCATTCGTCCGGATAGGTCTCGATAGTGAAGCCCGGGATGAACCAGGTCGACAGAATCCCGCGCGATTGCAGAAAAGCCAGGATCCGTGATGACGCCCGCGCCCCGAACTCGCCACGCGACAGGGCTGTGGGCGTCGTCAGGCCCCGCGCGATGAAGCCCGACATGGTGTCGAAATCGAAGGTGAGGCAAACGATGTGACGTGGCACGGCGGGGTCCTTGCAGCAGTGTCGATGAGGTTGAGCGTCACACGCGGGCGTGACCTGCGTTTTCACCCGCCCTCGTCAGAGTCTTTCTTTCGAATGGATCGCCTGGTCAAGGGCGGTGACGATGGCGCGAGCCGAAAAAATACTCTAAAGCGCGTTCTGCCGCACAAGTTTGCCGTCGTCTTGGCGTCGAATCTCGGCCCAGCCGTCGAGGCGATAGAGGCGGGCGGTGCGGGCGCCTCGTGTGGAGCGTGTTAGGGACATCCATATGCCCTCGCGTACTATCGGCATCATTGTACACGGCGCGACTGGCCGCATTGCCTCCACGCAGCATTTGAAGAATGCGCTGACGCCGATAAGTGCGGAGGGCGGCCTTGCGGTCGGCGAGGATCGCGTCATTCCGCAGCTGATTCTGGTCGGACGCGACAGGGGACGCCTGGCAGCCATTGCGCGCGAGAACGGCAGCGCGCTATGGACCACTGATCTCGATGCGGCGCTGTCAGAGCCTGCTTACCCGGTCTTGTTTGACGCCGCTGCCACCCATCAGCGCAAGACGACGATCGAAAAAGGAATCGCGGCCGGCAAGCATATCTATGCGGAAAAGCCAGTCGCCCCGACAGTTGCGGATGGTCGGGCTCTGCTGGCGGCGATGACGGCGCGTGGTTTGAAGCATGGCGCAGTGGAGGACAAGCAGTACCTGCCCGGCATGCGCAAGCTCCGCGCGCTTGCACAGGCGGGTTTTTTTGGGCGCATCGTCGGCTTCCGGCTCGAATTCGGCTGGTGGGTGTTCGACGGCTTCGGCGAACCTTGCCAGCGGCCGAGTTGGAACTACCGCAGTGCAGGGGGCGGCGGACTCCTCACCGACATGTATTCGCACTTTCGTTATCTCATCGAGGGTATGCTCGGGCCGATCCGCCGCGTCTTTACGTCGGCCGCGACGACGACGCCGGAGCGTGTCGATGAAGCGGGCGCACGCTACGCGGTCGATGTGGAGGATCAGGCGACCACGCTCATCGAGCTTGCGTCGGGCGTCACCGGCGTGATCATCGCCTCATGGGCGACGCGGGTGCGCCGTGACGATCTCATGACGTTCCAGATCGACGGCACCAAGGGCTCCGCCATTGCGGGCCTGCATCGTTGCTACGTCCAATCGCTCGTCGATACTCCTCGGGTTGCGGCGTTCAATCCGATGGTTGACCTTGCCATCGACTATCGTGCGCGCTGGCAGGAAGCGTCGGCGGCGGGGCCAAATCTCAATCCCTACCGGGTCGGGTGGCAGGATTTCCTGCGCCATCTTGTGGCTGACGCACCGTTGTGCTCCGACTTCGCAGCCGGCATTCGTGACGTGGCATTTGCGGAGGCTTGCGGGTGCAGCATCCGCGACGGTGGGTGGGTCGGGTTTGATGACCCAAGGGCATCTCTCGGTTAGCCTCACATCCAACTGGAGTCACTAGCCTCACCCTCACCCGCAAGCGGGGAGGGTAGGAGGGGGCAGCCTTGTCAAGCCCGGCAATGACCCTGGCAGGGTCAACCTGATGGAAAGAAAAATGCGCTACGGATTGAAAACCCCGGTCCACTCGTCCCGCAGCCCCTTCAGCTTTTCTGACGACAAGCCCTGCCAGTCCACATTGATGAGTTTGAGGCTGTCGATGCCGGGCGCGTACTCGGGCAGCGGGCTTTTGAAGCCGGTGCGACCCGACACCATTGCTTCGCCTTGCACCAGGATGGCTTGCCCCTGCTCGGACAGGACGAAATCGACCCACAACTTGGCGGCATTCGGGTGCGGCGCTTTGGCGAGGATGAACATGCTTTGCGGCAGCAGGACTGAACCTTCCTGCGGCAGGATGAACTTCAATTTCCCGCCCTTCTGATTGTATTGGTAGGCGCGCGTGGGCATGCCGGAGAACGCCATCAAGTCCTCTCCGGTCACAAGGCGGCCGGCGATCTGCTCGGAACGGATCAGAAATGACGGTTTCATCGCGGCGACTGCCTTGAAGTAGTTCACGTCAAGAACCTTGCGCTGGCCCGCATAGGTTGCAAGATACGCCACCGACTTTGACACGTCGCCGATGCTGATGCGCCCTGCTGGCACGGCGTTGATGACGTCCTTCCAGGATTTACCTTCAAACTTGATCCGATCGCTGCTCCACATTGGCACAAACAGATAGGCGCCGTTGAAGGCGAACACGCCGTTGCGCCCGAGCCCGCGCGCTATCACGTCCGCATAGAACCTGTACTGCGGTGAATCGTATTCCAGCGCATCGCCGGCGGCAGCGCGCTC
>Ga0066903_100000869_pt1 | contig 20609 bp, 16 predicted proteins | sample PanSoiMetaGPlot1_FD_67491 | JGI IMG/M metagenome (GOLD analysis project Ga0066903, IMG submission 67491) | Tropical forest soil microbial communities from Panama analyzed to predict greenhouse gas emissions - Panama Soil - Plot 1 (version 2) | ecosystem: Environmental > Terrestrial > Soil >... | reverse complement strand
CCGGAGTACGAGCTCGTCGACACCGGCGTGTTCGACGGCGGCTACTGGGTGGTGGAGGTCACGTACGCGAAGTCCGACCCGGAGGACGTATCGATGCTCGTCTCGGTGCGGAACGCCGGGCCGTCGCGGGATTCCCTCCACGTCCTCTCGACGCTCTGGTTCCGGAACACGTGGTCGTGGTCGCCCGGGGCATCGCGTCCCGAGATGACGCTTGCGCGCGGCGCGATCCATGCCGAGCACCCGACGCTCGGCGCCTACGTGCTCCATGCCGATCCGGACGACTCGCCGATCCCGCTCTTCTGCGAGAACGAGACCAATTCCGCGAGGCTGTTCGGTCAGCCCACGGCCCCGCCGTACCCGAAGGACGGCATCGGCGACCACGTCGTGTCCGGCTCGGCCACCGTCAACCGGGACTCCCGCGGCACGAAGGCGGCCTGGTGGTACGTCCTCGACGTCGACCCCGGCGAGACCGTCGAGCTCCGGCTCCGACTCCGGCCCGAGGATGCGCCCGAGCGCAAGTGGCACGGCGTCGCGTTCGACGAGCTGCTCGAGGAGCGGGAGGCGGAGGCGGACGCGTTCTATGCCACGCTCACGCCGGCCGACGCGTCAGACGAAGAGGCGAGCGTCATGCGCCAGGGCTTCGCCGGGATGATCTGGTCGAAGCAGTTCTACGCCTACGACATCGAGCGCTGGCTGGAGGGCGACCCCGGCCACCCTGCTCCGCCGAGCAACCGGCGCGACGGCCGGAATGCGCAGTGGGGGCACCTCGACCTCTTCGACATCTTCTCGATGCCCGACCCCTGGGAGTACCCGTGGTTCGCGGCGTGGGACCTCGCGTTCCACGCGGTCGTCTTCGCCGATATCGACCCGGTCTTCGCCAAGTACCAGCTCCTCGCCCTGACCCGCGAGTGGTCGATGCACCCGAACGGCGCCCTCCCCGCCTACGAGTGGGCCTTCGACGACGTCAACCCGCCCGTCCACGCGGGCGCGGCGCTGGCCGTCTACCTGATCGACGGCCGTCGCGACCGGGTGTTCCTCGCACAGATCTTCCAGAAGCTGCTCCTCAACTTCACGTGGTGGGTCAACCGCGTCGACGCGGAGGGACGCAACCTGTTCCAGGGCGGCTTCCTCGGACTCGACAACGTCGGCCCGTTCGATCGCTCGCACATGCCCGTCAACGGCGTGCTCGAGCAGTCGGACGGCACCGCCTGGATGGCCGGCTACTGCCTGGCCATGTTCCGCATGGCGCTCGAGCTCGCGCGCGAGGACAAGGCCTACGAAGGCCTGGTCACGAAATTCGTCGAGCACTACGTGCGCATCGTCCGGGCCCTCGACGAGCTCTGGGACGATGACGACGCGCTCTACTACGACCGCCTCAAGGGGCCCGACGGGCGCGAGCACGTCCTGCGCTTCCGCTCCATCGTCGGCCTGATCCCGATGCTGATGGCCGACTCGCTCGACAAGACGACGATCGAGTTGATCTCCACGCGCTTTTCCGCCTACCGCAGCCGCCTGCGCGGCGAGCGGATCGGTCTCCTCGACATCGCGACGGCCCGTACCGGGCCCGACGGCGACGAGATCCTGCTCTCGCTCGTCAGCCCCGAGCGCCTGCGCCGGCTGCTCGCCGACGTGCTCTCGGAGGACTCGTTCCTCTCGCCCTACGGTCTCCGCTCGCTGTCGAAGCGCCACGAGCGCCAGCCGTTCACGATCGCGATCGACGGCGTCGAGGCTGCGGTCGACTACGAGCCGGCCGAGTCGACCTCGGGCATGTTCGGCGGCAACTCGAACTGGCGCGGGCCGGTCTGGTTCCCGGTGAACCTGCTCGTGATCGACGCGCTCGAGCGCTACCACCTCTTCCTCGGCGACGAGTACACGGTCGAATGCCCGACAGGGTCGGGACAGTTCCTGACCCTGCAGGAGGTCGCAGACCAGCTGCGACGCCGGCTGATCTCGATCTTCCTCCCGGGCCTGGACGGCCGCAGGCCCGTCAACGGCGGCACCTCCCGCTTCGACCACCACCCCGACTGGCGCGAACTGGTCGCCTTCCACGAGTACTTCCACGGCGACGACGGCCGCGGACTGGGCGCCTCACACCAGACCGGCTGGACCGGGCTCGTGGCGCACATGATCGCGGAGCGCCGCGACCTTGGGCGACAGGGCCATCACCCGCTCGAGATCGTCGAGGCGTGAGCGCTCGAAGAGAGTCAGGCCGCGCGGCGGCGGCTCATGCTCGCTTCGATCCGCTCGAGGCGGTCGCAGATCTCGGCCAGCCGCGCCTCGAGTACGACCTCGTCTGCCTCGGCCCTCGCCCGGCCCCGTGCGTTCGCAATCAGCGTGGCGCTGATCGCCGCCGTCGAGACGGTCAGGAACGCAATGCCCGTGAGCATCACGTAGACGGCGACCAGCCGGCCGGCAAGAGCGTGAGGCACGACGTCGCCGTACCCCACGGTCGTCACCGTCTGCGCCGCCCACCAGAGACCCTCGCCCAGCGTCGGGAACTCGTCGTGGTCGACAAGATGGATCAGCGTGCCGCTCACGAGAGTCATGCACAGCGTCAGGGCGGCGACCGCTCGCACTGCACCGCCCGGCGTCCGCGAGCGGCGAACAAGCCCAGTCCAGCGAGGGAAGGGAAGACGTCGCTTCATGCGCTGAATCTGCGGCCAAACACGCCTGCTCGCATCGGCAATAGCGCCGTACCGACTCCGGCAGGAGACCGATCCGGATGCTCAGGAAGCTGTGAGAGGCGCTGGGGCCGCCCGGCGACCCGGTAGTAGAGCCGAGGCCAGGAGTGTGACCGCGGCGCCTCCGGCGCACATGACGAACGCCCACGTGTACCCGGCATCGTTGACGAACTCGCCGGAGTAGCCCGCAGCGGCGATGAGGACGAACGCAACCGTCACGCCAGTCGAGACCGCCGTGTTCCGGAACACGACCATGACGCCGATGGCGACGCTGGTCTTGTCGACGCTCGCGCTCCGCATGATCACGGGGTAGATGCCGGTGAGGATGAACCCCCAGCCAAGCCCGATCACGGCGCTCCCGAGCGCGAGTGTCTCGAACGTGCTGCGCTCGGCTGCAAGGGAGACGTAGCCGACCACGCCGAGAACCGCGCCGAGCGCAACGAGGGCTCGCGGCCCGATGCGGTCGACCACGCGGCCGCCCAGCCAGCTCCCGAGAAAGCCGGCGGCGCTCGTCGGCACGAGGAGCAGTCCGATCTCGATCGTCGATAGGTCGAGGCCGTATCCGCTCTCCTCCGGCGCAGCGGCGATCTGCGGGATGACGATCACGGCGACGAAGAAGGCGTATCCGAAGACGAACGCGCAGAGGTTCGCATTGGCGAAGGGCTTGGTCGTGACGAGGCGGAGGTCGACGAGGGGCTGCGGGATGCGCCGCTCCACGAGCACAAACACCGTGAGCAGCGCCGCGGCACCGGCGAAGAGCGTGATGATCTCCATCGACGACCAGCCCCACGCGGTGCCCTTGGAGATCGCGAGCAGGAGCGACACCAGCCCCGAGGCCAGTAGGACTGCCCCGGCGACGTCGACCGGGATCCTCGAGCGGACAGATGACTCCGGTACGAAGGCCACGACACAAGCCATCAGCGCGCAGGCCAGGAGAAACAGGAACCAGAAGAGCGCGATCGGAGAGAAGAGCTCGACGAGCACGCCGCTGAGCAGGAAACCGACGGCCGCGCCGATGTTCGCGGCGCCGACCACCGAGCCGATGACCCGGGGGAGCAGCTCCGGCGAGACGATGTCGCGGGCGAGGCCGAGCGCCAGAGGTGCCACGGCCGCTCCGAGGCCTTGGATCGCCCGGCCCGCGACCGCCAGAGCGATCGAGTGCGTCAGGGCGCACACCAGCGACCCGATCGCAAACGTCGCGAGCGAGGCGAGCAGCAACCGGCGCTTGCCATAGATGTCTCCGAGACGGCTGCAGAGCGGCACGGCGACGATCGAGGCGAGCAGAAACGCGGTGGAGAGCCAGGCGACGCCGATGGTCGACGCGCTGTAGTGGTCGGCGAGGGCGGGGAGGGCGGGGAGGATGATCGACTGTTCGAGACCGAAGTCCAGCGCCCCCAGCATGAGCACGACGCGGGCTGCCGTCGAGAACGATCCTGACGGAGCTGCGGCGTGTGTCAGCGTGGACATCAGGCCGGCGACGCCTCGACCTCGGCAGGGTCAGGCTCTTCCACGTCGAGCGGAAGCTGGGCGAGTTGCACGCGGGAGGTGATCGCGAGCTTGGCGAAGATGTTGCGCATGTGCGAGTCGATCGTGCGGCGTGAGAGGAAGAACCGAGCCGCGATCTCTTTGTTCGTCAGGCCTTCGGCCACGTAGCGGGCGATCTGGAGCTCCTGCGGCGTCAGCTGGTCGATCGTGCTCGGATCGCGCTTTCGTGCGGTTTCGCCGGACGCACGTAGCTCGGCGCGGGCCCGCTCGGCCCACGGCTCCGCACCGAGCCCCTCGAAGCCCTCGAGCGCAGCCCGGAGGTGCTTGCGAGCGTCGATGCGGCGCCGCTCGCGGCGCAGGTGCTCACCGTAGAGGAGCCGGATCCGGGCCAGGTCGAGCGGCCGCGCGTCTCGCCGATGACGCAGGGCCTCTTCGAAATGCGCGGTTGTCTCCTCGCCGCGGCTGAACAGGGCGCGGCAGGAGGCGACGAGGGGACGCGCCCAGGCCGCCTCGGACTGCTCCGACCAGGCTTCGAACTCTGCAAAGCGCGATCGCGCCTCGTCCGGCTTGTCGGCCCTGACCGCGGCCTCCACCGTGTCCGGTACGACGAGCATCGCGACCACGACGTTGCCGTCCCGACGGAGCTCCGCGACGGCAAGCAGATGCTCGAGGGCAGCGTCCCACCGACCCTGCGCCAGCTCGAGATACCCGAGCGCTCGGTGCGCGCCGGCGACGCGGTTCGCGAGCCCGCGCGCGGTCCCCACCTGGAGCACCTCCCCGGCGTGCGCGCGCGCTTCCTCTTCGCGCCCGCGGACCGCAGCAACCGCCGAGAGCATCGTCAGAGGAAGGAGAACGAGGTTGTCGGCCTTGAGCTCGCGGGCGATCTGCACCGCCTCGGTCGCCGCTGCGGACGCCTCGTCGAACCGTTGCGCGAAGAACAGCTGGCTCGCGCGTAAGCCCAGGCACAGCGAGAGCAGGCGGGCGGCTCCGCGCGTTCGCGCGAGCTCGGCGGCCCGATGGGCGAGCGTGCTCCCGATGACGTCGTCCCCGAACCAGAACGAGCACGCTGCTGCGACGTACAGGCCTCGTTCCTCCCCGGTTGCATCCGCCCAGGCCACGGCCTGCCTGAGAAGCGGGATACCCCGCTCCGAGTTGCCAACGACCATCCATCGGCAGCCGTCGAGGAGGTCGATCATGAAACGCGACCACTGGTCGTCGGTCGGCGGTTCGATGGAGGCGGCAACCTCGCCGATCCGTATCTGCAACGGGAAGTCTCCGGCCTCCGAGGCGCAATGGGAAGCGTTCATGAGGAGCTCGAGCGCCTGCCTGGGATCGACGTGCCCGACCGTCTCCGCCGACTCGACCAGTGCGTCGGCAGCGTCACGCGGCCGGCCGCGGTTGATCTCGGCGACGGCCAGCACCCGCGTGACCTCCGCCCGCAGACGAAGATCGTCGACGAGCGGCAGCGCCTGCCTTGCCAGCGCCACTGCGCGCGCGTCCGCGGCCACCTCGCTCGCTGCGGACGCCGCCTCGATCAGGCGCCGGCCGCGCGCTGTGTCGTCCGCCGAGAGCTCGGCGGCCCGTTCGAGCGCCTTGGCGGCCGACAGGTACGCCCCTCTGCCTTTCGCACGCGCTGCCGCCTCCTCCAGGCCGGTGACGACCGACTCGTCGGGCTCGAGTACCGATGCGGACAGATGCCAGGCACGCCGGTCCGCGTCAGCGTCGTCCCCCCCGAGCGCCTCCGCCAGAGCGCGATGCGCCGAGCGGCGCTCCGTGGACGTCGCCGCCTCGTAGACGGCGGAGCGCACGAGCGGATGCCGGAACTCGAGCCGGGACCCACGCACGACGATCAGGCCGGCGTGCTCGGCGGCGTCGAGCGCGTCCGCTCCCACGCCCGTCGCTGTCGCCGCGGCCGAGACGAGCGCTGCGCTCTCGGTGTCGTCCGAGGCGGCGATCAGCAGGAAGCGCTGCACCTCCGCGGGAAGCCGCCGAACGCGCTCGAGGAAGACCGTCTCGACCTGATCCGTCATCGGCAGAGTCTCGGGAAGCGGCTCGTCGCCCGCGAGTTGCGCATCCGTCAGGACCGACGGCACCTCGAGGAGGGCGAGGGCATTGCCGTGCGTCTGCTCGAGGAGGCGCTCGCGCACCGATGGGGCCGCCTCGACGCCTGCTCCACGCGCAAGCAGCTCCGACGAAGCCTCGGGATCCAACCCCCGGAGCACGAGCGACGCTAGATCCGGCGCGTCGAACGCGAGGATCTCGCGCTCACGCGCGGCGAACAGCATCACGATTCCCTCCGCATCGAGCCTCCGGGCGACGAAGCGCAGGGCGTCCGCCGACGCGGAGTCCAGCCAGTGCGCGTCGTCGACGAGACACAACACCGGACGGCGGTCGGCAAGCTCCGACAGCAGCGACAGACAGGCTGCGAAGACGAGAAAGCGCTCGTCCCCGGCCCCGTCCACGAGGCCGAGCGCGCTGCGTAGAGCGGCGGCCTGAGGCTCGGGCAGGCGATCGACCTCTCCGAGCGCCGGCCGCAGCAACTGGTGCAGGGCAGCCCACGGAAGCTCGCATTCGGATTCGACGCCGCGAGCCGCGAGAACGTGCATGTCGCCTGCGCGGTCCCTCGTGTCCTCGAGCAGCGCGGACTTGCCGATACCGGGGTCGCCGCGGATGACGAGAGCACTGCTCTTCGACGCGCGGGCATCGTCGAGCAACGCGTCGATCCGTGCTCGTTCAGCAGCCCGCCCGTACAGCACGAAACGATCGTACGCGCGATCACGAGGCAGGCCAAGACGCCGCGCCGGTCACATTGCCGATGCGACCGGCCCGACGCGGCCCCAGCTTGCGGGAAACGCTTGATCCGCAATGCGAAAGGAGGCCGCCAATGGCGACCTATCTGTATCGACTGGGAGATTGGTCCTTCGAGCATCGTCGAAAGGCGCTTGCCCTCTGGGTGCTCGTGTTCGCCGCGGTCGTCATCTCGGCGGCCGCGTTCAAGGGCCACACGAACGACAAGTTCGAGGTGCCGGGCACCGAGTCGCAGCAGGCCCAGCAGCTGCTGGAGAAGAAGTTCCCCGGAGCCGGTGGAGCGTCCGCGCGCGTCGTCTTCGTGGCTCCGCGAGGTGAGACGCTCCTGGATGCGGCCAACCGCGCGGCCGTGATGGCGTCGGTCGGCAAGCAGCAGCGGGCAGCCGACGTCTCGGCGGTCGTCGATCCGTATTCGGCCGGGGCGCTCTCGAAGGACAAGCGCATCGGCTATTCGGACGTGATCTATCCGGTGCCTGCCGACAAGATCGACGGGGAGGCCCGCGACCAGCTGGCAGCAACAGCCGACCCGGCTCGGGACGCCGGCCTCCGGGTCGAGTTCGGCGGCGGCATCGTCAGAGACGAATCCGAGGTCAACTCCGAGGGGCTCGGGATGATGGTGGCCTTCGTCATCCTCGCGATCACCCTCGGGTCGCTGCTCGCGGCAGGCATGCCGCTCCTGACCGCGGCTCTGGGCGTGGGGCTCGGGTTGACGGCGCTCACCGGCCTGTCGAGCGTGATCCAGCTCTCCAAGACCGCGCCGATCCTCGCCACGATGCTCGGTCTGGCAGTCGGAATCGACTACGCCCTGTTCATCCTCTCCCGCTACCGACAGAATCTGGCCGACGGCCTTCAGCCCAGGCAGGCGGCCGCCCAGGCGACCGCGACCGCCGGCAGCGCCGTCGTCTTCGCCGGTCTGACGGTGATCATCGCCCTCGTCGGCCTCGCCGTCGTAAACATCCCGTTCCTGACCGTCATGGGTCTCGCGGCCGCAGGCACCGTCGCGATCGCCGTGCTGATCGCGCTCACGCTTCTGCCTGCTCTGCTGGGCTTCGCCGGCGACCGCATGAAGAGGCGAAATCGCGCCCTGACCTGGCGGCCGCGGTTCCCCGCGAGGAGGTCCGAGACCACGAGCGTCCGGTGGGCGCGGTTCGTGACCGGCCGGCCGATCCCGGTGCTGCTGGCCGGCCTGGTGCTGCTCGGCGTCGCAGCGATGCCCGCGCTGCACATGAAGCTCCGCCTGCCGGACGACAGCTCTCAGCCCACGAGGACGACCGAGCGGCGTGCTTACGACCTCCTCACCGAGGGCTTCGGCCCCGGCTTCAACGGCCCGTTGACCATCGTCGTCGACGCGCCTCGGCTCACGCGGGCCCAGCAAGCGAAGCTCGCGAGCGGCGTGGCCGAGGGGCTCGGAACGTTCCCCGGCGTCACCAAGGTGTCGGCTCCGATGCAGAACGAGCGGGGCGACGTCACGATCGTCCTCGTCACGCCCACGACGAGCCCCGCGTCGGACGAGACGAAGGACCTCGTCTCCCTACTCCGCAGCAAGGCCGACGAGGTCTTCGACAAGACCGGCATCCACGCGTACGTCACGGGCACGACGGCCCTGAACATCGATACGGACGAACGCCTCACCGAGGCTTTGCCGAAGTACGTCCTCGTCGTGGTCGGGCTCGCGCTCCTGCTGCTGACGATCGTGTTTCGCTCGATCTGGGTGCCGATCAAGGCGGCGGCCGGTTTCCTCCTCAGCATCGCGACGTCACTCGGGGTCGTCGTCTGGATCTTCCAGGACGGGCACCTGGCGGACGCACTCGGCGTCTCCAACCCGGGGCCCGTGCTCAGCTTCCTGCCCATCCTGCTGATCGGAATCCTCTTCGGATTGGCGATGGACTACGAGGTCTTCCTCGTCTCGCGTATGCGGGAGAGCTACGTGAAGTCGGGGCGGGCGCGCGAGTCGATCGTCACCGGCTTTGGCTACAGCGGCCGCGTCGTCACCGCGGCTGCCCTGATCATGACCGCTGTCTTCGCCGCCTTCATTCTCGCGGACGACCCGATCACGAAGTCCATCGGGCTGTCACTGGCCGTCGGGGTGCTCGTCGACGCGTTCGTCGTCCGGATGACGCTGGTGCCGGCGGTCATGGCCCTGCTCGGAAAGCGGGCCTGGTGGCTTCCCAAGCGCATGGAACGGCGGCTCCCGGACGTCGACATCGAGGGTTCGAAGCTCCTCGGCGACCTCCGCGAGTTGCCGGCTCGCTCCTGAGCCCGTCTCTCCTCTCGTGTCTCGGCGCCCGGCTTCCGGTCGGGCGCCGAGCGCGCTGCCGGCTCGGCAACCGACACGGCGATTTGACCGATGCGACGCCGACCGCTCGTTTCTACCTTCCTCGCATGCAACCACGGAAGGAGAATTCGATGTCAGCCAGCACCACCCACATCAGGCCCCGCCGGGAGCTGGCGCACCGCGCCACCGACGGGATCGAGGTCACGCTCCTCTGGAACCGAGTCGACGACACCGTCGCCGTCGAGGTCGTCGACCACGCCGCCGAACGCGCGTTCGAGCTTCTCGTGCCTCGCGAGCGGGCGCTCGACGCGTTCCACCACCCCTACGCATACGCCGCTTCGTCCCACGTCGACTACGAGCTCCCGACGCTGAGGGCCGCGTAGGCGACACACCGGTAGAAGCCCGGCGATTTCGCCGATGCGACCCGATCGAGCCAAACGTACTTTCACACTCATGCCAGCCACAGACACCACACAGCCGCTCCAGCAGTACCTCGCCGAGATCTCGCGCTACCCGTTGCTGACCAGGGCAGAGGAAGTCCGCCTGGCCAAGCGCGTCGAAGCGGGAGATCCCAGCGCACGCGACCGCATGATCCAGTCCAATCTCCGGCTCGTCGTCGCCGTCGCCAAGCCCTACACCGGCCGCGGGCTCGAGCTTCTCGACCTGATCCAGGAGGGCACTTTCGGCCTGATGCGCGCCGTCGACAAGTACGACTGGCGTCGCGAGACCAAGTTCTCGACCTACGCCGCGTGGTGGATCCGCCACTCGATCCTCCAGGCCCTCGCCACGACCTCCCGCCCGATCCGCCTTCCCGAGTCGATGCTCGAGCGGATCACCGCTGTTCGTCGCGCCGACACGGCGCTGACGACCCGGCTCGGCCGCCGGCCGACCGAGCACGAGATCGCCGGCGAGCTCGGCCTGACAAGAGCGCAGATCGTCCAGGCACTCTCCGCGGGGCAGCCTGTCTCGTCCCTGGACGAGAGCGCCGGCGACGAGGGCCAGGCCGTGATCGCCGACCTGATCGCCGACCCGGTCGCCGTCGACCCGCTGCAGCCGCTCGTCGAAGCCGACAGCAAGAGCGCGCTCGCCGAGACGCTCGATGCGATGACCGAGCGGAGGCGCCTCGTGATCGAGCTCCGCTTCGGGCTCACGGATGGTGTGTCCCGCACGGTCGAAGCCGTCGCGCAGGAACTCGGCGTCACCCGAGAGCGTGTGCGCCAGATCGAGCTCAGCGCCCTCCGCACCCTCGAGCCGGTCGCCCGCGGCGCCGGCCTGGCGGAGGCCGCGTAATGGCCGGCTCGAACGGACACAGAGTCGCCCGCGGCGGCACGCTCGTGATCGGCGGCGGCTTCGGCGGCGCCTACGTCGCGCGCCTCCTCGGCAAGGACGGCGCGACGATCGTGAGCCCCGAGAGCACGATGCTCTACACCCCCTTGCTTCCCGAGGTGGCCGCCGGCGGGATCGAGCCGCGGCACGCGATCGTCCCTCTCCGCGTCATGTGCACGCATGCCGACCTCGTGCGCGGCCGTGCGGTCGCGCTCGACGAGTCCGCACGTCGGGTGACCGTCCAGAGCGAGGTCGGGCCCGTCGAGGTCGAGTACGAGCGTCTCGTCGTCGCGCTCGGCGCCGTCCCGCGCATGCTTCCGATCCCGGGACTCGCCGAGCACAGCATCGGTTTCAAGAGCATCGGCGATGCCATTCGGCTCCGCAACCACATCCTCCACCGACTCGAGCTCGCCGACGCCGACCCCGACAACGCCGAGCGCTACCTCACCTTCGTCTTCGTGGGCGCCGGCTATGCGGGCGTCGAGGCGCTCGCCGAGCTCACACAGCTCGTCCGCGATGCCGCCCGTCACTACCCCCGGCTGCACTTTCTCCCCCAGCGCTGGCTGCTCGTCGACGCCGGGCCGAAGATCCTCGCCGAGGTCCCGGCCCGGCTCGCCGACTACACGGACCACCAGCTCCGCAAGCGCGGGGTGGACATCCGCCTCGAGACGAGGCTGGAGTTGCTCGAGCCAGGTGTCGTCTCCCTCTCCGACGGCACCCGGCTCGAAACCGAGACCGTCGTCTGGACGGCCGGCGTCACGCCGAACCCGGTCCTTCACGAGCTCGGCCTGCCGCTCGACGAGCGGGGACGCGTCGTGGTCGACTCGTCCCTCCGCGTCGAGGGCCGAGACAACGTCTGGGCACTCGGCGACTGCGCGCGCGTCCCGAACGCGGCCACGCCCGAGCAGCCCGACCCGCCGACGTGCCAACACGCGCTGAGGCAGTCCCGCCGACTCGTGAAGTCACTCCGTGGCCGCTCGGCGAACTATCGCTACCGCAGCCTCGGCCAGGGTGCGACCCTCGGTCGCGACAAGGGCATCGCGAGCGTGCTGGGCGTGATCCAGGTCAAGGGTGTCCTGGGCTCGCTGATCACGCGTGCCTACCACCTCCATCAGGTCCCGCTGTTCTCCAGGCGGCTCCGCGTCCTCACGGACGGGCTGCTCGCAGGAGTCTTCAAGCGCGACATCGCCGAGATGGGCGTTGCGGAGCTGCGATGAGCCCCGTCGCTGTGCTCTTCGACATCGACGGCACGCTGATCACGACCGGCGGCGCGGGCGCCGTCGCCTGGCGGCTCGCATTTCAGGAGCTCCACGGGGTCCCGGCCGACATCGGCGCCTTCTCTGACGCGGGCATGACCGACCTCGAGGTCGGCGCAAGGACGTTCTCGAGCGTCATCGGCCGCCCGTCCGCCGCGGAAGAACTGGAGGAACTGCTCGCCGTTCGGTTGCGCCACCTGCCGCGCGCCGTCGCGGAATCGAGCCGCTACCGGGTGCTGCCCGGTGTCAACGATCTGCTCCCGCGCCTGGCCGCAGATGGCTACCTGCTTGGCCTGACCACGGGTGGCAGTCAGGCGGCCGCCCGGGTGAAGCTCGCCCGCGGCGGCCTCAACGAGTACTTCCGGTTCGGCGGCTTCGGCTCCGACTCCGCCGACCGGACGGAGCTGACCAGAGTCGCGATTCGCCGCGCCGCAGCGATGGACGGCAACGGGTTGAAGCCTCACCACTGCCTCGTCGTCGGCGACACACCGCTCGACATCGCCGCCGCCCACGGTGCGGGCGCAGTCGCCCTCGGAGTCGCCAGCGGCCACTTCGGGGTCGCCGAGCTCGAGGCCGCCGGCGCCGATCACGTCATCGCATCCCTCGAGGAAGAGCTGCCCCTATGACACTCGGCTGGGACCGTCCCCTGTACATGCTCGCGTTCGACCACCGCGCTTCCTTCAGCAAGAACCTGCTCGGTTTCTCCGGCGCGCTCGCTCCCGAGGAGCACGACCGAGTCTCCGACGCCAAGCGTGTGATCTACGACGCGTTCGAGCTCGCGCTGGCCGACGGCATCGACGCCCGAACGGCGGGATTGCTCGTCGACGAGGAGTTCGGCGCCGACGTCGCACCCCGTGCGCGCACGACGGGGTCGAGCCTGGCGATGCCGGTCGAGAGGAGCGGCCAGGACGAGTTCGACTTCGAGTTCGGCGAGGAGTTCGGCCACCACATCGAGGCCTTCGACCCGACGTTCGCGAAGGTGCTCGTCCGCTACAACCCGGACGGCGACCAGGAGCTGAACCGGCGACAGGCCGCTCGCTTGCGGCGCCTTTCGGACTGGCTGCACGAGCGCGAGCGGAAGTTCCTATTCGAGCTCCTCGTGCCCGCGACAGCCGAGCAGCTCGCCCGCGTCGGCGGAGCGAAGGTGCGCTTCGACGCAGAGCTCCGTCCTGAGCTGACCGTCCGCGTCGTGGCCGAGCTCCAGTCCGCCGGAGTCGAGCCGGACATCTGGAAGATCGAGGGCTTCGAGGCCCGCGCGGACTGCGAGGTGGTAGCCGACCGGGCTCGAAGCGGCGGTCGCGACGGAGTCGTCTGCATCGTCCTCGGCCGCGGCGCCGACGAGGCGAAGGTCGTGCACTGGCTGGGCCAGGGTGCGGGCGTGCCCGGCTACGCAGGTTTCGCCGTGGGCCGGACGCTGTGGTGGGACGAACTCGTCGCCTACGTCGCTGGCGACGTCGAGAGCGCCGAGGCCTCCGCGCGGATCGCGGCGAACTACCTGCGACTTGTTCGTGCGTATCACGGCTAGGCGCATCCGGCAGGCCGCGCCCCGACCGCCTCGCTGGCTCAAGGGCATCGTCGGCGCGACGGTCCTCGGAGTGACGGCCCTGGTTGTCGCGGCGAAGGCTCCGTCGATGGGGCACACGCTCCACGAGTTCGGTCATCCGCAGCCCGGTCTGCTGACGCTCGCGATCGTCGCCCAGATCCTGTCCCTCCGCGCGTACAGCGAGATGGTGGGGAGGCTCTTGGCGCGGGCGGGCCTTCCCCTGGGGCAGTGGCCGCTCGGCCGGATGACGCTCGGCGGCGTCGCCTTGACCGCGTCCGTTCCGGGAGGAGCTGCCGCGTCGGTCGCCTACTGGTACCGCCGGCTCCGAGCCGAGGGCGCCGACCCGGGGACGGCGCTCTACGGACTCGCAGGCGCCGCGATCGCCGGAGCGGTGAGCCTGGCCGTGCTGGTCGTGGCCGGAATCGTGGTCGTCGGGGGCGACGGGCCAGTTCGAGACGTCCGCTTGCCCGTCCTCGCAGCGGTGGCCGCTCTTGGCGTCCTCGGGCTCGCCGCCCGGCGACCGATTAGACGTCGCCTGGCAAGTCTGTCGGATCGGCTCACGGGGGAGAGGCAACTCCGCCCGCAGCCCTTTGGACAGTCCGCCGTCGCGATCGTGGGACTCGCGTCCGCGAACTGGCTTCTCGATCTGGCCACGCTCTATCTCTCGCTGCGCGCGGTCGGGGCGAACGTGCCCGCGAACGCGATCGTCCTCGTGTACGGGATCGGACAGATCGTCCAGAGCGTCCCGCTCCTCCCCGGCGGCGGCGGGACTGTCGAGGCCAGCCTCGCGCTGGCGTTCGCTGCGTTCGGCCACACGACCGGAAGCGTCGTCGCGGGTGTCCTTCTCTACCGGATGATCAACACCTGGGGCCTTGTACCGATCGGGTGGGCCGCGATGGCCTTCGACGCGCGGCGATTCCTCCGTCCCGTCTGGCGTCGCCGACTGGTGCAGCAGCCCACCTAGGAGACTCGACTACCCCTCGATCCCGGCCCAGGGAGAGCAGCCGCTCGGGACTGCCCCTCCAGGCCCAACATTCCTTCCGCAGCGCGCCGCCACTCCCAGGGCCGGGAAGAGGAACCTGTGAACTCACTCGCGTACCCGAGGCTACGACGCGTAAACGCAACCCACACTTCATGAACCAGAGGCCCGCCCGCATTGGTTGACGCAAATGGGTCAGTGACGCGAGTCCCCCTCGCACGCAGACTGGAATGCAACGGGGCGCCGCCGCTGTCCGCGGCGCGAACGTGAGAGCGTTCCACCTGCACGGCGGCCGATGATCGCCGGATGCCCGCCTGGCCAGACGTCTCCTAGGGGCGCGGCTCGAGATTCTCGATCGCGCCGATGTCTGGTTGCAGTGGTCCATGTGTCCTAGATTGGGGCGTGGGCGGAGATCGTGGTCATCGGCCGGTTCGCCGGGCTCGTGTCGTCCTTCGTGCTCCCACTTCCGGGGATCGCAAGGAGCTGGCAGCTCTCGGCAAGGCCAGCAGGCGAGTGCACCACCCGTGGCTGTCGGCGCCGTCCACCCCGGAAGCGGTCGACCAGTGGCTGGACCGGCTCGAATCCGACCGCTTCGAGGGCTTCCTCGTCTGTGCGCGTGAGGACGACGCCGTCGTCGGCGTGTTCAACCTGAGCGAGATCGTGCTGGGCTCGTTCCGCAGCGCGCACACGAGCTACTGGGCTTATGCCGGCCACTCCGGACGTGGCTACATGACAGAAGGGTTCGAGTTGCTGCTTCGGCATGTCTTCCGGACGATGCGGCTCCACCGCCTCGAGGCGAACATCCAGCCCGGAAACGAGGCGTCGATCGCGCTCGTCCGTCGAGCGGGCTTCCGGCGCGAGGGATTCTCGCCGCGCTACCTCAAGATCGGCGGCCGATGGCGCGATCACGAGCGCTGGGCCATCACCCGGGAGGACTGGATCGCCCGCCGCGTCAGATGACTGCGTGCAGCACGCCGGCTGATCCGTCAGGGCACCACGTGCACGACGACGACCTTCGTGCCGTGGCTGCCGACCTCGTCGCCGCGGTGATGCTTGACGCCGCGGGCATAGGCGATCAGGCCGATTAGGAGAGCCGCGGCAGCCGCGATGAGGATCAGCTCAATGGCGCGTCGCATCTGGATCTCTCTCGATCATGACACCGCCGCCGAGATTGCGAGCACGATCACGACGAGGGCGCTGAGGACCGCGAGCAGCGGCCAGACCCAGCGAAGATAGGTCCCGTAGGGGACACGGGCGATCGCCAGCCCGCCCATCACCACCGCCGACGTGGGGACGACCAGATTCATGACGCCCGACGCGCCCTGATAGGCCGTCACGACGAGCGCCGTGGACACGCCGATGAAGCCCGCCAGCGGCGCCACGATCGGCATGGCCAGCGTCGCGAGACCGGACGATGACGGGATCACGAGCGACAGCGGCAAGAAGAGCAGGAACATGATGATCAGGAACGCGACCTCACCGGTGCCGCCCAGGGCGTTCTCGATCCAGTGCAGGATCGTGTCGGTGATGTGGCCGTTGTTCATGATCACGGTGATTCCGCGAGCGATACCGATGATCAGCGCGACTCCGAGGAGGTCGCGCGCGCCGTCGATGAAGCTGGTCGTCAGCACGCCTTCGCTCATGCGACCGATGAGCCCGATGATGATCGCGAACAGCAGGAACGAAGCGGTCATCTCCGGAAACCACCACCACCAGGTCGGGAACGGGATACCGATGTCCGACCAGGGGACGACCCCGTAGATCATCACGACGAACGCGCCGGCGAACACGGCCAGGATCACCTTCTGCTTACCGGTGAGCGCGACGACGGCAGCAGCGCTCTGAGCCCGGAAGCGCACCTCGTTGTCGGCCTTCAGGTCGTAGACGAGGGATTTCGACGGTTCGCGCTTCACGCGCTCGGCGTAGCGCATGACGAAGAAGATCCCGATCGCCAGCCCTGCGAGGAGGATCACGATCCGGCCGACGATGCCCTCGCTGATGGGGATGCCCGCGATCCCGGACGCGATCCCTGTCGCGAACGGGTTCACCGTCGAGCCCAGGACGCCGATGCCGCAGCCGAGCAGCACGATCGCTGCGCCGGTCAGCGCGTCGTAGCCCGCGGAGATCATCACGGTGATCACGAGCGCGTAGAACGCGAGGCTCTCCTCGGCCATCCCGAAGGTCGTGCCTCCGAGCGCGAAGACGCTCATGAGGGCCGGGATCATCCACTTCTCCTTGCCCCGCATCCGCTGGACCAGGGTGCCGATGCCGGCCTCGATCGCCCCCGTCTTCATCGTCACGCCGAGGAATCCGCCGATCACGAGGATGAAGAGCGCGATGTCGATCGCGCCGAACAGGGTGCCCGAGTTGTAGTAGTTGATGTTCCCTTTCGCGTCCTCGATGCCGTAGAGGCCGTTGATCGGCGCCGTCAGCGAGTCGCGCAGGATGTGCGCAGGCGACGAGGCGATCTCGTGATAGGTCCCGGGAATCGGCTCACCCAGGGCGTTCAGGTCGTAGACCCCGGCCGGGATGACCCAGGTGGCGATCGCCGCGAGCACGATCAGCCCGAACAGGATCGTGTACGCCGACGGAAGGGTGAACCTGCGCTTCTCTTCCGGCGCGGCCGGGGCGATCGGCTCGTCGCTCATGCGCTCGTCACTGGTCGGCTTTCTACCGCACGAGCGGCGCCGCTTCAAGACGTTCGGCTGCCTGACAAGATCAGTGTGGAATGAAGGCGTTCGCGCTCGCGACGATGCTCGCTGTCGGAGCTCTCGGTCTCGCAGCGTGCGGAGGCCAGGGTGCCGCGGGAGCCAAGTTCGAGCCGGCGAACCCCGGCACCCTCACCGTCGTCACGGCGTTCGTCCCGGCGCCGGGTTTCTGGGAGGGCCGGCCGCCGACGAAAGGGTTCGAGGCCGGACTCGCGGACGCGCTCGCGCATCGTTTTGGCCTGAAGCGTGTTCTCGTGCTGCAGCAGCCCTTCGCCTCGATCATCCGCGGGAAGCTGGGCGGGGCCGATCTGGCCCTCTCTCAGCTGACGCCGACGAAGGCACGCGAGCAGTACGTGGACTTCACGACGCCCTATCTGACCGCGCCGCCCGGAATCCTGGCCCGGCTCGACGTCCGTGCGCGTGACGTCCACGGGTTGAAGGCGCTCCACTGGGTCGTCTCGCGCACGTCGACGCTGACGCCGATCCTCATGGACACGATTCGTCCCGACGCGGATCCGGTCGAGACCGTCGATCGAACGCAGGCGCTGAAGGTCCTGCGAGCCGGCCGGGCGGACGCCCTGCTCCTCGATCTCCCGGTCGCGCTCGCGCTCGCTCGCTCAGAGCCGGAACGGTTTCACGTCCTCGGCCAGATCAGCGGCGGAGAAGGTCTCGCGGCAGCGCTGCCCAAGGGGTCGCACAATCGGGAGATCGTGGACTCCGCGATCCGGGGCCTCACCGCAAACGGGACGATCGGCAAGCTCACCTCGCGCTGGCTCGGCAAGAGCACGGGTGACGTGCCGTTGATCCTGACCGAGCGATGACCGCGATGACCATGCTCTTCTCGATCCAGGCTCCCTCGGGAACGGTGCTCGAGTTCCTCGTTCTGTTCACCGTCATCCTGCTCGGGCCCGTCGTCTTCAACCGGCTCGGGCTACCGGGGCTGATCGGGCTCGTGATCGGTGGGTTCCTGATCGGCCCGCACGGGGTCGACCTGATCGGCGCCGGCAACCAGACCGTCCCGGAGCTCGGCAAGCTCGGGCTCCTCTACCTCATGTTCGTGGCCGGGCTCGAGCTCGACCTGCGCGTCCTCCAGGAGTATCGGCGCGCGGCGGGCACGTTCGGACTGATCGGCTTCGTCGTCCCGTTCAGCCTGGGGCTGTGCATCGGTTTCGTCCTCGGTTGGTCGTTACCGGCCACGTGCCTGCTCGGCGCGCTGCTGTCGTCACACACGCTGATCGTGTACCCGACGATTCGCGATGCGGGCCTCGGTCAGAACCCCGCGATCGCTTCCGCGGTCGGGGCGACCGTGCTCACCGACACCCTGGCGCTGATCGTGCTCGCCGTCGTCGCCGGCACGCAGACCGGCTCCGGCTCCGTGTATCTGATCCTGCTCGAGATCGCGCTCGGACTCGCCGTTCTGATGTTCGTCGCGCTCGCAGCGCTCCCGAGGGTGGTCGACCTCGCCTTGCGTCGCTGGGGCTCCGACCGCGTCGCGCGCTACGTGGTGATCATCGTGGCGCTGCTGTCCATGGCCGCGCTGGCGGAGGTCTTCGAGATCGAGGGAATCGTCGGCGCCTTCTTCGCCGGGCTCGCACTCAACCGCCTCGTGCCGAACGAGGGAGCGTCGATGGAGCGAATCGAGTTCTTCGGTGCGGCCGTGTTCATCCCCGTCTTCCTCGTCTCGATCGGCCTGCTCCTCGACCCCTCGGTGATGTTCACGGGACACACGCTCGGCCTCGCCGCGTTGATGATCGCGGCGGCCCTTGGAGGCAAGGGGGTCGCATGCTGGCTCGCCGGCCCGCTCTTCGGGTTCAGCGGCCTCGAGCGTCTGGGCATGTACGTGCTGACGATCCCGCAGGCCGCCGCGACGCTCGCGGTGTCGCTGATCGGGTTCGAGATCGGCGTCTTCGGCACGTCGGTCGTCAACGCCGTCCTCGTCCTGATCCTGTTCAGCATCCTGGCGGCGGCCTTCCTCGCCCAGCAGGTCGTGGAGAGGCTGCCCGCGCACGACGGCGCGCGGCCGCTGGGAAGCAGGGTCCTCATCGTCACGAGCTCTCCGACCGGTCCGCCTGACGCGACCGTTCGCATCGCGACGCTTCTCGCGCGCCCTGACGGAGGCCACAGCGACCTGCTGATCATCCGGTCCCACGCCGACCCGCCGATCGAGTCCATGGCGCTGAAGGCGGTCGAGAAGCGCATTCTCCGCCACGGGTTCGACGGGCGTGTGCGTACGGCCGTGGCGACGTTCGACGACGCGGTTTCCGAGTCGATGCACACCGACGCCTCGCTGGTGATCGTCGACGAGCCGACGTTCGCGACCGTGCCCGGGCGAGTCCCGGTGCTCGTGCTCGAAGACGGTGCCGGAGAAGAGGACGTGTTTCGCGTGATCGCCGACGGAGAGGTGGACGAGCGGGTCGTCGAGGAGATCCGGGGCCGGCTTACGGGTTCGGATCGATGGACGATCCCGCGGCTACGGCGCGGGCGAGTCGGCGTCTAGCAGTCCCGTGTCGCCGTGTCGGATGTGTCGCCGCCCTGCGAGCCCCGGCGAGATGCTGCAGACGAGCACGATCGCCGCCGAGCTGAAGCCGATCCAGAAGAAGATCGCCATCACGACGCCGAAGCCTCCGTAGTCGCTCGCGTAGAGGTTGACCCAGAACTCCATCACCCAGCTCGAGAAGACCAGGATGACGACGATCAGAGTGGCGGTGATGATCGATGCCGGAAACATGTCCCGCCTGGGAACCAGCTTGTGAGTCAGCATGCGCTTGACCCAGAGGAAGTAGAGCGTCAGCAGCGCGATCCAGCCGGGAATGAGGGCCATCCTGATCCACCCGGCGTCGTTTTTGAGCGCCTTGACCTGGACGAGCAGCAGCACGATCAGGCCGTACAGTCCGAGCAGGGTCGCCGCGTATCGGTGCATGTCGGTGGTCCGGGGTGGAAGCGTCAGCCGCCACGAGCGCACGTGGACGTCCTGGAGCACACGGCCGAAGTTGATTCCGAAGAACAGCGCGCTCGCGATCGCGAAGAGGGCGGCCCCGAGATGGTGCTCCTGTCCCTGCGCGAGCACGCTCCGGACGAGCTGCGCCGTCGTCGGCGAGAGGTCGTAGTGCTCGACGACGTCGTTGGCGAGCGCGGTCGGGTTCTTCTCGAGGTAGCCCTCGATCACGAGCACCGCGGGCACGATCGCGACGAAGATGTAGATCGTGAGCAGCGCGGACTCCAGGGGCCCCTGCGCATCCCGGTACCGCTTCCAGGCGTCGATGCAGACGCCTCGCATCGACTCGGGCGGCTGGCAGTCCATCCATTCCTGGCAGCGGGCGGACAGGGCGGTGGCCCGTTCGCGGGTGCGCGTCACGCGCGTGGCCATCCACCGATTATCCATGGTCTCTGGATCAGCAGTAGATTCCGGCGTGGGCGGCTGTCATGATCCCGTCCAGGCCCGGGCTGTCGGGCCGTCTGCGGAATGACACGGCTCGCTGTCGCTCTCGGCCTGATCCTCCTGCTCGCTCCTGCGGCCGGTAGCGCGCGCAACCAGGCGAAGGTCGGGC